>Ga0335070_10006139_pt1 | contig 14149 bp, 9 predicted proteins | sample Lox_Sample_13_FD_206722 | JGI IMG/M metagenome (GOLD analysis project Ga0335070, IMG submission 206722) | Soil microbial communities from Loxahatchee National Wildlife Refuge, Florida, United States - Lox_Sample_1.3 | ecosystem: Environmental > Terrestrial > Soil > Wetlands | place: USA: Florida... | reverse complement strand
CCTTCCGGCGAAAGTATCTCGTCGACGACAAAAGGCGTGACGAATTCGATTTTTTGATTGGCCTTGGCGCGATCGATCATGATTTTGGAAGCGCGGAACTCGTCGCGGCGGTGAATCAGATGAACGCGGCTGGCGTAGCGAGAGAGGAAGTTGGCTTCCTCCATAGCAGAATCGCCACCGCCGACAACAGCGATGGGCTTGCCTCGGAAGAAATAGCCATCGCACGTGGCGCAGGTAGAAAGCCCGCGACCGATCAGTTCCTTTTCGCCCTGAAGTCCGAGGAGACGCGCGGAAGCACCCGCCGCAACGATGAGTGTGCGTGTCTCGTAAGTGTCGCCGGCCGCTTTGACCTTGAAGGGACGTTGTGTGAGATCGACTTCGGTTACTGTGCCGGCCTTGAATTCGGCACCGAAACGCGCCGCCTGCTTGCGCATGTTCTCAATGAGTTCCGGGCCCATGATGCCGTCGGGAAAACCGGGGAAGTTTTCGACGTGCGTGGTGAGGGAGAGTTGTCCGCCGGGCTCGTGGCCATCAAGAACAAGCGGCTTCAAATTCGCGCGAGCGGTGTAAATAGCGGCGGTGAGACCGGCACAGCCGCTCCCAATGATGACGACGTTGTGCATTCAGAATCTCCGGAAAGAGATTAGATTCAGCAGCAGGACCTGATGTTACAGCGGTTCTGACATTGTAACATCTCACTTAAGTGAAGATGAGTGAATCAAAAGAGGTTACGAGAGAACGAGGCCAAATTGGAAGCGACTAGGCGGAGAACGCCGGTAGACGAGAAATGGGAGCCTGTTTAGGCTTGGTGGCGAATTCGACAGGACAATTGGGGGTGAGTTGTGGATCCAAGATATCCGGTGGGGAAATTTGAGATGCCGACGCAGGTGACCGCGGCGGCGAGGGCGGAAGCGATTCGGGGGATTGCGGAAACTCCGGAAAAATTGCGCGCGGCGGTGAAAGGGTGGAACGACACGCAATTGGACACGCCATACCGCGATGGAGGGTGGACGGTGCGGCAGGTGGTGCATCACGTGGCGGACAGCCACTTGAACGCATACATCCGGCTGCGCCTGGCGCTGACGGAGATGGAGCCGACGATTAAACCGTATGACGAAGGGGCCTGGGCGAAACTGGAGGATGCGGAGCACGCGCCGGTGGAAGTGTCGTTGCGGCTGATCGACCCGTTGCATGAGCGGTGGGTGCGGCTGCTAAAGTCGTTGAAGCCGGAGGAGTTTGCGAGGAGATTCGTGCATCCGGAGCATGGGCCGCGGACCGTGGATTGGCTGGCGATGCTGTATGCGTGGCACGGGCGGCATCACACGGCGCATATCACGGAGCTGAGGAAACGGAAGGGATGGTAGCGGCTGGGCGAGTGGCCGAAGGGAGGCGGGTCGTGTACGATGAAGCTGGCTCAAAAAGGAGAATTTATGGCACGTCCAGCAGGAACCTATGCGATTTTTGAAACTTCACTAGGAACCATCGTCTGCAAATTGCTTGAGAAAGAAGCGCCAAAGACGGTGGCGAATTTCATCGGGCTGGCGGAAGGCACGAAAGAGTTTTCGAACGCGCTCACGGGGCAAAAGGAAAAGCGGCCCTACTACGACGGATTGACGTTCCACCGAGTGATTCCGCAATTCATGATCCAAGGGGGATGTCCGCGCGGGGATGGGCGCGGCGGACCAGGGTATAACTTCGCGGATGAGTTCCATCCTTCGTTGCGGCATTCGAAAGCGGGAAAGCTTTCGATGGCGAACGCGGGACCGAACACAAACGGGAGCCAGTTTTTCATCACCGTTGCGCCGACGCCGCATTTGGACAACCGGCATACGATATTCGGCGAAGTGGTAGAAGGGCAGGACGTGGCGGACAAGATTTCGAACGCGGCGCGGGATGCGATGGACCGGCCGCGCGTGCCCGTGACAATGAAAGTGAAGATCGAACGCGTCTCGTAAACGACGAGGCGGCGATGCTCTCTCCAGCGCGGTTGAGCCAGGTTGCCGTAGAACTCATCTTTCTCATGCTGGGCGTACTGGTGGTGTGGCTCGGGGTAACGGGCCGCATCAACTTCGACCGGCGCGGAGCATATTGGCTGGTGCTTGCCATCGGCGTGACAGCATGGGGCGTACTGGCGCTGGCGCGGCCGGGGCAATGGTGGATGCGCTGGCAGAAGTGGAATCGCGGCGGCTCCCTGCTGCTACTGGGATTACTGATGCTGGCAATGACGCGCGTATCGTTCAACCTGGTAGGAAAACTGCTGGCAGCGTGCGGCGTAGTGCTGGCGCTGCGCGGAGCGATTGGGGCACTCCTGATTTTGAAGCAGCGTTAGCTGCGCGAACGGATATATAATCCAACCGGTTCAACCCCTCGCCAGGCCGGGGCCCGCCCGAGGCCGATGAAACAAGAACATCAATTGGGAACCTTCGCCTGCTTGAGCGGGCTCAGGGTAAAGGAGAACCACTCGTGCTCAAAGAGTTCAAAGAGTTCGCAATGCGGGGCAATGTGTTGGACATGGCGGTCGGTATCATCATCGGCGCCGCGTTCGGCAAGATCGTCTCCTCGGCTGTGGATGATGTGATTATGCCGCCGATCGGGCGGCTGGTGGGCAAGGTCGATTTCTCTAACCTGTTCATCAATCTAACGCCGAGTAAGCCGTGCGAGACTCTTGCCGCGTGCAAGACAGTAGGAGCTGCGACGCTGAACGTCGGCAGCTTCATCAACCAGGTTATCAATTTTCTAATCGTCGCGTTCGCGGTGTTTTTGCTGGTGCGAGCGGTAAACCGCTGGATGCCGAAGCCAGCGCCACCCGTGCTAACGAAGGATTGCCCGCAATGCGCGATGCCAATACCCACGGCTGCGAAGAAATGCGGGCACTGCACGAGTGCGGTGTAGGACGATAGTCCGAAACGATTTTACGGGTGGTCCTCTACGGGGAGCAGGGTTCAAATACCCTGCTTCCCTTTTTTGTTCTGGGCACCCGAATTGCTGCACGGGCCTCGCAGACCCGCTGAGGAAACGGACCTCCCTGCAACTGCAAAACACCAAAGCGATGGTTTAAAGACCCACTGCGTGCGAAAAGTCGCGAGACACAGACCAACTGACGGAGGGATTAGCCGGGTTGTCTCTTCTTGAGGTTGGATTCGACGTGGGCACGGAGACGAGCCACGACTTCGTCCTCATGGCCCTCGTCGATTTCTTTCTGAACTTCTTCGAGGGCGAAATGAACGACGTCGTGATGGTGCATCTCGAGGGGCGCGATGCTGTCGCTAAAGCGAAGCCAGAGGCGATGGATGAGATTGACCTCGTTCGCAGTGAGGTTCGGTGCGTGGGGCCCTAGAACCTTATAGACCTTATCGCCGTTGGGGTAATGGATTTCGAGATTGAACTGGGGCTTGGGATCACCCAGTTTCTCCCAAGCGTCACCGAAATGACGGGCTTGCTCTTCGGTCGATTCCTTCGGTGAATGGCCGAGAACAATGGTGCTGGACTGGAGAGAAGTGGCAGCGCGGAGAATACCATCCCACAACTCGTTTGCGGCGACGATGGCCAAGCGGATAGACTTGCCGCGCTTTTCGGCCATGGAAAGAGCTTGCGAGAACAGATGCTGCTCGATGCTACCGAAGAGCTGGTCGGCTTCGAGTTCGTATTCTCCAGAAGCTGCGCGGCGCAACAAACGGACGTGAAGCACAACCACATCGCGGCGGCCAGGTTTGATGCGTTCGAGAACATTGGCGAGGTGATAGAGATTGTAGTGGTTGCTGACCGGAACAAGAATGTTACCGGGGCGTGCGCCAACGGCTTCCGGAGTTAATTCCCCTTCCATTTCGAGGTTGAACTGATCCATCTCGACGTGAGCGCCACTGCTATGGGTACGATGCTCGGAAATCGTGAAACCGATAAAGAGAAGAATCGAAAATGTGCCGCCTGCAACAGTGGCAATCGGCTTAGTGAAGAGGTTGACGACCGCTATCAAAAAGAGGGTGAGGGTAATAAGACCGAGGCCGACCGGAACCTGGACTCCGCGGAAGGTAAAGTTAAGAGGAACCTGGAATTCGCGTTGCCCAGGATTCGTATAACGCAAAACGAGAACCGCGAGACCATTCATGGCGAAGCTCCAGATGACCCCAAAGGCGTAGAGGTTCGCGAGAAAAGTCACGTGGCCACGGCTGATCACGATCGTGATCAGCTGAAGCAACACGACGATATTGATGATGCGATAGCTAGTGCCGAATTTGGGGTGGGGCTGGCGAAACCACGAACTGAGAACGCCATCTTCCGAAACGCGATTGAGGACGCCATTGGAACCGACGATGGCGGTGTTCACCGCACCGGCCAGAATTAATGTGCCGACCACAACGACGAACGCGTGAAAGATAAGACGAGCGCCGAGCGGACCCTCGAGATTCATGGCCAATCCGCCAATGAGATTTTCGAGAAAACCCTGGCGGACGGAATCCGGGATAATCATCACCGCAAAGAAAGAAACCAGCGAAGTGAACACCAGGCTATAGACGAAAATGACCATGCCGGCTTTCTTCAAGTTGGGGAGCTTGGGATGCTCGATTTCGCGGTAAACCTGGGCCAGAGACTCTTCGCCGCTCATGGCAAGGACGGAATGACCCAGAGCGATGAACACGGCAATGACGCCGAATTGAGGCAGGACCGTGTGGGCGAGCCATCCGAGGGCACTGTCGCTCAATCGAAGATTACGGGGATGGGGCAAAGGAGGGAGGGAGGGATGGCGAACGATCAACGTGTAGACGCACCACGCGATCAGGACAACGACCATGGCAGTGACCAGCTTCATGATCTTGAGAGCCTTGTCGCTGGACTCGGGGATCCCCTTGGTGTTTTCCCACCAGAAATAAACCGTAACAACGAGCGCGAATGTGACCGCTATGCCGTCGATGGAGTTTGCGGAAAGAGGCCCGCTGATATGGAAATATTCGAACAAGTCGCTGACTAGCCCGGCGAGGTATTGGCCAGCAGAAACACCGCTGATCGGGCCCGTCAGTATGTAATCGAACATCAAAGCAGAAACACTGAACTTGGCGAGACCACCGCCCAACGACTGCTTAACGGCGCGGTAAACGCCGCCACGAACGAACATACTGCAGCTTTCCACGTAAACGGCGCGGACAGCGTAGGAGAACAGCATGATGCCCAGGATGAACCAGGGCGCGGCCTTGCCGATGTAGCCCTCTGCTTCACCACCCGCATAGTAAGCGGAAGAGGCGAGGTCGTTGAGAACGATCGCAGCGGCGCGCCAAAAGGAAATGAAAGAGAGAAGCGCGGTGGTCGCGACAAGAACGCGCGGTATTCCGTTACCCTGGCTGCCTCGCGCGGCCGGGCTTTGAGGCGTGCTGCTCATGGAGAGGTAAATAGACCTGCAGATTTCAATGCTCCCATTTTTCCGGAGGCAAGTCCAGTCGGGGAAAGCTCGCGGAATTGGTTACCCGTCACACGGCCGTGTACGTTGACGATGGACATAAAGAGCCAAATTCAGAAGAATTGTGGCGGATCAGCGAGGCGGGCGATGAACACAAAGAGTTGGATGTGGAGGGTGGGAGCGGGAGCGGCGGTGATGTGGGGAGCGCTGACTGCGGGTTTGGGTCCGGGGTGGATGGCACTGGGGCAAACCAATGAGACTTTGCTCTGGCAGATCGGGGAGTTTGACCAGACTTCACGAGAGTTTGGACACAATTTCGATCTGGAGAGCGCGCTCAAACCAGTTTACACAGTGGGAAAGAGCAAACCTGAAGATTGGCCCGCGTGGCAGACGACCGGGGTGGTAGTCGGCGGGGAGAATCATGCCGCGCCGTACACGATCTTGTTCGATCTGCCGCAGGCGCCTTCGGGCGTATATCGGCTGACCATCACAGTGTTCCTTGTGAATCCGTGGATACCGGACCTGATGGTAGACATCAATGGGCACCGGGGACGGTATTTCTTCGAACGGAAGCTCAGCTACTACCCTGGAGATGAGCGAATTGATTCACCGATTTATGGTGGAGACAAAGTTGAGATTGAGCTGCCGGCGCGGTTCCTCAGGCAGGGAGAAAACAAGCTGGTGCTGACTGTGTTGGAGAGTAACGACAACACAGGGGCACGGTCGTCGCTGATCTATGACGCCCTAAAGCTGACACAAGGGCCAGAAAGAAATCTAGAGCCAACGGCGGCAGTAAAGCCAAGCGTGTTTTTCCGGGAGAGGGACGGGAAGACCTACGAGGTCACACGGGTAACGGTGACAGCGGCGGAGCAACTCCAGAACGGCTCGGTGGAACTGGCGATAGGAGGGAAGAAGTTCGAGGCGCCACTGAATTCGGCGAATGAATTTGGCCAGAAGACTGTGGACTTCGATGTTCCCGAATTTTCCGGCGCGACCACCGCGGATGTGACGATCCATTCGCAGGGGAAGGCATATCGATCAAGTGCGACGATCACGCCGGAGCGGAAGTGGACAATCTATTTTGTGCCGCATGCGCATCTGGACATCGGTTACACGGATTACCAGGCGAAAGTGCTGGAGCTGCAGAACCGGAACATCGACAAGCTGCTGGAATTCATACCTAACAATCCGACGATGCGGTTCAGCCTGGATGGGTCGTGGGTAGTGCAAAACTATTTTGCGACCCGGAATGAAGCGGCTAGAGATCGGCTGCTAAAAGCGATCCGCGATGGCAAGATCACTGTTCCAGCGCAATACTCCAATCTGTTGACCGGTTACACCAGCTTGGAGGAACTGATCCGGTCACTCTCCTACGCACATGAATTGCACCGGACGCAGAGTGTGCCCTTCGACTACGCGAACATTACAGACGTGCCGAGCATTACGTGGTCGTATCCGTCGATTCTGAACGCGGCGGGGATCAAGTATTTCGCGGAAGCAACGAACAGCGATCGCGGGCCGATTGTTCTCTATGGAAGATGGAACGAGAAGTCGCCGTTTTGGCGGCAAGGGCCAGACGGCGGAAAGGTGTTGATGGCTAATACGCGGCAGTATTCGCAACTGTGGTTTGTGTGCGAATTGCCGCCGACGGTGGGCAATTGCCGGCAAGGGCTACCAGGGTATCTGCAGCAATTTTCGGCGCCAGACTACAAGCCGGATGCGGTGCTGATGTTCGGAAGCCAACTGGAAAACACGGATGTGCGGCTGAGCGAGCCGGACTTTATCGCGAAGTGGAGCGCAATTTACGCGTATCCCAAGTTCATCTTGAGCTCGTTTCCTGACTATTTCCGATACATCGAGCAGAAATACGGCGCGGAACTGCCAACTGTGACGGGAGACGGCGGGCCTTATTGGGAAGACGGCGCCGGAGCAGACGCAAAGAATACGGCGATCGACCGGAATAATCAGACGCGAGCAGTTACCGCGGAGGAGTTGGCAACGGTTTCCCGCTTTGTGAATCCGACGCTGGCCGTGCCCCGGCAACAACTCAATCGCATCTGGACGAGCCTGATGTTGTACGCCGAACACACGTGGGATTCGTGGGATTCCGTGTACCGCCCGGACAGCGAGGAGTCGGTTGGACAACTGGCAACGAAGGATCATTACGTAGCCGAGAGCCAGCAAGCCGCCAGTGCACTGGCAAGACAATCGCTAAGCCAGATTGCGGACCAGGTGCACATGCCGGCGGGATCGCTGCTGATTTTCAATACGCTGAGTTGGTCGCGGAATGGGTTGGTTGAGCTGGACCTCGACAAGGACAGGATCGTAGTGGAGCAGCCCGGGCGGACGGCGGTGCCTTTTGAAGTGCTGCGGGAAGGGCAGGGATACCGGCATGTGCGCTTCCTGGCACAGGATGTGCCCGCTATGGGGTTCAAGTGCTATTCGCTGGAGAAGAGAAAGGAGCAGGAGGGTGGGGTTCCGACGCAGACGAACCTGACAGATACGGTAGAGAATTCGTTCTATCGCGTGCAAGTGGATGCGGCGACGGGAGCGGTGAAGAGCATTTTCGACAAGCAACTGAATCGAGAGTTGGTAGATACGGCGAGCCCTTACCGATTCAATCAGGCAGTGTATGTGCAGGGTGGCGGAGGAACACAGATTGTGTATATGCGGAAGTCGCTGCCGTTTGCGGAATTGAAAGTGAGTCCGGCTGGCGATGGACGGATCGTGGGGGTGCGGAAGACTCCGTTTGGGCAGATTTTGGAGGTGGAGTCCAAAGGAGTGCATGTGCCTTCTCTGCGGACGGAGATCCTCTTGTATGACACGGAAAAGAAGATTGAGTTCGTAAATCACGCCACGAAAGAGCCGGTGAGGGAGAAGGAAGCGTTATATTTTGCGTACCCGGTAGCGTCTGAGAAGCCGGCATTCAGCTACGAGATACAGAATGGCTGGGTGGACCCGAGCAAAGATATGGTGAAGGGCGCGGGATTGGAGTGGTTCACCGTGGGGCATTGGGTGAAATCGTCTTCGACGAACGCTGAAGTGGCGATTGTGCCAGTAGACGCGCCGATGGTGACACTGGGCGACATCAATCGAGGGCGCTGGCCGGAAACATTTGAGCCGAAGAGCTCGACGATCTTTTCGTATGCCATGAACAATTACTGGCATACCAACTATCGCGCCGAACAGGGCGGAGAGAGCACGTTCCGGTATGTGATGACCAGCGGCGCACGGCTAGCGCCGGATACTCTGTCGCGCGTGGGACGAGAAGCAATGACACCACTGGAAGTGGATCAAGTAATTGATCAGGACAAAGTGGGCAATCCAAGGCGCCCGCTGGAGCCGGTGGCACAGAGCTTTTTGCAGGTGGACGCAGAGAACGTCACTGTGGAGGCTTGGAAAGCTGCGGACGATGGCAACGGAACTGTGATTCGCTTGCTGGAGACAGGAGGGAAACCGGCAGCGGCAAAGCTGCACTTCCCATTGATGCGCATAAGGCAGGCATGGGTTTGCAACGCGATGGAAGTAAACCAGCAGGAAATCAGCGGAGACGGATCGACAGTGGAAGTTGTGTTGCGGCCTCACGAGATTGTGACGGTGCGAATTGTAGGAGAGTTCCGGGGGCTAAACAGGTCGCGATGAAGAGCTGGAATTTCCATGCAGGGTCTTCCATGATGGAGGTGCGCGCTCGAGCTTGGTCAGCTGGGCGCGCGATAGGGCACGCGTGAGATTCGGTCGATTCCCAAGAATATGGCGGATTGTGTTCTGCGCGGCGATGTTTCTGCCGGGTGCGCGGGCGGTAGACCGCCCTGTGGCGGATCAGTGCGATGAGATTGTGGCGCGGTACCGGAAGATCATCGTGTTGATGGATGGATCGAGCCAGTTGGATCCCGCGGTGAAGGCACATGTAGCAACGGCCGGACGAATTTTGTTCGAGGAGAATCATCAGACGCTGGTGACATTGGAAAAGCAAATCGAAGATTCGCTGGCCTCAGGAAAGACGGAAGCGGCTGAGGAATTTCTGAGCCGAGTGGAGAAGGACGACGAATACCTGGATGCGGACAAGCTGGTGTTTCGGGACACGCTGGAGGGGATGGGGGAGGGGCCTGGGGGCCCGGAGCTGAAGAAGCGGGTGCAAAGCGATCTGGAGGCGCTGGCGGGGATCCAGACATTGTATCAAAAGGAGATAGGGGACATTTTCGGGGCGCTGCAGACGCGCGGAATGCCGATCCATCGGCAGGCGTGGAGCGACTACACGGCGGCGATCAAGCAAAAATACACGCGCGAGCAGGTGTTGAAGGAGATGGAAAAGGCGCTTCCGGCGATGGAATCGCGGGGAGCAGGGAAGAAAAAGAGCACAAAGGACGAGGTATTTGGGTACGATTTGCCGGCAAAAACGCTGGTTTTAACCTTTGATGACGGTCCACATGCGCGTTATACACAGCAAATTCTGGACATTCTGGCGAAGTATGGAATCAAGGGGATCTTTTTCCAGGTAGGGCGCAACCTGGGTCCAGAGACGACGGCGAGCGACGCGAAGCTGATCGCGACGGCGGCATTGAGCACCAAAATCCTGGCGCAAGGGTCGTCGCTGGGGAACCACAGCTACAGCCATCCGGTGCTACCGAAGCTGGATGAAGCGGGCTATTCGAAAGAGATCGATACGACCAGTTCCCTGTTGAGGATCATTTTGAAACAGGAGCCGGTACTGTTCCGGCCGCCGTATGGCGCGATCAATGAAAACATACTGACCAAAGTGCGCGGCGAGAATATGAAGGCGATTTTGTGGAATGTAGATTCGGAGGATTGGGCCGATCCCGTACCGAATTCGGTGGCGCAGCGGGTGGTGACGGAGGCGGAGAAGCAGGGGCGGGGGATCATCCTGTTTCACGACATCCACAAAGTGGGGGTGGAAGCATTACCACAAGTGATTGAGGCGCTGCAGGCGGATGGATTCAAGTTTGCGTATTGGAATGGCAGTGGGTTCGTGACGGACGCGACGCGGGGAGTGGCAGGGGTGCAGGAGACGCCGCAGGCTTCGCCGGTCTACCGGGAGAGCTGGGCCGCGGTGATCGGCATCGATGAGTATCAGAGCTGGCCGAAGCTAAGTTATGCGAGCAACGATGCGCAGGCGGTGCGGGACCTGCTGATCAAGAAATACAACTTCAAGCCGGATCATGTGTTCGGATTGTTCAACAAGGATGCGACGCGGCAGAACATTCTGTCGCTGCTCGGGGACAAACTGGCGAATCCGGACATGGTGAAGCGCGAGGATCGCGTGTTTGTGTTCTACGCCGGACACGGGGCGACGCGGCACCTGGCGTCGGGGCGCGACCTGGGCTACATCATTCCGGTGGATGCAGACTTGAGCCATTACGAAGGCAGCGCGATTTCGATGTCGAATTTCCAGGACATCGCCGAATCGATTCCGGCGAAGCACCTGCTGTTCGTGATGGACTCCTGCTACAGCGGGCTGGCGCTGACGCGGGGCGGACCGCCGGCGGGGATACAGAATTATCTGCAAGAGATTTCGCGGCGCGAGGCACGGCAGATGTTCACCGCGGGCGGGGCAGACCAGCAGGTGGCCGATGGCGGCCCGAATGGACATTCGGTATTCACGTGGACCCTGCTACAGGCACTGGACGGGCGGGCGGATTTGAATGGCGATGGCGTCATTACAGCTACGGAGTTGGCGGCGTATGTAACGCCGGCGGTATCGGCACTGTCGCACCAGACGCCAGCGTTTGGGAACCTGCCGGGCAGCGAGGGCGGAGACTTCCTGTTTGAGTTGCGGCACGAAACGGAGTTTCTGGACGCAGATTCGACGCAACTGAATGAGGACGCGATCAAGGCGAACGCGGAACTGGAGAAGTTGAAGGCGGAGATCAAGAAGGAAGCGGAGCAGAACGCGGAGCTACGAAAGCAATTGGCGGCAATGCAGGCACAACTGCAGCAAGGCGTGACGGGGACGACAGCCGCTGGCACGGGTACGGTGGCTGCGGCGACGACGAGTGGTGCGGCTCCCGCGACGCCGAAGGATCAGGCTGCAGCGATGAATGACGAGGGAATGCGGCTGTACAAGGAGAAGAATTACGCCGAGGCGCTGACGAAGTTTGAGGAGGCGGCGAAACTGCAGCCGACCATGCCGTTGTATGCGAATAATGCAGGATTTGCGTGCTTCAAGATGGGGCAGCATGCGTTGGCGGCGGAATGGTTCCAGAAGACCATTGCGCTGGACGCAAATCGGGCGGTGGCGTATTTGAATCTGGGCGATGCGCTGTGGGCGATGAATCAGAAAGTGGATGCGAAGGCAGCGTACGAAAGATATTTGCAGCTGCAACCGAACGCGAAGCCGGCGGTGGGCGTACGGGAGAAGTTGAAGAGCCTAGAAGAAAAGACAAACTAAACCTCACCGGTTCACGGTTAGGGAAAATAACTGAAGAACTGAATCGGTCCGCCGCGATCCGGATGACAAAGTGGTTGGTTGGGAGACCCTTCGAAGCTCAGGGCAGGCAAGACGCAGCGGGTGAGATCCTTCGCTTCGCTCAGGATGACAAGAACATTTTGATTGAGCGGACAGGGCGCAGCGTGCTGCGCCCCTACATAAGTTGAAAATTAGAGCAGAAGAGCCCACGTGCAACGTCGGCCCGTGGGGCACCCAAAGAAGCGCTGGCATAAAAGCCAGCGCTACATCGGTCGAAACCCAAAAGCTCGGGTCTAAAGACCCGCCGCTACATGTCCCGATGAGCCCTTCGCGGACAACGCTCAGGGGGAACGGAAGGCGGCTTTGCAGGCGTCGCAGGGACAGAGGGTGCGGAGGTAGTCGTAACTGAAGATGCCGGTGGAGTGGCCGTCGTTGAAATTGATCTGGATGGCGTAGTTGCCGACTTGCGTGGCGGAGTTGGCGCGGGCCTTGGGCTTGTACATGGGTAGAGCGGGGGAGGCGGGCAGGCCGGAGGCGGCCATGGATTCTTTCTTTGCGCGTTCGTCGTTGCAGGTAGCGCAGGGGCAATTATCGCGAAGGTAGGGGAAGTCATAGTGGCTGGAGTGGCTGTCGGCCCAGGTGATATCGACGCCGGTGCCGGTCTTCACGTGGATTTTGACGGAGACGGGTTTCTTGCGTTGGTCGATGGGTGTGGGCATGGGAAGTGAACAGTAATCGGTAATCAGTTTAACCCGTGAGCGAGGGTTTGAAAAATTGGGAATGGTGGAAGCGTGGTCTGAAGCCCGGCGCGACAAGGCGGTCAGGATTTATCGGATTTGTGGTCGCAACAGTTGCCGGGCGGGATGGGGTTGCCGTGGGGGCAGGTCGAGGGGTGGCCTAGGAAGCTGCAGATGCGCTCGTCGAGTTCGGGAGAGATGATGTGCTCGAACTTGCAGGCCTGACTGTGGGCTTCGTGGTCGTCGATGCGGAAGGTGTCTTTGAAGAGGCGCTCGGCGAGGCGATGACGGCGAACGACGTCGCGGGCGCGGCTTTTGCCACGATCGGTCAGCTCGATCTGGCGATCGTCGAGAACGTGAACGAGGCGAAGGTCTTCCATGCGGGCGAGAGTGCGGACGGGATCGACACCGCCGGGCGTGCGGATGTGCTCGACGTCGGCGCGATTCCCTTCTTCGCCGCAAACCCAGATTTGCTCGAGGAGATGGTCAAAGTGGATGCCGTCGTCCATGGAGATGCGCTGATCGACGGCGAGGTGGCCGTGGACGAGTTCGATGCGGCGGTCGGCCTGCTGGGCGATGTCGGGGTCGTGGGTGACCATGAGAATGGTATGGCCGGCGCTGTGGAGTTCGCGGAACAGGCCGATGACGATTTCTTCGTTGGCCTCGTCGAGATTGCCGGTGGGCTCGTCGGCAAGGATAAGCTTCGGCTGATTGATGAGCGCGCGGGCGATAGCGACGCGCTGCTGCTCACCGCCGGAGAGCTGAGAAGGCAGATGCGTGAGGCGATGGCCGAGACCGACGCGCTTGAGAGCATCCCTGGCCTGATCCTCGTCGGTGACGCTGTGGAAATACTGCGCAAGCATCACGTTTTCGAGAGCGTTGAGGTACGGAACGAGGTGGAATTGCTGGAAGACGAAGCCGATCTTTTCGGCGCGGTAGCGAACGAGTTCGTTTTCACCGAGATTGGCGAGGTCGACGCCGTCGACGAGGACATGGCCGGAAGTGAGCGTATCCAGACCACCAAGGATGTTGATGAGGGTGGTCTTGCCGGAACCCGAGGGACCCATAAGGGCGACCCATTCGCCAGCTTCAATGTGAAAGGAGATGCCGTCGAGAGCGCGGAGGGTGCCGTACTCCTTGACGAGCGAATCGATCTTGACCTGCGCACTCACTCTTCACCCCGGAAAACGGAAGCCGGCCGCACACTGGCCAAGCGGCGCAACGGAAAAGCCGCCGCGATGGAAACGAAAACTGTAAGGGCTACGGAAATAGGATACACAATCAGGCGCGGATGCGCAGCGACTCCGAAAACGGCTTTTCCGAGCCACATGGAGACGAAAATGCCCAAGGCTGAGCCAACGAGGCCGCCCGCAAAGCCAAGAAGAATGGCTTCGGCAAGGAAGAGCCGGACGACACGGCGGACGGAACCACCGATGGCTTTCATCAGGCCTACGTCGTTCTTGCGTTCGACAGCGACGTTGCTCATGCCCGCCATAACGCAGAGCGAAGTGAGGAACAGGACGAGAAGGACGGTGGAGGACAGCAGGCCACTGATGCGAGTGTAGATGCGGCCTTCGGCTTCAGCAAATTGCTTGATGC
>Ga0335070_10006138_pt1 | contig 14152 bp, 13 predicted proteins | sample Lox_Sample_13_FD_206722 | JGI IMG/M metagenome (GOLD analysis project Ga0335070, IMG submission 206722) | Soil microbial communities from Loxahatchee National Wildlife Refuge, Florida, United States - Lox_Sample_1.3 | ecosystem: Environmental > Terrestrial > Soil > Wetlands | place: USA... | reverse complement strand
CGAGGTCCAGGTAAAAGGGGAGAGCTCGATCCCCAAGGCGGCCGGGCACGTGCGCAATATCTGGCTGGAGCCGAACAATCCTCTGGCATTTCCGCCGGCGATCCAGGCGATCCTGGCGGCCGACCTGATCGTCATTGGCCCGGGCAGCCTGTACACGAGCATCATTCCCAACCTGCTGGTGCCGGATATCGCTGAGGCGTTGCGCGTGTCACGAGCGATGAAGTTCTACGTGTGCAACGTCACCACCCAGCCCGGGGAGACGGACGGCTATTCCTGCGACGACCACGTGCGGGTCATCGAAAAGCACCTGGGGTCGGAGGTGCTGGACGTGGTGATCAGCAATAAGCAGTGTGTGGGCAACCCACCGGCCCAAACCCAGTGGGTGAAGGCTAACACCGACCAGGGCGAACGATTCCCGATCTATGAGGCCGACCTGCTCGACCTGGACCAACCGCGCCGCCACCATTCGGGCAGACTGGCCCAAACGGTTTTGGACCTGTTCTATGAACGCACGGGCCCTCTCGCGGGATAAAGGTCCTGGCCGCATACCAGGAATATAGCGAACATCAACAGTCGAGCCAAATATCCTTGATTCACTGGATCGATGATCTGGAACCTTAAATTGAAATATATGTGCTATGCCTCGCATGGTACAATAAAAAACCATTTTTCATAATCTAGGAGGTGTAACATGTCTACCCGTATCGGGATCAATGGATTTGGCCGGATCGGCCGCCAGGTGTTGAAAGCGATCAAGGAACAATACGGTGGAACCCTTGAGGTAGTGGCGATCAACGACCTGTTCGATAGTAAAACGAACGCGCACCTGTTCAAATATGACACCAATTACGGCTCCTATCATGGGACTGTCGAGGTTCAGGAAAACGACCTTGTCGTAGACGGGCAGCGGATCAAGGTTTTCGCCGAAAAAGATCCGGGGAACCTGGCCTGGGCGGACCTGGGTGTGGAAATCGTGATCGAGTCCACCGGCGTGTTCACCGATGCCAAGGGCGACCCGGCGAAGAATAAGCCCGGCGCACGGATCCACATCGATAAAGGCGGCGCCAAAAAAGTTATTATTTCTGCTCCTGCGAAAAATGAAGACCTCACCCTCGTGCTGGGCGTAAACGATAGTATGTACGACCCGGAAAAACACCACGTCGTGTCGAACGCGTCTTGCACCACCAATTGCCTGGCCCCGGCTGCCAAGGTCGTCCATGATCTACTGAACATCCAGCACGCAATGATGACCACGATCCATTCGTACACCAACGACCAGCGCATCCTCGACCTGGCCCACAAGGATCTGCGCCGGGCCCGCGCCGCCGCGCTGAACATCATCCCGACGACCACCGGCGCCGCTAAGGCTGTTGCCCTGGTGATCCCCGATCTCAAGGGTAAATTCGACGGCTTCTCCCTGCGCGTCCCCACCCCCACGGTTTCGATCGTGGATTTCGTGGCCACCTGTGAGAAGGGCACCACGGTCGCCGACCTGAACGCCGCCTTCAAAGCTGCCGCCGAGGGGCCGATGAAGGGTATCCTGGGCTACACCGATGAACCGCTTGTCTCGATGGACTTCAAAGGCGATTCGCGCTCGGGTATTGTCGATGGACTCTCGACGATGGTGATCGCCGAGAACATGGTCAAGGTGATTGCCTGGTACGACAACGAATGGGGTTATTCCTGCCGCACCGCCGACCTGGCAGCGCTGATGGCCAAAAAACTGACGGTGAAAGAAGCCGCGCATACCTCGGCTTCCTGAGCGATCGTCTTTCGGAGTAACGGCTGTAATGCGTAATGCCGCCGTGAGCAAGAACCTGGTACATTACGCATTATTTTTGTCTAAAGACAATAGATTGGGAGGCGTAGAACCATGTTCAACAAAAAAACTGTCCGAGACGTGGATGTCAACGGGAAGAAAGTTCTGGTCCGAGTGGACTTCAACGTCCCGATGCAGGACGGCAAGGTAAGCGACGATACGCGCATCCGCGCGGCGCTGCCGACGATCAATTACCTGCTCGATCACGGGGCGGCTGTGATTCTGTGCTCGCACCTGGGGCGGCCCAAGGGCGGCCCAGATCCGAAGTATTCTCTGCGGCCGGTCGCTGAGTATCTCAGCCAGTTGATGGGCAAGCCGGTCAAATTCGCGGACGACTGCATCGGCCCGGCGGCAGAAGCGGCAGCCAAAGACCTGAAACCCGGCGAAGTGCTCGTCCTGGAAAACACCCGCTTCCACCCGGAAGAGGAAAAGAATGACCCGCAGATGGCGCGCCAACTGGCTTCGCTGGCGGATCTGTACGTTGATGATGCCTTTGGCTCGGCTCACCGGGCGCACGCCTCGACCGAAGGGGTGGCGCATTACCTGCCCTCCGTGGCCGGTTTCCTGATGGAAAAAGAGATCCACTACCTGAGCCAGGCTGTGGACAATCCGAAGCGACCCTTCATCACCATTCTGGGCGGGGCCAAGATCAGCGACAAGATCGGCGTGATTCGCAACCTGCTGAAAAAGGCAGATACGATTTTGATCGGCGGGGGGATGGCAAACACCTTCTTCAAGGCGCAGGGATACCCGGTGGGAGATTCGCTGGTGGAAGACGAGGCGCTGGATACGGCTCGCGAGTTGCTCGCGGAAGGAAAAAGCAAGCTGCGTCTGCCGGTGGACGTGGTGATTGCGGACAAATATGCTGCGGACGCGAATTCGAGGGTGATCCCCACGGGTCCAGTCCCGGACGGCTGGCGGATTATGGATATCGGTCCGGAAACCGTGACGGCCTACGGAAAGGTGATAAAAAAGGCAGGCACGGTGGTCTGGAATGGCCCAATGGGGGTGTTCGAGTTCCCCAAGTTTGCCAAGGGGACCTACGGGGTGGCCCAGGCGGTCGCCGACAGTGGGGCAATCTCAGTCATCGGCGGTGGTGATTCGGTCGCCGCCATTCAGCAGTCCGGCCTGGCCGACAAAATTACCCACATCTCGACCGGCGGCGGGGCGTCGCTGGAAATGCTGGAAGGACTCGAACTTCCGGGGGTAGCCGCCTTAGAGGATAAATAAAGCCGGCTGCACGGATCCAAACTGAGCTTTTCCGCTCTCTCAGGCGGCAACGCCTGAGAGAGCCGCATTTCTGAGGAGAAAATTGCCGTAATCGGTGTAATCTGATCAAATTATCTCGTGATTAAACCGGCACAATTGTGTACAATACGCATTGAGAATTGGCCCGCATCCCGGGCGGACTAAAAGTATGAAGATGCTCTTTATGATACGATACGGCCGGGGGTGGGATTGATCAGGGAATGGTACGGCGGCAGAATTTTGGCTACCCGTAGACATGAATCAGTTTGCATGATTACGGTCAGGTTACGATAAATGAGCGATTCGATCTGGACAGGCTTTTTGACTGTCCTTAAAGTTCTGTATTCTATTTGCATTATCTCATTATCCTTCTATGGTTTTAACAGCCTGGTCCTGACTACGCTTTATTTGCTGTCGAACCGGCGGAGGAAACGCAGGACGAAGCTGGATCAAAACGATCCCTGGCCCGAGATAACAATCCAATTGCCTATCTATAACGAGAGCTACATCGTCGACCGGCTGTTAAACGCCATGGTCGAGCAGGATTATCCAAAAGAATGTCTGCAAATCCAGGTGCTGGATGATTCCACAGACGACACTACTGAAAAAGTGAGCCGCCTGGTGGATGAGTACCAGGCGGAAGGGATAAACATCCAACTGATCCACCGCACCGACCGTATCGGTTATAAGGCGGGGGCGCTGGCTAACGGGATGTCGCAGGCGAGCGGGGAGTACCTGGCAATCTTCGACGCGGATTTTGTGCCCCCCCGGCAGTGGCTGCGGCGGGTGATGACCGAGTTTACCGACCCTGAAGTGGGCTGTATGCAGACCCGCTGGGGGCACCTGAACTCGAACTACAATCTGCTCACCCGGGCCGAGACGCTGATGCTGGACGGCCATTTTATCGTCGAGCAGGGCGCGCGGTATGGCTCTAACCTGTTCATGGGCTTCAACGGGTCGGGAGGTATCTGGCGGAAAAAATGCATCGAAGACGCGGGCGGCTGGCAGTCAGATACACTCACGGAAGACCTGGACCTGAGCTACCGGGCGCAGTTGAAGGGGTGGCGCATTAAATACCTCTCCGAAGTAGTCGTCCCCGGCGAGCTTCCGGCCCAGATCGAAGCCTTTAAGAGCCAGCAGTTCCGCTGGGCAAAAGGGAGCATCCAGACGTTCCGCAAACTGTCCAAAACTGTGATTACCGCCGATCTACCCCTGCGTGTGCGCCTGGCAGCGTTAATGCACCTGTCGATGTACGCGCCTTTTCCGTTTGCGATCATGATCCTGCTGCTGACCCTGCCTATTGCATTGTACGCCAGCTCATTCATCAGATATTTTCCTTTCTCAATCCTTGCCAGCCTGGGGCCGCCGTTGATGTACGCGGTATCGCGGACCAACCACCTGCCGCGCATTCGGGATCGCCTGATGCTGCTGCCGCTCATCTCGATCCTGGGGATCGGGATATCCCTGAATACCGGGGCAGCTGTGGTCGCCGGGCTGTTCACCAAGGGCGGGGTATTCAACCGCACGCCGAAGTTTAACCTGCGCGGACGGAAGGACACCTGGGTCAAGGAGAAATACCTTCTGCCGAACAACCCGGTGGTTTACGGTGAGCTGCTCATGGGATTTTATGCACTCTACTCGGTGTACATATTGTGGTCGACAGCTACCGGGAGGGGAGTGGCGATGGGAGTCATTCTGTACGCCATTGGTTTCCTTTTTGTCGCCGGAATGAGCTTCGTCCAGAGCTGGCAGCAGTACCGCCGGTTGAGGACTTCCAGCTCAGAAGGCAATACGGCTGTGACAGGTTAGTTTATCAATCATAGACATCATCAGGCAAGGCTTCGGCTCAGGCTGGCCTTGCCTTTTTTATTGGCGGGAAGGTGATCCAGCCTATGCTATAATGGGAAAATCTCAGGGCTATTCCTTTGCGGAGAGGGCATGCCTTTCATCACCGGAGAAACCGTCGGTCCCTACCAGATCCTGGCCCAGCTTGGGCTGGGGGGAATGGCATCCGTCTATAAAGCTTACCATGTCGCGTTAGACCGCACCGTAGCCATCAAGGCGCTGCATCCCGCGTTTCTGGAAGACCCGAATTTTTACGCTCGCTTTCAACGCGAGGCCCGGGTCGTAGCCCGCCTGGAACACCCCAATATCGTCCCGATTTACGATTTTTCCGAGGATGAAGGCCGCCCCTATCTGGTCATGAAGTTTATTGAGGGAGAGACACTAAAGGCGCGGCTGGAACGGGGTCCTTTACCATGGGAAGAACTGCTGCGGGTCGTCGATGCGGTGGGTTCAGCGCTGTGCTATGCCCACCGCCAGGGGATCCTCCACCGCGATATCAAGCCTTCCAACGTGTTGATCTCGCAGGATGGCGGGATTTATCTCGCCGATTTTGGGTTGGCGCGAATTGCACAGGCAGGAGAATCAACGCTCTCCTCGGATATGATGGTCGGCACCCCGCAGTATATGTCCCCCGAGCAAGCGGTGGGCCTGAAAGATCTGGACGTCCGCACGGACGTGTATTCGCTGGGGGTCATGCTGTACGAGATGGTGGTCGGTCAGGTGCCATTCAGTGGGGATACCCCAATTTCGATCATTCACGACCAGATCTACACCCCTCTCCCCCTTCCCAGGCAGATCAACCCCCACGTCTCGGCCGCGGAGGAGCAAGTTCTGATCAAAGCCCTGGCGAAGGAACGGGGGGCTCGCTATCCGGACGTATCCACACTGGTCGCGGAGTTCCACAGCGCCGCCGAACCCCAGAAGGCCCCTTTCAAAGAGGCAGATGCAGGCGTGGGAACAGACCTGCCTGTCATAGAACCAATCTATGAGGAAAACCAATCTATCCCAGTCCAGTCTGACCAACAGCAGAAAAAAAAGCCTTCACAAAAGAGGTGGCCGTTGATCGTGGCCGGCATCCTGGGGCTCATCTTGATCTGCGGGTTCTTTGCCGTGGTTTTTATCAACAACCAGTGGACTGCTCGATTGCACAGCTCGACCCAGACTGGGCTGGGGGCGGATCCACCAACTGTGGAGGCGACGGGATCGGGCGTGGCTGTTGGCGTAGATTTGAATACACCCGTGACCTCAACTCCCAGGGACCCCAATCTGGCCCTGGCCCAAAAAGCTCTCGACGATGCCTACACCCTTTGGATCAGGGGTGAAGCTGTTCTATGCATGCGCAAGCTGGCCTCGATCCGTCCGCTGGCCGGCGATAACGTCGATTTTTACTTAAAGTCTGGGGACCAGATGATGAGCCAAAAGGCCTGGCCGCTGGCCGGAGCGATGTATGCTACAGCCACCCAGTTCGATCCAAGCGCGCTTTCTCCCGCTCAAATTCAAAACGTACACCAGGCTGTATATGAAATGGCCATCTTGCCCCGGGCAGCCATCTGGTTGGAGAAATATAAAGGTGAGGCTGTGATCCAGGTCGCTTCTATCCGGTATACCCTGTACCAGGGGAACACTCAGGCCGCGAAGACCGATCTGGACGCCCTCCTGGCGAACCCGTCCAGCGTGGAGAAATTCCCGGAAGCAAAGCTGTTGAGCGCCGAAATTCAGATCCAATATAAAGAAAAACAGGCCGCCAGGCGTTCGCTAAAAGACCTGGCTGCGGATTCTACCCTGCCAGCCTGGGTCATTCAGAAAGCCAATGAAACGCTGAACCAGATTCAGTAATCTTTTTGCGAGGAAGAACAATGCGAACCCCATTAGTTGCTGGAAATTGGAAGATGAATAAGACCGTCGAGCTAACCCGCTCGCTCCTGGCCGAGATGGTGCCGGATTTAAAATCCGTCATGGGAGTGGAGAAGGTGGTTTGCCCTCCATATACCTCTCTACTGGCGGCCTCCGCCATGCTGACGGGCACGGATATCGGCCTGGGAGCCCAGGACCTCTATTGGGAGCCATCCGGGGCCTATACCGGGGAAATCTCACCGCAGATGGTGGCGGAGCTGTGCAGGTACGTGATCATCGGCCATTCCGAGCGGCGAACCTATTTTGGCGAAACTGACGAAACCGTCAATCGCAAGACCAAAGCCGCGCTGGCCAATTACCTGATCCCGATCGTATGCGTCGGGGAGACCCTGGCTCAGTACGAGGCGAACGAGACCGCGGAGGTGGTCACCCACCAGATCCGCGAGGGGCTGAAAGACCTGGATCGCGAACAGACCGGAAGGATTGTCATCGCGTACGAGCCGGTCTGGGCGATCGGCACAGGGCGTGCGGCCACCGCGGAGGGCGCTAACCAGGTCATTGCGGGGGTGATTCGCGCAGCATTGCACGAGATGTACGGTCAGAAGATGGCGGAAGCCACGCGCGTCCTGTACGGTGGATCGGTGACAGCGGCGAATGCGGCCGAATTTTTTGGTATGCCGGATATCGACGGGGCGTTGGTCGGCGGGGCCAGCCTGAAGGCGCCGGATTTTCTCACGATCACGAAAGCGGCGAAAAAACCATCATACTGACGCTGCGGCTGATGGGCAACGGGCGTCTGCAGTCAGGCTCGGTTCGAACAGAGCAGGGTGGAATGGTCCGCGATGCGCTATCGGGGCGGCGCCGCTGTTCAGCGGGAGCGCCCTGATGGCAACCATCGGGCTGACGCAGCTCAATAGCACGATGTTCCCTTCGGATTCAGACCGCATCTCCTGGCTGGCGCTGGTCGGAGGGCTTCTCATGGCGGCTGCTTTACTGGCCGGGGCAGGGCCGTGGCTGGCGGAGAACCTTGAGCCGGGCTTGCTCCGGGCCGTCCAGGCGGCGACCGCGGTGCTGGGAATCAGCCTGGGGATGCATGCGGTGTTGATTCTACCAGCCTGGAGGCTGCAAATGCTGCTCTCGTAGGTAACCCATACAGATGTATTCGATCGATCCTCAGCTCACCGCTTTCTTCACGAGCGCAGCGATCCTTTCCTCTTCGGCAGGGGTCAGCTCCTTCAGTGCAAAGGCGACCGGCCACATGCTGCCTTCGTCAAGATTCGCCGCATCGTTGAAGCCGAACTGCGCGTACCTCATGTTGAATTTCTGTGCGGATTGGAAGAAGCAGACGATCTTGCCGTCTTTGGCATACGCGGGCATCCCGTACCAGGTTTTCGGAGAGAGGGCAGGCGCACTGGCTTTAATAATTTCATGGAGCCGCTCGGCCATGCCGCGATCCGGCTCCGCCATCTCTGCGATCTTTGCCAGCACGGCGCTTTCTCCCTCTGCCCTGTCCTTATTCAAACGCGCTTCTGCCTTCAGCTCTTTGGCGCGCTCCTTCATCGCGTCCAATTCCTCGTCCGAGAACCTGTTTGACTTCTGTGTGGCCTTCCTGGTGGTGTTATCCTGTTTCATTTGAAGCTCCTTAACAATAATTTATCGATTACAGTTTCGTTTTGCCGTTCTATTTTAATGTCGAACGAGTAAAATCCAAAATGACAAAATTAAAGCGCAACATGCGAGAGATTGACGGCCTGTGGGGTTTTGGAAGCGCCAGGTAGGATGAAGTAATGGCTCATCCGGTACCGAACTGGCGGTCGCCTGCGTCGCCCAGGCCGGGGAGAATGTAGCCGTGGTCGTTAAGACGCTCGTCGATGGCGGCCAGATGGATAGGCACATCGGGATGGTGGCTATGGAGAAAATTGATCCCTTCCGGCGCACCGATGAGGCCGACGAATTTAATCTTTTTAACGCCCCACTTTTTGAGAATATCGACTGTGGCTTTCGCGGAACCGCCGGTCGCCAGCATCGGATCCAGGATCAGGCAGACGGACACGGTCGGTTCGATGGGCAGCTTATTGTAGTACTGAACGGGTTTGAGGGTTTTTTCATCGCGGTAGAGGCCGATGTGCCAGACTTCCGCGGAAGGCATTAATTCCCAGACGCCTTCGACCATACCCAGCCCCGCCCTCAAAATGGGGACCAGTCCGATTTTTTCCCTCAGCTCGGCCCCCGGCGCGAGAGCCAGAGGAGTCTCGACGGTGACCGGCTCCGTGACCAGGTCCAGGGTGGCTTCATAGGCCAATAGAGCACCCAACTCACGAACCAGCTCGCGGAATTTCTTCGGCTCTGTTTTTTTGCTGCGCAGGCGGGCCAGCTTGTGCGCGACGAGAGGGTGTGGAGAAGGATATACATTTTCCATGGGATCTGCTCCAGTGGAGATAGGATGCTCCAATTATAGTCGCATAGAGGGTATAATCAACCCATGACCGAGCAGCAAAATCGCTTAATCAACCCAGAATCGAAGCCAGACGACCGCCTGGACCAGGCTCTGCGACCGCAAAGTCTGAAAGATTTAATCGGGCAGGATTTGATCAAGGAAAACCTGGCGATCCTGATCGAAGCGGCGAAACACCGCGGCGAGCCACTGGACCACGTTCTGTTCTACGGCCCGCCCGGCCTGGGAAAGACCACCCTGGCGCACGTTCTGGCCAACGAGATGGGAGTCAATATCAAGATCACCGCAGGGCCGGCGATCGAACGCGCCGGGGACCTGGCGGCGATCCTGACCAACCTACGCGCGGGGGATATCCTGTTCATCGACGAAATCCACCGCCTGGGACGGGCAGTCGAAGAGGTGCTCTACCCGGCGATGGAAGATTTCGCTCTGGACATCGTCATCGGTAAAGGGCCTTCGGCCCGCTCGATCCGCCTGAAGCTGCCGCGCTTTACGGTGATCGGGGCGACGACCCGGCTGGCGCTGGTGACCGCTCCGCTGCGGGCGCGCTTCGGCGCGGTGTATCGCCTGGATTTCTACGACCAGAAGGCGATGGTCGAAATCGTCCAGCGCGGAGCCAGGCTGCTGGGCATTCACGCCGAGGCCGAAGGGGTGGAGGAAATCGCCCGCCGGGCGCGAGGCACCCCACGGGTTGCTCTCCGCCTGCTGCGCCGGGTCCGCGATTACGCCCAGGTGCGCGCCAACGGTTCGATTACCCGGGCGGTTTCAGCCGAAGCGCTCAACCTGCTCAACGTAGATCCTCTGGGATTGGACGACGTCGACCGGCGGGTGCTGAATACGATCATCGACAAATATAACGGCGGCCCGGTCGGATTGAACACCATCGCCGCATCCATCAGCGAGGAGCCGGATACGATCATGGACGTGGTCGAGCCATACCTGCTCCAACTCGGCTTCCTGGACCGTACGCCCCAGGGCCGGGTCGCGACTCCTCACGCATACGAGCACCTGGGCCTGCCCTACAATCAATCGGAAGGGTCGCAGCCGCGCCTGATCTAGGCGCCGTTTTGTACGGAAATCTCCCCTTGAAGACAGCGGATTTTAACTACGAACTGCCTCCCGACCGGATCGCGCAAACACCAGTCGAGCCCCGGCACGCCTCGCGCCTGCTCGTCCTGGAGCGCGCGAGCGGAAGCCTGGAACACGCCACCTTCTGGGAAATCGGGTGTTTTTTGAAACCGGGGGACCTGCTGGTGATCAACCGGACGCGGGTGATCCCGGCGAGGATCCACGCGCGAAAGCTGCCAGGAGGCGGAAAAGTCGAGCTTTTACTGCTGCGGCGGATCGCAGGGTGCGATTGGGAAGCGCTGGTGGGCGGAAAGGGGCTGCAGGCAGGGCGAAAGCTGCAGATCGAGGATGGCCCCGGCGTGGAGATTGCTGAAGCCCGTGAAGGGTCGCGCCGGGTGGTGCGCTTCTCAGAGCCGGTCGAGCCGTATTTAGAAGCCATCGGCCACGTGCCGCTGCCCCCCTATATTCACACCGAGCTGGAAAACCCGGAGCGCTACCAGACAGTGTATGCCCGCGAGCCCGGATCGGCAGCGGCGCCCACCGCGGGCCTGCATTTTACCAGCGAGCTGATCGAGCGGTTGCAAAATCAGGGGGTTGGATTCGCCGAGGTTAACCTGCACGTGGGGCTGGACACGTTTGCCCCGGTCAAAGAGGAAAACCCGCTGGAGCACAAGATCCACACCGAATGGTGCGAGGTGACTTCGCAGGCGGCCGAACAGATCCGCGCGGCGCGTCTGGCGGGCAAACGGGTAATCGCAGTGGGGACGACCAGCGTACGGACAATCGAGACCGCGGCGCGGGCAGCGCAGTCCGGGGAAGTGGTCGCCCCCTTCGAGGGGCCAACCGATCTCTTCATCCTGCCCGGCTTTCGGTTCAAGGTGGTGGAGGCGATGATCACCAATTTCCACCTGCCAAAATCGACATTGTTGATGCTGGTCAGTGCGTTCGCAGGAAGAGAGCAAATCCTGCACGCCTACGAAGTCGCGAAAGCGGAGAAGTACCGCTTTTATACGTTTGGCGACGCGATGTTGATTCTGTAAGATCATTGCCATGGAGCCGGAAGCGATTCGCCCGCCGCTGAACGAGATCCACACTTGCCGGTTGTGCCAGCGGCTGGTCGCCTGGCGTGAGGAGGTAGCGCTCAAAAAACGGCGGGCTTATCGGGACTGGGACTACTGGGGCAAGCCAGTGCCTGGATTTGGGGACCCGGATGGGCGGATCATGGTGGTGGGGCTGGCGCCAGGCGCGCACGGCTCCAACCGGACCGGACGGGTCTTCACCGGGGATAGCTCGGGGGTCTACCTCTACCGGGCGCTGTACCGGGCCGGTTTTGCCAACCAGCCCACGGCGGTGCACCGCGCGGATGGCCTGGTCCTGATCGACGTGTATATCACCGCGGTATGCCATTGCGTCCCGCCGGATAACAAACCCGCGTCGCAAGAAATCGCCAACTGCCAGCCGTACCTGATCGAGGAAATCCAGCGAGCCGTCCACCTGCAGGGCTTCGTCGTTTTAGGAAAAATCGCATTGGACGGTCTGGTCGCCGCGCTGAAAGCAGTACAGATCCGCCCGCCAAAGATGGAATTTGGCCACGAACGTTTCTATTCGCTCGGTGAGGGCCTGCCCTGGCTGCTGCTGTCTTACCATCCCAGCCAGCAGAACACCCAGACCGGCCGGCTGACAGAAGCGATGTTCGACCAGGTCTGGGGCACGGCGAAAAAACTGCTTCGATAAAAACGCACCAGCAATCTGCCGGTGCGATAAAAATGCTCTGTATTTTTGATGTGTAACTATTTCGCCCGCCAACCTGGCAGGGGGGTGCATCATAGAGCAACACGGTCTAATGCTTTATATGCAGCTTGTACCATAGAATCGAAGGCCTGGTCTGGAGGGTACCAACGTTCTCCGATTCGTTCATGCAAGCATAGAGCAGGTTGGGGTTAATGTTCAGATCTTCGGCGATCTCTTCAAGGCTGAGCCAATCATTGAGCGATTCTTTTTCCGATGAAAACTGGGGATGGTTGCGCTTTCCTGCTTTATCATTGGTCTGCATCGAATCCAAAAGGTCCTGAAGCGTTACCTTGCATAATGGTTTATTCATGACAATTCCCTTCCTTTGTGCCCCATTCTCAATTTATTTTCCGACCTATCCAATGGTGGATCAGGTTATGACTGCTGCCAAGAGATTGTCTTACGCCCATCCAATCAATGTCTCTGGATACCGGACAAAAATGACGAATGCACAAACATGTTTGGGCTCAGGGAGGAGCGTAACCAGTTCCACTCGTACCGGCAAAAAATATCGGGTTTATTGGTTTACCAATCTTATTGTTCTGACCCCACTGAATTCCAAATCTCCCTGGATATGCGCTCAACTTAACTGCGTAGTTAACGATACAGCCGAAAAGCACTGGAAACAATTGGGAATCCACCTAGGTTTCCAGTAGGGATATCCCTACCTCTAGAGGAGGTGATTCGTTTATTGTGATTGTTGTCTCGGGAAATAGAAATCCTCTCTGGTAGCCCAGAGAGGATTCCGAAACCAATGCAGGAGTAGGTCAACGGCGGAGGGCGCTCCAGCCGGCGTAGGAGGCGGTATCACCGAGCTCGGCTTCAATGCGCAGAAGCTGATTGTATTTGGCGACCCGGTCGGAACGGGCGGGGGCACCGGTCTTGATCTGGCCCATGTTGAGCGCTACCGACAGGTCGGCAATGGTGGCGTCCTCGGTCTCGCCGGAACGGTGGGAGGTGACCGCGCGCCAGCCATTGCGCTGGCAGGTCTCCACCGCTTCGATCGTTTCGGTCAGCGAGCCAATCTGATTGAGCTTGCAAAGGAGGGCGTTGCAGGCCTTTTCCTTGATGGCGCGGCGAACCCGCTCGGGGTTGGTGACCAGCAGATCGTCGCCGACGATCTGGATGCGGTCGCCGATTTCGGCAGTCAGCATCTTCCAGCCGTCCCAGTCGTCCTGGGCCAGGCCATCTTCGACCGAGACGATCGGGTACTGGTCGACCCAGGATTTCCAGTAGGCGACCATTTGCTCGCTGGTGAGCTGCTTACCTTCTTTGCGGAGGTTGTACTTTTTAGTCTCTTCGTCGTAAAACTCGGAAGCGGCGGGGTCGAGGGCAATACAAACCTGCTCGCCGGCTTTATAGCCAGCTTTTTCAATCGCCTCGAGGATGACTTCTACGGCTTCGGAATTAGCTTTAAGCGCCGGGGCGTAGCCGCCTTCATCGCCGACCAGGGTAGTATACCCGCGGTTTTTCAGCACGGTTTTAAGGGAGTGATAAATCTCGGCCCCCCAGCGGAGTCCCTCAGCAAAATTGGGCGCGGCCAGCGGCATGATCATGAATTCCTGGGCATCGGTGGACTGCCAGGCGGTGTGCACGCCGCCGTTGAGAATGTTCATCATAGGAACGGGCAGAACGTGGGCGTAGATGCCGCCGATGTAGCGGTAGAGGGGCAGGCCCAGAGAGTTCGCTGCGGCCTTAGCCGCAGCCAGGCTGGTACCCAGGATGGCGTTGGCACCTAGCTTGGATTTGTTAGGGGTGCCGTCCTGCTCGAGCATGAGGGCGTCGATAGCCATTTGCTCGGTGGCATCCCAGCCAACCAACGCATCAGCGATGATGGTGTTGACGTTTTCCACCGCCTTGAGCACACCTTTGCCGTTGTAGCGGGATTTATCCCCATCGCGCAATTCCAGGGCTTCGTGTATGCCGGTGGACGCGCCAGAGGGCACCGCGGCCCGGCCCCAGCTTCCATCGGCAAGGATAACTTCGACTTCTACGGTGGGATTACCACGTGAGTCCAGCACTTCGAGAGCGCTGACCGATTCGATGATTGTATCCATAGTTCACCTCGACTT
>Ga0335070_10006137_pt1 | contig 14154 bp, 11 predicted proteins | sample Lox_Sample_13_FD_206722 | JGI IMG/M metagenome (GOLD analysis project Ga0335070, IMG submission 206722) | Soil microbial communities from Loxahatchee National Wildlife Refuge, Florida, United States - Lox_Sample_1.3 | ecosystem: Environmental > Terrestrial > Soil > Wetlands | place: USA... | reverse complement strand
CTGCCTGATCATTTTGAAGCCTTACTCCAAGTCTGCCTGCCATAGCGCAAAGGATTGCGCATTACCTATCGTCTTATAGAACGTTCCGCTTGAAAGTACTGACAAAGTCAGAGACGGAACTGGTTCAAATCCTGAACGAATCTACAACAGATAGTACTTGGCGCAGAGGACTGCTTAGGCTACGCTTAGTGCGCCTTTTTCGGCTGGGAGGAAACTCATAGTGAGCCAGGAATCGACGGTCCAGACGACCTTGTGGTGTTCCCAATGCGGACGGGAGTTCCCGCACTCGGACCTGGTACAGATTGCCGGTAATTGGGTGTGCGCCGAGTGCAAGCCGGCTTTTCTCAGCCGTGTTATGGCGAGCGGACTTTCTGGCCCTTCTGCGCAGCACTATGCCGGGTTCTGGATTCGGTTGGGCGCGCGCTTCGTGGATGGCCTCCTGTTCATTGTGCCATTCTTCATTCTTGCCCTTGTCTTCATGCCAACGCTAATGCGTTCAGGAGTGCGGCCGCCAAATCCGTCGAACCCCGCCAATGCGGCGTTTGTGGGTTTCTTCTTTCTCGGTACTTTTTTCATCACTTTTGTTCTGGGTGGCGTCTACGAGGTTTTGATGCTGAAGTACCGTAGTGCAACCTTGGGGAAGATGGCCTGCGGTCTGAAAGTGATTCGACCCGACGGCGGGAACCTGAGCTGGGGCGTATGTGTTGGGCGCTTCTTCATGTGGAATATCGTTACCGCCGGCATTCCCTATCTGAACATGGTTCTCATGCTCGCCAGCTCGATCATGCTGGGAGTGGACAACGAGAAGCGAGCGTTGCATGACAGGGTTTGCGATACGAGAGTGATTTACAAGTCGAGCGGGGCGTGAATCTCAGTATCAATCCCTTCGCTACTGGTGTCGGCCTGACCGGCTCTATGGCAGCCGATGACCCTGCGTCATCGCGCACGGGAGCCAGGGGAGTACCGTGTCCGAATTGTGGAGGAGAGGTTGTACCAGTGGAGACCGAGACGGGTTGGCAGTCCTGCCCCTCGTGCGCCAGCCGGTTGCAGGCTTGCCTGTGGCCCGCAATCCGGCAAAACACGAAGGCAGCCGTCGCGCTTTCGGACCAGGCAACGTGCTTTTTCCATCCGGACAAGGCATTTCAGGCTTGCTGCCAGCGATGTGGGCGGTTCGTCTGCGCGCTTTGTGATTTGCAGTTGGGAGCGGAACATGTCTGCCCCACCTGCTTCGAGCGCGGGCGCTCCGATTCGCATGCCGGTGCCGGCAAGGCGGAATGGCGATATCGGGATGTGCTCTATGATTCCATCGCACTGACGGTGGGATGGGGCTGGATCCTCTTCTGGCCGACCATCGTGGCCGCCCTCCCGAGCGTGATCACGTTGCACGTGAAGTTTCGGAAAGCGCCGCGAGCCTACTTGATTCCCCGGTCGGGTTGGCGCTTCTGGGCAGCTTACGTGGGACTTCTCTGGGCTCCGCTCTTGGTTGGCTTCTCAATTTTCGCAGCTCGGATGTCGAGGAGGCACTGATTGCCGGGCGCATTCCGGAAGATATCCCGCGTTCGCAGCCTGATGGGCAGCACGAGATGGTACCTGAGTGAGGACTGTCTTCTTGCCGCCAGACAGATCATGTATACCGTCGAGTATCGGCGTTTCTATCTGCGCGACTTGGAATACGTCATGGTCTGGCCGAGCGGAATGTGGCAATGGCGGCTCATTGTGCCGGCAGCGACGATTGCCGCCATAGGAGGTGCATTCTGGGCTTGGGAAAATTCGACCGCAGGTGAGGTCTTCGGCGGCATGGCTCTCGCGTGGCTGGGATTGGAACTGGCGCTCGGGCCTACCGCTAAGTCGCGCATTCAAACGACCGGGGCGAGCGTCGATCTACCGCTCGTGCACCGAACGCGCCGCGCACGGAAGGTACTGGCGAAACTTGATGCGGCCGTTCGCGGTGCGCGCGGTGTTGTTGAGCAACAGAGCAGTTCTCCCGTCACTTCTTCATTGGCGGCACCTGACATGCAAGGGAGATCCGAAGCAGCCGCGCCCGAGTCTGCCGCGGCTGCAATAGACACGAATGGCTCCTGAACACGCCGGATCTCCAACCCAGGGTTTTGCGACGGGCTTGCGCCATGCCCGGTGCCTGTTCCATCCGCTGCGCGAAGCGGCGGCAAAGTGCCCGCGCTGCGGCGGCACATTCTGCCGCGAGTGCGTGACAGATGAGGAAGGGATGTTGGCCTGTCCGCCGTGTCTACGCCGGTTGGCGCGTCCCGGGGCGCGAAGCCTGTCCATTATCGGCCGCTTTCGGCAAGTGCTGGCGGGAGTGACCGCGCTTGCCTGTGTCCTGGGACTCTTCTTCGCCTTGTTGCGATGGCGAATGAACACGCCCAAACAACATCTGAACTTCGGCCACGTTCTGGAAGAGCGGCTGCCCGGATAGAGCTATGCGTGAAGCTGCGCCGGCACCCTCTTCTTCGCATCAGGCAGGTTCGCCGCACACACGCGCGCGCAGTATTCAGCTCAGCCCGCTGGAAGCGCTGGAACGCGGATTCGCGCTGTTTCGATCAACCTTTCCGCGGGAAGCGTGGCGCTACTACCTCGGCGCTGCGCCGCTCGTCGTTTGCTTCATTCCGATGTGGGTGGTCAACGGCCAGATCCGATTATCGGACGGAGCGCTGTTCACCGAGGCCGCATTACTCACTGGCGGCTATCTGCTGCGCGTGTGGATGATCACCGGCTACGTGCAACACGTTCGCGGGCGCGCGTTTGGCACGCCCATGTCGAAGGCTTCGGGCGTTACCCTGGGACGTCTGCTGACTTGGAAGGTCATGCTGACCGTTGCCGGCTTGAGCACACTGCCAAGCATTGCTGGCCCGGCATGGTTTTACACTGCATGTGAATTCGCCAGCCTAGACGCACAAGATCGAATCGAACGGCAGTCGTTCACCGGTTGCCTGGCGCTCGCGGGTCAGTGGTTCGGCGGAAGCGTGCTTCTCTTTCTCGCCCTCTTACCTCTCTGGATTGCCGTGTGGCTCAATGGGCTGATCGTGGCCATGGTTGTTCCGCAGTTGTTGCACTCCATTTTCGGAGTGAACACGCTGCTCTCGACAGAAATGGGAGTCTACTCACTGGTCGAAAGTTCCGCGTTCTGGGTTTCGTTGTTCGCAGGAACTTGGTTAGCGGTGGATCCCGTCATCAAATGCACGTTCGTGATCGTTTATCAACATTTGCGCTCGAGGCGCGAAGGAGACGACCTCCGCGGCTTACTGGCGACCCTGCCACGCGACCGGCACAAAAAGGCGCAGTTGATCGCATCTTCCACTGCGGCTACCCCGGCAGCCGGTACGCTGTTGGTGCTGGCTGCGGTTCTTGCCGGCATTGCGCTGTCGCTCCCCGCGCGCGCCGCGCCGGTAGCGCCGGTTCGAAGCACAGTGCAGGCAGTGGACGATTCGGCCCGCGAAGCGCGGATTCAGAGACTGCGACAGGCACTGGATCAAGAATCACAGCGCGCGATTTATCGCTGGCATGATGCCGACCATCCAAGTCCGCCGACCTGGTTTGATAAGCTGCTGGCCAAGATCGGGCGCAGCCTTGACCGTGCTTGGAAGCGATTGCAGAGTTTTCTTCGCAAACTGTGGCCGCGCGGGCTAAACCTGTCGGCGGGGAGCGCAACTGGCGGCTTTTGGCAGCTGAAGGATTTACGAGTATGGCTGACGCTCATCGCACTCGTGACCGTCGCAGCGGGGGGGGTGCTCGTTTACCTAAGGCAGCGCCGGCAGACAGCGACCCTTTCCATCCCGCTCACACTCGCATCGATCCCCGATCTCAGTGACAGTGCGGCGGCGAGTGAGCGCTCGGAGGACGAATGGTTCGCTCTGGCAAGCCGTCTCGAGCAGGAGGGCGACCTGCGCTCCGCCCTGCGTGCAGCATACTTAGCTTTGCTGGCCGGATTGGCACAGCGTAAATGGCTGACGATCCGACGCGACCGCACCAATCGTGAATATCTCAACGAGTTTGCGCGTCGATGGAGCAGGCGTCCGCAGGCCTCGCTCGAGGCGCGGAAGGAAATTCCCGAGAAACTGCGCGGCAGCCTGCGGCAATTCGACCGGGTGTGGTACGGGTCGTACGCACTGACGCCAGAGGCGGTCACCCTGTATCGGCAGGACCAGCGGGAGTTCCTGAGCCATGTTTAACACGCGCGCAGGCGAAGGCTTGGTGCTCAACTGGCGAGGTCCGCTGCTGAGCGCCGTCATTTTCGCCGCCGCATTCGCTCTTCTGCTGCTCATGGCACATCAGAATCAGTCCAATACGAGCGAGATTGGGTCCAGCTTACGCGAAGATCCCTACGGGACAAGCCTCTTGTTCGATTCTTACCGGCGGGCCGGATACGAGGTGAAACGCAGCCAGGACGAGGACTCCCTTTCCGATCAAGACACGTTGCGGACTACCGCCTTCTTCATCGGCGGACGGCCCTTTTCCGATTGGAAGATGCAGGCGGGAGAACTGCACATTGGGGAGCGGTTCCGCTCACGAGTGGAAGGCTTTCTGGCGCGCGGCGGGAGGGTCGTCTTGATCGCTCCCACTTGGAAGCTGAAATCCGAGTCACAGGGCTGGGAATTGGACAGGAAGTGGTTTGAGACTGCACAGGAGCTCCAGCCGACCTGGATCTCTGCCGATCCCAGCGCGATGCCGGAGCGCAGCGAGGACATGTATCTCGGCGGAGATGCGCCGTGGCTGCAAACCGACGCGGCTTGGACCACGCTTTATGCAAAGCCCGCGGGCAGCGCGACCAGCCCCGTCCATGTGCACATGGCAATGCGGCGGGTCGCCAATGGCGAACTGATCGCGGCAAGCCAGCAATCCTTCTTGTTGAACGAAGCCATCAAGATGCATCCCAATCCGAGGCTTCTGGATTTCCTTGCGGCGGGCCGGCCTGTAATTTGGGTCGATGAGACGCTGCACGGACTTCATCAGGATGAAGGCGTGCTCTGGCTGGTACGCCGCTACCGGCTGCAGGCAGCTCTGCTGCTATTCTGGCTCACTTTGCTAACCCTGCTTTGGAGTATGAGCGGTGATTTAGTGCGACGCCCCAGCCGCGATCCGGAAACACAGATCGTGCGTCATGGAGAGGGGCCGGGAGTGGCCGCCCGGCGGTTGCTGCAGCGGAGCATCGCAACCGAACAGGTGCTGCCGGAGTGCTGGGAAGAGTATCGCCGGCGGTCGCCGCAGGATGCGCAGGCGATCACTCTGGATCCAGAGTGGGGTCCGCGGCTGCGCGCGGCGCTCGCGGGCTCTCCCCTGCTGGGATACCGGGAATTAGGCGCGTTGATTGCGGAGCGTCGCGCTTCCGCCAGGGGTTTATCGCGCCCGGACCGCGGGGTTGTCACGGATTCCACAATTTCAATGAAGGCGGATCCAGAGGAGGCACGGATCAAATGAACGAGGAGCAGTTAGGGGGTGGGGAGGCGCAAGCAGCGTCTGAGAAATCTGAATCCTCTGCGGTACTAGCCAGCATCACCAGCGGCGCAAGTCGGGTGCGAGAGGCGTTGAGCCGCGTCATTGTCGGCCAGAATGAGGCCGTCGACCTTGCGCTCGTCACCCTGCTGGCGGGAGGACATGCGCTGATCGAGGGAGTTCCCGGGGTTGGAAAGACGCTGCTCGTAAAAGCACTGGCGCGCGCCGTTGCCGGCGAGTTTCAGCGAATCCAGTTCACCCCGGATTTGATGCCCGCGGACATCACCGGAACCAGCGTCTTTGACCTGAAGACGCAAGAATTCCGGCTGGTGCGAGGACCAATCTTTACAAACTTCCTGCTGGCCGATGAGATCAACCGAGCGCCTGCCAAAACGCAATCGGCCCTGCTCGAAGCCATGCAAGAGCGACAGGTGACCATTGATCGCGCGAGTTGCTCACTGCCTCCGGTTTTCGTCGTGTTCGCAACGCAAAACCCGATCGAACACCAGGGAACGTATCCGCTTCCGGAGGCGCAGAAGGACCGATTTCTCGTGAAGATAAAGATGGGCTATCCGGGAGCAGAAGAAGAGAACGAACTCGCGCGGCTGGTAGCAGACGGAAATGCGCCGGAGCGGCAGCTTTCGGAAGAATTACGCACGCCCGTCCTGCAACCCGATGAACTCCAGCAATTGCGACTGGCAACCGAGCGTGTGCGCGTAAGCGAGGCCGTGAGCAACTACATCGTGAACCTGGTTCGGCAAACGCGCGAGCATGCCGCAGTCTGGTTTGGTGCCGGACCGCGCGCGACTCTGGCGCTGTTGTCGACATCGCGCGCGCTCGCGGCGCTCGAAGAGCGCGATTTCGTGCTGCCGGAGGACATCAAGGCGCTTGCTGCCCCGGTGCTGGAACATCGCATTTTGCTGCGGCCCGACTTCGAGATTGAAGGCGTCGAGATTCGCGAGGTGATCAATTCGGTGCTGGAGAAAGTGGAAGTCCCGCGTTGAGCCGCCTGCGAACGGCGCGCTAAGCGGGTAAAACCATGCCAACTGGAATCAACCGGCAAACGGGAGCCAGCGCGCGGGGTGCGGCCGGAGGTGCCCCTGCCGAAGCTACGGCTGCGTCCGGGCGGAACAACCTATTGGTACAGAAAGTGCCTTCGCAGCGGATCGCACTCGAAAGAATGGCGACTCGCTTCAGTCCAGAGTTGCCGCTCGCGTGGATAGTGTGCTTGCTAGCCCTCGGCGCCTGCATGGCGCCATGGCTCGCGCACGGATGGTTGTGGTTCGACCTAATAGCCACGTCATCAGCGCTGCTGGCCTCGTATGACGCGCTAGCATTATGGCTTGCGCGGCACGAAGGCGCGCCAGTGCTGCTCCGCCCGGAAAAAGGACTCCGCGGAAAAGAGGACCAGATCATCAAGGTTCCGCTGGCGCTCACGGCGCTCGCAAGACGAAAACACTTCTACGAATTTCATGTGGGACTTATGGCCGCGACGCAAGAGAGCGAAGCAGCCATGCGCGTGAAAAGCGAGCCCCAGCGGCTCAAGCTTGAGCAGTCCAGCACGCCTGATGAAGCAGCAACTACGCAAGGTAGAACGCAAGTGCAACTCTGGCCGTGGGCACCAGAACTCGTCTTACTTCGGCGCGGAATCTGGCCGGGTCCGCGGGTCGGAGTCGAGCGGCAATCCAGGTTTCGACTATGGCGCTTGCGCCAGTGGTTTGATGTAAGTGAGCCATTGCGAATCGAAGCGGATTTGCGATCCGCCAGAAGAGAAATCCTGCGCAGCCCCGTGTACCGGTTGCTCGTAGCCTCCCAACAGACGCCCTGGACCGGGCATGGTCGGGAGTTCGAGCGTTTGCGGGAATACCAGCCAGGCGACACCTATTCAGAGATTGCGTGGAAATCCACCGCGCGGCGCGCCACTCCAGTCACGCGTCTTTTTCAATGGGAGCAGAAGCAGGAAGTGTATTTCGTCGTGGACCAATCGCGAGCATCCGCGCTTGCGCTCGAGCCCAACGCAGATTCGCATTCTGACGATTCGCAAACGCGCGGGCAACGACGATTGCTGGACCTCGTTGTCGAGACCGCACTGGTGGGCGCGACTGTCGCGCTCGAATTGGGCGATGACTTCGGGTTAGTGACGTACGCCGATGAGCCCACGTCCTGGTTACGGGCAGGAAGTGGTCGATCTCACTTCCATCAGTTTCGCGAGCGGCTGCTGAGGGTTGAGCCTCTGCCAACGACCGCGGATTACGAGTTGTTGTTCGGGGAAATTCGCGCACGGCTGCGGCGGCGCGCCTACCTGCTGATGCTTGCAGACCTGACGGAGCGCTCGGCGTCCAACTCGCTGCGCCGCGGAATCGGCCTGGTTCGATCGTCCCATGCGGTTTTGATGACAAGCATCTTGCCCCCGCATGCGCGACCGGCCTTCTCCCCCGGAGAGGAGTTGCATACTGACCAGGATGTGTATGCGGCACTCGCCGGTGAAAAGGAAAACCAACGCCTCGGCGCGTTGGCACGGCAGATGCGGCAATGGGACGTGCAGCTCAGGTACGTTTCTGCGGACACTTTCCTGCGAACGGCGGTGGAAGGATATCTGGAGAGCAAGCGGGAGCAGCGGTTGTGATCTTAAATCTCGAACGTTTTCAGGCCCAAGGCCAGCAGCGGTGGAAGAGCCTCGAATCGCTGCTCGTTTCGCTGGAAGGCAGGCCGGACCGCCAATTGCGTCCAGAGGAAGCGCAACAACTGCAGGAACTGTACGCGCAGGCCGCCACCGATTTGAATCGGATAACCCATGGCGCCTTAGCGCCCGACCTGCGGCAATATCTCGAGCGATTGGTAGCGCGAGCGTATGCGGAGCTCTATTTCGCACCTCCGGCGCGTTCCGACCTGTGGCAGCCGGGTCGCTGGTTAAGAATCTTCACCGCCTTTCCGGAATCGTTTCGGCGCCAGTCCCGCCATTTCCTGCTGGCCGGTCTGATCACGGTCCTGGGATGCACACTGGGCGGTCTTGCGGTGCGCTACGACCCGGCGTCCGTCGACGTGCTGCTTCCTGCCAATTACCTGCGCAATCCGGAGGAGCGCGTTCACAACGAGGAACAAGGGCAGGCGCGGCACCTGGACTCCGCGCAGACCGAGGCAGCCTTCTCCGGGCAACTGATCCGCCATAACATTCAGGTAGCGCTGCTTGCCGCGGCACTCGGGGTCACATTTGGGATTGGCACCGCGCTGCTCCTCTTCGAAAATGGCGTTCTCCTCGGCGCGGTGGCGGTGCAGTACACGCAGCGTGGATTCGGGCTGTTCCTGACGGCGTGGCTGCTGCCCCATGGCGTGTTCGAGATTCCATCGATCTTAATCGCCGGGCAAGCGGGGTTTTACCTGGCACGCTTGCTGCTGCATCGCCGCGAGGATCGGAACGTTCGTGAATCGATGCGCGAATGGTTGGTGCTCGTCGCCGGATTGGCGATGATGCTGGTGTGGGCCGGAGTCATGGAAGCGTTTTTTTCGCAGCATCACGCGCCGGTTCTGCCCTATGCATTCAAAGTCGCGGTAGCGGTGGCAGAACTTGTGTTGCTCACACTCTATCTGCTGCTTGCCGGACGAAAACAGACCGGAGCGCAAGGTCCTTCCAATGCCGCGGAGAAGATATGAGCGATGTCCGGACAACGCGCGCCGCGACGGTGGTCGAACTGACCATTGCGACGCCGGAAGGCGTGCTCTTTCGATTGCCGTTAGCGGGACCAGCCTCCCGCCTTTATGCCATGTTGCTCGACATGGTCATCGTGCTCGGCACAGTGAACGGGATCGGATTGCTCGTGTACTGGATTTTCTCGAAAGCACCGGGATTTGGAGTCATGGTCATCACGCTCGCGGAATTTGCAATAGGGTTCGCTTACAGTGCAATCCTGGAAGGTTTCTGGAACGGGCAGACAATCGGGAAGCGCCTGTTCCATTTGCGCGTGATTGACCAAAACGGTCTGCCGCTGCGGATCGAACAGGCGTGGGTGCGAAACCTGATGCGTGTTTTTGACGCCCTGCCGTTCGCGTACCTGGTAGGAGGAATTTCTGTACTGAGCAGCCCCCTCATGCAACGCTTCGGCGACCGCGTGGCGGGGACGCTCGTCGTACGGCAGGCGCCACTTGCATTGCCGGGCGAGGAATTTTGGACCAGGCAGAAGTACAACTCGTTCATGGATTACCCAACAATCGCGATGCGCCTTCGCCGCACGGCCACCCCAGAACTGGCCAGTTTGATACAGGATGCGCTGCGCCGACGCAATGAACTCGCGGCTTATGCAAGGCGGGAAATTTACCGTGAGCTGGCTGCATATCTGCAAAGCGAAATCTGTTCGTTTCCCGACGAGCTGGTGGAGAGGCTCAGCGACGAGCAGTATCTGATCAATACTTCCGGCGTCCTGTTCGGCGACCAACGCGCGTCGCGGGTTCAGGGGTGACACTTTTTCAGGAGAGACGCCGATCCTGAGTTTCCTCACTCCCGCGCGGCCGACATTCCATCACTTGCCTACTGTCGCATTGCGCGGACAGGCTCGATGCCCGCCGCGTTTCCTAGCTGTATCCGTAGCACCCCTGAGCGAAAGCCTCCACTGCACCCGCAGGCTTGCTAGGTGGAGATGGCGTCGGGAGTGAATGGTGTTGTGCACGCGAACTGGCGAACACGTCTGCCGGGAATTTCGGCCCAATATTAGCGGTTCGGTGAGCCTGAATCGAACACCAGCCTGCCACCGACGAACGTTTTCAGTATCCGCGCATCACGAATTTTCTCGGGCGGAATGGAGAAGATATCCTCGCTGACGAGAACCATGTCGGCCAATTTCCCGGGCATGATCGATCCCTTCTCCTTCTCTTGAAATTCGGCGTATGCCGATCCCATTGTGTAGGCCTCAATTGCCTCGGAGACCGCGAGTTTCTGCTCCGGGAACCAGCCATTAGGATTCTTTCCGTCGAGAGTGGCCCTGGTCACGGCCGCATAGACAGTCAGCAACGGGTCCAGGGGCGCCACCTCCCAGTCCGTCCCGAAGGCTAACCGGACTCCATGGTCCAGGAAGGTACGGAACGCATAGGTTCGGCTCGCACGGTCGTGTCCGATGTGCGACTCTGCGAAGCGACCATCGTCAATGGCATGGTAGGGCTGGACTGACGCGATCACGTGCAACTGCCGAAAGCGCTGGAAGTCTTTCGCAGCCATATGTTGCGCGTGTTCGATGCGCCAGCGACGGTCCGACTCGCCGTGTGCCTGAAGCACATCCGTGTACAGGTCGAGAATGGTCGAGATGCCCTCGTCGCCGATCGCATGCGTGCAGAGCTGCAGTCCGGCAGCGTCAGCCTTAAGATAACGGTCGCGCATGAGCGAGATCGGATGCATTTCGTCCGAGAGCAAACCGCGGTTGTTGCCTTGATTCAGGAAAGGTTCGTAAAAATATGCAGTTCCCGAACCGAGGGAGCCATCGGCAAAAGCTTTGAGAGCACCAATGCGGAGAAACGGTCCGCCGAAGGCGCGGCGGATACCCAATTTTGCAAGGTCGCCCACTGATGCAATCGACGGGGCCGCGTAGATCCTTGTGGTCAATTCACCGCGTTGCAGCAGTTCGGCATACACGGCGATGTCTTCGTAGTCGGCCGACATGTGCTGCACGCTGGTGACGCCCACTGACGCCGCATATGCCAGCGCTCGTTTTACAATCCTCAGCCGCTGATCATGGGTAAGCGGCGGAATCACCTTGTAGATGTACTCCGTCGCGGCGTCTTTCAACGCGCCCGTGGGATTCCCTTGCGCGTCGCGAACAATTGTTCCACCCGGCGGATCCGGCGTTTTCGCCGTAATACCTGCCAGCCGCAGCGCCACAGAATTGGCCAGCCCCATGTGCCCGTCATACCGGCTCACAAATACCGGGGTATCGGGGGTGAGAGCGTCAATGAGTTCCTTCGTGGGCATGTTGGGAGGATCCCACTTGGTCTCGTCCCAGTTGCCGCCAAGGATCCATTCGCCCTTTGGCGTTACCTTGACCCGCTCCCCGATGCGGCGCGCGAACTCCTGGGGGTTCGCGGCATCATTGAGCTGGATCGAGTCCAGTTGCCGGCCGCCGGACACGAAATGGACATGGGCGTCGTTGAAGCCAGGCAGGAGCAGCTTCCCTTGTGCCTCGATGACGCGTGTTCCTGGTCCCCGCCATGCATCAGCATCACCGTTCGATCCCACGGCAACGATCCTGTCTCCGAGCACTGCTACCGCATGGCCCGTCGGCAATGCCGGATCGACGGTCCAGATCTTGGCGTTGGTGATGATGAGGTCGGCGGCCGCTCTCGATTGAGCCTGATTACCCAGCGGCAAAATCAAGAAAAACGCAAGCACGAACAGCCATAGCGGACAATTTCTTCGATCCATAGATGTAGGCCCTAAAACAGAGCTCGGATTCAAGGACAACTGGATTCCTAAAGAACCGCACCGTCACATGTTTTTAACAGCTAAAATTCGAACCGCAATGCAAACTGCATCACTCGAGGATTCGTCATCAAGTGCGTATAGTTGCCAAAATTCGGAACCGCAATCGAGTTGTTGCTTTCGCTGGCACTGGAGGCGTTCTGGTCGTTGAAGTCGAAGCGCGTGGAGTTGGTCACATTGAATACTTCCCAGCGTAGCGCCACAGTCTGCTTGTCATTCCATGGCAACTTCCAGCGCTTTGAAAGGCCAAGGTCAATCCCGAAATAGCCATCCCCGCGTACGAAGTTACGCACACCGACCTGTCCCGGCAGGGCTGGGTTAAACAAGGTCTGGGCGGTTGCTGGGTCTGGAAAAATGTTCACGTTTCCGTCCGCCTGATGGTATGCCCCGCTTTTCACGTGCGCCACGGTGGGCATTGCGGCGCCTTCCCAATACCAGTCCGTGGGATAGTCCGCCGGATTGTTGTAGATCGTATAGGGAAAACCGCTGGTCCAGCGGAAGAGGCCGGAAAGCTGCCAGCCTCCAATGACGGCATCGGCTGCCCGGTTGACATTGCCTCCGAGAGGACGGCCCCGCCCGACCGGCAAGTCGATGATCCAGTTCGAATTCACCTGGTGGGTGGTATCGAAATCGGACACAGCCCGGAAAAGATTCGGCGACCATGCGTTGAACACCTGACAGCCGCCGTTGAAGTTGAGCGAGCCGTAATTGCCGACGCGCTCTGCATCCGAGCACAGGTCAATCGACTTCGAATACGTGTAATTAAAGTCGAACTGGACACCGTGAGTCATCTGATGCCGGAGCGACACTTGCAATGCGTTGTAATTCGAGAAGCCATTCGAACGCAAGGTCATGAGAGAGACATACTGCGGGTTATAAAAGGAATTGGGCCCTCCTACGGGATAGTACTGGCAAAGCGGATGCCCCGACTGGCCGCAGGCTGGATCGCCCGTAGCATCCGGTATCCCACCATTTCCGAATCCCGAGATTGTCGGCACGTCGAGAGCCTGAAGCGCTGTGGTCTCGACCCCTGACACTCCGCAGAAAAGATCGAAGACCGCAAGCACGGGATCGGTTGTTGTGGCGGGGCCGCCCTTGCCACAACCCCCGGTCTGCGCTCCCAGAGCGTATGCCCCACCGTTGATTGGCGCCTGGATCATGTTGGTCCAATACTGGATTACCTTCGGGCTGACCATGGAATCGTTGAAAGTCGCATCGGTCACTCCCTGCAGTTCATAGAGCCTTGCGAGCGGCTGAATCGCGGAGAAGTAATCCAGTCCGGATTTTTTATCCCTGAGATCGAGCGGCTGAGCTACATCTTGCGAGCTGAGCAGGCGGTGCGAGAGCCTGCCTACATATGCAAGATCCAGAGAGAACCCGGCACCGAGATCGCGCTCCACCGATAAATCCAAAGTGTAGGAATAAGGAGTCTTCAGCGAAGTGTCGAGGCTGCTTCCAAAATTAGAGGCGCCCAGCGATTGCATGCTAGGGATCGTTTCCGGGAAACTCGGGGCCCCCGGGGCGGGCTGGAGAAGGCTCGGCGGAATGACATTGACATCCGTGAGCCGGGGCAGGCTGTTTAGCGGGGTGATAGGGTTCGTGAGCGACGTCGTCAGACCAAAAGAATTCCCGCTGAACTCATCAATGACGCCCTGCCCGAAGCGGTCATAGACCATTCCGAATCCGCCACGAATCGACGACTTGTTACCGTTCCCCAGCAGCTTGCCCAGGACGCCGCCTTTCTTGTTGGCAGCGCCGCACCAGTCGACTTGCAATGGAACGTCCCGGCTAGACGGCGTGCCGCTCGCGCCCGCCGCAGCCCGGGCGGAGAACCAATTCCCCAGGCTGGGGCTCGGACATACCTGCAAACCATTGCTTTCCCATACCGGAGAGAACAGCGAGTAACGCAGACCTAGAGTCAGCGTGAGATTGGGCTTGACTTTCCAAATATCCTGGATGTAAGGCTCGTAGCTATTCTGCGCATACCGCCGCGATATGGGTGAGTTTGCCGGAAGCAACTGGAGTTGCCGGTTGTAGTTGAAAACCGTGGTTGCCTGCGTGATCATTCCTAGCAGGTCCGTAATGGGATAGTCATAACTCACGGCGAAGCTGGGTTCCAGATCGGGGAAGCCGCCGAGTGCCGGATTGAGCGGGCTGTTCTTGCCGGCAAATCCGGAGGTAGTAGTGAACGACGAATTCGTGCTGCCACTATCGAACGAGGACGTGTAATTCAGCCGCGGATTCCG
>Ga0335070_10006136_pt1 | contig 14154 bp, 11 predicted proteins | sample Lox_Sample_13_FD_206722 | JGI IMG/M metagenome (GOLD analysis project Ga0335070, IMG submission 206722) | Soil microbial communities from Loxahatchee National Wildlife Refuge, Florida, United States - Lox_Sample_1.3 | ecosystem: Environmental > Terrestrial > Soil > Wetlands | place: USA... | reverse complement strand
TCATTGTGTCGCTTGACATCTTCATATTCGGTCCGAACCGCACGGTTCTGCGCCGCTAACTGCTTGACTCTGTCTTCCAACTCTTTGGTTCGGATTTCAATGCTGCTACGTTCCTTGTCTCGACCATGTTGGATGCGCTCCAGCTCATCATGGGCAGCTTGCGCATCGTTACTGAACTTGACGTTGAGTTCCTTCAGTGTCTTGACTTGTTGTTCCAAGGCGCTTTTCTGCGCCCTGGTGGTCGCCAATTCTGTTTTGGCGACATCAGCTTCGCTCAGTGCCTCTTGGTATTTCCGGTCGCTGACGCACCCTGCTGCAACGGCTGCGCCGATTACCACGGCCACCGCCATCCACACCCGTGCCATGCGAACCTCCCCTCTCACGATTCGTGATCTCTCAGCATTCCAACCCAGTGCCCGGTGTTGACTGATGTCGTATTCACTCAATGATGAATCCTACTTACCCGTAATTATACTGTTGTGTGTATGCCAAGCGCTCGGATTTGTCAATACATTTGGCGGCCTCGTCGCGCGCAATCACCCGATGTGCGACGTCACCGAAGCAATTTCGTGCTTCGCTTGACGGACCGAGTCCTCTCTGTGAATATGCCGGAGTCATGCCGGCAACAACTTCTCGTGCCTTCTTGATCGTACGATGAATGAGTGGGGGCCAGGGCTCGCGACCATGCTCGGCATTGTGGAAGGCCTGACGGAATTTCTCCCCGTCTCTTCCACCGGCCATCTCATTCTCGCCGGCCATGCGTTAGGCTTCGATGGCGAGGTCGCGGCCAGCGCCGAGATTTCCATCCAGTTGGGCGCCATCCTTGCCGTTATCGCCTATGAACGCCAGAAACTTACCTCCATATTCGGACAAGCCTTGAGGGAGCAGCAGGATGTCTCTGCGATGCTCCGTACTCGTGGAACGGCTTCATGGTCGGCCCTCCTAGAGAAGTCCTGGGCCATTCACCGGAATCTCTGGTTCATCCTCGGTCTGGGACTCGCCTTCCTGCCCGCCGCGGCAATCGGATTCCTCACCCACGGCTGGATCAAGAGCCATTTATTTACACCTCAAACAGTGGCGATTTCCTCGATTGTCGGCGGCCTCATCATTCTCGCTGTCGAGGCCCGCCGCAACCAGGCTCGAGTCCTACAACTCGAGCAGGTGAGCTTGGCCTCGGCATTCTGGATCGGCATGGCCCAATGCGCGTCGTTGATTCCGGGCATGTCCCGATCCGGCTCGACGATTGTTGGAGGTCTGTTGGTCGGGCTCGACCGGAAGATCGCGACGGAATACTCGTTTTTCCTGGCCCTCCCCACTCTGATCGTCGCGACCTGCTATCAAATTTGGAAATCGCGGGATGTCTTCCGGCAAGAGGACTATCTGGCCCTCGCCATCGGGATGGTGGTCTCGTTCGCCGTGGCGTGGGTCGTCATCGCGGCATTTCTCTCATTCGTCAAACGCCATACGTTGCGCCCGTTTGCATATTACCGAATCCTGATGGGCATCGCGGTGTTCTATATTTTCGGGTTTTAGAAGAGAAGAACCACCATGGCTGATGCAGATTCCGACACCGTTCATGTGTACGACACGCGGGTGAAGGGGAAGAAAGGACTATGCATTTCGACGTCATGACCACCGATGAAGCAACCGCGCTGAGGCTGACCAAGCAATACTTACCGGCATTGGGGAGACCGACGTCTCGATCACACTCCGGGAATGTCATTTCTGCCACAGCGAGCCGCTCGTGATGTCTTCAACCGAACAACAGCGGCAATTCCGTGAACAGGGCGGGATTATCGTGAACTTGTCGGTCTAGCTATTGGCCGAGGACGACGCACTCCCCGATGCAACCTGCGGCGCCTCCTTCTTCTCAAACGCGAAGTGAATGATGAGGAAGACCACGCCTACGCTGATCGCCGAATCGGCGACGTTGAAGGCGGGCCAGTGATACGTGTCGATATAGACGTCCAGAAAGTCGATCACCTCGCCGTATTGTAGACGATCCAACAAGTTTCCGATTGCACCCCCGAGAATCGCTGCGATGCTCAATTGCCCCATCCAATCGCGCGCCGGGAGCCTGACCAGAATCGTCCCTAACAATCCGAGTGCAAACAGCGATGTGACCCCAAAGAACAGGGTACGAAACGCATTGCTGCTCCCGGCCAACAAGCCAAACGCAGCCCCGGGATTCCGGATATATGTGAGGCTGAATAGATTGGGAATGATGGGAATCGATTCATGCAAGCGCATGTTCTGCATGATCGAAGCCTTCGTCAGCTGGTCGACGACGATGACCGTGCCGGCGACGAGTGCAAGGAGCAGGTAGCGGAGGATCAGGCTACGCAACGAATGGCCTCCACACAACGGTCGCAGAGCGTGGGATGGGTGGCATCCTTGCCGACGGCTTCCCGATAGTTCCAGCACCGTTCGCACTTATACCACTGAGATTTCGTCACCGTCACTGCAAGCTCGCTTGCGGCCTCCTTATTATGCGTAAGCGTCACATGAGAGACAATGAAGAGGGCGCTCAACTCCGTCGCGTAGGGTTTCAAAAATTCATAGGTCTCGCCAGCCGCGGTCAATTGAACATGAGCCTCCAAGGATGATCCTATCACTTTCTCGCGACGACTCTCTTCAAGCTTTCCCTGCACTTGCTCACGGATATCCAAGAGTCTCTTCCACCGTTGAGCCAGCTTTTCATCCAACCATTCAGTGTCAAGTTCCGGAAATGACGCTAAGTGCACACTCGACAAATCCCCTTCACTCCCTTCGAGTCTAGCCTTCACCTTTTCGAGCTTGTGGAAGGACGGTGGCAGGATCCGCCAAATTTCCTCAGCCGTAAAACTCAGCACGGGCGCCATGAGCTTCGTCAGTGCGGTCACAATTTCCAAGAACACGGTCTGGGACCCACGTCGCAAGGGCGAGTCTGAGCGGAAGGTATAGAGCCGGTCTTTCAAGATATCCAGATACACGGCGCTCAGGTCGACCGAGCAGAAATTATTCAGCGCATGGAAGATCGTATGGAACTCGAACGCCTCATAGGACTGGCGCACCTTCGGGATCAATTCAGCCAGTCGTGTCAGCGCCCAGCGGTCCAGCTCAGGCAGCTGCTCATAGGCTACACGATGGGTCGCCGGGTCGAAATCATATAGATTGCTCAAGAGAAATCGGCAGGTATTCCGAATCTTGCGATACGCTTCGATGAGGTGATTGAGAATCTCCGGTGAGATCCGGAGGTCATCTCGATAATCCTGGGCCGCGACCCACAGACGCAAGATCTCCGCCCCGGACTGTTTGATGACATCCTGCGGCGCGACCACATTTCCCGCCGATTTTGACATCTTTTTCCCCTGCCCATCGAGGACAAATCCGTGGGTCAACACCGCTCGATAGGGAGCTCGTCGATCCGTCACCACTCCGGCCAACAACGCGCTGTGAAACCAGCCGCGATGCTGATCGGATCCTTCGAGGTACAGATCGGCCGGCCACCATTTCCTCTCCTTGAGCACCGCCGCATAGCTGACGCCCGATTCGAACCACACGTCGAGGATGTCCCGCTCCTTTTCAAAGTCGGCCTTCCCACATTTCGGACACGTGGTGCCGGCTGGCAAGAGGTCCGCCGCCGGTCGATCGAACCACACATCGGCTCCGCTCCTCTCCACCAATGCCGCGATGTGCTCGATGATCCGAACATCCGCGAGCACGTGGCGACAGCCTGCACAGGTAAACCCGGGGATTGGCACTCCCCACACGCGCTGGCGTGACAAGCACCAATCCGGCCGGTTGGCGATCATGCCGTTGATGCGGTCCTTCCCCCACGGTGGAATCCATTGCACGCGATCGATTTCAGCGAGCGCGGCCTGCCGAAGCTCATTGATGTCCATCGACACGAACCATTGTTCGGTCGCTCGAAAAATGACCGGACTCTTGCACCGCCAGCAGTGGGGATAAGAATGGCTCAGCGTGTCGTGGCCGAGGAGACGTCCGTTCTGTTTCAGCCGTTCCACGATTCGAGGATTCGCCATGAACACGTGCTGCCCGGCAAACTCGGTGACCACTTCCGTGAACCGGCCTGCATCATCCACGGGCGCGAGAATCTCCAGCCGTTCCCCGGCTGAGGCCCTGGCATTGTGGTCCAACACCAGAAGATAGTCTTCCATACCGTGACCCGGCGCAATGTGCACACAGCCGGTCCCTTGATCCAACGTCACGAAATCCCCGAATAACACAGGCGACAGGCCGGTGGTTATTGGACGCTGCGTTTCCAGACCTTCGAAGCCCTCCCGGCCTTTCTTCACGCCCAGGACGCGCACGTGTTGCAGCTTGCAAGCCTTGGCAACACTGTCCACAAGCTTCTCAGCGATGATCAGGACTTCATCGCCGGTCTGGACGAACGCATAGTCGATATCCGCGTGGAGACAGACGGCCTGGTTGGCTGGGAGCGTCCAAGGGGTAGTCGTCCAGATCACGATCGACGCCGAGCGCACCGTGGGAGGAATCGTGAGTCCGGCAAATCTCGAACCGAGTGACGCGGGCGAACCAGCCACGGGGAACTTCACGTAGATCGACGGCGACGTGTGATCTTCATACTCGACCTCTGCCTCGGCCAGGGCCGTCTGATCCTGCGTGCACCACAAGACCGGCTTCAGGCCTTTGTAGACGCCCCCTCGTTCGACGAATTGTCCAAACGCGCGGATGATCGCCGCCTCATAGGCCGGATTCATCGTGAGATAGGGATGCTGCCAGTCGCCCAGGACCCCGAGCCGCTGAAATTCTTCGCGCTGGATCTTGTAGAACTTCTCCGCATAGTCTCGGCACAGCCGACGAATCGCGAGGGCATCGAGCGTTTTCTTCTTGTCGCCGAGTTCTTTGAGGACCTGATGTTCGATGGGAAGACCGTGGCAGTCCCATCCCGGCACATAGGGAACGTGATACCCGGCCATGGTTTTGGACTTCACGATGATGTCTTTGAGGATTTTGTTCAGCGCATGGCCGATGTGGATACGCCCGTTGGCATACGGTGGACCGTCGTGCAGCAGATAACGAGGTCGGCCCTTCCCTGCCTCCTGGATTTGCTCGTAGAGTCGTTCTTGATTCCACAGCGCGAGCAGTTCCGGCTCCCGGTGCGGGAGATTCGCCTTCATCGGAAACTCGGTCCTGGGCAGATTGAGTGTCGCCTTGTAGTCCATGCTTTTGCCAGCCATGAAGCTGTCAGCCTGCAGCGATCAGCACGTCATCGGATGGTAAGGGGAGGCTTCAGGCGTAACTGAGCTGGAATATACCGGAATGAAGGTCGAGGGCACCAGCCCTTTCGCGAGCTAACAAGCTGATTGCTGAACGCTGGCGGCTGGCTGCTACTAGCTAATCGCCATCATGCGATCGAGCGCGATTTTTGCCCATCGTTTCTCATCGTCCGGAACAACGATGTGGTTCACGACATGGCCCTCGGCGAGATTCTCCATCGCCCAACAGAGGTGCGCTGCATCGATACGAAACATCGTGGCACATTGGCAGACAGTCGAGGACAGGAAAAACACTTTCTTGTCGGTTACCTCACGCTTCAGGCGGTTGACGAGATTGAGTTCGGTTCCGACCGCCCAAATTGTCCCGGCCGGAGCTGCGGACACAGTCTTAATAATGAACTCCGTCGAGCCAACCAAGTCTGCTTTGTTCACCACGTCTTCGTGACATTCCGGATGGACGATCACCTTTCCGTCCCGGTACTGCTTGCGAAAATGGTCTACATGGACCGGCTGGAACATCTGATGCACGCTGCAATGACCCTTCCAAAGAATGAGCCTGGCGCGCCGGATCGCCTCGCGGGTGTTGCCGCCATTCGGTTGATAGGGATCCCAGACAATCATCTCTTCCCGCGGGATCCCCATCTTATTGGCTGTATTGCGACCGAGGTGCTCGTCGGGGAAGAAAAGAATCTTTTCCCGGCGGGCCCAGGACCATTCGATCACGGCCCTCGCATTCGACGACGTGCAGGTAATTCCGCCATGCTCGCCGCAAAAAGCTTTGAGCACTGCGGCGGAATTCACATAGACCGCCGGCATGACCGTCTCCTCGACCGGGAGGATACGTCCTAGTGAGTCCCAACATTGATCGACCTGCTCAATCGCTGCCATGTCCGCCATGGAACATCCGGCAGCCATATCCGGGAGAATCACCGTTTGATTGGTGCGGCTGAGAATATCCGCCGTCTCCGCCATGAAATGAACCCCGCAAAAGACGATATAGGGGCGCTCCGACCGTTCGGCAGCCAGCTTCGACAGCACTAACGAATCCCCGCGAAAATCCGCATGCTGGATGACTTCATCCCGTTGATAATTATGACCGAGGATCATGACCTGGTCGCCGAGCGCGCGTTTGGCCTCTGTCGTCCGGGCACAGAGATCCTCCGCAGACAACTGCTGATAGTCCGTAATTGGTTTAGGAAGGGTCGATACTGCGCTCACCTGATCCTCCAAGAAAACCCTGTAGTTGGTCATTCTACGATAGGGACCCACGACAATCAACGTAACGACACCGCTAGAAAGTCCTACCCCCATGGTCCAACCAGCGCGGTCGCGGTAGGCCTAATAACCCGTTGACAACCCAGTAGTCTGAGCCTACGATTCTCCTCCATAAGCTAGGGGTGCCAGACGGCTGAGAGTCCGATTGATCGGATGACCCTTAGGACCCCACCGGAGAGACCGTAGGTAACGACGCAAATCCGGCAGGGTCCTTGAAACCTGACCTGGGTAATACCAGCGTAGGGAAGCGGGAACAACGAGAACGACGTTGTCCTCTCAGCCGCACCTCTTTCTTGAAGGTGCGGCTTTTTTATTGGAGCCGCTTCGCAGCTGGCGATATCGCGAAAGGACTCTCTATGAGCGAGCAGGCGATCATAAGTGGCAACGGGAAGAGGACGACGTCTGTCACCTTGACAACCGACCCCTTTCCGGCCTCCCGAAAGATCTATGTCAACGGCACACGGCCAGGCGTCCATGTGCCGATGCGGGAAATCAGCCTGACCCCGACGAAATCCATGAACGGAGGGGCGCCAACCTCGAACGAGCCGGTCACAATCTACGACACGTCAGGGCCCTATACAGATCCTTCCGCCACGATCGACGTGCGAACCGGACTAGCGCCGCTCCGTCGCCAATGGGTGCTCGGACGACAGGACGTCGAGCAATTGCCCGATGTGTCTTCACAGTACGGCCGTCTGCGTGCGGGGGATCCCAAATTGGCCGACCTTCGCTTTCAGCATATTCGCAAGCCGCTCCGCGCCAAACCTGAGCAGAACGTCACACAGTTGCACTACGCCCGCAAAGGAATCATCACACCGGAAATGGAGTTCATTGCCATCCGTGAAAACCAATCGCGCGAAGTTGCGCGGGCACTGGCCGCCCGGAACGGAACGGTCGGCGGGGTCGCACAGCACCCGGGCCAATCCTGGGGGGCGAGCATCCCGTCCACTATCACGCCGGAATTTGTTCGCGATGAAGTCGCGCGTGGTCGTGCCATTATTCCGGCCAATATCAATCACCCTGAAAGCGAGCCGATGATCATCGGCCGGAATTTTCTGGTGAAGATCAACGCCAACATCGGCAACTCGGCGGTGGCCTCTTCGATCGAGGAAGAAGTCGAGAAAATGATCTGGTCCATCCGCTGGGGCGCCGACACGGTGATGGACCTCTCGACCGGGAAAAATATCCACGAGACCCGTGAATGGATCATTCGCAATGCGCCGGTCCCTATCGGCACGGTCCCCATTTACCAAGCGCTCGAGAAGGTCGGCGGGAAAGCCGAAGACCTGACGTGGGAGATTTATCGCGACACCTTGGTTGAACAGGCCGAGCAAGGCGTCGATTACTTTACGATCCATGCAGGTGTGCGGCTCGCCTATGTCCCTTTGACCGCCGGACGCATGACCGGCATCGTCTCGCGCGGTGGATCAATCCACGCCAAGTGGTGCCTCGCTCATCATGAAGAGAACTTCGCCTACACCCACTTCGAAGAGATTTGCGAGATCATGAAGGCCTATGATGTCTCGTTCAGCCTGGGCGACGGGTTGCGCCCCGGCTCGATTGCAGACGCCAACGACGAGGCGCAGTTCGCCGAATTGGAGACGCTGGGAGAATTGACCAAGCTTGCCTGGAAGCATGACGTGCAGGTCATGATCGAAGGGCCGGGTCATGTCCCGATGCACATGATCCAGGTCAACATGGAGAAGCAACTCAAAGCGTGCCACGAAGCGCCGTTCTACACGCTCGGCCCGCTCACCACCGATATCGCGCCTGGTTACGATCACATTACCTCGGGAATCGGCGCGGCAATGATCGGCTGGTACGGCTGCGCCATGCTGTGTTACGTCACCCCAAAGGAACATCTGGGCTTGCCCGATCGCGAGGACGTGAAGGCGGGCGTGATCGCATACAAGATCGCCGCTCACGCCGCTGATTTGGCCAAGGGGCATCCGGGCGCACAGATTCGCGACAACGCGCTTTCGAAAGCTCGCTTCGAGTTCCGTTGGGAAGACCAATTTCATTTGTCGCTCGATCCCGATACAGCCAAGCGATTCCATGATGAGACCCTGCCGGACAACGCAGCGAAGGTTTCCCACTTCTGTTCGATGTGCGGACCGCACTTTTGCTCGATGAAGATCACGCAAGACGTGCGTGACTACGCGGCGAGCAAGCAGGTGAGTGAACAGGACGCGATTCAGATTGGTATGAAAGAGAAAGCCGAAGAATTCAAGACAACAGGAGCGGAGATCTACCGCTGAGAAAATAGCTATCAGCGGTCAGCCTTCAGCCGTTACTTGAGAGCTGATTGCTGAAAGCTTTTTTGCTAGGAGCATATATGCCAAAGCCCAAACCAGCACCATTGCGCGAACGCGATATAACCAGACAGATCGCGCGGGAACATTACAAAGAATTCGACCAGTTGATCGAAAGCGACGTCATCATCGTCGGTGCCGGGCCGTCCGGCTTGATCTGCGCGCACGACTTGGCCGACATGGGCTTCCGCACAGTGGTCGTGGAACAGAGCCTCGCATTGGGTGGTGGCTTCTGGCATGGCGGCTACTTGATGAACAAGGCCACCATCTGTGCCCCGGCACACAAGATCCTCGATGAAATCGGTGTGCCCTGCAAGAAGGTCAAGGACTGCGAGGGCATGTATATCGTCGATCCACCCCATGCGACCGGTGCGCTCGTCGCGGCGGCCTATCGGGGTGGAGCCAAGGTCATGAATCTGACCAGAGTGGTCGACCTGATCCTCCGAAGAGACGGGGTCCTTGAAGGTGTGGTCGTCAACAATACGACGGCGGAGATGGCGGGGCATGATATTATCCATGTCGATCCCATTGCCCTCGAGAGCAAAATCGTCGTAGACGCGACGGGCCACGATGCCGTCGTAGTAAACTTGCTACACAAACGCAACCTGTACACGCCGGTACCGGGCAACGGCGCCATGTGGGTTTCGCGCTCCGAAGAAGACGTCATGGACCACACGGGCGAGGTGTATCCCAACTGCTTTGTCGTCGGCCTGGCTGTTGCCGCGGTGTACGGGACACCGCGCATGGGGCCGGCCTTCGGCTCCATGTTGCTGTCGGGTCGTTATGGAGCAGAGCTGATCAAGAAGAAGCTGAAAAATGAATAAGAAAGCTATCAGCAATCAGCTCTCAGCTTGGGAACTGAACGCTGAGAGCTAAAAACTGACTGCTCCATCGCGTGACTTCTATGGACGTGCAAGACTTTTTGATACAAGGCGAAGGCCGAGAAGAAGACAAACGGGAAGCTTGGATACTTTTCCAGAAAGCCTATGAACATCAAATGAAAGGCGATCTGGAGGAAGCGGTGCAACTCTATCGACAATCGCTCGCCACCCATCCGACTGCGGAGGCCTACACTTTTCTGGGCTGGACGTACAGTTTCATGGGCCGGCTCGACGAAGCGATTGAGGAATGCCAGCGTGCAATCGCCCGTGACCCTGATTTCGGCAATCCCTACAACGACATCGGAGCCTATTTGATCGAAAAGGGCCAGCTCGACGAGGCGATTCCATGGTTTCAAAAAGCCATGCAGGCCAAGCGCTATGAAAGCCCGGCCTTCCCCCATCTCAATGTGGGACGTGTCTATGAACGCAAGGGCCGCTGGACCGAAGCCATCGATGCGTATAAACAGGCCCTCGTCCTGAATCCCAATTACGTCTTGGCAAAGAAAGCGCTCGGAAGACTGATCAGCTCATTGAATTAAACTTGTTTTGTTTGGTTTTTCTAGTTTGTCCGGTTTATTTGGTTGGAAGAAAAATTGCCCAGCGTACAAGCACCGCGTCAACGAGCAGAAACCAATACACCAATGAACCAGACAGACCAGAAAACTATCCTTGTCGCCGTGACTGATATCTTCTTCTACACGAAAGTGCGGGATGCTCTATTACCGAAAGGGTATCGGCTGGAAAAAGTGCGCGCCCAACAAGACCTCGCCGATAAGGCTTCCTCCATGAATCCAGCGGCCGTAATTCTGAATATGAACGACCAAGCCGTGGATGCATTTCAGGCCCTCGAAACCCTTAAGACCGACCCTCAATTAAAAGCGATTCCGGTTCTGGCATTTGCCAACCACGAAGAAGTCGACACCTGGAACCGGGCGAAAGCGCTCGGTGTCACCAAGATCGTCTCCCGGAATGAATTCTCGGCGCGCACGAAGGATCTGGTGGAGGACGTACTAGCCAACGGCTCTCAGCATTGAGCCATCAGCCACGCTCCCTGAAACTTTGATCGGAGCTGATCGCTGACAGCTTCTCAGCCACACCATGAAACAATCCCGATTGCATGACCATCATGAGAAACTCGGCGCGGCCTTCGAAGAGGTTGCAGGGTGGCATATGCCGGCCCACTATGGTGATTGGATCGCGGAGTACCGGGCCGTCCGCCAAGCCGTCGGGCTTGCCGACCTCTCGCACCGGGGCAAGATTCGCGTGACCGGCGACGATCGCGTGAAATGGTTGCAGAGCATTATCAGCAACGACATCCTGCCGTTGCAACCGGGCCAAGGCCGTTACTCCAGCTTGCTCACCCACAAAGGCAAAATGCTGGGCTACTTCCGGGTATACATGCAGTCTGACGCGGCGTGGCTGGAAGACGTCGGGGAGGTCGGTGAGGCGACCTTTCAGGCGCTCCGCAAGTTTTTGCTCTACGGCACCAAAGCCAAGATGGAGAACGGCGCAGAGTCGTGGGGATTGCTGCTCGTGAGCGGGCCGAAGGCCTGCGCAACCGTCCGCGCTGCCTTTGGCGTCGAGGTGAGCGATCTCAAGCCGGTGAGCTTCGTGACGGCTCAGATTGGCGGCCATTCAGCTCTCGTCTGCCGAACCGAAGAGACCGGAGAGGACGACATCGAAATTCTCATTCCGGCCGATGCCGTTGTGACAGGCTGGGAACGATTAATGGATGCAGGGGCCGCACATGGCATTGTGCCCGTCGGCAGCCAGGCGAGAGAAGCCTTGCGGATGGAGGCCGGCTTGCCGAAAGTCGGACCGGATTTGAATGAGGAGATCGTCCCTCCCGAAGCGAATCTCGAAGAGAAGGCCTTCAGCCTCAGCAAAGGGTGCTATCCGGGGCAGGAAGTCGTTGCACGGATGGACACCTACGGAAGCGTCCGGCGGCATCTTGTCGGGTTGGTCCTCGAAGGAACGACGATCCCTCCCAGGGGGGCCAGGTTGTTCAGCGGAGACCGCGACGTAGGTTGGATTAGCAGTGCGACCCAGTCCCCTCAACTGGGAGCGCCGATTGCCTTCGGCTTTCCGCTCCGAGACTTCTCGACTCCGGCGACAGCCCTCACCATCGAAATTGATGGGAGACGTATCGGAGCCACCGTCCAGGCTCTTCCGCTTTACCGCAGAAAGTAACTGCCCCCTACTTCTCGGGATTGCGGACCGCCGACACGGCGCGTGCGAACGCGAGCAGGCTCGCTCGTTCGTCGTCGTCGAGTGCCAACAAGAGGTGCGTCTCTTCGGCGTGCATGAGTCGCAGGCTCAAGAATGGTTCTTCGCGGCGCTTTTCCTTGTTGTCCCACATCGCATCGATCAGCTGAACCTTATCCAACTGACCGACCGACACCACGTCATAGCGGAAATAGGAATCGCCGATGACCATGTCGAAGACCACGTTGCCCGCCGTGAGCAGGACCAGATTGAACCGTCCCTGATCTTCGTACCCTTCAGGCAAGAACTTGTTGATGTGGCAGAGCGCCACCTTGCGGTCACCGAGCGCAGCGCGAATTTTTTCTTTGAGCGCCTGATAATCGATCTGCAGCGCCTTCTCATCCGGCCCTGTCGCGGCGACAGCCGCGGCTTCCGCTTTCTTGTAGATTTCATCTGCCGACATCAATCCTGCCATCATGTATTCCCCCTATTTCGTCGTATAGCACGATGCCCCTGAAGAGACACTCGCCGAAGCCCTGCGCGCTTTGATCGCCCGGACCACGCCAAACACACCAAGGCCTGCCCAGGTAAACTCCAAGAGAATGAACCCCATCCGTTGATCCTCGATCGCAACGATCCCCAGCAACAACGAGCCTATGATGTTGAATGCGAGATAGCCCGCATCGAGCTCGCGCCACATGCCGCTCTGAATCAAGCCATAGGCAACAAGCACCAGGAGCGCACCGACTATTGACAGAGCCTGAAGCACCATGAGAGACAGCTCTCCTTCGGCAGTCTCAAAGAAGCGCTACGGTAACTGTCTGCCAGGTTGGAATGCAAGCGCTTTCTGGGCGAGACTCCTACTGAGCAATCAGATGATGGGCGAACCGAACGGCGCCCTTGTCGTCGACCACGGTCACGTCAAGGGTTGATTTCGTGATTCGGACGAGACCGAAATTGAAATATCCGCCTTCATGAATCAGATTGGTCGGCTTGAGCGCCGGACTCGGCGGCGTCATGCGGCCCTGCGCCGCAGAGAGGGGACCGGCAATGAACTCGTAGAAGTCGGGTCGGCCGTCGCCGTCCGGATCGTAGGCATTTGCCTGAACATAGTGGACATCTCCGCCTAAGAAGATCACGTTTTTGAGCTTCTGACCGACGATCGCATCCACGATCACCTGCCGCTCCCGCTCGAATCCCGTCCCATCCGGTCCACCAGCCCACCCATCATTCCCGGGAACGGCCGTCCCGCCGCCCTTGGGGATCGAAAGCGGCACGCTGGTCGCGATGACCTTCCACGTCGCGGTGGATTCAGCTAATCCATCCAACAACCATCTGAGCTGTTCCTCACCGAGCATCGTTTTGGCGGGTCCGTCGCGATCGGCGTTTCGACTTCGATATTGACGGGTGTCTAAAATAAAGAGCTCCAAGTCGGCTCCATAGCGAACCGATCGATAGAGTCGGTTGGGATCGACCGACGGTGAATCGATCGGCCAGTATTCCCGAAACGCTTGCCGTCCCACCGACATCCGAGCCTCGAACGGGCCGGAGAAGTTATTGCGTACCTCATGGTCGTCCCACACCACATACACCGGGACCGACTCGAGAAAACGGCGCAATGAGTCGGCGCCCCGCTGATAGCGATGACGCGCCCGGTATTCCGCCAACGTCGACGCCGTGAAATCGGCGCCCGGCTCGTTTGGCGGCGAGGGACATATATCGTCGCCGTAAATCGTGTCCCCGAGGAAAAGAAAGAAGTCGAGTTTCTGCGCCCGCATCACATCAAAGATCGGATACCCCTCAGCCCCACGACGGCAATGATGCTGCCCCCCGAGATCGCCGCTCCACGCAAACGTCACCGGCACTGAAGTCTTTGCGTTAGGGAGCGTGGTAAATTCACCCTTGGCCTCGACCCGTGCTTCGGTCAGTTGTCCTTCATCCCCCTTCTGTCCAACGAAGACATAGTAACGAAAGGCAGTGGTTGGCATCAGGCCTTTGAAGGGAATCGTGAGTGTGAAATCCGTTTCCGGTCCGGTCGTAAACAGAGGGGTTCTTGCAACCGGAGCCACGGCTGTGGCCATCTTCGATGCAGTCTCCCACGCTGCGACCGGGGCCCATTCCACCTGGACCCTCATCTGACCATCGGTCCGCAACCAGAGCAGCGCCGACCGGCTCATCACATCGCCGATGGCTGTCCCTTGCGGCAATGCCTTCGATGTGACAGTAGAAAGCCCTGCA
>Ga0335070_10006135_pt1 | contig 14154 bp, 11 predicted proteins | sample Lox_Sample_13_FD_206722 | JGI IMG/M metagenome (GOLD analysis project Ga0335070, IMG submission 206722) | Soil microbial communities from Loxahatchee National Wildlife Refuge, Florida, United States - Lox_Sample_1.3 | ecosystem: Environmental > Terrestrial > Soil > Wetlands | place: USA... | reverse complement strand
CAGCACGGGCCGGAGATGGCACGCAACTCCGCAGGGAAGATACTCGAAGAGTTCCCAGATGAAAGGTTCCGCCAGCACTCGGCCCCTCCCTCTGCCTGGGGCATCCACCCGTCGCGGGGGCTGTTGAGGAGGCAAAATCCGGTAGACGCTACGCCAGTATATTCGGTTTCGAGACAGGCATCGTTACGGGGGCGTGACAAATCGGTGGAGATTAGGAGACGACCCAGGAAACAGGCGTTGACACGGACAGCCGGTACGTTTGCGCTTATTCCATCCTCAGTCCAAATTCGTACGAAACTAATGAGTATTTTCTCGACCAGCTTTACGTCGCCTATAAAAAGATACATCTTACGTCCGCGGCATCAATACCGAAGACACGGTATTCCAGAATGCTAGCAAAGCCACCTCGCCGAACGAAGCGCTAACTGTCCCAGCATATAGGCTCTACGCGAGGGCCAGCAGAGCCGCTTTCAGGAACACGAGAATGACGTGTGGGCAAGCACCCCGGAGGTGAGCTCCCTTCCGAAACAGACCTGCTCAGCGGCTTACCGGCTGTTGTGCGGGTTTAGGCTGGGCTGGAGGTGCAACGAAGAGGGTCCTCACCCCCTTCTTCTGAAGCACCGAGAGTTCGTGAAGCCACTCCGCGATCTGCCGCTTCAGCCCGTCGCGGCATTGCCTCAGGCGTCTCGTCCTCTCCTCCTTGGGACCTTCAAAGGCATCGGGGTCGGGGGTGCTCCACTCGATGTAGTATCTATGGTTGGGATAGATCGGGCTCTTCTCACCGACCGACACATCGCAGAGCGTCACGATGTGGTTGAAGACCATGCCGCTCCGGTAGAGCTCGAAGAGCTTCTTGGTCCGTTGTGTGGAGATGTCCACGCCGATCTCTCTCATAACCTGGATGGTGACAGGGCTCAGCTCGCCCGGTTGAAAGCCCGCACTCCAGGCCTCGTACTCGCCTCCTACTAGGGAGTTGAACAGAGCTTCCGCCATCTGGCTCCTCGAATCGTTTAGCGGACTGATGAACAGGACTCGCCTTTTTTCCATAACCTGACTACCTTCCTTGCTCGACCTCAGGGGAGCGATCGGGCTACCGGTCGTCCTCGCCCGCCAAAGTTATCCACCAGTAAATAGACAACCCCTATTGAGTATGTCCCGATCAGGTTACAGGTTGGTTACAGTCGCGTGACAAATTGGCGTCGGGTTGGGGCTCTGCGTCGCCAGCACCGCCTAGGCACCACTCGCCCAGCTGAACCCGCTTCGAGTAAATGTCACAAAAATGTAACGTTCTCTCCTCGTAACCTTAACGTTCGCCCCCTAAAATGGAACTCAATGAGCGATGCAACAAACCTGCACTGTCCGCGCTGCAACTCCGACGCTTTCTACCGTTACGGGAGGAATCTGTCCGGGCGGCAGCGCTTCGTTTGCGTGGTATGCGGGAGACAGTTCACCGCGGACTCGCCGCCGATCAAGATCAAGGATCGGCCGACGTGTCCCGCCTGCGGACATAGCATGTACGTTTACCGGTACGAAGGCGATCTGGTTCGACTCCGGTGTTCCAGGTATCCGGAGTGCAGGACATACGCCAAGATGACTCGAATGGAGGCTAGGCATGACGTACTACATCCACGATGTTCCGGGACGGCTCCGAGTGAAGATCCCCCTGCTCAAGGCGAACCCGAGCAAGGCGGAGGAGATCCAAAGGCTGTTGCAAGGCGTCGGTGGCGTGAGGAGCACGTCATTCAACCCCTTGACCGGTAGCCTTGTCGTGGTGTATGATCCAGAAAGTGTCGCGTCCGAAAAGATTCTTGCCCTCCTCAAAGAACGATACAACCTCCACAACGCTAAAGCGCTCACGGCCGACGAGTTGATCCAGACCGCTGCCTCGAAGGTGGGTGAGACGATCAGCAAGGCCGCCCTCAGCTGGGCCATGGGCCAGGTCTTCGAGGCGAGTGGCCTCTCCTTCCTGGCGGTGCTCGTCTGAGTAAGGGGTCGTTGTCCGTCAAGTCCCGGGCCGACAAGGGATCCCCTCTCTCATCGGACTTTTTGTTGGCCGCAGCTTTGCGTGGCATCTCGTGCACAATCCTGGTTGACCTCTTCTCACATTGAAGAATCAAATCACCGCGGGCTCGCTACCCTGGAGAGAGAAGCCTGACCTTGTCGGTGCTCTCCCACGGAAGGTGCAGATCGGCCCGGCCGAGCTGGCCGTAGCTCGCGAGCCTCTGGTAAAAGCCGCCCGGAGCCGAGGCGGGCAGATGCCTCAGGTTGAAGGTCTTGAGGATCCCGGCCAGACGGAAGTCAAAGTGCCGAGTCACGAGAGCGCTGATTTCCGCCTCGGACAGCCTGCCGGTCCCGAAGGTCTGGACCTCGACACTCACCGGCCGCGCCCTGCCGATGGCATAGCTCACCGCGATTTCGCACTCCTTGGCGAGACCGGCGGCAACGACGTTCTTGGCGGCATAGCGGGCTGCATAGGCGCCCACCCGATCTATCCGCACCGGGTCCTTGCCGCTCAGGGCCTTGCCGCTGTGGCGGGAGTACTCGCCGTAAGTGTCGATAGCATTCTTCCGCCCAGTGAGCCCCGAATGGTGGGAAGGCCCGCCCACAAAGAAGGGCCCGTCGGGGTTGACGAAGATGGTCGTCTGACCGTCCGGTTTGACCTGCTCGTCCTCAAAAGCAGGCCTGATGACCGCCTCCACGATATCGCCGTGAAGCCTCTTGAGGTCAGGCGCCTGGTCCCGGGTCTGACTGGCCGTGACCGTCACCGTGTGGATGCGGCCCGGCCGTCCCTCCCGATATTGGACGCTCACCTGGACCTTGCCGTCAGGGAGAAGGTACGGGAGGGTGTGGTTGCGCCGCGCCAGGGAGAGCTGGCGAGCGAGCTTGTGGGCGAGCCAGATTGGAAGAGGCATGAGAACCGCTGTCTGATCGCAAGCGAAGCCGAACTCCGTGACCTGATTCTTCGCCGGAATGTCCTCGATCTCTTCATCGGAGAGTTCGTGCTCCCGGAAACGGAAGCGCTCTTCGGACGCGAGCTCGATCGGCGCGGTGAGGATACTGCACGTTCTGGCATTGAAATCATGCTGCTCATAGCCCACCTGCTGGATCACCCGGCGGGCCACGTGGGAGAGATCCACGCTGGCGTCGGAGGCGAACCGGGCGGCGATGAAGACGATGGCGCTCGAGACGGCGCACTCGGTGAGGATTCGCGAATAGGGATCCTGGCGGAGGAAGTGATCAACGATGGCGTCGCTGATCTGGTCGCAGAGCTTGTCCGGATGCCCTTCGGTCACTGATTCCGACGTGAAGATAAAATCTTTTCTCATCGTTTCACCCAAGTCGTAGGTTTGGTTGTTTCGTTGACGGCGAGGGAGAGAAGGGCGCTACCACCAATGACTGCAAAGTCGAGAAGTCCGAGGGGCGTGAGCCCCAGAAAGTTTCTTAACCCGGGAAGGACCATGGTCAGGGCCTGAAGGACGAGAGAGCCCCCGAGCGCGGCGGCGAGGTACGGGTTCGGCAGGGACTGCCGCCCGGAAAGGATAGTCCGGTGGTCGAAGCGGCAGCTCAGGGCGTGCAGGAGCTGGCCGACAGTCAGCGCCTGGAACGCCAAGCTCCCCGCCCTCGGTCCCATACCGTAGCGCACGAGCCCATAGCCATAGGCACCCAGGGCGCAGGCGCTGATGGTCCCCGCCTCCGTCGCCATGCGTTTGTAGTCCTCACGGCTGAAAATGGGCCGGCCCGAATCGCGTGGCGGCCGCTCCATGACGTCGGGCTCCGGCTCCTCCATGGTCAAGGCGAGACCGGGAAAGATGTCGGAGATGATGTTGATCCAGAGAAGCTGCATGGCGTTCAGGGGCGCCCCGCCGCCGGCCACGAGAGCCGTGAACATGACCATGATTTCGGTAAGGTTGGTTGAGAGGAAGAAGCGCACCGCCTTCCTGGTGTTGTTGTAAGTGGTGCGGCCGTCCCGGATGGCGACGATGAGGGTTTCGATATTATCCTGCTCGAGGACCACATCGGCTACCTCGCGGGCTACGTCCGTCCCGCTCCGGCCCATGGCGATCCCCACCTCGGCGGCCTTCAAGGCCGGCCCGTCGTTGACCCCGTCCCCGGTCATGGCCACCACCCTTCCCGCCGCCTGGAGGGCTTGGACGATTCTCAGCTTATGCGCCGGGCTCACCCTGGCGTAGACGCTCACCTTCTCGCCAAGGGCACGCATGGTTTCCGCCTCGATGGCGGTGAGGGCGGTGGAATCGAGGATCTCCAGGGGACGTCCGCGGCTTAGGTCCAGTTGCTGCGCCACAGCGTACGCGGTGTTGCTCTGGTCGCCCGTGATCATGACCGTGTCCACTCCCGCACGGTGAAACGTCCGGATCGCCTCCTTTACACCACCCCGAATGGGATCGGCCATCCCGACGAGCCCGAGCCAGATGAGATCGCCGTCGTCCTCCTCGATATCGTCCCTGTCGGGCTCGGCGAAAGCAAGGCCGAGGACCCTCAGCGCCCGGCCCGCCATGCGGTCGTTCTCGGTCTCGATCTCCAGGCGGTCCTCCTCCGTGAGCGGGACTCTCCGGCCATCCTGGAGCCTCCAGTCGCAGAGGGAAAGGACCTCACCCGGGTTGCCCTTGACGGCAAGCAACCTCCTGCCGTCGCCGTTTCCATGGAGGGTGCTCATGAACTGGCGGTCCTCGGCGCGCGGCTTTATCCGAAGGAGAGGGAGCTCGCTTCGAAGGGTGGGCACGTCCATCCCTACGCCTGGGGCAAGCTCGATCAGGGCGTTCTCGGTCGCGGAGCCGCGCAGCCGGTAGGCGCCGTTTTCGTCCTTGTCGCCGATCTGCGTTTCGTTGCAGAGAACGGCTACGCGGACGAGTTGGGTGAACTCCGGGCAGGGCGACCCGTGAGCGGGCAGCTCATCCGAGATGATCCGGCCGTCCTGCAGCGTGAATTCCCGGGAACCCACGAAGACGGAGACGACGGCCATGCGATTCCACGTGATGGTGCCCGTCTTGTCGAGGCAGACAGTCTGCACCGCGCCCAGGGTCTCTACCGCCTCGAGGCGCCTTATGAGGACATGGTGATCGCGCATCCTCTTTATGCCCCGGGCGAAAGTGATGGTCGCGGCGGCTGGGAGCCCTTCCGGGACGGAGGCGGCAGCGAGGGAGATCGCGCTTCTCAGCATCTCCAGAAACCCGTAGCCGCGGAGCAGACCGATCACAAAGACCAAGGCGCAGACCGCCCCGCCGAGGAGGACGAGGTGGTCGCCGAGGTGCCGGAGCTGCGTCTCGATGGGCGCTTCGGGCCGCTCGGTGGCCTGAAGAAGAAGCTGGAGGCGCCCCATCTCGGTGAAGCTCCCCGTGTTCACCACGACGGCCAAACCCTGTCCGCCGGTGACCACGGTGCCCATGAAAACCATGTCCACCCGGTCGGCGAGGGGAAGATTCGCCTCAATCAGCGCTGGCACCGCCTTGGTCACGGGCATGCTCTCCCCGGTGAGGGTGGATTCATCCACGCTCAGGTGCCAGGCCTCGAGCACCCGGCCGTCGGCGGCGACGTAGCTTCCCGGCTTCAGGACGAGGATGTCGCCCACGACCACTTCTTCCGCCGGTATCTCCTCTCGATTTCCGTCCCGAACCACGTGGGCGTACGGGCGAACGAGCGTCTTCAGAGAAAGTATGGTCCTTTCCGCCTGGCTCTCGGTGACGTAAGCGATCGTGGAGTTGGCAACAACCACCCCCATGATGACGGCGGCGTCGAAGATCCCGCCGGTGAAGAGAGCTATGCCGGCGGCGGCGGCGAGGAGGAGCACCGGGAGTGACTTGAACTGGCCGACGAAGATCTCCCAGCCCGAGCGGAGAGCGGCCTCGGGAAGGATGTTGGGCCCGTAGCTTTCGAGCCGTTCTTTGGCCGCCTCGCCGGAAAGCCCCCGCCCGGCGTCACTTAACGCAAGGGTCACGACCGAGTCCGGCCGCAGACAGTGCCAGGCCTCTTCCCGTTGTTCGGCGGCGGGCCTGAACAAGCGGCCCGCCTTCTCTTTGAGAGAAGTCCATGCCGTCGCTTGCCGGGATGGGGCGGGAGTCTCGGCCCGCGCCGACTGAAGAGCCGGCGGTGGCGCCGGTCTTGGGGCGGCGGCTCCGGGGGAGTTGCCGTTGCGCCCACTGAGAACGCTCCGGATAAGGAGCCCCACCGCGCGGTGGTCTCCGCCGGTGTTGAACCAGACGAGCACGTTTCCGGTGAGGGTGCTCGCCGAAACCCTCAAGATACCCGCTTCCAGGACGAGCCGCGATTCGAGGAACGCCTTGAGGGATTCAGAACGGTAGAGACCGTCAACGCGGTATCGCGCTCGGCCCTGGACCTTGGCGTGAATAGGCCGCACCATGGCAGTCGGCTCCTCTTCCTTCCCCAGAGATAAGTCTGCCCCCGCGACCGGAAACGCCGCGGAGGCAGCTAGAAATCGAGCTTCCAGATCGTTGAGCGCAGCTTCTCTGAAGGAGAGATTGACTCGGCCCCTGAGCCCGGGGCGCTCACGGGAAAAAGGATCTGGAGAAAAGCCCGAAGGCGTACCAGAATGCGGTGTACCACGGAGGCGCTCCGAAGTTCCCCCGAGCGATCTCCACGACACCCGCGGTCAGGAGTCCAACGAACACGATACCCGGTAGGTCCAGATGTCCGCCGGTGAAGCGCCGTACCTGCCCGCTCAGGTTTCCCAGAGGGGCAGCCACCGCGCGCGTCACGTGGGGAGTGGCATTGCCGGAGGGACCCAGATCGAAGAGACCCTCCTTGCGGGCATGATCGGCGATGGCGTCCAAATCGAGCGAATCACCAACGAAAAGCAAGCTTCCGGTGCGGTGATTGACCTCCGCGAGAGCTAGAGCCTTCTCACGGCCAAGCTTCTCTGCCACCGCCGAAAAATACAGCGTCTTTCCCTTCTTGGAGGGTATGCTGACTCTCAGCCGCTGCGGGGTCCGGTGACCAACGAAGGCCTCGGGCAGTACCACCGCTCTATTCTCCCGCCGCAGGTGCTGCCTCGCCTTCCACGCCCGCCGGAGCGAGTTCCGCCTTGGCCTCGGCGGTCAGGTCTTCCATGGTCTCCTTGACCTCGGCCACGGTCACCTTCAGCTTCTCGGTCAGGATGAGGCCGCCCTTGATGGCAGCCTTGACCACGGGCTTCGCCACCGCGCCGACGACAGGAAGCACCACGGGGGCGAGGATCACCGCTCCGAGACCGACGAGAAGGCCGGTACCCACGTTGCCGAATCCGTTACCAAAGAGGTCTTCCCAGAATGCCATAGTTTCTCTCCTCAGAGTCGAACGCCCGAAGAAACGCGGCGCATGCCGCCGAGAGACAACAGCGACCTATCCCCCTCGAACTCCTCAGGCGGTTCAAGTACGTAGGGTCGAAAAGGACCACGCCACCCAGAGGTTAGCCCCTTACTTGGAGATCAGAATACCATGCCATCTGTTCCCCTTCCAGTGGCTCGTTCATTCTATTCCTAAAAAAGTTATTATTTTGTAGACCCCATGTTACAGTCCTGTGTCTAGAAGGTGAATCTTCTGTGAAGATTTTTATTTTTGCTCCTCGGGCCTTTCGTCGTTCGTTGCAGCCATGTTGCCGTCGCGGCGCGTGAAAGAGGCATGCCCCGACCCGCGGAGGTCTCGCCGCGGCAAAAAGGCGGGGCTGAAGACGATGCCCAGAGCCTGGACACACCGTGCCCTGCTCGCAGCCTTTTTGCCCTGGAGATATGGTGCTAACGGGTTCTGCTATGACCGAAAGAGGTGCTGAAGCACCCCTCGAAGTCCTATTCCAACCAGCACAAACCCTCCGACTCGCTGCGGCCAATGACTAAGCCGAAGTGCAGCATGCCTTCCTGTCGCCGTTCCAAGGAAGGCCATCCCCGCAGCGGTCGCCCCGAAAACCGGCGCTATCTCCCACGTGTTCGAACCCATGAGGCTAAGAGCGAAACCGGCGGTCAAGGCATCGACAGCACAGGCAATGGAAAGTCCGACTATTCTCCATCCTCTTGTGGGATCATACCCATCGGTGCGTTCGTCCTCAGGGGAGTCGCGGAGCATGTTGATACCGATCAGAGTCAACAAACCAAAAGAAATCCAGCAGCCAATGCCCCCAACGAATGCGGATAACCCCGAGCCACCAAGGCAGCCCAAAGCAGTCAGGATCGATTGGAATATGCCAAAATTAAAGGTGAGCCGAAAAATCTGCCAGGCAGTCGGGCGTCGCAGGCTCGAGGTCACAACAGCCGCGACCGCGAAATTGTCCATGCTGAGGGCCAAACCGGCACCAAGCAAAGTAATTGCGTCCATGAGGCCACCTCTTTCCTCTGACAAAACAAGGTCCTCGTCGCCAAGCGACCGCGCGTGGGACCCCTTTCAAGCTCGTCAAGCGGTTAAAATACGGTGGATTGAAAAAGAGCAGCGCCACCCAAATGGCAGGCTCCTACATGAACGTCATGCTAACATCCCATCTGTTCTCGAGCAATCTGATCATTCATTCTGTTCCTAAGCAAAAAATTTATTATTTAAGTAGTCTCATGTTACATTCATGTGTCAAAAACGTGATTCTTCTGTGAAGCTTGTAGTCTTTGCTCTTCGGACCTTTCGTCGTTCTTTTTGGCCAGGTTCGTGGCGCAGCAAGTGAAGACGGCATGCCCCGACCCGCGGAGGTCTGGCGGTGCGAAGGCGAATGATTTTCCGACGCCGGGATTCTTTGCCGCCATTCCGATGGGAGGCCGCGAACGAGGCGAAGGCCCGCGAGCGCGCCACGGCGGCTCTTTTCGAGGAGATTGCCCATGCCTACGCCCAGAACGACTGTCCTCCTGTGTCACACCACGCCGGGCCGCCTGCGGCTCAAGGTTTCCTCTCTGCCCGGTTCGGAGCCGACCATCCGGACGGCGGTCGAGCGGCTGCGGCGGGCGGTGCCGGTGAAGGAGATCGAGTTCCGGTCCCTTACCGGAAGCGTCATCTTCACCTACGATCCAAGGCTCCTCCGACCCGACGAGTTGATAGAGTCCATTCGCTCGGTCACCCGTCTCGCCGGATTGACTGTGACCTCCATCGGCGAGGAGAGGGGACCCTGGCCACGTCCTGCCGAGGGGGCCACCAAACTCTTCAGCCTGACCCTCCCGCTGATCGCGCCCCTAGCCACCGCTGTGGCCCTCGGCGCCTTCCTTGGCTATACCGTGGTGAGAAGGATCTTTCTCGGGCGGCCCCTATCGCAGGGCCCCTTAAGTGCAGCGGGGTTGGTCGCCGCCGCCGGGACTCTCCCCCTCCTCTACCGGTCGTGGAGGGACCTCCGCCGAGGTCGGAGGGGGGGCCTCTTCCCCTTCCTCGCCGGCGCCGCGGTTCTCGGAATTGCAACGGGCCAGGCTCTCACAAGTCTGGAGATTCTCTGGGTCCTTTCCATCGGCGTGTTCCTCGAAGAGTGGATGGTCGACCGGGCCAAGCGGGCGGTGCGGGAGATCCTCCGGGTGACGCCGGAGAAGGCCGTGCTCCTCGCCGAGGGACGGGAGGTCGAGATTCCGGCCGAGGCGCTCGCCGCGGGCGACGTCCTGGTGGTCCGGACCGGGAAGAGGCTCCCTGCGGACGGCCTGGTGAATCAAGGGGAGGCTCTCGTGGATGAGGCGCACATCAGCGGCAGGGCGGAGCCGGAGCTCCGGCGGCCAGGGGATTCGGCCTACGCGGGAACCCGGGTCGTGGATGGGGCGCTCCAGGTCCGGGCGGATAAGGTCGGGGAGGAGACCTACCTCTCCCGCACCGCGTCCCTGGTCGAGGAAGCCCTCGCGAGAAGGGGCGAGGTGGAAAAGCGGGCCGACATCCTCGCCTCGCGCCTCACCCGCCTCGGCATCGCCGCCACCCTGGCGACTCTCGCCTTGACGAGGAGCCTCCCCCGAGCGCTTTCGGTCATGCTGGTCCTCGCCTGCCCGTGCGCCACCGTTCTTGCCGCCTCCACCGCCATCGCCGCCGCCGTCGCTAACGCGGCGAGAAACCATATCCTTATAAAGGGAGGTGCCTACCTCGAGCAGGCGGCGCGGGTGCAGTGCCTCTGCCTGGACAAGACGGGGACGGTGACGGCAGGGATTCCCGAGGTCCTGGCGGTGGTGCCCAGAACCACCTGGCACGGCGCGGAAGAACGGATCCTGGCCATGGCAGCAGCTGCCGAGGCCGGGAGCGAGCACCCCGTGGCAAAGGCCCTCAGGCAGGCCGCCGGGGCTCACGGGATCGAGGTTCCCCAGGAGGTCGGCTGCGAGGTCGTCCTCGGCCGCGGGGTCCGAGCCAAGGTCGGCGACGACGTGGTCGTCGTGGGGAATGACGACTTCATGGATGAGGAGGGCGTGAAGACCACGTACTTCCGGCGGGCGACTGCAGAGCACCTTGAATCCCGCCATACGGTGCTCTACGTGGCCAGAAACGGCAGGCTCCAGGGCATGATCGCTCTGGCTAACACCCCCAGGCCTGGAACGGCGACTGTCCTTGCACGCCTGCGGCGCGAGGGGGTGCAGCGGCTTTACCTCGTGAGCGGCGACGCTGAGCCGGTGGTCAGGTCGCTTGCCGGGGCCATCGGCTGCGACGGATATCGGGCCGCCCTTCTTCCCGTGGACAAGGCCGGCTTCGTGGAGGAACTCGAAGCGGAGGGAACGGAGGTCCTCATGGTGGGAGACGGTGTCAACGACGCCCTCGCTCTGGCCAAGGCGACGGTGGGGGTCGCCATGGGTGCCGGCGGGTCGGAGGTGGCGATCGAGGCAGCGGACATCGCCCTTGCCGACGACCGCCTGGAGCGCCTCCTCTTTCTCCGCCGTCTAAGCCGGAAGATGCTCCGAACCGTGGAGCAGAACTTTTGGTTCGCCACGGCGACCAACGTCGTCGGGATCGCCCTCGGCATGTCCGGCGTCCTCACCCCGGTCATGGCCGGCGCCTTTCACGTGGCCCATACGGCGGGGATCATGCTGAACTCGAGCCGCCTGCTCAGATGGGAAGGCGGGAGTCGTCGGGCGGAGAGAGACAGCTAGCGATTCCCCGTCGCCACCGAGACGGAGGGAGGAAGACACGGACCGGTCAGGATTGGTTCGCAGGTCGCAAGGACGCATCGGTCTCGAGCACCCTCTGTATGGCCACCTTGAGGGGCGTGAGGTCGAAGGACTTGATCACGTAATAGTCGGCGGCAACGGCCTTGGGGTCGTGCTTATAGGTGTCGTAGGCGGTGCAAAGGATCACTGGCAAATCATGGTGCCGAGCGCGAATCTCCTGAAGGAGCTCCAAGCCGTCGTAGTCCACCAATCTGATATCGAGAACCACCGCCTCAGGTTGGTGAACGTCGATATTCTTCAACAGGTCGAGCCCCGAATTCACCGAGGCGATCTCATGCCCCTCGTCGCCCAACTCGTCCCGGTAGAGCTGGCAGATGTGCTCCTCGTCGTCGATGAGGAGTATCTTCGCCATTCTATCCTCCCTGATCACGGCGCCGACTGCATCAGTCGATGCAATCTTCGCGAAAGCGGCATTTGACCTGATCGCAGGATCCGATTGCGGTGCCGAAGCAGGCGAAGTTTCCTTCCGCCCCCTGAATGGCCCGCACCAGATGGATCCTGTCTAGCCCGCCCGTGTTGATGCCAAGACTCCGCGCCATCTTCTGCAACTCCCGTATGCTCATCTCCATCCCTCCTCCTGATGCCTTCACGCCAAGTGTAGTGCTCTTGCATCAAGTTATCTTGCGCGGCACCGTCGCCGCGCGGGTGCGAGAATGTGAAAACGAGGCCTCTTCTCACGGTACCTGCGTTCAACATACCCGAGGTAGTATGGAGATATGATGTCGTTTGTGTGACAAGATGATGACATGTATCGGCGAAATTTCACCTGGCGTACACGGGACCGTGACACCTGAATGGAAAGGATACGGGAGGGTCGTAAATGAAGATCAACGAGGACCTAAGAGACAGGTGGGTTCTAACTTCTCCCGGGTCACCGGGGGGTATGCCAGTTTGGCTTCCCGGTGAGCCGTGCCTTGCGTATTCCCTGCGGGCCGCCGGTATTGCGCCTCACCCCGAATGGTACCGATCCCCCAAGCCACGATGGGAAAGGGCGTTCCATGGCCGGTCACCGCCGTCTGATCGGCTCTCCGGCGTCATTCCGGGCGTCTCAGGATGGGGATTGCGGAACTTCCGGAAGACTCTCTCGGCGAACGACACAGCCTGCCGAGTTCGGGGATCGTCGAGCGGCTTAGTCGCGCTCACGCGCCATCGTAGAAAAACTTCCAGCTGCCCGATAATGCCCGGCTTCTCCATGTCTCTCCTCGCACCGTCTGGCCTGACCCACCATCGAGGGAAAAAGATGCCCGGCCTATATGACCCGGCCTGGAGCCAGTAGATTTCCTGCTGCGCAGGGCCTTATCCGAATCTCCCGGTCACGTAATCGCTCGTCTGCGGGTTGATCGGGTTGGTGAAGATCCGCTCGGTGTCGCCGTATTCGATGAGCTTTCCCAGGTACATGAAGGCGGTGTTATCCGAGACCCGCGCCGCCTGCTGCATGTTATGGGTCACGATGACAATCGTGTACTGACCGCGCAGAAGCTCGATAAGTTCCTCGATCCGGGCCGTGGCGATGGGATCCAGCGCGGAGCAGGGCTCGTCCATGAGGAGAACCTCCGGGTCCGCGGCAATGGCCCGGGCGATGCAGAGGCGCTGCTGCTGTCCTCCCGAGAGACCGAGGGCGCTCGCCTTCAGGCGGTCCTTGACCTCATCCCAGAGGGCCGACTGTTTGAGCGCTCGCTCTACTGTCTCCGCGACGATGTGCCGGTCTCTGATTCCGTCAACCTTCAAGGGATAGGCGACATTGTCGGCGATGGACATGGGGAAGGGGTTCGGCTTCTGGAATACCATGCCCATGCGCTTGCGGAGCCCGATTACATCCAGGTCGGGACTATAGATGTCGATTTCGTCGAAACGGATGAGCCCGCTGACCCTCAGGCCGTCGATGAGATCGTTCATCCGATTGAGAGAGCGGAGCAGAGTCGACTTCCCGCATCCGGAAGGCCCGATCAGGGCGGTGACGAGCCCCCGCTCCACGCCCATGGTCACGTCGAAGATGGCCTGAGTCACGCCGTACCAGAGCGAGAACGTCTCGATGCCGATGAGCTTGCCGGTCTGCCCCGGCCTCACATGGTATACGGTTCCCCCATTTGAGCCTGCGTGGGATTGCCCCGCGCTTCCCTCATTCCGCTTCGCGGTCAAAACTGCACCCTTTGGATTAGAAGTGGCCAACATGGTATTTCCGTCGTAAACGGTTTCGAAGATAGATCGCCGCAGCGTTCATGAGTCCCACTAGGGCGATGAGAAGCAGGGTGGTCACGAAGACCATGGGCTTTCCTGCCTCCGAATTTCGCGACTGGAACCCCACGTCGAAAATGTGGAATCCCAGGTGCATGAAGCTCCGTTCCAGATGAAGAAAGGGAAAGAACCCGTCAATGGGAAGCTCAGGCGCCAACTTGACCACTCCCACCAGCATGAGCGGCGCCACCTCTCCCGCTCCCCGGGCCATGGCCAGGATGATGCCGGTCATGATCCCGGGTGTGGCCCGCGGGAGCACGATATTCTTGATGGTCTGCCACTTGGAGGCCCCGCAGGCAAGGGAGCCCTCCCGCATGGATTGGGGGACTGCCGCCAGCGCCTCCTCGGTGGCGACGATCACCACCGGCACGGTCAGCAGGGCCAGGGTGAGTGCGGCCCACAGCAGTCCCCCGGTACCAAAGGTTGGATTGGGCAGGCGTTCAGGGAAGAAAAGGCGGTCGATATTCCCGCCGAGGATGTAGGCGAAGAAGCCGAGGCCGAAAACGCCGTAGACTATCGAAGGGACCCCGGCGAGGTTGTTGACCGATATCCTGACGATGGAGACGAGGGTCCCCTGCTTGGCGTACTCCCTGAGGTAAAGAGCGGCCATAATCCCGAAGGGAGCAACGACGACGGCGAGAAGGACGGTCATGGCGAAGGTTCCGAAGATGGCAGGCATAACCCCGCCCTCGGTGTTCGCCTCGCGGGGCTCCTCGGTCAGGAACTCAAGCCACCTGGAGAAGTAGATGCCGAGCTTCTGGAACAGGGAAACGCTGTTCGCCGGATAGAACCGGACGATCTCGGAGAGGCGGAGCGTCTT
>Ga0335070_10006134_pt1 | contig 14155 bp, 11 predicted proteins | sample Lox_Sample_13_FD_206722 | JGI IMG/M metagenome (GOLD analysis project Ga0335070, IMG submission 206722) | Soil microbial communities from Loxahatchee National Wildlife Refuge, Florida, United States - Lox_Sample_1.3 | ecosystem: Environmental > Terrestrial > Soil > Wetlands | place: USA... | reverse complement strand
ACGAAGAGGGCATGTTTTGGTTCTATGACGGGCTGCACTACCCGGAACCGATGTATCCCTTCGACATTATCTGGGATGAAGCCTGGTACTTGGCCCTGTCGCAGTACAACAACCGCATTTTCATTGTTCCACCCGCGATGGGAATCGATCACCGGATTGTCAACGGGTACATCTACATCACCCCGCTGCCGGTTACAAACGAGCAGGAAATCCCCAAGCGTGTGGAAAACTTCATGAAACGGGCCGGGTACTACTACCAAAACTGGCAGGACCTCGAGAAGAAATGGGAAGACAAGATGCGAGGAGTGATCAAACAACTGACCGAGATCGAGATCCCGACCCTGCCTGAAATGGAGGACGAAGAGGTAATCTTCGGCGGCAAAGGGATGTCCACGGGGTACAAGTTGCTCAACGCATATGACAGGCTCATCGACCTGGGCATTCTCTGCTGGCAGTATCACTTCGAGTTCCTGAACCTTGGGTATGCCGCTTACGTCTTCTTCTTAGATTTTTGCCAGAAAGCCTTTCCCGACGCGCCGCCTCAGACGATCACGCAGTTGGTGAGTGGAATTGACGTGATCATGTACAGACCGGACGATGAACTCAAGAAGCTGGCCAAACTCGCCATTGAGTTGGGAGTGGACGATGTGTGCCTGAAGGGCGACTGCGAGACCGTGCTGAAAGGGATGCAGGCTTCGGATAAGGGCAAGAAGTGGCTGGAGGCCTTCGAGAAAGCGCGTGACCCTTGGTTCTATGTCTCCTCCGGCACCGGCTGGTATCACACCGATTTCTCCTGGAACGACGACCTAAACGTCCCAATCTCCTTCATGAACATCTACATCGGGAAGCTGAAAGCAGGAGAGTCTATCGAACGTCCCATGGAAAAAGTGCGAGAGGAGCGCGATCGGTTGACCGAAGGCTATCGCGCGCTGCTCAAGACAGACGAGGACCGGGCTACCTTCGATCAGATGCTGACTCAAGCCAGGACCGTTTTCCCTTACGTCGAGAACCATCTGTTTTACGTGGAGCATTGGTTCCACAGTCTATTCTGGAACAAGATGCGAGACGTCGCCAAGATTCTCTATGAATTCAAGTTCATCAAAGACCAGGAAGACATGTGGTTCATGACCCGGGCAGAGATCAAAGACGCTCTCTGGGATGTGGTCACATCGTGGGCAACCGGCTGCAAACCCCGCGGACCTCTCGTATGGCCCAAGGAAATAGCCTGGCGCAAGCAGTGCATGGAAAAGTTCCGAGAATGGGCGCCTCCGTCTGCCATGGGCACGGTTCCCGAGACTATAAACGAGCCTTTCACCATCCTGCTTTGGGGAGTCACTTCCCAGTCGATGGCCAACTGGGCCAAGCTCAAAGCGATTCAGGAGGGTGATGTCTCGAAGATTGTGGGCTTTGCCGGCTCGCCGGGAACGGTGGAGGGGCCGGCCAGAGTTTGCCGCTCGGTCAAGGAAATTGGAGACCTTCAGGATGGGGAGATCCTCGTGTCGACCACGACATCACCGAGTTGGGCGCCGGCCTTCCAGAAGATCAAGGCGGCGGTGACCGACGTGGGTGGTGTCATGTGCCATGCCGCAATCGTTTGTCGAGAGTACGGTCTCCCCGCGGTCGTAGGGACTGGATCGGCCACGTCGAGGATCAAAACAGGCCAGATGATCAGAGTGAACGGCACATCCGGGGAAATAGACATCATAACGTGAGCCTTCGGCGCGGAGGTCTATCCATGGAAAGCTCAGATTACGTGCTCCCCTTCGAAGCATGCGACCTGACTATGGTCCACAAGGTGGGAGGTAAATGCGCCAGCTTGGGCGAACTGCTAAAAGCACAAATCCCCGTTCCTCCAGGCTACGCCATCACGACCGACGCGTACGAGCATTTCCTGGAAACGAATGGCCTTACGCACAAGGTGATCGAGCGATTGGAAAATATGGACGCAAGCAGGGTAGATGAAATCGACCGCGCCTCAGGTGACGTCAGGTCATGGATTGAGGCCGGAACGATCGACCTGGGTTTGGAGGACGCTATAGCCGAGCACTACCGGCTGCTCTCTCGACAAGGGAGAACCCCGGCTTGTCCTGTAGCGGTCCGATCTTCTGCTACGGCAGAAGACCTCCCTGACGCAAGTTTTGCCGGCCAGCAGGACACTTACTTGTGGGTGAGAGGCGTGGACGATTTACTCGACCGCACGAAAAAGTGCTGGTCGAGCCTCTTCACGCCTCGAGCCATTTCCTATCGCATCAAGATGAAGTTCCCGCACGAGAAGGTACTAATCAGCGTCGCGGTACAGAAAATGGTGAGGTCTTTCACAGCAGGCGTGATGTTTACCCTGAACCCTGCCACCGGCGACCGTGCCACCGTGGTAATCGACTCGAACTGGGGCTACGGCGAGAGTGTGGTTTCAGGAGAAGTTACCCCTGACCAGTTTCACATCAACAAGATAACCATGGACGTTACAAAAAAGACGGTTTCCGACAAACAAATCTACTACACCACCGATCCGGCCACGGACCAAGTCGTGAAGCTCGATGTGGACGAGGAGCGACGCGCGGAACAGAGTATCCTCGACAAGGAGATACTGGAACTCGCGGAGCTGGCAAAGCGCATTGAACAGCACTATGGCAAACCCATGGATATTGAATGGGCTACCGAAAAGTCGCTCCCGTACAAGGGGGAGATCTACATAGTCCAAAGCCGGCCCGAGACGGTTTGGAGTCAAAAGGAGGTGAAGCCGATTGTGGAGCCACGGAAATCGGCCTTGGAGCACATCGTAGCCGGGCTCCTCGCGGGGAAAAAGATCAGGTAAGAGCCGCCGTCGAGCTTTGGGCATACATGGTCGTATTCCAGGCCACAAATGAATGAGCGCCATCGCCGGCTGACTCAGCGGTGGCATCCGGGTACTGTGCTTACGACAAGAGCTTCAAACCGACGGTTCAAGCAACTCCTGCCTGTGTAAAAGAGGCTTTTCCGACGCGCCAACATGCATCGGGCGCAAAGGCGGAGTCGTTAACACTTGGGGTGTCCCAATTATCGGATTCTCAAGGAGACGTGCAACATGAAGGAAATGGGAGATTTTATCAAGAGGTGCGAAGAAGAAGGGGAACTTTTGCGCATTAAGAAGGAGGTGGACTGGTACCTTGAATTGGGCCACGTCGCCAAGCTCAGTGAAGAGAGAAAGGGCCCGGCGCTGCTCTTCGAAAATGTCAAAGGTTTTGACATTCCAGTGTTAACCAGCGCTTTTACAACAACCAGAAGGTTTGCCATTGCGCTGGACATGCCGCTTGATTCTTCGATTTGCGACATGGCTCGTCAGTGGATGCAGCTCGCCACAAAGAAACCCGTCAAGGCCAAGATTGTGGATTCCGGCCCGGTCTGTGAAATGATTGTCCAAGGGGACGATGTCGATATCGAGAAACTGCCGGCCCCTTTTTTCAATCCATTGGACGGTGGCCGATTTATCGGCACTGCGCATTACCTCGTAACCCAAGACAAAGAAACCGGATGGACCAACTGCGGTACGTACAGAATGCAGATCCACGACCGCAATCATGCAGGTATACAGATTATCAAAGGAAAGCACGCCGATTTCCATTTTAACCAGCACAAAAAAGACGGCACAAAAATGCCCGCGGCCGCGGTCATCGGCTCGGACGCGGTCCATTTTCTCGTTTCCTCGACCCTGGTGTCAGCACAGACCGACGAATACGATATTGTCAGCACGCTCAGGCAGGAACCCTGCGAAGTATTCATCAGCGACCTTACAGGACTGAAACTCCCGGCCAATGCTGAGATTATTCTGGAGGGTTGGGTAGATCCGAACGACCTGCGGGAAGAGGGGCCCTTTGGAGAATATACCGGCTACTACTCCGGAGCCAAAGGCGAAGAATGGCCGAAGCAGGTGCTCCAAGTCGAGCGCATACTCCGACGGAAAAAGCCGATTTTCTGGGCAACCACCGTCGGCAAGCCGATCACCGACACCCACATGATTCAATCTTTGAATCGAACCGCGACCCTGTGGACCGATCTCGAGGCCATGAAGGTTCCGGGAATCAAGTCCGTATACTTTCTTCCCGAATCCACGGGTCGTTATTGGTGCGTTGTTTCCGTTGAACAGAAGTATCCGGGCCACTCCAATCACGCGGGAAACGCGGTCATTGCTACGACTACCGGCCATTATGGCGTCAAGGGGGTGATCGTCGTCGATCACGACATTCCTGCGGACGACCTGGATAGGGTTTTCTGGGCTCTTGCGGTCAGGTTCGATCCGAAGCGTGACGCTCAGATCATCGACCGAGGGCGTTCCACTCCCCTGGACCCCGCCCTTCCGATCGATGCGCGACACATCACATCGAGGATCATTATGGATGCCTGTACCCCGTACGAATGGGCGAGAAAACCTATCGAGATTTTCCTCGACGAGGATATGAAGGCCAAGGTCCTTTCTCAATGGAAAGAATACGGATTCGACGACTGGAACTCGTCGATCTGCAAATGACAATACAGTACCGGAGGCCACTACGTTTGTAAAATTCATGGCGAAAAGGACCTGTCCACCGCGGGAATAATCCCTTGCCTTGGATCTTGAAATCTACTCCGTAGCGGCCTCGCTAACTTCCGTCGATGGAGGCAAGTTGGCCCATGAGACCGATTCGATATACCGACGCAATTATAGAAGAATTCGTATCACAAGGGTATTGGACTGACGAGACCTTTACCGATTTCTGGCTCAAAAATGCCAGAGACCGGCCCAACGACGAAGCGCTGGTGGATTCCTCTATAAGGATTACCTGGGCTGAGGCCGCCAAGCTGATGGACCGCTTCGCCTTAAGCTGGATGGATATGGGGCTGCAACGGGACGACAGGACGATTTTGCAGTCCCCGAATTGCGTATACGGTTTCCTGGCACGGATCGCGTGCGAACGAGCAGGGCTCATCAATATTACTGTCATGCCTTATTTGCGTCACAAGGAACTCAAGCACGTCATCGAAAAGATCGACCCCAGGGCCATTATTATTCCAGGTATCTATCGTAAGTTCAACTACCTAGAGATGGCAGAAGACCTGAAAAAGGAACACCCGGGATTGAAGTACACATTCCTTTTGGACGAGACGATTCCCGGCCCGTACCCCGAGAACACCCATTCATTGATGAATATCGCTAAGGAGCCCTGGGGACAGAAGGTGGATCACTCGGTCCTTGAAGAGAGAAGCTTCCACCCCACCAGTGATGTGGGAATTCTAACCAGCACCAGCGGCACAACAGGCGTGCCCAAGATTGTCGAGTGGCCGCTGGCCCCAAGGGTGATGACCTCCAAATGCAGGGTGGACATCTGGAAACTTTCCGCGAACGATGTGACTTTGGCCGTGGCCCCATTCGCCGGCGGAGCCGCCGGCACCCTGACATATTTTGCAGCCCCGCTTGTGGGGGCGAAAATAGTGCTTCTCGAAGAATTCACCCCCGAGGACGCTCTGGCGATGATCGAGAAGGAGAAGGTCACCGCCATTGGAGTAGTTCCAACGCACATTATTCGCATGCTGGAACAAGATCTTTCCAAGTACGATCTTTCGTCGCTTAGGTTCATCCGCTCAGCCGGAGGTTACCTACCGCCGAAGGTCGCTATGGAAGCTGAAGAGCGCCTTGGGGGTCGGATTACTTCTGATCTGGGGACTCAAGACGTAGGGTCCGTCTCCGGTTGCTCCATTGACGATCCTGGAGACGTTCGGCGCAGAACAGTAGGAAAGCCTCTGGCAGGAAATATCATAAGGCTGCTGGATGAAAGCGGTAAAGAGGTTGCTCCAGGCGACCCCGGAATCCTCTATATGAGAGGACCTCATTCTCCGGCCGGCTACTGGCGAGACCCTGATACCACTCGAGAAGTATTCGACGATGACAACTGGACCACTACCGGAGACATCGTTGCTCTGGACGAGGGCCGTATATGGATCATGGGCCGCCAGAAGGACATGATCATCCGCGGGGGCCAGAACATCTACCCGGCAGAGATCGAAGGACTTCTCAACGAGCATCCCAAGGTTTCGGGAATAGCTGTTGTGGCCATGCCCGATCCCGAATACGTCGAAAGGGCATGTGCCTACGTGATGCCAAAAGCCGGAGAGACATTCACGATGGAAGAGATGATCTCGTTTCTGAAGTCAAAAAAGCTCGCCATGTACAAGCTGCCTGAGAGACTTGAGATCATTGATGCATTGCCGACGGTGGGCGACTCAGGAAAAGTGGACAAGAAAGTCTTGAAGAAGGACATAGAACAGAAGTTGGCCTACGAAAGGAAAGCCTGATGGAGCGTTTTGTCCTGCTTATATCCACACTGGATACCAAGGGACCCGAAACGCTGTACCTCCGTGATCGGATTCGAGATCTGGGCGGCAATCCGTTGGTCCTGGATCTGAGCATGTCCGGAGCCTCGCACGCGGCTGATATCACTTCCGCGTCCGTAGCGGAAGCCGCGGGAACGACGATCCAGGAAATACAGCTCTCCCGCGAACGGAAGACCATTACGCGTCAGATGATCACCGGCGCGGTGAAGCTGACGCGTGATCTCCTCGAATCGGGTCGGTTGGCCGGAGTCATTGGCCTTGGTGGCTCCACAGGGAGCCTGATGGCGACCGACATTATGCGCTCGCTGCCTTTTGGTGTTCCCAAGCTCATGGTTTCATCCACCGCTGCGCTTCCCGGTCTGGCAACCCGCTACATCGGGACCGGTGACATTGCGATCTTGCACACGGTCATAGAGATCTCGGGGCTCGCCCGGCCGTTGCAAAATCTTTTGGACAGGGCCGCGGGCGCCATTGTGGGCATGGCCAGTTGCCCTTCTCTCACCGTGGATTCAGCTCGGCAGAAGGGTAGACCCCTTGTGGCCATGTCTATGTTCGGTCCGACAGAGCGTTGTGCACACAGTGTACAGCAACGACTTGAGAGCGCCGGATTCCAGCTGATCGGATTCTCGGCAGCAGGAGTCTGCGATCGAGCCATGGAAGAAATGATCGCTCAGCGATTCTTCGACGCTGTTGTAGATCTGGCCCCAGGGGGAGTCGGAGAAGAGGTCCTCGGAGGGATGCGAGCAGCCGGACCGGACCGGATGACCGCGGCAGGAAGGCTGGGGATTCCTCAGGTCATAGCGCCGGGCGGCGTCAACCTCACAAGCCCAAGGAAATCTCGGTACAAACCTGAGCATCATCAAAGGCGGAAATTCGAGTTGGATGAGCTTCGCACTTTCTTGCGGGTTTCCGACGAAGAGATGGATCAAATCGCGCACGTCTTTGCGGAGAAGCTCAATCAAGCGACGGGGCCGGCCCTGCTTCTCTTCCCTGGAAAGGGCTGGTCCGCTGTGGACCCTCCGGACGGACACATGTTCGACAAAGAGCAGGACCGTGTATTCCTCAGAATATTGAAGGAAAATACCGGACCCCATCTGGGCATACGCGAGGTCGATGCAAATCTCGAAGATGCAGCCTTCGCCGAAGAGGTTGTGAAGGCGTGCATTGAGATATTTCCCAAGCCCGAAACGAAAGAAGCAGGCGATGTTTTTTACGCTGCGCAACAAGAGGGATCCGTTTTGGTAGGGTCCGAACGGAGGACGCCATGATAGTGAAGAACTGGATGCTGCCGCAACTATACTCGATATCGAGCGATGCCCTCGCTATCGAGGCAGCCATGCTGATAGAAGAGCACAAACTGAAAATGCTACCCGTGGTCGACGCAGGGCGACTCAGAGGGATTGTTCATCGCAAAGATCTCAACGAAGCCGCTATGTGTGTGAGCGGCAGCGGTGACGCATGTGAGATGAAGTATTACTGCAACAAACTCAAGGTAAAGGATCTCATGGTTCGGAAGCTGACAACCGTCGGCGTGAACGACTCCGTGGAAGGGACCTTGGTCAAGGGCAGAAAACTGACCATGAGCACCTTCCCTGTCTTGGACGGGGATAGAGTCGTCGGAGTTGTTTCCGATCGAGAGATATTCATCACCCTCTTCAAGCTCCTGGAAGCAGGGGTTAAGCGAGTGCGCATCACTCTGGCAAATGTAAGCCTCAAAAAGGGGACTCTCTCGGACATACTCCGTGCCGTTGACGAGAGCGGGGGCACGGCAAGAGCCATTTTCACCGTTCCGGAAGGGTCGAACGACAACGTGAGAGTCGTATTACGTGCTGAATCCGACAACCCGGAGGCAATTCGCAAGGCGCTTGAGGACAGGGGATTCAATATTCTTGAGTTCGGCTCTTGATGCACGTGGGGTTTGACTCAGTCGCGGGGGGATAAGGATCAGGGTTGCCCGCGGGGTCCGCAGTTGCCGAACAACTTGGGCGCACGCACACGGGGGGGACCCAGTGCTTCCCTGGAAACTATTCCAACTTACTTCAATTGCCGCAACATGTGCGGTCATTTCAAAGTAAGGGGGTACGCATCATGGGAAACGGAAAGATAGGTATTGGACCCAGCGGTCCGACTGCCGGGTTCATTCAATTCATTGTCTTCGCTGTTGTCGGTGTCATTGTGTTCGTCTACGCAATCCCCGTTGGACTGATTATCTTGAAAATCATCCCTGCAACACTCCTGATGCTCGTCGCACTTGGCTCTCTTGTCCTTCTTGGTGACAATTTTCCGCTGGCCCCGCCGGGGGGACAGTGGTGGACCCCGGACAAGCCGCGCTACTCGGCAGGAACAGGGATGACCCTTTTGTGGGTCGTATTCACCTTTGTCATCCTACTCTTCATGAGGTTCATCTATCCGGGGTGGCCTGTTGGACCATTGTATCTTTGGTTCGGGGTGATAGCCTTTTGGCTCACTCTCCTCTACGGGGTCAACTGGAACGGTTGGCCCTTCAAGGGACGCCTTCACCCGTGGGGCACAATGGCGGTCGGATTCATCATCATCATGGGGCTTACCATCGTTGTCTGGAATCTACTGACCAATCTTGACGGGACGCCTTTTGCCGATACGCCTATGAATCATAAGGGGCCGTGGAACGTCAACTGGTTGACCGGATTCCTGGTCTGGTGCATTGCCTGGTTCTTCGTGTTCAATCCGGTTTTCGTTACGCAGGGGTGGCCTTTTGGGACATGGGGGCAACCGGGTATGGCGATCGGTCAGACCGTGCTGGCTCATATCCTCGGGTACATTTTTTGGCAGGGGAGCTTGGCCGTGGGCCTTAATCCTACCTTCTCCTTCGGAGCGGTCGCTTCATCCATCATTTTCTGGTCTCTCATCTATTCGTGGCATCTTCAATTCTGGGGGATCACTCGATTCACGCATTTCACGAGGGCGATATTGGCGTTCATTGTCGTGTGTGTCTTGACGATTATCTGGATCGCGATCCTTAGCGTGGTTCTCGGACCCGCGGCCGACCAAATCGCCGCGGCAAAATTGCCTGCCGATGTAAGTATCCTCATCATTTACGTTAATCTCTGTATAGTGGCTCCGGCTCTCATCCCGCACAACGCTTTCTTCTTGAGATGGCCGTTGACGCTACCCACTCCTCCGGGTACGCCACCGCCCGATCAAGCTGCTTCTTGACGTACAACATCAAAGAAAAGGAGACATATGCTTGTACCAAAATTTGCATATCACGAGCCATAGACGGTCGAGGAGGCTTTACATTTGATGTCCGAACTGGGTGAGAATGCCCGGGTGCTTACGGGAGGCACTGATCTCCTTGTGCAGATGAAGCTGAAAATAGAGAAATGGATGCATGGGATCTCTGTGGTCCGTGTTCCTGGAATGGATCAAATTACGCCGAGCAATCGCCATTCGGTCAGCATAGGACCGACAGTAACCATTGCCGCGTGTCTGGAGATTTTTCGCCAGCCCGGATCCCCGACTCACACATGGTCTAAGAACTGATTGGAGGAGTAAAAGATGATAAACACAGTTTGTTTTTTCGAGATCCCTGCTGACGACCTGGAGTCGCTGCAAGGATTCTATCGAGAAATGTTCAAGTGGACTTTTGAAAAGATTCCAGGAGGTTTTAGATATTACAGAATCCATATGGGCCAGGACATCCCGAAAGGTGGGATGACGGCCAGACAGGACAGCACTCACACACCGATTAATTATGTAAAAGTTGAGTCCGTGGAAACCTCTGTGGCAAAGGCCCAAAAACTGGGCGCAACGGTTGTCGTCCCGAGGAACTCCGTACCCGGAGCCGGCTGGTTTGCTGTTCTACTCGATCCCCAAGGCAACCGATTGGGTTTGTGGGAGGAAGATCCCAAGGCCGGCAAACCATAACCGTTCAACCCGGACTGCGAAATGCGTATGAGCCTCAATTGGGCGGATCTCCGCCACCAAAATAGGCATGCACATGAACTTCTTGACGTATAACCTCAAAGAAAGGGAAGCATATGCTTTTACCGAGATTTGAATATCACGAGCCCTCGACGCTCGAGGAGGCCTTGCATTTGATGTCAGAGCTTGGGGGGAACGCCCGGGTGCTTGCAGGGGGGACAGACCTTCTTGTGCGGATGAAGCTGAAAATAGACAAACCGACGCATGTGATTTCATTGGCGCGTGTGCCGGGGATGGATGAGATTATACCGAGAAACGGTCATGCGGTGAGCATAGGATCGGCAGTGACAGCTGCGACACTTGCCGGGCATGAATTGATGCGAGATCGGTTTGCGCCTTTGGCATTGGCTGCGAGTCGGCTCGGGGCCCCTATGATAAGGAACCTGGCGACCATAGGCGGAAATTTGGTGAATGCCAGGCCCGCTGCGGACCTTCCGCCGCCGTGCATGGTGCTCAATGCGGAGCTGAAGCTCAAGAGCGCGGCCGGAGAACGGCAGGTGTCTGTGAACGAGTTCTTTCTCGGGCCGGGAGAGACGGTAATCGAGCCGCACGAACTGCTGTTATCGGTGCATGTGGAGACTCCTCCTCCCTGGAGCGGCGGTTCTTACATAAAACTTGGCGCTCGTAAGACCCTGGAGATCTCGATGGTAAATGTGGCAACGCTGCTGACGCTCGAGTCTCCGGACGGGCCGATCGTAGATGTGCGCATTGCCTTGGGAGCGGTGGCGCCTACGCCAGTGCGCGCGTACGGGGCTGAGCAGCTATTGATCGGGGAGCAGCCGTCTGAGGAATTATTCCAGCGCGCGGGCGAGGTGGGTGTGGGACTATGTAGCCCCATAACAGATCATCGCGGCACGATGGAGTATCGGTGCATGATGATCGAGGTGCTCACCAAACGGGCGCTCAGGTCTGCTCTGGAACAGGCCCGCTCGTGGAAACCATAAGCCGTTCCGGTTGTTAAAGTTTGACTATTGGGAGAAAAGAATATGAAGAGTTTAATTCAATTGACTGTTAACGGCCGGCTTGTGGAAGCGGCTGTGGAACCCAATCGGACCTTGCTCCAATTCTTGCGGGAAGACCTGGAATTGACTGGATCAAAGCATGGTTGCGGTCTTGGAGATTGCGGCGCTTGCACGGTAATCCTGGACGGGAAGCCGGTTAATTCGTGCCTTGTGCTTGCGGTACAGGCCAATGGGAGAGAGGTGCTTACCATAGAGGGGTTGGCCGAAAATGGTAAGTTGCATCCGATCCAGCAAGCCTTCGTAGACAAAGGCGCCATACAGTGCGGATTTTGTTCGCCCGGAATGATTCTTTCCGCCAAGGCCCTACTTGACGCCAATCCCAGACCTACCGAACAAGAGATTCGCCTGGCCATATCCGGAAATTTGTGTCGCTGCACCGGTTATCAAAAAATAGTGGAAGCCATCGGAGAGGCCGCCAAGACAATTCAGGGAATGGAGGTGTCCTGACAATGACTCAGTTCCAAGTTCTCAACACTAGGGCCCCCAGACTGGACGCTCCTGCCAAGGCCACCGGACAGGCCAAGTATGCGGATGATTTAGCCATGCCTGGAATGCTCTGGGGCGCGATACTGCATAGCCCGTATGCTCATGCAAAAATACTTCACATAGACACCTCCAAGGCGCTTAAGCTGCCGGGTGTAAAGGCAGTGGTCACAGCTAAAGAAGCAGGTCTCGTAAAATACGGTGTGTCGCCTGCCAGGTACGATGAAACTCTTTTCGCCTATGAAAAAGTCCGTTACGTGGGGGACGAGATAGCCGCGGTGGCCGCGGTGGACCAAGCCACCGCACAAGAGGCGGTGGATCTGATCAAGGTCGATTACGAAGAGCTGCCCGCGGTGTTTGATATGTTCGAGGCGATGAAAGAGGGCGCTCCTCAAATACACGACGAGTTTCCGGGAAACCTCAATGCGGAAGTACATCAGGAATTTGGAGATGTGGATGCGGCCATGGCCGGGGCCGATCTGGTCATCTCCCATACTTTTCTTAACAAACGTCAGGACGCTGCGTTCATAGAACCTCACGCGTGCATGGCTGTTTTCGATTCGGACGGCAGACTCACGGTTCACTCGTCCACACAGGTGCCTCACTATGCCCAAAGAACCATTGCCATGGTGTTGCAGATGCCCATTGGCAAAGTTCGCGTTGTGAAGCCCTATGTTGGGGGAGGATTCGGGCCGAAAGCCGAGGCGACACCGCTGGAGATGAGCGCGGCGCTCCTCTCTCGCCTTTCGGGAAAACCGGTAAAGATGACTTATACCAGGGAAGAGGTTTTCCTCCACTCCAGGGCCCGTCATCAATTCTATGCGGAAATGAGCCTTGGCGTGAAGAAAGATGGGACCATGCTGGGCTTGAAGAACAAAGCGGTCCTGGATGGCGGCGCGTACACCAGCTTCGGGATCGCCACGGTTTATTACTCGGGTTCGCTTCTGGGAGGTCCGTATAAGCTCCAGGGTATGAAATATGACGGGTACCGCGTTTACACCAACAAGCCCGCATGCGGAGCACAGAGAGGACACGGTGGTGTGGTCCATCGGGCGGCGTTCGAGCAGCTCCTTGATATGACCGCGGAAAAGCTTGGAATGGACCCGATTGAAATGCGACTCAAGAACATCATGAAACGAGGAGACACCACGGTCAATGAGTTGGACATGTCCAGTCTGGGCATGGAGGAATGCATCCAAGCGGTCAGAGAAGCTTCCAAGTGGGACGAGAAGAAAGGCAGGCTACCCAAAGGCAAGGGTATAGGGGCGGCATGCGGCTTTTTCGTTTCCGGCGCCGGTTATCCCATCTACAGATCGGACACGTATCATTCAACTGTGGTGATCAAGGTCAGTGAGGATGGTGGGATAGCCACGGTGCTGACAGGTTCCGCTGAAATAGGTCAGGGTTCGGACACCATGGTGGCCATGTTCGCCGCGGAGACACTGGGTATCACCTTGGACAATGTTCGGGTGGTATCCGGCGATACCGACCTGAGCGTGGACCTGGGAGCGTATTCCAGTCGACAGACGCTTATGACGGGACACGCGACCAAAGAGGCCGCGGAACAGGTGCGAGAACAAATTGCACAGGTATTGGCCGAAGATCTGGGTTGTGAGGCTTCATCCATAACATTCCGAGACGGGATCGTCCTGTTTGACGGAGGTCCGGGAAATTTTGAGAAGATCCGGACCATGTATATCAAAGAGCATCGAGGATGGACCGATCCTCCCCATGGTGAATACCTGACATTCCGGGAAGCCGCTCGGCTGGCCTACCTTAAGAAAGGCACACTGGTAGGGACCGGGAAGTATAAGCCCCCAAAACTGGGCGGGTCGTACAAAGGGGCCGCTGTGGGCACTTCGCCTGCTTATGGATGTTCGGCCCAAGTGGCGGAAGTCAGTGTGGACATGGAGACGGGAGAGGTGACCGTAGACAGGATGTACGATGCCCATGACTGCGGCTTGGCCGTCAACCGGACGCAGGTGGAAGGTCAGATGCAGGGATCGCTTTCCATGGGGCTGGGTGAAACTCTCTTTGAAGAGGTGAAATTCGATTCCCGCGGCCGCATACTCAACGCGTCATTGGGTGAGTACCGAATCCCGACCGCACTGGATATGCCCAATGTTGACACGGTAATTGTAGAGTCCAATGAACCCAAGGGGCCGTATGGCGCCAAGGAAGTGGGGGAAGGGGCGATCATGCCCACCATCCCCGCAATACTCAACGCCATTTACGACGCCACAGGGATCCGCGTCAACGAACTGCCGTCCAGCTCCGAAAGACTATATATGAAATTGAAGTCAAAAGAGTAGGGGTCAGCTGTCGAAACGATCATTGTCGGG
>Ga0335070_10006133_pt1 | contig 14156 bp, 11 predicted proteins | sample Lox_Sample_13_FD_206722 | JGI IMG/M metagenome (GOLD analysis project Ga0335070, IMG submission 206722) | Soil microbial communities from Loxahatchee National Wildlife Refuge, Florida, United States - Lox_Sample_1.3 | ecosystem: Environmental > Terrestrial > Soil > Wetlands | place: USA... | reverse complement strand
ACCGCGCCGGACCAGACGGTCTTGTCCAACATGCCCGTCAAAAAGCAGACACCCGTCGATAACCAACTCGTCACCAGTTTTGAAACGACGCCTCGCATGAGCACCTACCTGCTGGCTTTTGTCATCGGTGAGCTGCAACGAAAAACCGCCAAAACCAAGAGTGGCGTTGAGGTCGGTATCTGGGCTACGCCGGCACAGCCGGCTATCAGCCTGGACTTCGCGCTCGACATTGCCGTCCGCGCCATCGAATACTACGACGATTTCTTTGGCACGCCCTACCCGCTGCCAAAAAGCGACCACGTCGCCCTGCCCGACTTTTCATCTGGCGCCATGGAAAACTGGGGCCTCATCACTTACCGTGAAGTTGCTCTGCTAGCCGATCCAAAAACTTCCAGCATCTACAGCCGGCAACGTGTCGCCGAGGTAGTCTGTCACGAGTTGGCACACATGTGGTTTGGCAATCTCGTGACAATGCAGTGGTGGAACGACCTGTGGCTCAACGAGAGCTTTGCCACGATGATGTCATATCAGTGTGTCGACGCTCTGCAACCCGAATGGAACATCTGGCTCGACTTCGCGACCAGCGAGTCAATCATGGCCCTACGCCGCGACAGTATCGATGGCGTTCAGGCCGTCCAGGTCGAGGTCAACCACCCCGACGAAATCAGCACGCTATTTGATGGCGCCATCGTCTACGCCAAGGGTGCCCGCTTGATGCGGATGATCCAGCACTACATCGGCAACGACGCATTCCGCGCCGGTCTAAAGCAATACTTTGCCGACCACGCCTACAAAAACACCGTCGGCAACGACCTATGGGCCGCGCTCGAAACCGCCAGCGGCAAGAAAATTACCTCGATTATGAACACCTGGATTTCGCAGTCCGGCTACCCTGTTGTAACCGTCACGCGTGATGGCGACAATGTCGTCCTCGATCAGCAGCAGTTCTTTGTCGGCCCGCACCAGCCCTCCGACAAACAGTGGCCGATTCCGCTAGACGCCGATGACAAAGGCGCGCCTATCCTGCTCGACAACAAGCAAATTACGTACCCATCATCCGGTCTGATTCGTCTCAACCGAGCCGACAGTGCGCATTTCATTACGCACTATGACGACCGGTCGTTTGAGCACCTGATTGACCAGGTGCGTGACGGCTCACTCGATACCATCGGCCGCGTTCAGCTGCTACACGAGGCGACGCTACTGGCACGCGGCGGCGTCCTGACCAGCGACCAGCTGCTCCCTCTGCTCGAGGCATACAAAAACGAAATGCTCGAACAAGTTTGGGAAATTATCGGCCTGGCGCTGGGCGAACTGCGGAAATTCGTCGAGGATGACGAGGCCGCCGAAAAGAAACTGCGCCAATTATCGGCACAGATTGCCCAAAAACAATATGAACGTCTCGGTTGGGTCGCCATCCAGGGCGAATCAGAAGACGACGCAAAACTGCGCGCGACCGTCATCGGCCTGACACTCTATGGCGAAGTGCCAGAGGCACTCGCAAAAGCCAAAGAACTTTACGAAAACACCGCGCTCGAAGACCTCGATCCCGAACTGCGCGGCTTGATTCTGAGTTCGGTCAGCCGATACGGCGATGGCAAAGTTGTCGACGGTTTGCTGAAGGTCTACACCACGACCGTTTCCGGCGAGCTGAAACAAGACATCTGCGCCGGCGTCACAAGCACCCGCGTGCCCGAGAAAATTGCCGAGCTGGACGATGCCATCAAAAACCCTGCCATCGTCAAACCCCAGGACGTCTACCGCTGGTTCGTCTACCTTATCCGTGGCAAGGAGAGCCGCGACACCACCTGGCAGTGGATTCGCGACAACTGGGACTGGGCCGAGGCAACGTTCAAGGGCGATAAAAGCTACGACGACTTTCCGCGCTATAGCGCCAGCGCTCTGACAAAACGCCAGCAACTCGAGGAATACAAGGCGTTCTTTAGCCCGATGCAGGACGTCCCCGCCTTATCACGCGCCATTTCTGTGGGTATCAGCGAAATAGAAGGCCGCGTCGAGCTCATCGAGCGTGACCGCGATGACATCATCGCAGCATTGAAATCGCTGTAATTTTGTTTAATCTTTGCAATATCCGTATCAGCGCCTGAAACAACGGAGTATAATGAAGCGCGTGAGCCAACATTCTCATTTGAGCCGGTTGGGGCAGTTGCTAGCTGAGTCTTTAAAACGAATCGAAACGTATGAGGCCGAAGCGCTTGCTCGGCGGGAAAAAGACACTATCCACATACCGACAGTCGGAAACACTATTTCGACTGCCTATGAGCAACTTCGCAACGCATCTGAATACGCAGAGGGTGATTTGCTGCAGCAACGCGCAATTCGCCGCTACCTCAAACGTGTGCTCTCTTTTCATGCAAAGATTCCGACAACCCACCTCGCCGATGAGCTGGTCGCCGAACTAACCCAGGCCGAGTATCTGGCCAACGACCACACGACCAAGGCCGACGTAAAGGGCATCGCCCACCATATCAAACGCTACTACAGCGCCTACTGGGACTACGCCGAAAATATAGGCGACCCGGGCAAACGCGCTACATTCCAGAAATGGACCCTGGACGTACTGGCCGTGCGCTGCGAACAGATACTACAAAGCCACGTCAGGCAGCTGATGTTCGCGCACTTTGCCTACACGTACCTGTACGAAAAAGTTGATACGAAAAAGATCCTAAAAAACAAAGAGAAATTCGACCATGAGGATATGTCGCTCATCCTCTACGTAGCCATCCACCGCGCACTCCTGAAGTCAGACAACGCCACAATCCGTGCCGCTCTGATTGACAGCTACGGCCGTGATATCGACAATATCAACGAGTTCGAAGCCTTCAACCAAAAGCTCGACGACCTCCTCGTAGCACAGACAACCGTCTACATGACACGCATCGTCAGCAAAAACGGCGCGGCACTGCGCTTTATCTACACCGGCTTCTTCAGCAAGGACGCGCCCCTGACGGATCAGTCGCTCAAATCACCGGAATCACTCGAGCAAAATCTGCACCGCCACATTGAACTGGAATACAAAGCGCTCGACAAGCGTCTCGATACCGGCATCGTTCGCAGTATCATATTCCTGCTGATTACCAAGGGTCTCGTCGGCTTCGCCGTTGAAGTCCCGTACGATCTGTTCAACAGCGGACGCATCATCTGGTCCGCGTTCTGCGTCAACTTATTTTTCCCGGCAATTTTTATCGCCTTTACCCGCCTCACGCTCTCGACACCGATCGACCGTAACACCACGGCCGTCATTAGGCAGGTTTCCAGCCTGCTGTTCGAGGAAGACCACAATGTCTACTTAATCCGCATGCAAAAGGACACATCGTCAGTGGTGTTCAACACCGTCTACGCCGTCCTTTTCATGCTGGTGTTTGCCGGCCTGATTTACATCCTGTACCTGATACAGTTCAACGTTGTTCAGGGTGTCATATTCTTTGTCTTCCTCTCAACAGCCAGCTTCCTGGCGTTCCGCCTGTCGCGCCAGATTCACGAGCTGGAAGCCGTCAACACGCCGCAAGGCACGCTGTCGCTGCTGCGTGACGTTGTCTACATGCCATTCATCGCCGTCGGCCAGCAAATTTCCTACCGTTACAGCCAGGTCAACATCGTCGCCACGATTCTCGACATCCTGATCGAGCTGCCACTCAAAACCATCCTGCGTCTCATCCGTCAGTGGGCGCAGTTCCTCAATCAGAAAAGGGACGAGCTAATTTAACACCACCCAGTCTTCGACTTCTGGAGGCTGGCCGGTTACAGACGCTGCGGCTAGCAGCATGTCATGTTCAGATAACTTTTGTGCATATGCATACAGATTGGCGGCAAACTTCATCTGGTTCAGCTTCTTGATGGTAATCGCCGCAAAGCCCCCTCCTTGGTCTAATCTTTTGCGATATTTTACCTCGGTAAAGTACACCGTTCCGTTCTTTTGAGAAACGATGTCGATTTCGCAGTATTTCGTCTTCCAGTTGCGATGAATAATTTCGTGGCCGTGACGAATCAAATAATTCGCCGCTTCGTTTTCCGCCCGATTACCGATTCCCACAGTGGTCTCAGGTTCAACGCCAGCGCGGGTGGCGCCTCGCGGGGCGGCGCCCAAAAATCTTTTCAGGCTATCTGAAAAATTTTTAGGGGCGGACGAGGCGACAGGACCCGCGTCCAGCGACCTACGTGCAGATTCCTTAGGAATCTGTGACGACGGAAGCGGTCGATACTTCGCCAACGGCGCAAACGACAGGCGATGTAGCGGCGTGACGCCATGCTTCTCGATAGCCGCCCGATGTGCAGCCGTGCCATACCCGACATGTGATGCGAATTTATAGCCGTCGTAGACATTATCCTGCTCGGCCATGTAGTTATCACGGGCGACCTTGGCGATGATCGAGGCCGCGCTGACACTCGGCATCAATAGGTCAGCCTTGGGCATGGTCTTTACATAATCGCCCTTGCTGGTCCCTGCCAGGAAATTGATCGTGCCATCGATGATAATTTCGTGGTACGGGGTTTTGACCTGTTCGACGGCCCGCCTCGTCGCCAGCATCAACGCCTCAGATAGGCCCAACTCGTCAATTTCACCGGCGTGCACCCATCCGAGTCCATAGCCGGCCGCTTGCTCGCGGATAATTACATCCAGCTCGTCTCGGCGCTTCTTGGTCAGTTTTTTACTATCCGTCAAGCCATCAATCGTCTTGCCAGCCAGCACAACTGCACCGACGACCAAGGGCCCCGCCCACGGCCCGCGACCGACTTCATCAATCCCCAAAATCATAGACCTATTGTACGTCATTGACTCTTTGTGTGCTTATGCTATAGTAGATTAAACGAACGTACGACGTACGTTTTGCACCCCGAAAGATTGGGAACAGCATGGTAGCGTTAGCGATATGGTTTCTGACGTGGGGCTCTATCGTCCACCTCGTAGGTATGGCGTTCTTCACATTCGTGTTCTATTACGGCTCGAAGCACCCTGTTCACCCTGCCCCTGAAGACTGCGAACGCGACTTGAGTGTTCGCACGAAAATCCTCCTGATACTATGCTGGGAGTTAGTGCCTGTCGGTCTCGATAATGTGGTCATTCACAAACGCTATCGGCCACAGCATGTCCGCTGATGTGGGGGGCGAGATATGTATGACTCGCCCCTGCTCACTGCAGTCCAATCTGTCGGGTTTATCCCGAAATCAAAAACGCTCCGAAAGGAGCGTTTTATAATGAATACAAGATTATTTCTCTTCTTGGTGCCTTGCTTCGACTTCAGCTTGCTTCTTTGCAAGTTTAGCTTCTTCGGCTGCCTTTTCAGCTGCTTTTTCTTCAGCGGCTGCTTTAGCTTCTTCTTTCAGGCGAGCTGCCTCTTCCTCGGCGTGAACGTCACGAATGTCGTTAACGGCTTCACGGTCGAATTGAACAGCGGCCAGACGAGCGCTTTTACCGCTGCGCTGACGCAGGTATGACAGGAAGTTGCGGCGTACTTTCGCACGGCGAACGATTTCGATCTTTTCAACCAGTGGACTGTGCAGTAGGAAGCTCTTTTCTACGCCGACACCGCTAGCAATCTTGCGAACGGTGATGCGGCTGGTGTGCTGCTGTTTGTTGTCGGTACGGATGACAACGCCTTCGAACACCTGAATACGCTCTTTGTTGCCTTCCTTAATTTTTTGGTGCACGCGAACAGTGTCGCCGCTGCGTGCGTCGACTACAGCAGCTTTTTTCTGCTCGTCATTCACTTTTTGGATCAATGCAAAACTCATTTTTCTCTCGCTCCGAAAGTTTATAAATACAATCAACTATATACTTTAGCATACTTTTATCTGTTTTAAAAGGGGTAACAGCGGTTTTCCATGAAAAGGGCGCCGGGGGTGACCGACGCGCCTTTTCATGTGCGAACTGTTCCCGGCGCCATGCCTAGGATTGAGCGACCGCCATGAGCTTCTGAATGGCCCCGACAGGGTCGGCGAGCTCTTCGCGCGAAAAGCTGCTCGGCAGCATCCCGCAGTCGAACAGATCAGCCAGGCGCGCTCTTTCGTCCTTCGGGTCCAGGTTTGCCCGCTCAATCATGGTCTGCGAACCAAGCTCACTGAGCTCATCCTCCCTTATAAGGATCGCGATGGCGTTCTTCGCAAGTTGCCTGTCCGAAAATCCTCCCGGATTTCTCATTAGACTCCCTTTCACTTCAATCCCCCAACACAATATTGAGTTGACATAGATAATATAACATGTATCTATATGTGTGTAAAATCTTTGGGGTTAGATGGCCCTGTTGACTTCTTCAAGCGTGGTCTCACCGCGGAGTGCCGCGAGAGTACCGGCTTGGATCAATGTAATGAGGTCTGCGGACTTTTTCGCCTCGGCCTCAATTGCCTCGGGGTTGGCGTCGGCGATATCACCACGCAGAAACGCCTGGATATGGTGGTTAACAACCATCTGCTCCATGATGACGATACGGCCCTTGAATCCGAATGGCGCGTCGGCATGAATACCAGGTTTGTAAAGTTTGAAGTTATCGAGATTAATGCCCTGCATGCGCTCCGGCGAAACACCTTCGAGAGTTCTACGGACCCATTTCTTGGTAGCTTCGTCGGGCTCGTATTCCACTTTAGATGGGCCATACAGGCGTCGCACCAACCGCTGTGCGATGAGCAGACGAATGGCGCTACTAAAAATCGGGTTGATGCCGATCATGCCGATCATACGGCTAAAGGCCGCCGAGGTAGAGTTGGCGTGGAATGAACTCAGCACTAAGTGACCGGTAATCGACGCCTGAATCGCCGTCTTGGCGGTATCAATGTCACGAATCTCACCAAGCATCACGACGTCAGGGTCCATACGCAGGATGGAACGCAGACCGTCAGCAAACGTCTGACCGTGGGTCGTATCAATCGGAATCTGCGTGATACCGCTGATGCCGTACTCAATCGGGTCCTCCAGCGTCAAAATCTTGCGCTCGGTGTTGTTGAGCGCGTTCAGCATGCTATAGAGCGTGGTCGACTTACCACTACCAGTAGGACCGACCATCAGCATCATGCCGCGCGGGTGGCGGGTAATTTCGTGAATTTCAGCCATTTCGCGGTCTGGAATACCCAGCAGGTCCAAGTTCAGCATGGACTCGTCAAAGTTGAACAGACGCATCACGGCGTCCTGGCCGTACATGCTCGGCACGGTTTCGATACGAATGTTCAGAAGGTGGCTGGCGTTGCCACGATGGATTTCCTTTTGGATGTGGCCGGACTGCGACGTTTTGGCAGCCGAGGAGATGTTCGCCCGCGAACCGATCGCGCCCATCAAAATACGATACTTGTCCCTGCTAATTTCGGCCACCGGGTGTAGCGCGCCGTCGACACGCATACGAATACGAATGAACGTCCGCTGGTTTTCGACGTGGATGTCAGATGCGCCCAGGCGGTCGGCCTGATCGATCAGGTAGTCCATGATTTGATCGGAACCAACAGAGTTGAGGACCCGGCTGACTTCGGCAATCGTCGTGCTGTCACCGGTTTTCGCAATGGTAATGTCGTCGTAAATGACCTTTTTCGGCGGGTCATAGCGGTTCATCAGCGCCATGTAACCGCTGTTCGTAATCAGGAAAATTTGTGCTTCACGACCTTGGTCGGCGTACTTCTGCTTGGTCTTTTCGATGATCGATTGCGGCGTATTGCTGGTCGCGCCGAAGCGATACGGCTGATACTCCGATCCCATCTGCAGCGGCACCATGCGCCACTGGTGCATTTCCTGAATGGTCAGCATACCCTCTTTTACGAGGTCGAGCTGCTCCTCGAATTCGCGAGAGTCGATGTACGGCAGTCCCAGAATAGCCGCCCGCGACGCGGTCGACTTCTCTTCATGATCTCGACGACCTTGCTGAATTTTCTTCTCTTCAGCTAAGGCGTGGGTGTCTTCTTCTACGACGTAGGGCATTTCGCTTACGATAATACCAAAAAGCTCATGTATTTAACAGTGTTAAACTAGTGTTATGCCTGAAATAATTGTTATTGCCCACAACATCCGCTCGACGCACAACGTGGGATCAATTTTTCGCACCTGCGAGGGCTTCGGCGTGAACAAAATTATTTTGAGCGGCTATACGCCGTATCCGACATTGCCCGGCGACAACCGCTTGCCGCATATCGCAACAAAACTGACGGCGCAGATACGCAAAACCGCGCTGAGCGCCGAGATGATGGTGCCGTTTGAATATCAAGAAACGCCTGATTTTGAGACGCTAAAACAGGATGGTTTCCGTGTTGTCGGTCTTGAACAGGACGGTCGTTCGGTCCTGCTACCCGACTATGTTCCGCCAGCAAAAGTAGCCCTATTGCTCGGCGAAGAAGTCGAGGGCCTGACGCCAGAACTCCGAGATGCTTGTGACGACCTTATCGAAATCCCGATGCGCGGACAAAAGGAGTCATTCAACGTCAGCGTCGCCGCCGGCATCGCGCTATACGGGCTCATTCATCCTCGTCAGTCTCCCCGCTTGTGACGAAACACTCGCCCCACGTTCCATCTTTCCACTTCCGCAGTATCTCGCGGGCAGCTTCTGCCACCTGGGCGGCCAGCTCTCTGGTCTCGAAACACTCAAGTATGGATTTGCCGTCAAGCGAACGGAGGGGCCTTCGCATGATATACAGCGCCTGCGCATCCCAAGTACCATCAATCAGCTCATCGATTGCCTCACGTATTCCCTGGACTTCAGCTGCTGCCCGTATTTTAGCGGTCTTCTCGCTTATCAGTTCGCGGTGGCTTTTTGGCTCGGCACCGACATTTTTGGCCACAAACTCCAGGAACCATTCGACTGCTTCATCGCTGATATCATAGTCGCTTTTGCCGCCATGTCCTTCATAGCCCATCTCGGCATACGTTGGCATCGATAATTGGGTGGATGCGTAGATATAGTTTGGCGAAGAAGAATTCGCGTGGACACTCAACTCCTCAGTTACGGACTCATCGCCAACCACGTAGCCCATTCGTATTTCAATCTGCCTCGACTTATCCTTTTCGCCAGGATATTCTTTGTCTTCGTATGGCGGGCCCACTTCACACGGTTTGGTGTATCGAACCTTGTCATAGTCCCAGCCCCATACACGCAGGCTCATACCGGTGAATTTCCCGTTTGCTTTACGTACGTCCAATTGCGAGTAGTAGCTGCCGTCGGACTCAATGGCGAGTTGCTCATTGGGCGCGGCCAACAGGTGGCTCAGTGGACCTGATTGCAGCTCAACAAGCATTTCGTGCTGATCGCCGACTAAGACCATATCAACGAATGCTATCCGCGAGCGCTCCGGCCTGTGTTTCAAGAGTTCGTCGGCCAGCGCGATTGCGTTTGCCTGAACCTGTGTCAGTTCGTGGTCATATTCGTCAACTGGTGGTTCGATGTTAGCGTGTGGTTTTTCCATGGCGCTCCCTTATTATGCTCCTATTATATTACTACCAAACCATAATGATATACTAGGGGGCATGGACCGTCTACAATCACTCCTCAGCAAAATCCCCGCAGTACTTTCCAGCACGCCGTCGATATTTATCTTTATCTTTTTATTTATCTATCTCTGTATTTTTGGCGTTATCGGGCTGTTCGTTGATGCGATCAAACCGTCCGCCGACATCCAGTTGATATTCGGCAACTACACCAACGTCCTGAGCGCACTCGGTGCCGCCCTCGCAGCCGGAGCGGGCGCAAGCCACGCTAAAAACTTGAAAGACCTTCACGAGAGGCACGACAAGCTGGAAGCATCACTTGATGATATCCACGCCAAGTTAGACAAACTCGACAAGAAATAGGCAATAGAAAAGGGGCCGCGTCCATCGACGCAACCCCTATCTCTCTCCAAACACCGCTCTACTTGCGCCACGCGGATTTAACCGCCATGGCGACGAGGAAGCCCGTGAGTGCGAGCAACAAAAGAGCCATGAACCACGAAAACGTAACGTACGCACTTTGTAGCTGCGGGCTATATGTGTCAGCTCCGAGATGATTTACGGCGACGTTGATCGCCTCAGAACTAATCCAAAGCATGATAATCGCCGCTATGACGTACAAGAAGGTTCTCATCTTCTCTTCCTTGGTAGACGTATGGAGGGACGCCATCTAACGTATAGATGGATTATGTATCCTATACATTAAAATGTAAAAAATCAACACTACCTACTTCACAGCAACGGTGTCTTCGCCAAGAATTTTGACCAGCTCGCCAATGAGTTGATCGGCGACTTCGACGGCAAACGGCAGCTTGATTGCCGATTTTTTGTCATCACCCAGCACCAGGACCACGCTATCAGTTCCCGGAAATAGGCTGCACATTTGTTTCAGCGACTGCAGCGATGCATGGTCGTCGGGGTCTTTGATTTGCACATACAAATTCTTGGGTTTGGCAACGGCGATTACTGGCGGCGTCACACTTGGTGCCAGCGCTACACTCGGTGCAGTTTTCGTCTGTTTATACCGATTCACTTTTGGCTGACCAGGCTTCGGCTTCAGCGGCGCACCGCCGGTAGACTGGTAGTTTTGTAGTTCTTCATCTGTCACGACAGATATGCTGTCGGCCATAACTTTGACATCGCTGCCTAGATTGCCGTCTCGATCTCGCGCATTAACGCTACCCTCAATACGAATAGCGATGTCCTGCTTCAACTGTTCTCCGATTTGTTGGTAAACGCTCGGGAATACGATCACCTCACTCTCACCCGTTTTATCTTCGATGCCGACAAAAGCCATTTTGCTACCCTTTTTCGTTAGGATTGTCCTGACGGTACCAATCAGACCGCCGACGATGACCTTGTTGCCATCATGCTGCGGCGTCAAACTAGCAAGCGGCACGGTCTGTTCGGCAAAATAATCTGTATATTGGTCGAGAGGATGCGAGCTGATATACAGACCCATCAGCTCGCGCTCCCACATCAGGCGTTCCTTTTCGGTGTGGCGGACAGGTGCCGCGTTGATGCGCACGGTGGGCATTACGGTTTGTGCACTTTCGCCCAACAGGCCAAACAAATCAGTCTGGCCGCTAGCGGCTTCCTTTTGCAGCTTGCTGGCAAACGCCTGGATTGATTCCAGATTGAATAGCAGGTCCGAGCGGTCGGCCAGCTGGTCAAAACCACCCGACTTGATGAGCGACTCCCAAGCCTTTTTGTTGAACTTGTGAACGTTGACGCGCTTGGCAAAGTCTTCGATACTTTCAAACTTACTCTCATTGCGTGCACGCAGAACTTCCTCGACCGCCCCTACACCAACCCCTTTGACCGCTGCCAGTCCAAAGCGAATCTGGTTCTTGCCCGGCACCACCGCAAACTCGACGTACGACTCATTAACATCCGGCGGCAATACCTTGATACCCATCTTCTGCGATTCGGAAATCTCAATCGCCAGACGGTCGATATCATCCTGGTCGCTGGTCATTAGCGCCGCCATAAATGCGTCGGGGTAGTGGGCTTTAAGGTATGCTGTCCAGTATGCGATCTGCGAGTAACAGGTGGCGTGCGCCTTGTTGAACGAGTAGTCGGCAAACGGTTGGATTTGGGCCCATAACTTCTCGGCGTTGGCTTTGGTCAGGCCCTGCTTGATACAGCCTTCGACGAACTTGGGCTCTTCAGCTTCCATGATTTCGCGCTTCTTTTTACCGATGGCTTTTCGTACCAGGTCGGCCTCGCCCGGAGTATAGCCGGCGACCATTTGCAGCAGCTTGATAATCTGTTCCTGGTAGACCATGACGCCGTAAGTGTCGTGCAGGATCGGTACGAGCGATTCATGCAGATACGTAATCGAAGCCGGGTTATTTTTGCCCTCGATAAACCGTGGAATCTCAGCCATCGGACCGGGACGGTACAGCGCGTTCATCGCGATTAGGTCGGCAAATTCTGTCGGCTGTAATTCGCGCAGATACCGTTTCATACCTGCCGATTCAAACTGGAACACGCCTGTGGTATCGCCGACGCGGAACAGTTCAAGCGTCTTGTCGTCGTCGTTGGGAATCTCAGCCAGGTCGATTTCTTCCTCGTACACACGCTTGATGATACGAAGCGCGTTTTTGAGAATCGTTAAGTTACTGAGACCCAAAAAGTCCATCTTGAGCAATCCCAGTTCCTCGATCGGATTCATGGGGTACTGTGTGGTTATGACACCCTTTTGCGCCATTTCCAGAGGTGCATAATTGACGATATCATCCGGCGCAATAACCACGCCAGCCGCATGCACGCCGTGACTGCGTATGGTGCCTTCCAGCCGAATGGCAAAGTCGATGACACGTTTAGACGTCTGATTGATTTCATATTCAGCCTTTAGATCCGGGTCGTCCTTGATTGATTGTCCTAGCGGTATGTGGCGCCCCTGGATCGGTGCCGGAATCATCTTGCTCAAGCGGTCGGCTTCAGCGTAAGGCACTTCCAGCACGCGGGCGACGTCGCGCACGGCGGCACGGGCGGCCATCGTACCGAACGTCACGATATTCGCCACTCGGCTGTCGCCATACTTTTCGGCACAATACTTAATAACCTCGTCGCGGCGCGTGTCCTGGATGTCGATGTCGATATCGGGCATACTGATACGGCTGGGGTTCAGGAACCGTTCGAACATCAGGTCGTAGCGTACCGGGTCGATTTCGGTAATACGCAGCGCGTAGGCCACGATCGATCCAGCGGCCGATCCGCGCCCCGGACCAAAAATAATACCCCGGTCTTTGCCCCAGTTCATAAAGTCCTGGACGATCAGGAAGTAGCCGTTGTAACCCATCTGGTCCATAACACTTAGCTCATACTCGGCTTGCTTGGTGACATTTTCATTCAATAGTTTTTTTGCTTTTGCTACGTCCAATTTCTCTGATTCTTCTGGGGTAATTCCGCCATATCGCCAGGCCAGTCCCTGCCATACCAGTTTTTCAAGATACGACTTTTCGTCCTCGCCTTTGGGTACCGGAAACTTTGGAATCAGAATCTTGCCCAATTCGATTGTCACGTCACAGCGATCGGCAATTCGTTTGGTGTTCCGAACCGCTTCAGGATTGGTCTTGCTCCATCGTTTGATTATTTCTTCCGGTTCGGTCACGTGCAATTCAAAATCCTTGAGCGACATCCTGTTGGTGTCCGACAGATAGGCGCCGGTACCGACACACAACAGAATCTCGTGCGAGTCCTGATCGTCATGCGACAGGTAGTGGCCGTCACTCGTCACTACACAAGGAATACCGAGCTCTTTGGCAAGCTTTTCGAGGTGTTTATTAATCCCCACCTGCACATCCCAGGCCTTCGGGCTCTCGAGGTGGCCGTGGTCTTGCAGTTCCAGGTAGTACCGGTCACCAAAAACAGATTTGTACCAAGTCGCGATTTTCTTGGCTTCCTCATAGTTGTCGACGCGGAGGTTTTCCCCCAGTTCACCGCTGGCACAACCGCTGAGCACAATCAGCCCTTCGTTATATTTCTCCAGTATCTCGTGATCGATACGCGGCTTGTAGTAAAAACCCTCCAGGTTGGCCATGGTGCTCAGCTGCATCAAATTCTTGTAGCCGACCTCATTCATCGCCAGCAAAATCAAGTGATACCTGGCCTTGTCCTTTTGCGGATCGCGGTCCCCTCGCGACCGTGCCGCCACGTATGCCTCCATGCCGATGATCGGTTTTATACCCGCAGCAGTCGCAGCCTTGTAAAATTCAATCGTCCCGCTCATCGTCCCGTGGTCGGTAATGGCCACAGAGTGCATACCAAGCTCCTTGACCTTATCCACTAGGGCCGGAACTTTCGTCAAACCGTCCAACAGCGAGTGATGCGTGTGATTGTGTAGGTGCACGTAATCAGAGACCTCTAAAGGCACGTCTTTTGTGTCTGTTTTTGTCTCCCCCATAACTACTCGTATTATAGCAGTTTGACGGCTATTAACGTTACATTTTTGAGCAATTGTACAATATACAATGCACTCTCATGGTAGTATAACTATCCCATGTCTGAAACGTTGCCAGTTTACGCCGCGGCGATTTTTGCCGGCGCAATGACGCTCGGCACCCTTGTCGTCGTTGGTGGCGATGACGGCAAGCTAGATATGATTTCGCATGCCAGTGCAATAGGAGTAGGAGCAATTGCCTACCGGTTCGGGGCCTGGCGCAAAAACCATTCGCAAAGGAAACTTATTTCTGCTGATGAGTCTCAATCTGCTGCTGAGCTTGTTGGAACGCCC
>Ga0335070_10006132_pt1 | contig 14156 bp, 14 predicted proteins | sample Lox_Sample_13_FD_206722 | JGI IMG/M metagenome (GOLD analysis project Ga0335070, IMG submission 206722) | Soil microbial communities from Loxahatchee National Wildlife Refuge, Florida, United States - Lox_Sample_1.3 | ecosystem: Environmental > Terrestrial > Soil > Wetlands | place: USA... | reverse complement strand
GAACGCCGACTGTCCCGGCTCGACCGCGACGAACACGTCGAGCTTCGGCTCGTCCGCCGCGATCCCCTCGAGCTGGAGCGAGAGGACGAGGCGCTCGATTCCGGCGCCGAAGCCGATCCCCGGCGTCGGCGGACCGCCGATCTCCTCGACGAGGTAGTCGTAGCGTCCGCCGCCGCAGATCGTCGACGCCTGCGCGCTCTCGTCCGGGCCGATGAACTCGAAGACGGTGCGGGTGTAGTAGTCGAGCCCGCGCACGAGCGTCGGGTCGACCGTGTACGCGACCCCGTACGCGTCGAGGTGGCCGAGGACGCGCCCGAAGTGCTCCGCGCATTCGTCGCAGAGCGAGTCGCCGATCTTCGGCGCGTCGCGCAGCGCCTCGCGCACGGTCTCGTTCTTCACGTCGAACACGCGCAGCGGGCTCGTCGCGCGCTTCTGCCGCGCCTCGTCGTCGAGCGCGTCGGCGTGCGCGTCGAGCCAGGCGTTGAGCGTCTCGACATACCGCGGGCGGCAGTTGCGGTCGCCGATCGAGTTGAGCCGCAGCTCGTAGGTCCTGACGCCGAGGTTGCGGAGCAGCGTGTCGTAGAACTGGATCACCTCCGCGTCGACGGCGGGGTCGTCCGAGCCGATGCACTCGAGCGAGAGCTGCCAGTGCTCGCGGAAGCGGCCGCGTTGCGGCGCCGCGTACCGGTACATCGTCGCGAGCGTGTACAGCTTCACCGGTTGCGGCTCGCGCAGCATGCCGTGCTCGAGGTACGCGCGGCAGATCGGCGGCGTGCCCTCGGGCCGCAGCGTCAGCGAGCGGCCGCTCCGGTCCTCGAACGTGTACATCTCCTTCTGGACGATGTCGGAACCCGCGCCCGAGGTGCGCGCGAACAGCTCCGTGTCCTCGAACACCGGCGTCTGGATGCGCCGGTAGCCGTAGAGCGCGCAGAGGCGCTCCATCTCCCCCGTCACCGTCTGCCACAGCGGCTGGTCGCGGGGGAGGACGTCGTGCGTGCCGCGGGGCGCCTCGATGCGCGTCACGCGCGGAGCTCCGCGAGGAAGGGGTTACGTGCGAGCTCGTCGCCGAGCGTCGTCCGCGGGCCGTGGCCGGGGTAGACGACCGTCTCGGGCGGGTAGCGGTCGGCGAGCGTGCGGACGGAGTCGAGCAGCGTGTCCCAGTCGGCGCCGGGCAGGTCGGTGCGACCGACGGAGCCGGCGAAGAGGAGGTCGCCGCTGAACAGGCAGCCGTCCGTGTAATAGGCGACGTGCGCCGGCGAGTGGCCGGGGATGGCGACGCACTCGAAGGAGAGGCCGGCGAGCTCGATCGTCTCGCCTCCGGAGAGGAGGTGGTCGGGCGTGTACGGCCGCCCGGGCGCGCCGGCGGGCGCGAAGTCCGGGTAGCGCTCGAGCAGCGCGCGCTCTCCCTCGGGCATCCAGACGGGCGCGCCGGTGCCCTCTGCGAGGTCGGCGACGCCGCCGAGGTGGTCGAAGTGGCCGTGCGTGATCAGGATCCCGGCGCAGCTCGTCCCCATGCGCGCGAGCTCGAGCCGCAGGTCGGCTGCGTCGCCGCCCGGGTCGACGACGGCGGCCTCGGGGGCGTCTCGGGCGGCGCGCACGACGTAGCAGTTCGTCTGGATCGGGCCCAGCGCGTAGCTGTCGACGACGATGCTCATCGAGCGCGAGTCTAGTCGGGTCTGGTCCGGCGTCAGCGCTTCTTGGGCGGCTGCTTCTTCGCCGCCGTCCCGCTCTGCTGCTGCTGCTTCGCCATGTACCGGTTGTACGCGTACCGGTCGAGCCAGTACGTGAACGGGATGAACAGCGCCGTGTAGATCACGGCGGGCAGCAGCGCCGCGACCCAGCCGGCATGACTTCGGCTCGCGGTGAAGCTGAAGAGGATGAACACGATGATGCCGAGGAGCGCGGCGCGTTTCGTCGCGCGCTGCCACGAGGGCGCCTGCGGGACGCGGGCCTGGCGGCCGCCCTTCTGGGGCGCCTTGCCCTTCTGCTGCTGCGCAGCGGGGCCGGACCCGTTGCGGCGGTCGTCGCTCTTCGCCGGCTTCGCCGCGGGTGTCTCTTCCTCGGGCACCTCGACCTCGTGGCCCTCGGAGTCGACGTACACGAACTCGTAGTCGTGACGCTTCTCCTTCGCCTCGCGGCGCCGCTGCTTCCTCGTCGGCATTGGACTAGCGTAGCTCCGCCGGCTCGCCGTCGAGGACGATGCCGGCGACGAGGTCGCCGCCGAGGTGGTACGCGAGGTACCGCCAGTCGGGGGCGTCGAGGAGGACGAGGTCGGCCCGGTAGCCGGGGGCGAGCCGCCCGAGCCGGTCGGCGCGACCGAGCACGTGCGCGGCGTTGACCGTGCACGCGGTGAGCGCCTCCGCCGGGGACAGCTTCATCTGCGTCGCGGCGAGCGAGCAGCAGAGCGGCAGGCTCTCGCAGAAGGCGCTGCCGGGGTTGAAGTCGGTGGCGAGCGCGATCGCGGCGCCGGCGTCGACGAGCGTCCGCGCCGGCGGCATCGGCCGCCCGAGGAAGAGGGCGCTCGCGGGCAGGAGCACGCCGACGACGTCGCTCGCCGCAAGTGCGCGCACCCCAGCGGGGCCGGTCGCCTCGAGGTGGTCGACCGACCGGGCACCGAGCTCGACCGCGAGCGGGATCGCCCCCAGCTCGGAGAACTGATCGGCGTGCAGCCGGAGCGCGAGACCCGCGTCGCGGCAGGCCTCGAGGTAGCGGCGGGCCTGCGCCGCGTCGAACGCGCCCCGCTCGAGGAACACGTCGGCGGCCTCGGCGAGCGCGGCCGCCTCGGGCAGCACCTCGGCGAGGGCGAAGTCGAGGTACGCGTCGGCGTCGCCGTCGAACTCCGGCGGGACGGCGTGCGCGCCGAGCCAGGTCGGAATGCCTCCCGCGGCGCGGATCGCCCGCAGGGACGCGAGCTCGGTGTCGCGGTCGAGGCCGTAGCCCGACTTGCCCTCGAACGTCGTCGTCCCGTGCCGGAGCATCCAGCCCCGGTGCCGCTCGACGTTCGCACGCAGCCCGTCCTCTCCCGCGGCGCGCGTCGCGCGCACCGTGGAGAGGATGCCGCCGCCGCGCGCGTGCACCTCCTCGTAGCCGGCGCCCGCCGCGCGAAGCGAGAACTCGTCGACGCGGTCGCCGGCGAATGCCGCGTGCGTGTGACAGTCGACGAGCCCGGGGACGGCGCACAGTCCCCGTCCGTCGAGCTCGCGGACGTCACCGTCGAGCGCCGGCAGATCGCGCATGCGACCGACGGCCTCGATCGTCGGGCCGGTGCAGAGGACGAACGCGTCGTCGAGCACCTCGAGCTCGCCGAGCGCCGATCCGCGCGCGGGCACGCCGCCCCCAGCCGGCGTCGCCAGCTGCGCGAGATCGCGCACGAGTAGCCGCGCGTCCGCGCTCACGCGTCGTGCGGTGCCGAGGGGATCCTCAGCCCACCCCGCTCGGCGGCGGCGATCGCCTCCGGATAGCCCGCGTCGAAGTGGCGGAGCACGCCCATGCCGGGATCGGTCGTGAGCACGCGCTCGAGCCGCTCAGCCGCCGCGTCCGTGCCGTCGGCGACGACGACCATTCCCGCATGGATCGCGTTGCCGATGCCGACACCGCCGCCGTGATGGACGCTGACCCACGTCGCTCCCGCCGCGACGTTGACGAGCGCGTTGAGGATCGGCCAATCCGCGATCGCGTCCGAGCCGTCCCGCATCGCCTCGGTCTCGCGGTACGGGGAGGCGACCGACCCCGCGTCGAGATGGTCGCGGCCGATGACGACGGGCGCCCTCACCGCGCCCGACCGCACGAGCTCGTTCATCGCGAGTCCCGCCTTCGCGCGGTCGCCGTAGCCGAGCCAGCAGATCCGGGCGGGCAACCCCTGGAATGCCACCCGTTCCGGCGCGAGCTCGAGCCACTGCTGGAGCAGGGGATCGTCCGGGAACAGCTCCCGGAGCGTGCCGTCGATCGTCGCAATATCGGCCGGGTCCCCGGACAGCACCGCCCAGCGAAACGGTCCGACACCGCGGCAGAACAGCGGCCGGATATAGGCCGGGACGAAGCCCGGGTATGAGAAGGCCTCCGCTACGCCACCGTCACGGGCCTCACCTCGCAGGTTGTTGCCATAATCGAAAACATACGCACCGCGTCGGACGTACTCGAGCATCCCCTCGACGTGGCGCACGATCGACGCGCGCGCACGCCGGAGGTACTCGTCCGGATCGGACACCCGCAGCGCGTCGGCCTCGGCGACCGCCAATCCCTGCGGGACGTAGCCGTTCAATGGATCGTGCGCCGCCGTCTGATCGGTGACGAGATCGAAGTGCTCGCCGCGCGAGGCGAGCTCCGGCACGACGTCCGCGGCGTTCGCGAGCAGCCCCACCGACAGGGGCCGCCGCTCCGACGCCGCCGTGCGCACCCGGGCGAGCGCGTCGTCGAGCGAGTCGGTCGCCTCGTCGAGGTAGCGCGTCCCGAGCCGACGCTCGATCCGGTGCGGATCGACCTCGACGCAGAGGATCGCGGCCCCGGCCATCGTCCCGGCGAGCGGCTGCGCGCCGCCCATTCCGCCGAGGCCGGCGGTGAGGATCGTCCGGCCGCGCAGGTCGGGCGAGCCGAAGTGCTTCTCGCCGGCCGCGGCGAACGTCTGGTACGTCCCCTGCAGGATGCCCTGCGTCCCGATGTAGATCCACGACCCCGCGGTCATCTGGCCGAACATCGTCAGCCCCTCGGCCTCGAGCCGCCGGAACTCGTCCCACGTCGCCCACCTCGGAACGAGCAGCGAGTTGGCGATGAGCACGCGCGGCGCGTACTCGTGCGTCGTGAACACGCCGACCGGCTTGCCGCTCTGCACGAGCAGGGTCTCGTCCGCGCCGAGCTCGAGCAGCGCGCCGACGATCGCGCGCAACGCCTGGTGACTTCGCGCCGCGCGCCCCGAGCCGCCGTAGACGATCAGCTCCTCGGGCTTCTCCGCGACCTCGCGGTCGAGGTTGTTCAACAGCATCCGCAGCGGCGCCTCGGTCGACCACTGCCGCGCGTTCAGCCGCGTCCCGCGCGGCGCGCGAATCGCCGACAGGTCCCCGCACAGCGCATCGACGCGCTCGGCCAGTGTCTCGGTGACGCTCATCGCAACTCCCCTACCTCGGCTTCGACGGCGGCGAGCAGCGAGCCGTCTCGGATTGCGCTCGCCGTCGTCTCGATGTCCGGTGCGAGCGACCGGTCGTCGCCGAGCCGCGGCGACAGCTCGCGCACGGCCGCCCGGGTCGCACGCACCCCGACGCCCGGTTCGAGCGGCGCATGGAACTCGACCGCCTGCGCGCCGGCGAGCAGCTCGATCGCGAGCGCCCGCTCGCAGTTGGCGAGCACCTGCCACGCCTTCAGGCCGGCGGCGTTCCCCATCGACACGTGATCCTCCTGTCCCGCGCTGGTCGGAATCGAGTCGACCGACGCGGGATGGCACAGCACCTTGTTCTCCGACACGAGCGACGCGGCGACGTACTGCGGGATCATGAAGCCGCTGTTGAGACCTCCGTCCGTCGTCAGGAACGCCGGCAGCCCGTCGGAGAGATTCGGATTCACGAGCCGCTCGACGCGCCGCTCCGAGATGCTCGCCAGCTCCGACGCAGCCATCGCGAGCGCGTCGAGCGCGAACGCGAGCGGCTGACCGTGGAAGTTGCCGTTCGAGACCAGCATGTCGTCGTCGACGAGCACGAGCGGATTGTCGGTCGCGGCGTTGAGCTCGACCGACACCGTGGAGTCGACGTAGTCGAGGAGGTCGCGCGATGCGCCGTGAACCTGCGGCGCGCAGCGGAGCGAGTAGGCGTCCTGCACCTTGTCGCACCACCGGTGCGCCTCGATGATCGATGAGCCGTCGAGCAGACGGAGCACGTTCGCCGCCGAGTCGCCCTGACCGCGCAGCGGCCGCAGCGCGTGGATCTGCGGCAGGAACGACGTGCGCGATCCTTGCAGCGCCTCGAGCGACTGCGCGCACGCGAGGTCGGCAGCGCGCGCAAGCCGGCGCGCACGCACGAGGCCGAGCGACGCGAACGCCGCCATGAACTGCGTGCCGTTGATCAGCGACAGCCCCTCCTTCGCCGCGAGTCGGAGCGGCTGGAGCCCGGCCCGCGTGAGCGCCTCGAGCCCGGGAAGCCGCTCGCCGTCGAGGAACGCCTCGCCCTCGCCGACGAGCGGGAGCGCGAGGTGCGCGAGCGGAGCGAGATCGCCGGACGCGCCGACCGAGCCGCGGCCCGGCACGACGGGGAGGACGCCACGGTTCAGGCACTCGAGCAGGAGCTCGACCGTCTCGACGCGGGCGCCGGACGTCCCCTTGGCGAGCGTGTTCGCGCGCAGCAGCATCGCCGCGCGGACGATCTCGTCGTCGTACGGGTCGCCGACGCCGCACGCGTGCGAGCGGAGCAGCCGGAGCTGGAGCTCCTCCGTCAGCTCCTCCGGGATCGAGCGCGAGACGAAACGGCCGAAGCCGGTGTTGACGCCGTACGTGTGCTCGCTCGACCCGTGTGCGTGGCGCTCGACGACCTCCCGCGCGAGGCGCATCTTCTCCCGGGCGGCGTCGCTGAGGGCGGCGGCGTCGCGGTCGACCGCCACGGCCCAGACGTCGGCGACCGTCAGGTCGTCGCCGGTGAGGCCGATCGCGGTGCGCTGGGCCACGAGGCGAGTGTACGACGTGTCCCGCCCGACGGCGCACTAAGGTCGGGAGAGCATGCCCAGGAACGGCGTTTCACTGCTGCGCGTCCGCGGGCTCTTCACGCTGTTCGGCGTCTCCGAGTCCGCGTTCGTCCCGTTCCTCCCGCTGCTCCTCACCGATCGCGGCCTCAGCCCGCAGGCCGTCGGCGCGGCGCTCGCGGTGATGTCGGCCGTGGCCTTCGCCGTCGCCCCGCCGTGGGGGTATCTCGCCGACCGCGTGATCGGCCGCGAGCGGACGCTCGCGATCTGCCTGATCGGAACCGTCGGCGGGTCGCTGCTGCTCTCCTTCGCCCACGGTGCGGTTGCGCTCTCGGTCGCCGGATCGGTCGTCTTCCTCTTCCGTGCGCCCAACAACGCACTCGCGGACGCGCTCGCGCTCGACCGGCTCGGGCCTGACCGGCGGAGCGCGTACGGCGGTGTCCGGCTCTGGATGAGCGCGTCGTTCGCCGTCGGAGCGATCGTCTGGGGCGGTGTGATGGAGGCGTTCGGAATCGGCTTGATGGCGCCGCTCTACGCGGCCTGCACGGGGCTGAACGCGCTCCTCGTCGTCGGCGTCTTCCGAGGCCGCTGGCCCCGGCCGCTCCGCACGGGCACGTCGACGCGCGCGCTGGGCGCGGTGCTCGCCTCGCCCGCCGTCGTGTTGTTCCTCCTGGCGCTCTTCCTCTCGTTCGCGCCGTACGCCGCGGCGTACAACTTCGCCGCCGTCCGGATCGCCGCGCTCGGCGGCGGCGCCGTGCTCGTCGGGCTCGCAGCCGGCCTGCAGGCGGCGGCTGAGGTGCCGAGCATGATGGCGACCGTCCGGCTCGCGCGGCGCGTTCGTCCCGCGGGTGTGTTCGCGACCGGCGCGGCGCTCTCGGTGATCGTCTACGCGATCTGGGCCGTCGTCGGCAATCCGGCCGCGCTCGCCACGGCGCGTATCGTCGCCGGGCTCGGCTTCGGGCTCACGTCGGTGGCGATGGTCGTGATCACCGACGAGCTCGTGCCGGCGGGCCTGCGCGCAACCGGCCAGGCGGCGTCGAAGGCGGTCGCGATGGGGCTTGCCCCCGTGCTGGGAGTGCTCGGCGGCGGCATCGTCTACGGCTATGCCGGGCCGGCCGCCCTCTTCGTCGTCGCCGGGGTGATGACCGCGTTCTCGGCGCTCGCCGCCCGGTCGGCGGCGGCGGCGCGGCTACGCCCCGTCGAGCATGCGTAGCTCGAGCACGCGCGACGCGTCGAAGCCGTCGATCCGCAGCGCCCGGCCGGCGACCGCGGCCGCCGCGCCACCCGGCATCAGGCCGACGAGCTCCGAGCCGGCGACCTCGACGCCGCGGGCGGCCGCCTCGCGCTCGATCGCGGCGACCAGCTCGTCGAGCGGCGAGGCCTGCCAGTCCTCGACGTTCATGCTGACCTGGGCGTGCCCCGCGCGCGGAAGCAGCAGCCCCAGCGCGCGGACGCCGGGGAAGCCGCCGTCGCGCTCGCGCACCGCGCGGGCGATCGCCTGCGCAGCCTCGAGGTCGCGACCGACGAGGTTGACGTTGAACGCGATCAGCGGCCGCCGCGCGCCGACGATCACACCGCCGGCCGACGGATCGAGCACGCGCGGGCCGTAGTCCGGCGCGAGCTCTCCCGCGTCGATCCGCCGCTGCAGCTCCCCCGGTCCGCCGCGCCGGAAGAACGCCGGCCCGCGGCCGGGCGCGAGCTCGCCGTACAGGAAGACCGGCAGTCCGAGCTCGCCGCCGATCCGCTTCGCCAGCTCGCGCGCCGTCGCGCACGCGCGCGCCGTGTCCTCCGGACGCACCGGCACGACCGGGACGACGTCGGCGACGCCGATCCGCGGATGGGCGCCCTCGTGACGGCGAAGGTCGATCCGCTCGCGCGCGACCTCGATCCCGGCCAGCAGCGCGGCCACGAGCTCGCCGGCCTCGCCGACGAGCGTGAACACGGACCGGTTGTGATCCTCGTCCGTGTGGACGTCGAGCAGATCGGCGCGCTCGGCGAGCGCGCGGCCGATCGCCTTGACGACGGCGCGGTCGCGCCCCTCCGAGAAGTTCGGTACCGCCTCGAGCGGCAGCTGCACGCAGGGAGCCTACGACTCGGCGGCGAGGACGCGCGCGCATTCCTCGCACACCTGCGGCGGCACGAGCCCGAGCCGCACTCCCAGGGAGAACGCCTTGCAGCCGACGCAGAGGCCGAACGCTGCCTCGAGCGACGCGAACACGGCGAGGACGGCGACGAGCGCGAACGCGGCCGTGTGCTGGCCGGCGCCCCAGTAGAGGAGCGTCGCGGTCACCGTGAAGACCGCGCCGATCGTCTGCGCGAACCGCTTCGCCGGACCCGGCGAGTAGCGGTGACGCACGTCGAGCCGCGGCGTCACCACGCGCGTCGCGAGCAGCCCGAGCGGGCTCAGCGTCGGCCCCGTCAGCGCCCGCGCGACGAAGCCGTACGCGAGCACCGGGATGAGCCAGCCCTGCTGGAATGCGATCGTGACGACCGCGAGCACGGCCACCACCCCGGCGACGAACCGGGCCGAAGTCTCGTTGACGGGGTTCGGGAACGAGAAGAGCGAGCCCATGCTTCAAAAAAGATAGCGGGTCATGGCCGAGCGACCACGGACCTACAGGACGATCGCCTCGCTCCAGCGGGCCACCGCGCGCTGCCGCGCGTGCGCCGAGGCCGGCTTCCCGCTCGAGTCGCTGCCGGTGCGCGCGCCCGCCGCGGGCCAGCGCGCGTATCTCTTCGGCCAGGCGCCGGGCGCCGTCGAGGGCGAGCAGCGGCTGCCGTGGCGCGGCCGCGCCGGCCGGGCGCTGCGCCGCTGGCTCGAGCTCGACGAGGACGCGTTCTACGCGACCTTCTACTGCGCGTCGGTGACGCGCTGCTACCCGGGCAAGGCGCCGTCGGGCCGGGGCGACCGCACGCCGGCGCCCGAGGAGCAGCGCCTCTGCGAGCGCTGGCGCGACCTCGAGCTCGAGCTCCTCCACCCCGGCCTGATCGTCACCGTCGGCGGACTCGCCCTGCGCCGCATGCTCGGCAAGACCGAGCTGACGCGCTGCATCGGCGAGTGCTTCGAGCGCGACGGCGCGGTCGTCGTCCCACTCCCGCATCCGTCCGGCGCGAGCGGCTGGCTCAACGCGCCGGCGAACCGCGAGCGGCTCGCGCGCGCCCTCGCGCTCGTCCGCGACGAGCTCGACCGGCTCGCATAGGCTCGCGCCGTGGACGTCGTCGACACGGCGCAGTGGCTCGCGGACGAGGTTCTCTTCCCCGCCGCGCTCGCCACGGACGCGGCGGACGCCGTCCCCGCCGGGCTGCTCGACGCGCTCGCGGACGCCGGGCTGTACGGGCTCGCCGGACCCGAGTCGGCCGGCGGGCTCGACGCCGACTTCCCGACTGCGACCGCCGTCTGGGAGGCGCTGTCCTCCGGCTGCCTGACGACGGCGTTCGTCTGGGGCCAGCACATCGGCGCCACCCTTGCCGCAGCCGGGAGCGAGAACGGCGCGGTCCGCGCCCGGCTGCCGGCGCTGTGCAGCGGCGCGCAGCGGGCCGGGCTTGCGCTCGGCGGCGCGCTGCCGGGACCGCCGCGGCTCGTCGCCCGCGAGACGGACGACGGCTGGATCTTCGACGGCGGTTCGCCGTTCGTCTCCGGCTGGGGCCGGATCGACGTCGTCCACACTGCGGCGCGCACCGACGACGGCCGCCTCGTGTGGGCGTTCGTCGACGCCGTCGAGAGCGAGACGCTCGAGGTAGAGCCGCTTCGACTCGTCGCGCTGAACGCGACCGCGACCGTGCGGACGACGTTCCGCGCGCACGCGGTGCACGCCGAGCGCGTGACGTCGGTCTCGCCGTTCGCCGAGCGGCCGACGCCGCCGGAGGTACTGCGGCTGCACGCAGCGTCTGCACTCGGCGTCGCCTCCCGCTGCTGCCGGCTGCTCGGCCGCTCGCCGCTCGACGACGAGCTCGCCGACTGCCGCACCGAGCTCGACCGGCTCGACCCGGAGACGATCGAGGCCGCGCGCGCCGCGGCCGGCGAGCTGGCGCTGCGCGCGTCGGCGGCGCTGATGGCCGCCCGCGGCAGCGGCTCACTCCTGCTCGACGATCACGCCCAACGACTCGCGCGCGAAGCGCTCTTCGTCCTCGTCTACGCCCTCCGCCCCGCGTCGCGGGAGGCGCTGCTCGCCCGCCTCGACGCCGCCTGACCTCGGCGTGCGTGGAGGAGGAACTCGACCGCGCCCCGGCTTCCCGGTACCGGCGACTCCACCACTCCCGCCACCGTCCACCCCGCGCGCTCGATCCCGTCCGAGGCGCGTTCGATCGCCTGCGCGAGTCGCATCGCGCCGACCGGGGGCTCGCCGACTCCGAGCTCGAACTGCGGCTTGACGAGCGCGACGAGATCCGCGTCCGCGGCGATTGCGACACGGCCCTCGAGCTGCGGCACGGCCCGCGCGAGCGACACGTAGGAGAGATCGACCGTCACGATCCCGACGCTCTCCGGCACGAGCTCCGGGCCGAGCTCGCCGATGTTCGTCCGCTCGAGGTCGACGACGCCGGGATGCTGCCGGAGCGAGCCGAGAAGCTGCCCGTGGCCGGCGTCCACGGCGTAGACGCGTGCAGCCCCGTTCTCGAGCAGCACGCGCGTGAACCCACCGGCGGCGGCGCCGAGATCCAGCGCGACGCGGCCGCGCGCGGACACGCCGAACGCACGCAACGCGAAGCGGAGCTTCGCCTCGCCCCGCAGCGGTCGGTCGCGCCGGAGCGCGATCGACGCGTCCCGCCGGACGAGGGACGCGGGATTGCTGACGACGCGGCCGTCGACGAGCACGCTGCCTGACCGGATCGCCTCCGCCGCGTCGATGTCCGGATGGGCCCGTGCGACGAGCCGGTCGAGTGCGCGCAGACGCGCGCCGCCCTTGCGGGCCATGAGCTTCCTCCTTCCCGAGTGCCTGGTCGTGGACAGGCACCGGAAGGAGGCGCGCGAGCATTCGTCGCGGCGCCAGGCCGCTTCCTCGTCTACCGCTACGTGAAGGGCGTCACGCGACGGAGTCTACGACCGCAGGGCGGCCGCCTCTAGACGTGCGCCACGGCGACGAGCCGGCGGTGCTCGTCGGCGAACGGCTCGCCGTCCTCGCCGAACGCCTCGACGCGCGCGAACCCGGCGGCGAGGAGCCAGTCGCGCAGCTCCGGGAACGTCGGCGTACGGATGAATATGTCGTAGCGACGCGTCTCGCCGCCGCGGATCGCGATGAACGACGACTCGACGCCGCCCCGGGCGGGGTCGTGACGGCGGAGCTCCAGCAGGAAGTCCCCGTCGCGCTCGCGCACGCCCGCCGGCTGGAACCGGCGCATGAGCGACGTCACGCTCATCGTCTCGAGCGCGAACCGCCCGCCCGGCCTCAGCGCGCCGCGCACGTCGCGGAGGATCCCGTGCAGCTCGTCGTCCGGGTGGTACCCGAACGCCGTGAACCAGTTGAAGACGCGGTCGAACCGCCCTTGCCACGGGATCGCGCGCATGTCGCCGTGCACGTACTCGACCTCGACGCCGCGCGCCGCCGCGTCCTCGCGCGCCCGCTCGAGGAACAGCTCCGACGAGTCGAGCCCGGTGACACGGACGCCGCGCGCTGCGAGCCGGTTCGCCAGCCGCCCGTGCCCGCACGCGAGGTCGAGCACCTCCATCCCCGGCTCGAGCTCGAGCAACGTCCAGATGAGGTCCGCCTGGCGGTCGGAGAGCTCCTCGGGCAGTATCGCCTCCCAGAAGTACAGGTAGTCCTCGCCGAACAGCTCGTCGTAACCGGCCACCGGGGCAGCGTACGCGCCGTAGAGTCGCCGGATGAGCATCTCCGCCGTCCTCGACGACGCGTTCCGCATCTACCGCAGGATGTTCGGCCGCTCGGTCGTCGTCGCCGGCCTCGTGTTCGCCGTCGTCGGGCTCGCCGAGGCGCTGGCCGCGCGGCGGGCGACGTCACTCGTCACCCTCGTCTCGCTCCTGCTCAGCCTCGTCGGCGGGCTGCTCGTGCAGGGCGCCCTCGTCTTCGCGGTCCGCGACCTCCACGAGAACCGCCCGATCGAGCCGGCGCGCGAGCTCGTCGACCGGACGCGCGAGCGGCTCGGCACGCTGCTCGGCGCCTCCCTCGTCTACGGACTCGGCGTCGCCGTCGGCCTGTTGCTGCTGATCGTGCCCGGCCTGATCGCCGTCGCGCGCTGGGCGCTGATCGTCCCGCTCGTCGTGATCGAGCACCGCGGCTGGCGCGACGCGTTCGCCCGGTCGAACGAGCTCGTGCGCGGGCAGACCGGGCGCGTCCTCGTGCTCGTCGTCGTCGCGAACCTGATCACGGGGATCGTCTCGTTCGGCATCGGCAGCCTCTTCGGCTTCCTGCCGAGCTTCCCCGCGATCTGGATCGGCAGCGCCGTCGCGGGCGCGCTCACGGTCCCCTACCAGGCCCAGGTGCTGACCGTCCTCTACTACCGGCTCACCGAGCCGGAGCGGGCGATGCTCCCTCCCGCCGCTCAAGCTCGTTGACATTTGGGCCGATAACGGCCCCGTGACCGACTACGCGACGACGGCCCCCGCACGCGGGCGCGTCCGGCTCTCCGTGGACGCGGTCCTCTCGCAGGCGTGGGCGCTCTACAAGCGCCTGTTCCTCCGCTCCGTGCTGATGGCCGGGATCGTCTTCGGCGCGCTCAACCTCCTCCGGACGTTCCTCCGGAACGGCGCCGCCGGGGCCATCCTCGCCCTGCTGCTGCTCGTGCTGACGGTCGCCGGGACGGCGCTGCTCGAGGGTGGGCTCGTCGCGATCGTCCGCGGGCTGCACGCCGACGGCGACGACGACGCGACCGTCCAGGAGGCGCTCGGCCGCGCCGGCGGCGAGCTGGGCAAGCTCGTGAGCGTCTCGCTGCTCAGCGCACTCGGCGTCGGCTTCGGCTTCATGCTCCTCATCGTCCCCGGCTGCATCCTGCTGACGCGCTGGGCGGTGGCGGTGCCCGTCGCGATGCTCGAGCGGGGCAACGCGCGCGACGCGCTCCGGCGCTCGTCGGCGATGGTCGCCGGCAACGGCTGGACCGTCTTCTGCACGCTGGTCGTCGTCGGCTTGCTCACCGGGATCGTGAGCATCCCGTTCGCGATCGTCTCGGCGCATGCCGGCGCGATCGGCTGGTGGGTGGCGGTGACGCTCGCGTCGATGCTGACCGCTCCGTACGCGGCGCACGTGATCACGGTGATGTACTACCTGCTCGCCGAGCCGGAGCGGCCGGTCGTGCTCGAGCCCGGCCACCGGTGGCAGTCCGTCTGGAACGAGCAGGCCGGCGCGGCGCAGACCGGTGACGCAGCGGCCGCCTCTGCCGCCGAGTCGATCGACGCCGAGTACCAGCGCCGCTTCGACGAGTACCAGCAGCGCTGGGGCGGCGACCGCTAGCCACCCGCGTGCAGGCGCTTCCACGCCTGCGCCATCGCGATCCGCTGCGCGATCGTCGGATGGTTCTCGAGCGCGAGGTACTCCCAGGTCGGCGGGCTC
>Ga0335070_10006131_pt1 | contig 14157 bp, 6 predicted proteins | sample Lox_Sample_13_FD_206722 | JGI IMG/M metagenome (GOLD analysis project Ga0335070, IMG submission 206722) | Soil microbial communities from Loxahatchee National Wildlife Refuge, Florida, United States - Lox_Sample_1.3 | ecosystem: Environmental > Terrestrial > Soil > Wetlands | place: USA: Florida... | reverse complement strand
TAGTCCAGCTTGACTCCAGCACGCTTGAGCCGCTCCAGGTAAGGAGGGTCCTCGACGAAACGCCGTACCAGGAACCACGTGATCACGCCAACCGGAAGGTTGATAAAGAAAATCCAGCGCCAGGAATAGTTAAATGTGATCCACCCACCAAGGGTCGGGCCAATGGTTGGCGCCATGATGGCGGTGATTCCGTACAGCGCGAATGCAAGCCCGCGTTTTTCTGGCGGAAAAGTGTCTGCCAGAATCGCCTGTGCCATCGGCTGTAACCCGCCGCCGCCCGCGCCTTGCATAATGCGAAAGAGAAGAAGAAAGCCGAGACTCGGCGCCAAGCCGCACAGTAGTGAACTGACCGTAAAGATCGCGAGGCAGCTCATGAAGAATCGCTTGCGTCCGAGCGCCCCGGCGAGCCAGCCCGTCATTGGAAGAATGATGGCGTTCGAAACCAGATAAGAGGTCAAGACCCAGGTGCTCTGGTCATTGCTCGCGCCCAAATTTCCGGCCATGTATGGAAGCGCGACATTGGCAATGCTGGTGTCGAGAACTTCCATGAATGCCGCCAGAGCTACGACAACGGCAACCAGCCACGGGTTATACCGTGGCCGCCAGATGTCCTGGTCGAGTGTGAGTGCAGCGGTAGTCATCGCAGGTATACGTCTGGAACTACATTCATGCCTGGGCGAAGCCTTCGGTCGCGATTTTCGCCAGCCTCAAGAACAATTTTCACGGGTACTCGCTGCACGATCTTTACGTAATTGCCAGTGGCATTTTCGGGCGGAAGCAAGCTGAATAACGGCCCGGTCGCGCCGGCAATACTGTCCACCTGGCCGTGCAAGGTCTGACCGGTCGAATCCACATGAATGTCGGCTTTTTGCCCAACTTGCATGTGCTTCAGTTGTGTCTCTTTGAAATTCGCTGTGATCCACACTTCATCGAGAGGGACTACCGTGAGCAGTTGCTGCCCCGGTTCAATGTTCAGTCCTACCACCACCTTTTTGTTGACTTCGCCGCTGACCGGAGCAACGATCTTCGTGTATTGCAGGTTCAATTCTGCCTGCTGCACCATCGCCCGCTTTTGCTGAACATCGGCAATCGCGGCCTGCACCCGTGCCTTGGTGGACGACACTTGTTGTGGACCTGTCTGTGCGTAGGCATGATTGGCGGTAGCCTGTGCTAATCGGCTCTGCGCCTGTTGCACGAACTGCTGTGCCGCGGACTCACTCGCTTGGGCGGCCGCGACGTTGGCGGTGCTGGATTTAGCCGAGGCCAGCGCCTGATCATAAATTTGCTGTGACACTTCACGTTTATCGACGAGTAACTTATAACGGCGGAGATCGTCCTGGGCCTTAACATCGTTTGCCGCTGCAGCTTCCACTTGTTGATGGGCGGCAGCAAGTTGCTTTTCAGCCGCGCTGACTGCAGCACGCGCATCCTCGATCCCAGAAGCTGTGAACTGCAGTTGGCTTACGCTGTTTACGGACGTGATGGGGACGGTGATGTTGAGAGAGCGCGCGGTCGCTTCCGCGTTTGCCAGATTTGCCTGCGCTTGCGCCAGCGCAACCTGGTAGTCGGTCGGATCAATCTCGACCAAAACGTCACCTTTGTTGACCCATTGATTGTCATTGACGTTCACACGAATCACATAACCCGACACACGTGCACTGACTGGATAGAGATGCACATCCGCCTGGGCGTCGTCTGTCGATTCATAGCTGCTCAAGTAACGCCACAAGAGCAGTCCTGCCACGACGACAAACACTGCGGCTGTCAGAATGATGAGATTTCTGCGGCGCTTACGACGTTCAGCAGGTGAATACTTTTTCACCGGTGGAGGCTCTGAATACACCGAAGCCCCGGTATCGGGATGCGAAAGAGATGCGTTTTCGTCCGCCATGTTTATTGTCCTGGGAAATATTGTTTAATGCCCTGTTCGCCAGCACCCAGGGCACGGATGAGCGAAATTTTCGCGAAATTGTACTTGTACAAACTGGAAATGTATTGGTCATGCGCGCCGGCCACCGCTTCTTGCGATTGGACAACCTCGACTGTGTCAGTAACGCCCGCATTGAAGCGGTCCCGTGATTGGGTCAACGTTTGATCGGCCAGATCGATGTTGCTGCGAGCAACCTGCACCTGCTCCGCAGAAGATTGCAGGTTGAGAAGTGCCGTGCGCACATCGGCCTCGATTTGCCCCCGCAAGTTGTCGAGCCGCTCGCGGGCCTGTTCGAGTCGTGCATCCCCTTGCTGAACATCACCGTGAACTCTGTTGCCAGTGAAGATGGGAATCGACAGCGTCCCGCGGATGTCGTATACCCGCGTGGAATCCGAGGGATGGGCGCCGCCCGTTCCGTAGTCTGCAGAGAAAGAAAGCGAGGGGAAGTAACCTGCGGCTGCGGCTTTTCGCGACAATTCGGCTGCCCGGACATCGGCCATTGCCGCCCGGTAATCAGATCGCGATGCATAGGCGCGTCTTAGAACATCGTCAATCGTCATCGCTTCCGGTGCCGAGTAAATCGATTTGTCAGTGAGATCAAAATCCTGGCTGGTCGCCAACCCGATCACTCGTGCCACGGTGATCTTCTGAATGGCGAAATCGTTCCTCGCCTGGATCAGTTGTTGCTGCCTAGTTTGCAATTCGACTTTTGTGCGCAGGGCATCGATGTCGGCGGCCGTGCCCGCGTTTACCTGGTCGGTTGCCTGGTCAAAGAGCGCTTGGGCCGTCTGAACCTGAGCTTCATCGGATGCAATACGGGCTTCATCAGCTACAGCCTGAAAGTAGACGTACCCGACCGCTAATACCACAAGTTCGTTAGCATCCAGTAGCGCATAGTCGGCCGACTTGACGCTCGCGCCGGCAGCACGAACGGAGCTGATGGCTTTCCAATCGAATAGTGTCTGGCTTACGGCTGCCCGAGCGTCAAAGTAGGAGAATGGGCCGACCGCGGGAGAGATATGGAAAACATTCGCAGCCGCGTTGCCTAAACCGACCTGAGCGAGGTTGGCTTTCGATTCCGCAAGGTATGGGGCCGCGGTTACATGCGGCAGCAACACACTTAATTCCTGCCAGCGCTGTCCGCGGGCAGCGCGAGTGTCAGCGCGCGAGAGTAGCAGTCCGAGGTTGTGCTTCAGGCCCAGATTAATAGCATCTTGCAAGGACAACGGCATGCGTCCGGGGATGAGTTTTGTCGGCACGCTGCCGCCAAAAGGGTTCGCTGCGGTTGTCGCCGGGAAGCTCTGCCCTGAAGCATTCGAACCTGGAGTCGAGTACGTTTGCGCATGACACGTCACCGCCGCACATATCAGGGCTTTTGTGCATAACGCACGCAGTGAGGCTCCTGTACGAACCACGCAAACCTCCTACTTGTCGGAAGAACCCTGCTTTGAGAACCTGATTAGGCCAGAAGAAATGGAGGGAGTCTATTAGACGAAGGTATCGATCCATAGCTTCGCCTTCGTTCACACTCCTCTAGCTAAATAGCTCGATTGGGACGGAATCACCTCGCCGTTCCGTTGTCTCTGTTCGCTCCAGCCGTGCGCCCCGCCGGTGATGTCTCCCAGTACGCATCCAACCAGCCTTTGTGCAACATCCGTTAAAGGGCGGGGTAGAGTGATGACATTTCAAAGCGCAGAATACCCGTCTGAGAGTTCCTCAAGCTGTTTCCCTATTTCGTACCCATGCATGGCGTGCTGGCTCAGAAGTGTGAGGATAATCACTTCGGAACTGCCCTGCTTCACTCTGGAATCTAATCCGCTCATATATATAGACAGGCTATATATTCATACTTCGGCGTGAGAACGGTGGCTGCCTCACTGAGTACGTGTACAGCCCGCAGCGTCTCCGCTGTTCGCTCATTCGTATCCGAGAACGCGGTGAAAGCAAGTAGCGCCGCGCGACTTGGGACGAAGCGCTCACGATGTTTGCCGAGAAGCTAGAGTTTGAGCCGCAGATTGGAACGTCAAGCCCGTTAGAGGGCTTGGAACGTGGAGTTAGGCCCACCGTACGACATCGTCTGGGTTCAGGTGCAAATAGGGTGGGTGACGGACTGCAAGCACCAAGGCCTCCACTCCCCTGAGTGCAGAGGCCAGATTTTTCTGAACCTGGATGCCGTTGAGATCCTGCTGAACGGAAGAATCTTGACCACGAATGCCCCGGGTTTCCGACAAACTTGGAGTTTCCGATTGACAACCGATCTCTGCTGATCTATTGTCGTCGGCATTCGCAAGTGCATGTAGTGTAGGCGAATTCCTCGACAACTTCCCCTCGCGCTCGGTGCTCTGCACGCCACTTCTCTGTGGACAACCGAGCGAGCTGTGTTCGGATCCTTTAGGGGGCGTTACGATCTGGGCAAACTGAATTTAGCTGATAGACGGTATGCATGGGTTTCAACCCACCCAGCAGGGTCGGTACTGCTTGTTGGGATCTTAAGGGTCGAAACGTCTTTGTGCATCTCGTACCAGGCGGATCATCGCTTTTAGCATCGAGCGACCCGTCACGGGTCGTCACGTCTCTCAATAAGTGATCTGTGGGCCGAACCTATCCAATCTGGAAGATGGGAGGAGCAACATGGATTCCACATTTGCACATCGGCACCTGCTCGGCTGGTGGGGCCGCCGAGCCGCGATCCTTTCGCTGGTCTGTCTGATTTCAACAGTTCTGTCAGCTCAGTCGGTCATCACCGGGACTAACTGGTTTCCGATCGGCCCGGCCGATGTCACCAACGGACAGACGTATGGCACATCCCGCGTCAACACCAGCGGCCGCGCAAGTGTGATTACCGTGAACCCCCAGAATCCAGATGATGTCTGGCTGGGCAGCGCAACCGGAGGCGTCTGGCATTCCACCAACGCCGGCGTGAACTGGCTGCCGATGTCAGATAACGAGGCCTCACTGTCGATAGGCGCCATTGCTCTCGATGGTTGTGCCTCCACCGGCTGCGCGATCATTTACGCTGGAACGGGAGAGGACAGTATTCGGCGTGATACCTACTACGGCATGGGTTTGCTCGTCGGACAGAATTCAGGTGGCGAGATCTCGACTTTTGGCTGGACGCTGAAGGGTAGCAACCTCTTCAAATTTGCATCCATTAATAATGTCGTGCTTGACCCCAGCACTTCGGGGGCTTCCAAAGTGATCTATGTAACGCTCTCGAGCGGGGAGACCGCGTCTGCGACTGAATCCACTGTGACCGCACCTGCTCCTCCGCAGGGCTACGGCGTCTATAAGTCCACGGATAACGGAGACAATTGGAGCTTACTGAACATCCCGAGCGCGAGTGGATTGAAGGCCACCAGCCTGGTAATGGATCCCACCAGCAGCAGCACCTTGTATGCCGGGATCATGGGCAAGGGAGTATTCAAAACAACGAATGGTGGAACCACGTGGTGTCCACTCAATCCCGGAATCCCCCTACCCTCCGGATGCACAGCCGCAACGGGCTTACCAAACCCCACTACGACCACGTTCGATCACGTGGAAATTGCAATCTACCGGCCAGCCGCTTCCAGTCCGGCTGTGCTTTTCGTGGAGCAGGCGAACTGCGTTAACTTCGTAGTCGACTCGTGCACACCCTCTATTTACAAGTCAACCGACAATGGAAACTCATGGACTCAAGCCACGGCATCCACCAGCCCCGGCTGCGTCTCGCCGTCTGTTTACAGTCGCTATACCCATGGGCTGACGATTACACCTGGTAATCCTGCAGCGCTTTTTTTGGCCGGCGTCTATCTCTATAAGTCGACCGACAGCGGCAACACGTTCTGTGACATTGGGACGAACTCGGTGCACCCCGACCATCATGCAGTGGTGTTTCCCGATCCTGCGAATGCCAATCGGCTCTATGACGTCTCCGACGGCGGATTCGCATACTCAGCAGACGGCGGAAACAACTGGACAAGTGGAAACAGCGACCTGCAGATTACCGGGTTCCAATCGATGGCTTCGTCGGCGCTCACGGCGCGCGTCATCGGCGGCACGCAGGACAACGGCACCGAAATGTGGCTGGGGACACGCGTCTGGGATCACCGCCATGATGGTGATACAGGAAGCAACATTCTCGACCTGGATAACGTCCTGACGATGTTCGACACCAACTATTACATTTCGCCGAACCGCTCCACCAACGGGGGTTCACTGGCGGGATGGGGATCCATCACCACGGGCATCAATTTCAGCGACCCAACGGCGTTCTATCCACCGTTGGTGGAGGCACGGGCAGGTTCTCACAATTTGTATTTCGGTACCAACCGGCTGTATCAAAGCACCGACAAGGCCACATGGACCTCTGTTAGCCCTGTCCTTGGCGGCACTACACCAGTCTTCCCGGATATCAACACAACGAACGTTATCACCGCCATTGCAGTCGCGCCCAGTAACGCGAGTCGTATCTACATCGGCTACTACGACGGACAGATGTATGTCACGAATGGCGCCTGCAACACGGCAGCTTGCTGGACGTCAGTAGGCGGCGCAGCCAAAGGCCTTCCCAGCGCGCCCATCACGCGCCTTGCCGTGGATGCCTCCAGTGCCGACGTAGCCTACGCCACTTACTCGGGCTTTGGCACCGGAGCGCACGTGTTCAAGACCACCAATGGAGGGAGTACGTGGGCAGCAGTGGGCAATGGGCTGCCGACGATCCCGACAAACACCATCCTGGTTGAGAACAGCACCACGTTGTGGGTGGGCACCGACGACGGCGTGTACCAGAGCACTAATGCCGGAGCAAGCTGGAGCCGCTACGGGTTCGGACTGCCGCACGTCCCGGTGTATGAAATCACACTCGATGCTACTCGGGGGCGGCTGTATGCCGGTACGCACGGACGAGGAACATTCATTCTTACTCAGCCATTCCTCAGCAATTTCGAAGGATGGGTGAATAACGACATATGGGACATTCCCGTGTACGGCAACGGTTTTGTCGGCAGTCTGTCGAATCCTCCGGGATCCGCATGCACCATGCAACTCATCCAGCGCAATGGTGCAGTCTGCGCATCTTCGACCACCGACGCCATGGGCGGCACCATCTCGTTTGATTCTTCCGGAACACTTGTCACAAGTAAGGGCGGCTTCTACAACGGCAAGAATGTGGCCTGGGGATGCTTCAACGGGAGCTGTATTGCCGGAAAGAGCATTGCACAATGCAATCCCGCGAGTAATCCGCTTACGAGTGTGACGGTAACCTGCGGCGTACAGGTGGGAATCGACCACATCCTTGGCTGTCCGGCGCAAGCGAATCCACCCAGCAGTATTCTCGGGCTGTCCGGGATGCCGGGTACAGGAGCCGGTGGAGGGGCTCCCTTATTGGCGGCCGCAGCTGCGGCGGGGCAGATCACCGACGCTGCGTCCTTCGATGTCATCCCTTCGCTCCAGGGACGAAACGGAGCCCAAGTACTCTGTACCGCTAATGTCCAATTGCAAAAGGGTGACTCGCCGCTGAAAGCGCTGCAAAAGGCGGGTGATGCAGTGAATTCCGATCCTGTGTGCCGGGCGAATTCAGTGAGCGCCGCCATTCACGGAGTGCCTCCTGACCCGGTCCAGATCGAGGACATGCTGGCCAGTCCTCCCAGTTTGTCTCTCAGCGGGCTGAGTCTGGTGGGAGGACAGCTGTTTACCTCCGTTCGTGCTCCCGCCGGCGCGGCAACCCGCCAGTGCTTCGACGTGAACGAGATTGGTTCGCCGTTACAGAACCAGATTGCCATCATGAAGGTCGATCTGGAGACATCGCCGGGTGGTGCGGCAGGGGGCGACATCACCGTGGCCGAGAGATCGAGCCTGGGCTCGTGCGTCGCGAAGGTCCACGCCGATCCTGGTGAAACCGCGGCGCAGATTGCAAACGCACTTGCTAATGTCTTCCAGGCACCGGGCGTTCCCGGTCCGGCAAGCTGCCCGGCCAGCCAGAATCCGCGCGACATCACGGTCGATGGCACGGCGCTCGTCAGTGTGCTGGCCTCGGAGCTGCGCGTTTGCAACAGTGATAGCAACGTGGGCTTTTTGATCGGGCCTAAGGAACTTCCCAACGTAAAGCATCGTGCCCTTCAATACTCGGCGAAGTTCTTGTGCGGCGCCATGGAAGAGAAAAGGGGGCATGACGATGATGATCGTCGGCACGAGCGGAACCCCTTGGCGGAGGGCAGATACTACACCGTGATCAACATCCATAACCCCACGGACCGCCCCGCGGTGCTACGCATCAAGTTCGCCTCTGCATCGGAGAATGGAAAACCGGGGCCGATATCGCGCTTCTTCGAGATAAGGCTTGGCGCCGATGAAGTCGTCTCCCTGGACTGCTCCCAGATCTTCAAGCTGCTCGACACGAAGTACGATTTCATCGACGGATTTGCCGTGGTGGAGACTGACGTGGAACTGGACGTAGTTGCCGTCTACACGGCGGCGGAGGAGCACGGTGGCGTCAAGACGTTGCATACCGAGCGCGTACCGGCCCGCTTGCAGCAATGAGGATTCCGTGAATTTGACTCTGTCCCGTCATTCAACCTCTGGTGTCATGCGTCTCGGAGTCGTGGTTCTGGGTTGCGTCTGGTGGCCGGGTTCGGTTATGGCGCAAGTTGGAGTTCAGGAGAATGTCGCCCTGCGTTGGGACCAGGCTGCATTGGATGCCATTCGGGTCACGCGCACCTCGCCGCCCATTGCCGCACGGGCACTCGCCATTGTGCATACCTGCATGTACGACGCGTGGGCGGCTTACGATGACGTCGCCGTGGGTACGAGACTCGGCAGCGCTCTGCGTCGTCCCGTCAATGAGCGCACGGTAGGCAATAAGGAACAGGCCGTTAGCTTCGCCGCATATCGCGCATTAGTAGACCTGTTTCCTGGACAGAGGACCGCGAATATGGATCCTCTGATGGCCGCGCTCGGCTTCGACCCTGCCAATTCATCTGAGGAGGTTCAGACTCCCGCCGGCATCGGAAACACCGCCTGCGCGGCGGTGTTGAAGTTCCGCCAGCAGGACGGTTCCAATCAGCTCGGTGACCGCCATCCAGGAGCGTATTCAGATTACACGGGCTTCACACCTGCCAACACCGCTGAGATCTTGAAAGATCAAAACCGCTGGCAGCCGCTGTTGATCAATGGCGTTCCCCAGCGCTGGCTCTTGCCGCATTGGGAAATGGTCACGCCTTTCGCCCTAACCTCTGGAGCGGAGTTTCGCAGCACAGCCGCGTCACACGGACCTGACGTTTATCCTTCCGCTGGTTATTGGAAGCAAGCGCTTGATGTCATAGACTTGAGCGCCCATCTGGGTGACACCGAGAAGGTGATCGCGGAATATTGGGCTGACGGTGCTTCCACCGTAACCCCTCCCGGACATTGGCACGTCTTTGCGCATCATATTTCGGCGCGCGATCGGCACAGTCTCGATCAGGACGTAATAATGTTTTTTATCCTTGCAAATGCGCTTCTGGATTCCAGCATTGCCACCTGGGATGTGAAGCGCTACACGGATTCCATTCGTCCCGTCACTGTGGCACGGATGCTCATGAGCACCCACGAAATCAAAGCATGGGGCGGGCCGGGCTTAGGCGTGAGAACCATCTTCGGCAGGGACTTTAGAAGCTATTTGCCAACCCCGCCGTTTGCGGGCTACGTCTCGGGTCACAGCGCCTTCAGCGCCGCGGCCGCGGAAATCCTGAAACGGTTCACAGGCAGTGACTACTTTGGTGAATCGTTTACGGCGGAAGCGGGAACATCTCTCATCGAACCCGGGCTCACACCCTCCTCCCCGGTGACCCTATCATGGCCGACTTTTTCCGATGCGGCGGATCAGGCCGGGATGTCGAGACGCTACGGCGGCATTCATTTTGAGGAAGATGATCTAGCAGGCCGGGTACTCGGTCGACTGGTTGCCGAAGAGGTGTGGAATAAAGCAGCGACTTACATTGACGGCACCGCACGCTAAAGCCTGTGGCCGCTTGGCATGAAGCGCGAGACCTTGCATACGACAGCCCATTTAGGCGCACATCGATCGAACGAATCGTTCGGAATCAGACAACGATCAATCGCCAGCTCTTGTAAGCCATGAAACATTGGAGAGACTGCAGCGACTCCGCAAGGGCGAGCAATCTCCCGTCGCCACCGCGTGCGCCGCGTCGAACTTGTTAGAATCATCATTCCAAACCTCTCGATCGTCTCTGAGGAGTATCTCTAGTGCAGAACTATCGATTCCTGGTGACCGGCGGCGCAGGGTTTATTGGCTCCGAACTAGTGCGACATTTGGCCGCTCTCGGCGCTAGCGTTCGCGTGGTCGACAACCTGGTGAACGGACGCCGCGAGAATCTCGCGGGCATGCTGGGCAACGGCATCGAACTCATCGTAGCCGACATTCGAGATCGGGCATCCATGTCTTCCCTGCTTCATGACGTGGACATCGTCTTCCATCTTGCCTGCCTCGGCGTGCGCCATTCAATTCACTCGCCCCTCGAGAATGAGGAGGTTAATGCCACTGCGACGCTGGGGCTTCTGGAGATAGCCCGCCGCGCCGGGGTTAAACGGTTCGTGTACACCTCGACGTCCGAAGTTTACGGAATGGTGACCACCGTTCCCGTTTCCGAAGAACATCCCACGTGGCCCATGACCATCTACGGCGCCTCGAAACTCGCCGGAGAAGCCCATACACGCGCTTTTTGGCACGAGTTCCACTTTCCAACAGTCGTGTTGCGACCGTTTAACGCCTACGGCCCGCGGTGCCATCATGAAGGCGACAGCGGCGAAGTGATTCCGAGGTTCATGTTGCGATGCCTCGCCGGGAGGCCGATGGTCATCTTCGGAGATGGAAAACAGACTCGGGATTTCACCTTTGTCAGCGATACGGCCGCAGGCATTCTCGCTGCCGGACTCTCTGACGGTGCAGTGGGACAAACGATAAATTTGGGAAACGGCAAGGAGATCACGATCAGCCGACTGGCGACGATGATTGCAGCGGTGCTCGACCGACCTGATGCGGAAATCACTTATGCCGAGCGCCGCCCTGGAGATGTCTTGCGACTGCTGTCCGACAGTTCAAAGGCTAAGGAACTCTTCGGATTCAAAACCACGGTCAGCTTGCGCGATGGCCTCGTATGTCTGCGTGATTGGTACGCAAGTCAGGGAAAATCGGCGGAAGAGCTATTAGAAGAAGAGGTTCTTCTCAATTGGGAGTTTCAAAGCAAAGTCTCGCGCCTGCGCTGATCAAGGTTGACTCCCGGCAAAAAGTCTGCACAGATTATCTTCACTGCACGATTAGGACGCGGGAATCTGGATGTCGGTAACGACATTTGAGTACCCGCTTTCTCGGTTGCCCATATCTACGGCAGTGGTCGCATAGCAATAGGACGTTCCATCTTTGACTTCGGAATCCGTATACCACGTACTCGTGATCAGCACAGAGTTGATCTTTGAGAAAGGCCCGCACGAGTTGATGTACACCGCGCGATAGATGTTGTAGCCGCTCACGTCGGCCGATGTGCTTGCTGTCCACGAAAGATCGACGGTATGAGTCGAGGGCCCAGTGCCAGTGCCAGTCTCAGTCACGGTTCTAGTGGATGTAGAGACCCCGGCGCACCCAATCATCAATGCCACTGCTATAAGGCTGAGGATCCCCGCACTGCTTCTAGGGACCGGGATCCAAGTCCTTGTTAGGTGGTCGCGCAGCGCGAAAGAGGGGAGCAAGCGTTGTACACGATTTGTGCACACCCATATCCCGGGTCTCACGGCTCAGCCTCAATCTTGTTTTAGAAAAAGGGTCACGTGCTCTCGCCTGAGGGGTGCTGCATCCCGTGATGAAGGTGCTCTTCGAGGAGGCGCGAGATATTGCGATCGGATTCTACCACTGTCGGGCGGCGGGACGAAACAAGTGACCGCGGTCCTGGTTACACACAAACGCAGACTAGCGACGCTTCACGTCGAACTCCATCAGTTGTCTACAACAGGAGTGTTGTCATGATTCAGGTAATACAGAGGAGCGGAGGCGTTCCTCCCCTCACCTGTCTCACCTTCACTGAATCGGAATCTGCACGTTGGAAACGATGTTCGAGTATCCGCTTTCCACGTTGGTGGTATCCACCGCTGTTGTCGCATAGCAGTAGGCACTGCCATTCGTCACCGACGAATCGGTATACAGCGTGCCGGTATCGAGGAGGTTGTTGATCTTCGAGAAGCCTCCGCACGAACTGGTCGAACTGGAATATGAGGCTCGATAGACGTTGTAGCCCGAAATGTTCTGTGAGCTACTCGCGTTCCACGACAGGGCAACCGAGTGCGTTGAGGCGGCAACTCCCGTACCGGTAAGAGTCTCAGTCGTCGTGGAAGGCTGTGCGTTGCTGGTGAAAGTCAGCGTGGCGGTCACAGCCCCCGCAACCGTAGGACTGAACGTAATCGTGAAGTTCGCGCTTTGCCCCGCATTGATCGTATGCGGCAGTGAGAAACCGCCGATCGTGAATACCGAGTTATTCGTCGAGGCAGCCGTTACAGTTACGCTCGCGCCGCTCGCGGTCAAGGTTCCTGTTGCGCTGCCGCTCGAGCCGATTGTCACATTGCCCAAGGCGAGAGTACTCGGCGATGCGCTGAGTTGTCCCACTGTGCTGACACCGGTTCCTGAGACTGGAATGGTCAGGGTCGAATTCGTCGCCGTTGACGTGACCGTGAGATTCCCGGTTACCGCACCGGCTGATGTGGGCGTAAACGAAACGCTAAACGTCGCACTCTGTCCGCCATTCAGTGTGAGCGGAGCAGTGATTCCGCTGACGCTGAATCCTGCTCCGGTAATTCCCACCTGACTGACTGATACGCTGGAGGTGCCGGTGTTTGTGATGGTTTCCGAGAGCGTTCCATTGCTTCCGACGTTCACGTTGCCAAAACTGAGGCTCGTCGGATTCGCAGCCAGCGCCCCAGGGGTTACTCCGGTTCCCGACACCGGAATGGTCAGTGTTGAATTCGTTGCCGTTGAAGTGATGGTGAGATTCCCGCTCACGGCTCCCGCGGTCGTGGGAACAAACGAAACAGTAAACGTGGCGCTCTGTCCGCCATTCAGTGTCAACGGGGTCGCGATTCCGCTTACGCTGAGACCCGTCCCCGTGATTGCCACTTGAGACACCGTCACGCTCGAAGCACCGGTGTTGGTGATGGTTTCTGAGAGCGATCCTTGATTGCCGACGGTCACACTCCCAAAGCTGAGGCTCGTCGGATTGGCGCTCAGTGCGCCGGCTGCGACTCCTGTTCCTGATACCGCCATCGTTAATGACGGATTCGGGGCGTCCGAAGTAATGGTCACCGTACCAGTGGCACTCCCGCTCGATTTCGGCGCAAACGTTATTGTGAAGGTAGTGCTCTGGGCGGCGTTCAGCGAGAGCGGCGTGGTAATTCCCGTGATGGAGAACGCCCCGCTATTGACCGAAACCTGAGAGATCGACACGGGTGAAGAATCGCCGTTGGTGATGGTCACAACCTGCGACTTTGTGCTGCCCACCGTGACGCTCCCGAATGCCTCGGTCGTCGGATTGAGGGCGAGCAAACCGCTGCCCGCACCTGAGAGCGACATCGTCTGGGTCCCATTCGACGCGTCGCAGCTGACGGAAAGCGTAGCGCTGAACTTCGCGGCAGCATTCGGTGTGAACGAGATGCTGAGGTTGGCGCTCTGCCCAGCCGCAATGGCAATGGGCAGCGAAGGGGAGGTCAATGCAAAATACTTGGTCGAAACTGAAGCGCTGCTGATGTTGACCGTGGCATTGCCTGAATTGGTCGCCGTTATGGTCAGAGTCTTTGTGGTATTCGGAGTCACCTCCCCGAAATCAAGGCTGGCGCTTCCGAGCACGAGATTCCCGGACTGCTGGCCTCCGCCACCAGAACTCGACTCACTCAATCCTTGACAACCAATGAGAGCAGCAAGGGCCGATAAAGCAAGTGCGATGCTCGCTGCTTTTCCGATTCGCGCAAGTGCAGAGCTTCTCTCTGATTTTTTTCGCATCACGTTCACGAACTGTCCCGCGATTTCCTGCGCTTCTGATGCGGGGGGATTTTTGTGATCTAAGCTTGCAATGCGGTCGACAAGAAGAACAGATTTCGAAGGTACATAAGACCAAGCGGCAGATGGTCCATTGTGATTGCATCGCTCGTGCGTGTTGCGATTTTCAACATCGAGCAATGAGGAAGATTGTTGTGCGGGGCTCAAACTGGCG
>Ga0335070_10006129_pt1 | contig 14158 bp, 10 predicted proteins | sample Lox_Sample_13_FD_206722 | JGI IMG/M metagenome (GOLD analysis project Ga0335070, IMG submission 206722) | Soil microbial communities from Loxahatchee National Wildlife Refuge, Florida, United States - Lox_Sample_1.3 | ecosystem: Environmental > Terrestrial > Soil > Wetlands | place: USA... | reverse complement strand
GAGCGTGTCCAGATTCTGGGCCTGCAAGGTGTATTGGTAGGGCGCCTTCGAGCTGCGGCCGCCGATCTGGAGCGGCGGCGGGTTCTGCGGATAGACCTTGATGCCCGGCACCTCCGCCATCTTCGCGCGCATGACCCGAATGAGCTGATCGGCGCTGAGGGCGCGTTCCTGGCGCGGCTTCAAGGTGACGAAGATGGTGCCCGTATTGGGCGTGGACCGCGGCCCGCCGCTGCCGACGCTCGACATGACCTGCGCCACATTGGGATCGGCCATCGCGATCGCGGCGAGCCCACGCTGGCGCTCCACCATCGCGGCGAAGGAACTGTCGATGGGGCCTTCGGTCGTGATCGAGATCCGACCGGCATCCTCGCTGGGGAGGAAATCCTTCGGCGCGATCTGGAACAGCCACACGGTGGCGCCCACCGTGGCGAAGAAAATCAGCAGGACGGCAGGCCGGTGCCGCAGGCTCCAATCGAGGCTGGCGCCATAAGCCGTCCGCAAAGGATCGAACCAGAGCCGCGAGAATCGCGCGACCAGCCCCTCCCGCTTCTCGCCGCCCTTCTGGCCGCGATGGGCCCGCACGAACCGGCTGGCGAGCATCGGCGTCAGGGTCAGGGAGACAAAGCCCGAAACCAGGATCGAAGCCACGATGGTGACGGCGAACTCATGCAGCAGCCGGCCGACGATGCCGCCCATGAACAGCACCGGGATGAAGACGGCGGCCAGGGAGAGCGTCATCGAGAAGACGGTGAAGGCGATCTCGCTGGCGCCGCGCAGGGCCGCATGGTGCGGTTTCTCGCCCCGCTCGACATGGCGCAGGATGTTCTCGAGCACGACGATGGCGTCGTCTACGACGAAGCCGACGGAAAGCGTCAGGGCCATCAGGGTCAGATTGTTCAGACTGTAGCCCAGCACCGACATGGCGGCGAACGTGCCGATGACGGAGATCGGCAGCGCGAGGCTGGGAACGATCGTGGCCGACCCGCTGCCGACGAAGAGAAAGATCACCAGCACGACCAGACCCGCCGCCATCAGCAGGGAGAACTGCACTTCCTGCACCGACGCCCGGATCGACTGTGAGCGGTCATAGAGCACGTTGAGCGATATGGAGCCGGGAAGCTGGGCCCGGAAGGTCGGCAGCAGGTTCTTGATCCCGTCCACGACCTCGATGGTGTTGGTGCCGGGCTGGCGCTGGACCGCGAGGACCACGGCCCGGTTGCCGTTGAACCAGCTCGCCACCTTGTTGTTTTCGACGCTGTCGACGACGTTGGCGAGCTGATCGAGCCGGATCGGGGCGCCGTTGCGGTAAGCGACGATCTGGCGGCGATACTCGGAAGCCTCCTGGAGCTGGCCGCTAGCCTCGAGGGTCAGCGCCTGGCGCGGCCCCTCCAGCGTGCCGACCGGCAGCTGAACATTGGCGGCATCGATCGCGTTGGAAAGCTCGTCGACGCCGACGCCGCGGGCCGCGAGCTGGTCGGGGTCGATCTGGATCCGAACCGCGAACTTCTGCGCGCCGAACACCAGCACCTGAGCCACGCCGGGTAAGGTCGAGATGCGCTGGGCGATCGAGGTCTCGGCGTATTCGTCAACCACGTACAGCGGTTGAGTGGGCGAGCTCAATGCCAGGTAGAAGATCGCGAAATCGGCCGGATTGACCTTGCGGTAAGAGGGAGGGTTCGGCATCTCGCTAGGTAGACGGCGCTGCGCTACCGCGAGCGCCGACTGGACATCCTGGGCGGCGGCGTCGATATCGCGGTCGAGCGAGAACTGCAGCGTGATGTTGGTCTGACCCTGCGAGCTCGACGAGGTCATGGTATCGAGCCCGGCAATGGTGGTGAATTGCCGCTCGAGCGGGGTCGCGACCGAGGAGGCCATGGTCTCGGGGTTGGCGCCCGGCAGCGACGCGCTGACCGAGATGGTGGGATAGTCCACCGCCGGCAGCTCGGCGACCGGCAGATCGCGATAGGCGATCATGCCGAACAGCACGAACGACGCCATCAGCAGCGTCGTCATGACCGGCCGTTCGATGCAGAGCTGCGGTACGTTCATGCCCGCTTCCTCACCGCCTCATCCCGCCATGGGTTCCGGCATCGGGCCCCGTCGGCGGTTTGCAACGGCGACGGGTCCGGACAAGGCCGGCCACCTCTAGGAGCCCGTCTTCGACACGACCAACGCGCCGGGATAGAGGTTCATCTGGCCGTCGATCACCACGCGCTCGCCGGCGGCAATTCCCTCCGTGATGGCGGTAAAGCCGTCCGCACTGGGTCCGGGGCGGATCGTTCGCAATTCGGCCTTGTTGTCCGGGCCGATGACGTAGACGTAACTGCCCTGCTGGCCGATCTGGACCGCCGCGTCCGGTACCGCCACGACATCGTTCATCTCCCGCAGCGCCAGTGCGACGCGCAGGAACTGACCCGGCAAGAGCCGCTCGTCCTCGTTGGCGATCTCGGCCTTGAGCCGGATCGTACCTGTCGACATGTCGACCTGATTGTCGACGAAGACCACCTTGCCGGTTACGGCCGGCGCGCTGCTGTCGGGTACCTTCGCCTCGATGGTCAGGCCGCCCCCGGCGATGCGGTCCTGAATCTCCGCCAGATAGCGTTCCGGCACCGAGCAGACGACATAAACCGGGCGGGTCTGGTTGATGATGACCAGGGGCGTGCTGTCGTTCGCCTTGACGAGATTGCCGGCATCGACCTGGTAGCTGCCGGTGCGCCCGTCGATGGGCGAACGGATTTCTGCATAGCCCAGTTTCAGCTGCGCCGATTCGATCGCCGCTTCGTCGGCCTTGATCGAGGCGTTGAGCGTATCGACCGTGGCACGCGCCTGCTCGTCCTTCTGCTGCGAGGCATAACCTGAACCGGCCAGCGCCTTGTAGCGCGCCATATCGGCCTGGGCACTGGCCAGTTGCGCTTCGTCCTTCGCGAGATTGGCCTGCGCGGCGTGAAGCTCGGCCAGGAAGGGCGCCGGGTCGATGGTGAAAAGGAGGTCGCCGGTGGCGACCTGCTGGCCCTCGCGGAAATGAACCTTCAGCAGCGGACCGTCGACCTGCGACTTGACCGCCACGGTCGCGTAAGGATCGACCCGTCCAATGGTGTCGACGCGCACGGGCACAGAGCGCGTCTCGGCGGTTCCGAGGACGACCGGGATGCCTTGCGCGGCGCCCGCGGAGGCCGAAGGTGTGGCAGGAGAAGCGGCAGCGTTGGAGGCATTGTCGGCCTGCTGCGGGCCCAGCGATGCCGCCCGGCTCTTCAGCAGCCAATAGCCGCCGCCGGCGAGCGCGACGCCGGCAACAAGCAGGAGAATGGCAAGGCGGCGACTCATCGGGCCCATGCGCGACATAGATCGAGAAAGGATCACCGGAATTCAGTCTATCACAGGCGGGCGGCGGGCAATGAGAGAAACCGCCGAAAATACCGGCTCAACAAAGGCTTGCCCGGGAAGCTTGAGGCCGGATTGCGGCTAATTCACGGCCCGGCGCCCGAAATCCTGCGCTGGATAGATGACGATTTTCGCGAGCCTCGCTTGCGGGCGGCCCCGCTCCTGCTCTCAGATCGGTCGGTTACGTTCCTCACTCGTCGGAGTCGCCGATGCCCCCGCCTCAGGGATCCCAGGCCAGCCAATGCCCGAACATCCTGTTGGTGATGTTCGATCAGATGTCGGCTTTGGCCCTCCCGGATTATGGCCATCCCCTGGTGAGGACGCCGCATCTCTCGCGATTGGCCGCAAGAGGCGTCCTGTTCGAGCGCGCCTATTGCGCCTCCCCGCTCTGTTCGCCTTCGCGCCTTGCGATGCTGACGGGGCTGCTGCCCTCGCGCATCGGCGGCTATGACAACGCCTCGCAGCTGCCCTCCGGCATCCCGACCCTGATGCATCATCTCAGGGCCGCCGGTTACCGCACCTGCCTCTCCGGCAAGATGGACTTCACCGGGGCGGACCAGCTTCACGGCTACGAGGAACGGCTCACCACCGACCTTTCCCCTTCCGATTTCGGCTGGGTGCCGGACTGGGATCATCCGGAGGAGATTCAGCCCTGGTATCACTCGCTGCAAAGCGTGGCCGAGGCCGGTGCCTGCGATTACTCGCTCTCCCTCCAATATGACGAAGACGCAACCTTCAAAGCCGTGCAATGGCTGCACAAGGCGGCCGCCTCATCCGACCGGCGCCCCTTCATGCTGACGCTGTCGGTGATGCAGCCGCACGATCCCTATCAGGGGCCCCGCCGGTTCTGGGACCTTTACGATCACGACAGCATCGATCTGCCGGTCCTCCCGGCGCTGCAGGCGGCGCTGCGCGATCCGGTCGGGCGGCGCATGTATGCCATGTATGACCGCGGCGAATTCGCGATCGGCCCCGCCGAGATCCGCAAGGCGCGCCACGCCTACTACGCGATGGTGAGCTATTGCGACGATCTGCTGGGCCGCCTCCTGGCGGCGCTGGCAGCACTCGGGTTGGACCGCAACACCCTGGTGGTCGTGACCTCCGACCATGGCGACATGTTGGGCGAGCGCGGTCTCTGGTATAAAATGAACTTTTTCGAGGGCGCCGTCCGGGTTCCGCTCGTGATCCACGGCCCCGGCGTCAGGCCGGGCCAGCGCATCGCCGAGCCCGTGTCCCACCTCGACCTTCTGCCGACCCTGCTGGCCCTGACCGGCAGCGATGCGGCGGTCGCGACGACCGCGCTCGATGGTCGCGACCTTTCGGCCTGCGCGACGGATGGCGTTCGCCCGCACGGCGACGTGCTGGGCGAGTATCTGGCCGAAGGCTATGACCGGCCGGTCGTGATGATCCGGCGCGACGGCCAGAAATTCGTCTATTCCCGTGGGGAGCCCGCCCAGCTTTACGAGCTCGGCGTCGATCCACGAGAAGAACACAATCTGGCCCTGAACCCGGCTCATGCCGTCGCGGTGCGGAATTTGACCGAAGAGGCCGAGCGGCGATGGGATCTCGAAGCGCTGCGCAGCGCCGTCATCGACAGCCAGCGTCGGCGACGTCTGGTGCACCGGGCGCTCACTTCCGGCCGGTTGGCACCTTGGGACTACGAGCCGCGCAGCGATCCCTCCACCGAATATTACAGAAATTATGGGAACAATCTGCCCGACCCCGACCGAAGCATAAGGCTGCCCCGAATCTCGTGAAGGGCCGCAAGGTCATTCCGACGAGACCGGGTTGCTCCGGCTGGCGCCCATTGCTATGAAGCCGCCGGGAAAACGCCGATGTCCGACCCACTGCAACGATTGATCCGCGGATTCGAGAGCTTCCGCGCCGCGCATTTCGAGGGCGATTCCGATCTCTATCGGCGTCTGGCCGAGGAAGGCCAGGCGCCCAAAGTGCTGATCGTCGGCTGCTCGGACTCGCGCGTCGATCCAGCCATCGTCACCCAGGCCGACCCGGGCGATCTCTTCATCGTCCGCAATGTCGCGGCGCTGGTTCCGCCCTATGAGGTCGACGGGCGGATCAAGGGCACCAGCTCGGCCATCGAATTCGCCGTCCGCGGCCTGAACGTTCGGCATGTGATCGTGATGGGTCATGCGCGCTGCGGCGGGGTGCAGGCGCTGGCCAACGCCGGACAGCCGTCCGATCTTCATTACGAGTTCCTGTCGGACTGGGTGCGCGTCGCGGCCCCGGCGCTGGCCGCGCTGAACAAGATCCATCCGGAGCTCGACCCCGCCGAACGCCGGCGCTTGCTGGAAGAGGCGACCATCATGGTCTCCCTCGGCAACCTGATGGGTTTCCCCTGGATCATGGAGCGCGTGCGCCAGCGCCGCCTCATGCTCCATGGCTGGTATTTCGATCTGGTCAGCGGCCGATTGCTGGCCCATGACCGGAAAAGCAACCGGTTCCTGCCGATCCAGGAGGATCCCGCGCCGCTCTGCGTCGAACCGGCACCATGCCCGCAGGCTTGCGACTGCGCGAAGCATTTCCAGCCGGAAGCCTTCCTGAGGGCCAGCCGGCGAGGCTAGAGGGATTCTCGGGCGCCCGAGTCAGGCGATGCGGTGCCGGAAGAGCCAGGTTGCAGCGAGCAACGTCACCACGGCGATGACACCCATCGGCCAGATCCGGTCGAGCACGAGATGGGCCGGCATGTCGCGTAGGAAGACGCCGCGCACGATCACCAGAAAATGCGTCAGCGGATTGAGGCGCGCCAGGGGCTGAAGCCATTCCGGCATGTTCTGCACCGGCGAGGTGAAGCCCGACAACATGACGGCGGGCGCCATGAACAGCATCGAACCCAGCATCGCCTGCTGCTGGGTTCCGGCCAGCGAGGAAACGAACAGACCGACGCCGGCGATCGACAGCAGGAACACGAACAGCCCGAAGAACAGCAACGCGATCGAGCCGGTCACGGGAATGCCGAACAAGGTCGTGATCAGGGCCACGATGCCCGCGGCCTGGACCATGCCGATGACGACACCGGGCACGGCCTTGCCGATCACGATCTCCAGCGGCTGGAGCGGCGAGACCAGCAACTGCTCGAAGGTCCCCAGCTCGCGCTCGCGCGCCACCGACATCGACACCACGACCAGCACGGTGGTCATGCTGAGCGTGCCCACCAAGGATGGGATCATCACATTGCGGTACTCGCGGTTCGGATTGTACCAGGTGCGGTCGACCACGATGCTGGGCTGGTCGACGGGCGCCTCCAGCGCCATTCTGTCGTCGTTGAACTGCGCGACGATCGTCCCGATGTAGCTGTTCAGGATCTGGGCGGTGTTCGAGCGGCGCGCATCGAGGATGATCTGGACGGTCGCGGGCCGGTTCGCGGCCAGCTCACGCGAGAATTCCTGACCAATATGGACCACGGCCGTCACCTCCTGGTTGTCGATGGCGGCCGCAACCTCATCGAGATTGTGATAGGTGACGATTTCCGAGAAGGCCGAGGCGCGCTCGAAGCGATTGGCGAGCTGCTCCGAGATCAATCCCCAATCCTCGTTCAGCACGCCGATCGGCACGTTCTTGACCTCCAACGTTGCCGCATAGGCATAGAGCATGAGCTGCAGGATCGGCGGCACGATCAGGGTGAAGCGGCCGCGGCGATCGCGGAACGCCGCCAGGAACTCCTTGACGATGAGTGCCACGAGACGGGGGGTCATCAGTCGAGCCTCATCCGGGTTTTGCGGACGGTGAAAGCGATGATCGCGAGTGCGATCACCGCCAGGATTGAGCCCGAGCGCAGCAGCAGCGGCCCGACATCGCCGGCGAGAAAGATCGTCTGCAGGCTGTCCACGTAGTAGCGCGCCGGCACCACGGCCGCGAGCGCGCGAAGGATGGGCGGCATCGCCGCGATCTCGAAGATGGCACCGGAGAAGAACAGGCTCGGCAGAAACGACACCAGCGTGGCGATCTGGCTGGCGGCGAACTGGGTCCGCACCGCGGTCGAGACCAGCAAGCCCAGCCCCAAAGCGACCAGCAGGAATACCGTGGTGATGGCGACGAGGCTCAGGATGGAACCTCGGAAGGGTACGTCGAACACCCAGACAGCGGCCACAACCGAGACGGCCATGGCCCCCATGCCCAGCATGAAGTTCGGAATCAGCTTCCCGGCGATGAACTCGAGCCGACCGACCGGCGTCGCCAGCAGCGCCTCCATGGTGCCGCGCTCCCATTCGCGCGCGACGATCAGCGCCGTCAGCAGCGACCCCACCATCATGAGGATCTGCGCGATCGACCCCGGCAGCAAGGCGCGCCGACTCTTCAGCTCGGGATTGAACCAGAAGCGCGGCTCGGTCACGACCGGCGCCACCATCGCGGCACCTGCGCGCGCGCGTTGCTGGGACTGCCAGACCTGCCAGGCGCCCTTCGCATAGCCGGTGACGAAATTGGCGGTGTTCGGATCGCTGCCATCGGTGATGACCTGGATCGGGACCATGTCGCCGCGGGCTGCGCGCGCCGCGAAATCACCCGGCACGACCACGATGCCGTCGATCCAGCCCGCGGTCAGCGCGTCGATGAAGGCGCGCCGGTCCTGGGCGATCTTGACGTCGAAATAGGGCGAATTGGTAAGCGCGGTCTCGAACCAGGCGGTATCCGGGCTCGGCTGCTCGACCACCAGGCCGATCCGGACCACATTCGCATCGAAGGAAAGGCCGAATCCGAACAGGAACAGCAGAAGCATCGGATGCGCGAAGGCGACCAGCAGGCTCGATGGATCGCGCCAGATCTGGATGATCTCCTTGCGCACCAGGCCGCGAATACGGCGCCACCGGCCGCCGCGGTCGCGTGGCGGGCTCATGCCGCCTCCTTTTCGCTCTGCCGCTCGATCAAGGCGATGAAAGCATCCTCGAGCGTCGGGTCGGGACGCTCGGCGGTCCGGGCCGTGCGCTTCAGATCGTCGGGACTGTCCAAGGCCACGACCTCGCCGCGATTGATCAGCGCGATGCGGTCGCAGTACTCGGCCTCTTCCATGAAATGCGTGGTCACCAGCACCGTCACGCCCTGCCTCACCATCCCGTTGATGAAGGCCCAGAACTCGCGCCGCGTCAGCGGATCGACGCCCGAGGTCGGCTCGTCGAGAAAGAGCACCGCCGGCCGGTGCATGACGGCGCAGGCCAAGGCGAGGCGCTGCTTGAATCCCAGCGGCAGGTCGCCGGCATTGCGCTCGAGATGCGCCGTGAAGTCGAAGGCCGCGATCATCTGCTTGACCGCGGCCTGCCGCTCGCCCCGTCGCAGCCCGTAGACCCCGGCGAAGAATTCGAGATTCTGCCGAACGCTCAGATCGCCGTAGAGCGAGAATTTCTGTGCCATATAGCCCAGGCGTCCGCGCGCCGCGGCGGCGGCCCGATAGAGGTCGTGCCCGTCCACCTCCGCCGCGCCGGCACTCGGCCGCAACAGCCCGCACAGCATCTTGAAGGTCGTCGACTTGCCGGCACCGTTAGGGCCCAGCAGGCCGAAGATCTCGCCCCGCCTGATGGAGAAGCTGATGTTGTCGGCGGCGACGAAGGTACCGAATCTCCGCGTCAGTCCTTCCGCCTTGACGGCAATCGCGCCGTTCTCGAGCCGCGCGGTCGCGAGACCCGCGGTCTCGATATGGCGCGATTGGCCGCCGAGTGCCGTGACGAAGGCGTCTTCGAAGCGCGGCGCGGCCGCGACGAGGCGCGTGTCGGCGCTCAATCCCAACGCCTCCCGGGTGGGTGGCTCCGCCCCCTCCCGCATGACCAGACGGATCGATTCGCCCTGAATGACACCGTCGGCGATCTGCGGAAGGCGCGCCGTGCGTTCGAGGAGCTCGCGTCGGCCTTGCGTCAGCCCCTGCACAAGAAAGACGCGCCCCTCGACCCGGGCGGTCATGCGGCGAGGATCGCCTTGGAACATCAACCGCCCTTCATTCAGAAGCAGGACCTCGGCGCAAAGCTCGGCCTCATCCAGATAAGCCGTGCTCCAGACGACACCGATGCCCCGATCCACCAGCTCGTACACCATGCGCCACAGCTCGCGCCGCGACAGTGGATCGACACCAACGCTCGGCTCGTCCAGCAGCAGCAGCTTGGGCGATTGCAGCAGCGCGCAGGCGAGGCCCAGCTTCTGCTTCATGCCGCCCGAGAGCCGGCCGGCGAGGCGGTCTTGGAAAGGGGCCAAGCCCGTGAAGCTTAACAGCCGTTCGAACCGCTCGGCGCGCGCGCGCCCGACCACGCCGCGCAGGTCGGCATAGAGCTCCAGATTCTCCGCGACGGTCAGATCCTCATAGAGACCGAAGCGCTGCGGCATGTAGCCGATATCCTCGCGCAGCGCCCGCGCATCGGCGACGGTGTCACGCCCGCACACCGTCAGACGCCCCTCGGTGGGCAGCAGCAATCCCGCCATCAAGCGCAACAAGGTGGTCTTGCCAGCGCCATCGGGTCCGACCAGCCCGGTGACCTGCCCCGGCATGATCTGCGCGGTGATGCCGGCGAGCGCCGGCGGGCTCGCGGCCTCGAACTGCCGGGTCAAGCCCTCGATGATGGCAAGTGCCGCGGTCACGGATTGCTCGAGACTGCCGGGGCGCCGCTCGAGGGCATCGGCAGCGGCGGCACGGCAATCGTTACGGGCATGCCTTGCCGCAATGCGCCATCGGGATTGTCGACGACGATGCGCAGGCGATAGACCAGCGCCGTGCGCAGCTCTCGGGTCTCGACCGTCTTCGGGGTGAATTCCGCTGCCGGCGAGATGAAGCCAATTGTCCCGACGTAAACCGGCGTTCCCGGCGTGTCGGAACGGATCTCGACCTTCATCCCGGGCTGGACGCGCCCGAGATCGGGCTCGGAGACATAGCTGCGGACCCAGACCGGCGAGGTCAGGCTCAACACATAGACGGTCTCCCCGGCTTGGATGATGGCGCCTACCTCGCGCACGCGGCTGAGGACCGTGCCGGCGCTGGGGGCGATCAGCTCGGCGTCTTCGATGTCACGCTGCGCCTGGATCAACGCGGCCTGTGCCGCCTGCAGCGAGGCGCGCGCCTCGGCGATGTCTTCCACGCGCGGACCGATCTCGGCCAAGGTCAGCGCCTTGTCGGCCGACTGAAGCTGCGCCTCCGCCTGGCGCAAGGTCGCCGCGGCGTCATCATAGGCCTGCTGCGAGGCGACGCCTTTCTGTTTCAGCTCGCTTTGGCGGCGAAACACGATGCGCGCGTTCTCGACCATGGCCTCATGCTCGGCGACCACGGCTTTGGCCTGATCGACCTCCTCGGGACGCGTCCCATGCTCCAAGCGATCGAGCGCGGCCTGCTGCCGGGCGACCTCCGCCTCGGCGCCGCGTATGGCGTCGTCGAAATAGCGCTTGTCGAGCGCCGCCAAGAGCGCCCCGGCGGCAACGGTGTCGCCTTCATCGACCGCGAGACGATCGATTCTGCCGCCGACCTTGAAGCCGAGATTGACCTGCCGGACCTCGACATTGCCCATCAACTCCAGCCTGTCGGAATGAGCCGGCTCATAGATGCGGAAATACCAATAGGCGCCCGCCGCGAGAGCCAGCATCAACAGCGCCGGAAGGATGAGGAACCGCCGCATCTGCGCCCTTCTACCGCGTCTTTCCCAACGGTGGCACGCTTCGGGCCTTGGCACCGAGCGATGCCAGCGTCATTTCAACGATGATACCGGCGATCTCCTCGATCTGCGCGGGCGTGAACTCGCCGTTCCAACCCATGCGGCGCCGGATCGTGGCCTGGGCCACCGCAAATCCCAGGATCTGGCCGAACAACGCATGAGCGCGCAGAATCGTTGCCGGCGCCTCGGGATCCGCATCGAGCAGCGCCGCGACGAGGCGCGTGACGCAGCGATGGACATGCTCAATGAAGCGCGCATAGAGCCGCTCGAAGGCCGCCGTCGGCTGCAATTGCTCGCGCATCATGAAACGGATGCGCAGCGCCTGCTGGTCGCTTCCGAGCAGAATCCGGGCTAGCGCGCCGATCAGGCGCGCCAGCAGGGCCTCGGTCTCGGCGCGGTTCCGGGGCCGATCGAACGAAGCGTCGATCTCGGCCACCATGGCGCTCAACGGCCTTTCGACCGCAGCCGCGAGATGGTCGACGACGGCCAGGTAGACGCCCTCCTTACCGCCAAAGTGATACGGAATGGCGGCGAGATTGACGCGCGCCGCCGCGGCGAGCGCCCGGGTCGAGACGCCATCGAAGCCGTACTTGCCGAAGAGCTCGAGACCGGCCTCGAGCAAACGCTGGCGCGTGGGATCGCCGCGCGATGTCTCGGTGGCGACGGCAGCATTGCGGCGGGACATGGCAAAACCTTTCAGACCCGGTCGGGTCGGTCAGGCCGACAGGCATATTAGTATGTCATTCGAATGAATTAATCAATGAGCACGGGGCGCTTTTGACGGTGCCAGACACTAAGGCTATGATTTTACTTGGTGCGATGGGGATGGAGTCCCCCGATAACCGCCTTGCAAGAAGGCTGATGGCTCCTGCTGCCGACCCTTAGGGGCCGTTGGCGGGGCAGCTCAGCGAACCCGCCGATGGCGGGTTTTTTTGTGACGCCGTTTGTTCGAGGCTGACGACAAGGAAGCGAGACAGGAATGGCCGACCAGGCGCCGCCCGGCCCGACGCGCTATCGCTTTCGCGCCCTCCCCCTCAGCATCTGGATGCTGGGCTTCGTCAGCCTGTTCATGGACACCTCTTCGGAGATGATCCACGCCCTGCTCCCCGTCTATCTCGTCGGTGTGCTCGGCACGTCGACGCTCATGGTCGGCATCATCGAGGGTATCGCTGAGGCGACGGCCTCGATCACCAAGATCTTCTCCGGCGCGATCAGCGACTATCTGGGCCGGCGAAAACTGCTGGCGGCGCTGGGCTACGGCCTCGCCGCCTTCAGCAAACCCGCCTTCCCGCTCGCCGGATCGGTCGGGTGGCTGATGGCTGCCCGCTTCATCGACCGGGTCGGCAAGGGCATCCGCGGGGCGCCGCGCGACGCCCTCGTTGCCGACCTGTCGCCACCGGGCCTGCGCGGGGCCAGCTTCGGTCTGCGACAATCGCTCGACACGATCGGCGCCTTTCTGGGGCCCCTCCTCGCGATCCTGCTGATGTGGGCCACGGCCGATAACTTCAAGATCGTGTTCTGGATCGCCGTCCTGCCGGCGTTCGTATCGTTCGGTCTGATTGTCTTCGCCGTCCGCGACCCGCCCCCCAGCCAGGTGGCCCGAATGCGATCTCCCCTCCGCAGGCGGGAGCTCGCAAGGCTTGGGACAGACTACTGGCTGGTGGTGCTGGTGGCCTGCGTCTTCACCCTCGCCCGTTTCAGCGAAGCTTTCCTGATCCTGCGCGCGCAATCGGTCGGGTTGGCGATCGCGCTGGTGCCCGGCGTGCTCGTGGTGATGAATCTCGTCTATGCGGCGGTCGCCGCGCCCATTGGCTTGCTGTCCGATCATATCGGCCGCATTGGATTACTGGTCGGCGGGTTCCTGGTACTGATCCTGGCCGACTTGGTTCTGGGATTCGCGACCGGCATTCCGGCTGTAGCGATCGGGATCGCACTCTGGGGCCTGCATATGGGGCTGACGCAAGGTCTTCTGGCAGCGTTGGTAGCCGACACGGCACCGGTGGCACTGCGCGGCACGGCTTTCGGCATGTTCAATTTGACGACCGGCCTGGCGCTTCTCGTCGCCAGTGTCCTCGCCGGCGCATTGTGGGACCAGCTCGGCCCCCGGGCCACATTCCTCGCGGGCGCCGCCTTCACGCTTCTCGCCTTGATCGGCCTCATGCCGATCCGCAGGCATCTTACAGGGGGAACCGCGCCATGATGGGGTATCTGATCGTCTTTCTTGGTGCCGGCATCGGCGGCGCCTTGCGCCACGGCACCAACCTGCTCGCGGCCCGGCTGGTAGGGACCTCATTCCCCTACGGCACGCTGGCCGTCAACATTGTCGGCTCGCTGGTCATGGGAGCCTTCGCCGCCTATTTCGCCTTCCGCGGCGGCGACAGCCAGCATTGGCGGCTCTTCCTCACGACCGGAATCCTCGGTGGCTTTACGACCTTCTCCACTTTTTCGCTCGACACGGCGGTCTTATGGGAGCGCGGCGACCTGTTCGGGATGGCGCTCTATGTGCTGAGCTCGGTGATCCTGTCGATCCTGGCGCTGTTCCTGGCGCTCTGGGTCGGGCGCAGCCTGCTCGCCTGACCCGAACCTGCTCTCAGGTCAGCGCCGCGCGCCGCTCAAGCGCACGGCGGCGGCTGGCTCGCCATTCCGCGCCGATCACCATCATCCCGCCCGTCAGGATCAGCCCGGCACCGACGAACACGGCCACATCCGGCAAGTCGCCCCAAATGATGTAGCCCAGCGAGAAGGCCCAGAGCAGCGCCGAGAATTCCAACGGCGCGATGACCGAGGCGGGCGCCCGGCGAATGCCCTCGGTCGCGAGAAACTGACCGGCAGCTCCCATGCAGCCGACCAGGATCATCAGGAGGAAGTCGCGCAAGTGTGGCGTCTTCCAGGCCCAGGGCAACGTCGTGCCGCAAACCAGCACGAATGCGCCATTCGAGATCACCATCTGCACCAGGGTCCGGATCCGCGGCGCGACTTGCCGGAACAGGATCATGGCATAGGCCCAGAGCAACGCCGCCGTCAGCGCCAATCCAATCGCGAGCGGCTTGTGAAGATCGGTTGGCCGGCAGGCGATCAGCACGCCGACGAAACCGATCGCGATCGCACACCACCGGAACTTCGAGACGCGCTCGCCCAGG
>Ga0335070_10006127_pt1 | contig 14160 bp, 14 predicted proteins | sample Lox_Sample_13_FD_206722 | JGI IMG/M metagenome (GOLD analysis project Ga0335070, IMG submission 206722) | Soil microbial communities from Loxahatchee National Wildlife Refuge, Florida, United States - Lox_Sample_1.3 | ecosystem: Environmental > Terrestrial > Soil > Wetlands | place: USA... | reverse complement strand
GCCGGCTGCTGATCGTGCAAGGGCTTCAGGATCCGAACGTCACGCCGGAGAACCTGACGGCGGTGAGGAAGGCGCTCGACGCGGCCGGCGTCGCCTATGAAGTGCTGACCTTCGCCGATGAGGGCCACGGCATCGCCAAGCCGGCGAACCGCGCGATCCAGAACCGGCGTCTGGCGGCGTTCTTCGAGGAAGCGTTGCGGGGCTGAGGTTGCGCGTGCGCGGCATCCGGCCAGTCCGTAACCGGGGCCTAGAGCGCGCGGTTGACGCCGCCATCCACCATGATGTTTTGGCCGGTGGTCGCTCCTGACTCGGGCGAGAGCAGGAAAGCCGTCATGCTGACGAGCTCGGACATGTGTGTGGCGCGGGCGATCGGGATCGTGCGCCGGACCTCTTCGCTAAGCGGCCAGTTCTCTACAAAACCCGGCAGGATGTTGTTCATCCGGATGCCGTCTCGGCCATAGCGGTCGGCATAGAGCTTGGTGTATCCGGCCAACGCCATTCGGGTCGTGCCCGAGACGGGAAAGATGAGGCGCGGCTCGAGCGCGGCAAAGGTCGAGACATTGACGATCGATCCACCCCCGGCGCGTTGGAAGATCGGCGTCACGAGCCGTGCCATCCGCACCACATTGAGGAAATAGAGCTCGATCCCGAAGAGCCAGGCCTCGTCCGTGATGTCGATGAGGGAGCGATCCAGCTCCGGATCGTAGGCTGGGCCGGAGGCATGATAGGACTCCGGATCACGGCCCGTGTTGTTCACGACCCCGTCGATGCGGCCGTAACGTTCGAGCGTCAGCTTGACCAGCTTCTCGAGATCCTTGGGCTCGGTCACGGAACCTTGCAGTCCGACCCCGCCGAGCTCTGCCGCCAGTTTCTCCGCGGCGTTCGATCGCGACATCAGCGCGATATCATAACCACGCTCCGAGAGGCCTTTGGCGAGAGCGGCTCCGATCCCCTGACCCGCGGCTGTTACGATGGCGACGGGCATGGCGGGCCTCCCGCTAGTTCTGGGTTCTTTGCGCGTGCGAACGATCGTCCTGCCAGCGCTTGGCCTTGTACTCGCTGCGCGCGAGCGCCTCCGGGCCCAGGATCTCCACCTCGAAGCTGATGCCGATGCGCCTGTTCAGCGCCTCGGCCAGCCGACCGCTCCATTGCTGGGCGTCTGCCGCGGAGAGGCCATGCTTCGGCATGACCCGCAGGGTAGCGACGTCGGCATTGCGGCTGTCCGAGGTCAGCACGACCTGATACTCGTCGACTTCGGGCTCGGCGAAGAGCACATCGTCCACCGCTTGCGGCCAGATATTGACACCCTTCACCTTCTTCATGTCGTCGAGCCGGCTGATGGAAGCCACCTCGATCCCGGAGAAGGGGCGACCGCAGCGGCAATAGCCCGGCTCATGCCAAATCCCACGATCGCGGGTCCGGCACCGGATCAGGGGCGTGTCGGTATGATAGAGGCTGGTCACGACAATCTCGCCGGCCTCGCCGTCGCGTACATGCTTGCCCGTGGCCGGATCGATCACCTCGGTCAGCACCATGGAATCGATGTTGTGCAGTATGCCCGGCCGCGAGGCGGTGCCGATGCCTTCCTCGCAGCAGAAGGCGTGGTCGTTGCCGGTCTGGGTCGAGCCGTAGCGGTCGAACACCTTGGCGCCCCAGGCCTGCTCGAGGCGCTCCAGCCAGGCGAAGCCCGACCCTTCGCCACCGGTCATGAGCACCCGCAGCCCGAAGCTGGACGCTGCTTCGCCGGCAACCGCCGCCAAATGGCCGAAATAGGAGGTCGTGCCCAAGAGCGCGGCCGGCCGGTAGCGGGCCATGACCTCGAGTTTCCGGGCCGCGTTGTAGTTGCCGACCGGATAGACCGTCAGGCCGTAGGAGACGGCGCCCTGGAACTCGCAGCGGCCGCCCGACATCAGGGTGATGGGGAGCGTCAGGAACACCCCGTCGGCCCGTTGGAGCCCGGACCAGCACATATGGAAGCCGTAGATGTGCCCGGTTCCAATGAATTCGTCGGCGGTCTGAGCATGGATCTCCACGCCCTGACCCGAGGTGCCGGAAGTGTTGCTCACGATCAACGGATAGCGCCGATCCAGGACATGTTGGTGGCGGAGCCCGAAGGGCGGGGAAGCCTGCTGGTCCTCCACGAAATCGCGCTTCTCGATGGTCGGAAATTCCGCCGCGAAGCGCTCCAGCGTGGTGACGCGATCGGGTGAGGCGCCGACGGCGTTCCAGCGCCTTCGATAGAACTCGTTCTCCCGGGAGACCTTCTCCAGCAAGTGCGTCAGGCGTTGCATCTGCAGCGCCCTGACTTCGTCACGGGAGAGCCGCTCCACGCTGGCATCGTAAATGCGCCTTTCCACGTCTCACCTTTCCGGGCCGTTCCTTGGTTGTCTAATTTACTAGACACTGGAACTGCTGCCAAGATCGATTCCACGCGCCGCAGAGGTTGCGTGCCGACGGCAGGGTGCGAGAAGCACCGATACATATGGGAAATTCACTTGCCTCGAATTGCCGCTATCGAGGTTCACCGCGATCGTCGAATGGTAGGGTGGACATTGTGTTTAAAGAATCATAGCATCGACGCATGCGATGCGCGCCGATCGGGCCGCCGGACACGAGAAGTTCCATGTCAGCCATCGACATCCTGTGCAACGACTTCACGCCTCACGGCATTCGCAAGAACTATGCCGAGAACGAGGAGGAGAAGAGTCGCTTCGAGCAGGTCGGCAGGGCTCACAATTTCGTCGGCTACGAGCCGGCCGAGTTCTTGCGGCGCATGGATGCGATCGGCGTGGACAAGCTTCTGGTCTGCGCCATCCAGACCTGGTCATACAAGGAGCAGCGGCCGCTGGAGAGCTCCTCAGTTGAGGAGATCGTCGCCGTGGTGTCCCAGGCGCCGGACAGGCTCCACGGACTCTACGGCGTCAACGTCCATCGCGGCATGAAAGGGGTCGCGGAGTTCGAGCGGGCAGTGCGCGATCATGGCTTCAAGGGGCTTCACATTCATCCGCACGGCTACGGCCTTCCGCCGGATCACGCGCATTACTTCCCTTACTACGCCAAGGCCCAGGAGCTGGAGGTACCGGCCGTCATCTCGATGGGGCACACGCTCGACCTGATGCCGAACGATCCGGGCCGCCCGATCCATCTCGATAATGTGGCGCTCTATTTTTCGGACCTCGCTGTTGTCTGCACCCATACGGGCTGGCCCTGGACCGAAGAGGCCATCGCGCTGGCTTGGAAGCACCCCAACTTGTTCCTCGGCACCTCGGCCCATGCACCCAAATACTGGAAACCCGAGCTGGTGAAGTTCATCAATTCGCACGGTCAGGACAAGGTGATGTGGGGCACCGACTATCCGCTGATCGATCACAAGGAGTCGCTGCAGCAGATCGACGCCTTAGGGCTTAAGGAGAGTTCCAAGGAAAAGTTCCTGCGCAAGAACGCGGCCCGCGTCTTCGGTCTGTAGCATTTTTGTCGGGCGCGCCGCCGGGTGACCGCCCGGGCTCGCCTGGATGTCCAGAAGGGAGGCATCGATGTCGAAAGGCAAAGTCGCATTGGTCACCGGAGCCGCCGGCGGCATCGGCCAGGCCGTGGCGCTGCGGCTGCTCAGGGACGGTTTCACCGTCGCGGCCATGGATATCAACGAAAAAGGGCTGGCCGAGCTGACGCAGCGTGGCCAGAGCCACAAGAGTGCTCTGACGACCTGGCCCTGCGACCAAACCCATGAGAAGCAGACGCGCGGCACGATCGCAAAGATCGAGGCGCAGCTCGGTCCCGTGGAAGCGCTGGTGAACACGATCGGCTGGGTCGGCACGACCCGCTTCGCCGATGAGGATTCGGACTATTGGCGCAGGGTGATCGCGATCAACCTCGAGGCGGTGCTCTATTCGACGCATGCGGTGCTGAAGGGCATGGTGGAACGCAAGCGCGGTAAGATGGTGCATTTCGCCTCGGATGCGGGCCGTGTCGGCACGAGCGGGGAGGTGGTCTACTCGGCCACAAAGGGTGGCATCATCGCCTTCGCCAAGAGCCTCGCGCGCGAGCATGCGCGCCATAACATCAACGTCAATTGCGTCTCGCCCGGGCCCACCGACACGCCGCTCCTGCAGCAGGAGATCAAGGACGATCCGGAACTGATCAAGCGGATGGTCCGGCTCATCCCGTTTCGCCGCGTCGCCACGCCCGAGGATCAGGCGGCTGTCGTTAGCTTCCTTCTGTCCCCGGATGCCGACTATATCACCGGCCAGACCATCAGCTGCAGCGGCGGGCTGGTCATGATTTAGGCGCCAAGGCCGCAACCGGTCCCCCCGCAATCGCCAGCAAGCGAGCTCGTACCATGGATGCCGCGCTGCAGAAGCAGATCTTGGAGACCGTCGACAGGCTCGCGCAGCAGAAGGTGCTGCCGCGCGCCGCCGAGATCGATCGCACCAACGAGTTTCCGTGCGACCTCTATAAGGCGGCGGCCGAGCTTGGCCTGTTTGGACTATGGATTCCGGAGGAATATGGGGGGATCGGGCCCGACCTGATGACGCCTCTCCTGATCTCGGAGCGGCTGGCGCGGGCGAGCGCATCCTTCGCGCTCGTCTACAGCAATTGCGGCGATGCCTGCACGCCGATCGTCCATGCCGGCGCCCCCCATATCAAGCAACGCTATCTGCCGGGGATCGCAGCGGGGACACTGATACCCTGCTTCTCGCTCTCCGAGCCGGGCGCGGGCTCCGACGCCGGGGGCATCACCACTACTGCCCGCCGCGACGGCGACCATTACGTCATCGACGGGCGCAAATGCTGGTGCACGAACGGGTCCGTCGGCGATCTCTTCATCCTCTTCGCCAAGACCGACAAGGAAGCGGGCAACAAGGGCGTCTCCGCTTTCGTCGTGCCAAGGGACACGCCCGGTTTCAGTCTCGGCCGCGACGAGGATCTAATAGGGCTGCGCGGCAGCCCGGCCACCCAACTATTGTTCGAGGGGGCGAGGATACCGGCCGATCACCGGCTGGGCGCCGAGGGCGAGGGCTTCAAGATCGCGATGGTCTCATTGGACGAGGCCCGGCTTAACTGCGCTGCCATGGCGATCGGCGTCGCGACCGCCGCGCTGGAGCAGGCCGTGGCCTACGCCAAGGAACGAGTGCAGTTCGGCAAGCCCATCATTCAGCATCAGGGGCTTCAGTTCCTCCTGGCGGAGGCCACGGCACAGCTTGCTGCCGCGCGCGCGCTGTGGGAGCAGGCGATGATGCTTCTCGCCACCGACCCAGGTCGCAGGACCAGCAGCTTTGCCGCGATGGCGAAGCTAGTGGCGACCGATGCGGCCATGCAGATCACCACGGATGCAGTGCAGGCCTTGGGCGGAAGCGGCCTCAGCCGCGAGTTCCCGGTCGAGCGCATGATGCGCGACGTGAAGGCCTTCCAGATCTTCGACGGGACGAACCAGATCCAGAAGATGCTGATCGGCCGTTATCTGGAGAAATTCGGCGTGCCGTTTGCGGACGGCGGGCGGCCCGGTGCGGCCTGAGGGGCCGTCGGTGAAGGAAAGGAACGATCGTGACCGAAACGGTGACGCTGGAAATCGTCGATCGTGTGGCTTGCCTGACCATCACCCGCGAGCGGGTCAGGAACGCGTTGAATGACGAGGCGCTCGGGCGGCTGAAGGCCAGCCTGGAGAACCTCGCCCCGCCGGATGTCGTGGCCGTGGTGATCCGCGGCGCGGGCCTCAAGGCCTTCAGCGCCGGTTCTGACATCAAGGAATTGGCATCGCAGTCCCTGAAGGACCGTATCGCCCATACCGATCTCGGCCATGCGCTGGGCGACGCCATCGAGCAGCACCCCTGTCCGGTGATCGCGGCCATCGAAGGATATTGCCTGGGCGGCGGGCTTGAGATCGCCTCCGCCTGCGACTATCGGATCGCCGGGGCGGGCGCGGTCTTCGGCCTTCCCGAAGTGGCGCTCAACGCGCTGCCGAGTTGGGGCGGGACCATCAGACTTCCGCGCATCGTCGGCGTGGCCAGGGCGCGGGAGCTTGTCCTGTTCGGCCGCCGGCTCACGGCCGAGGAGGCGCTGGGCTGGGGGCTGGTCAATCGCGTTGTGCCGGAGGGCGAGGCCTTTGCCGTGGCACAATCGCTGGCGAAGGAAACCTTCGGGCGCACCGATCCCGGCATTGTCAGCATCGCGAAGGGACTCCTCACGCATGGGACGGCGGCCTCGTCGCGAACTGCAAGGCATCTCGAGCTGCTGGCGGATATGTCCGTCCTCGCCTCGGAGGCGATGGATTCGGGCGTGAAGCGGTTCTCGGGGAAGGACCAGGGCTGAGCCGACCGCTCCACCGATCAGAATGTAGGCGGTGTGGCGGCGCTCACCACTTCGCATTCCTCCGTGCCCCGGTTGCGGAACCGGTGCGGTACAGTGCTGGAGAAGTAGTAGGCCTCGCCCGGCCCCAGCTCCTTCTTGTCCTTGCCCACTGTGACTTCGATCCGCCCGCGGACGACGACGCCGGCCTCCTCGCCGTCATGGCTCAGCATCTCCTTACCCGTGTCGGAGCCGGGCGCGAAGCGCTCGTGGAACATCTGGATCTTGCGGGTCCGGTTCTGGCCGGCGACGAGGCGAAGCGAAATGTCGCCGCCGCCCATCTCCACAAGATCCTGCGCCGAGAAGAAGATCTGGTGGTCGTCGCGGAGCTTCATCGAGAAGAACTCGGCGATGCTGATGGGAAAGGCGGCCAGGATCTTGCGCAACGAAGCCACCTGGGGGCTAGTGACGTTCTTCTCGATCAGCGAGATCGTACCGTTGGTGACGCCGGCCCGCTTGGCGAGCTCGCGCTGAGAGAGCCCGTGCAGCTTGCGCAGCCAGACCACGCGGGCGCCGACGTCTTCGGGAACCGCGTCCAGTTTGTTTGATTCCTTCGGCCGGCCGCCATGACGAAGGCGGTCCAGCGAGATTGAAATGCGATCCTGCTTTTTCTTTGTCTTGCGCATCTGTACGAGCGGTTGGTTGCCTCTGGTGGTGGCGGGACTGCAAGCCGTTCTCGAGGGTGGCGGGCGCAGACGGCGGCGATATCCTTCGCCCCCTTGCACGGCCACCGGGGCGGTTTCATTATTGCCATTCTCGGGTAGGGAAGGAAATCAGGAATGGCCGGACTTCTGCGTCTTCATCGTGAACGGGTGCAGCCGGGCTGGATCGATTACAACGGTCATCTGCTCGATGCCTACTATCTGCTCATCTTCAGCAACAACACCACGACTTTCATGGAACATATTGGTCTCGGCGCGAAGGAGCGGGCGGAGAAGGGGCATAGTCTCTTCACGTTGGAAGTCCACCTCAATTATCTGCACGAGATCATTGTCGGACAGGAGACCTGGGTCGATATCCAGCTCCTTGGTCATGACGCGAAGCGGCTTCACGTGTTTTACACCCTATATGCCGAGGACTCGCCCCAGCCCCGGGCGACCAGCGAGCAGATGCTGACGAACATCGACATGAACCTGCGAAAGTCCGTCCCCTTCCTGCCGGAAGTGCAGGCCCGGATCGAGGCGATCGCGCGCGAGCAGGCGGATCTGCCACGGCCAGCCAATGTCGGCCGCATCATCGCCTTGCCGCGCAAATAGCGGCCCGATGCCGGCCATTTTGACTCTTGAGGAAATCCGCCATTAAATTAGGCCCTTCGACGGGCTCAGGATGAGGACGTCGTGCGCAGTGTCAAGCAGCCCTCATGGTGAGCCCGTCGAACCACAGAATCGATCTGCCCGAGACCTTGGGTTTCCTGCTGCTGCCCAAATTCTCGATGATGGCCTTCGTCTCGGCGGTCGAGCCGCTTCGGGTGGCCAATCGCCTCGCCGGTGCGGCGCTTTATCAATGGGAGATCGTGGCGCTCGAAGGCACTTCCATCGTGGCCTCGAACGGCATGGCGCTCGTCGCCGATCGCCAGCTGGGCCAGCTCAGCCGCAGCGCCACGCGCTACCGGACCGTGGTAGTGGGAGCCGGCTTCGAACCGGAGCAGGGCTATGACCGGCGCATCCGCGACTGGCTGCGGCGGCTCGATCGCAACGGCGCCGAGCTGGGTGCCATGGATACCGGCAGCTTTGCGCTGGCCCGCGCCGGTTTGCTCGATGGCTATCGCGCCACCACCCATTGGGAGAGCCTCGATAGCTTCCGCGAGCAGTTCTCGAAGGTGGAAGTCGAAGGCGGTCTCTTCGCGATCGATCGCAACCGCCTGACCTGCGCCGGCGGCACGGCGGCCCTCGACATGATGCTGCATGTGATTTCGCGCCGGCACGGTCATCGCCTGGCGACCGCCGTTTCCGAGCAATTCATCCATGCCCGCATCCGCGATCCGCAAGATCGCCAGCGCATGGAGCCTGCGGCGAGACAAGGCGTCGCTCATGCCGGTCTCGGTCGCGCCATCGCGCTCATGGAGAAGAATCTCGAGGAGCCGCTGGACGCTCGCCGAATGGCGCGCGCCGCCGGCTTGTCGCAGCGGCAGTTGGAGCGGCTGTTCCGCCAGCATCTCAAGACCACGCCGCAGCGCTACTATCTTGATCTGCGCCTGCAGCGGGCCCGTGCGCTGCTGCAGTATAGCGAGATGCCCGTGGTCGAGGTCGCGGTCGCCTGCGGCTTCGGCTCGGCGGCGCATTTCTCGCGCAGCTACCACGCCTGGTCGGGGCGCCCGCCTCGCGCGGAACGGCGGCCTAGTGCGCCCGACGCCTGAGGGCCAGGAGACCGTCGAACGAGCTTGCCGCTATGGCGGAAAATGTCATATTGGCGTCGAAATCCATCAAGCGCCGACGAGAGGGCGGGCCGACCATCCCGGCCTGCTTCGTAGGACGCCCCCAGGGAGGAGAGTTTCATGAATTACGATGTTGTCGTGACCTGCGCCGTAACCGGCGCCGGCGATACGGTCGGCAAGCACCCGGCCATTCCGGTCACGCCCAAGCAAATCGCCGATGCGGCGATCGAGGCTGCCAAGGCGGGCGCCGCCATCACGCATATCCATGTGCGCGATCTCAAGACCGGCAAGGGCGTCCGCACGGTCGAGCATTACAAGGAAGTCGTGGACCGGATTCGCTCCAGCAATACCGACGTGGTGATCAACCTCACTGCCGGCATGGGCGGCGACCTCGAGGTCAATGACGCCAATCCGACCAAACCCGGCCCCGCCACCGACCTGGTGAGCGCGATCGAGCGCCTGCCGCATGTGGAGCAGTTGCTGCCCGAGATCTGCACGCTCGATTGCGGCACGCTCAATTTCGGCGATGGCGAGACGATCTATGTCTCGACGCCGGTTATGCTGCGCAAGGGCGCCAAGCGGGTGCAGGAGCTGGGGGTGAAGCCCGAGCTCGAATGTTTCGATACCGGCCATCTCTGGTTCGCCAAACAGATGTTCAAGGAAGGGCTGCTCGACGCGCCGCCGCTGTTCCAGATCTGCCTCGGCATTCCCTGGGGCGCGCCGGCCGACACCGTCTCGATGAAGGCGATGGTGGACAACTTGCCGGAAGGCGCCAACTGGTCGGGCTTCGGCATCGGGCGCAACCAGATGCCGATGGTGGCGCAGGCCGCGATCCTCGGTGGCAATGTGCGCGTCGGGCTCGAGGACAATATCTGGCTCGATAAGGGCGTTCCTGCCTCGAACGGCACGCTGGTCGATCGCGCGGTGAAGATCCTCAATATGATGGGTGCGCGCACGCTGACGCCTGACGAGGCGCGCAAGAAGTTCGGTCTGAAGAAGCGCCACTAACAGCCGACCGCGAAGGGAGCGACCTCATGGCGAACGCCATCAAGACCTGTGCCGTCATCGGCACGGGCGTCATCGGCGCCGGCTGGGCCGCGCGCTTTCTCGCCAACGGGCTCGACGTCGTGGCCTGGGATCCCGGCAAGGACGCCGAGGCCAAGTTCGAGGCGAGCCTGGAGAATGCCTGGCCGGCCCTGACGCGCGTCGGGCTGAAGAAAGGCGCCGACCTGAAGCGGGTCCGGTTTGTGAAGACCGTCGAAGAGGCGGTCAAGGACGCGCACTTCATCCAGGAGTCCGCGCCCGAGGTGCTTGAGCTCAAGATCAAGCTGCACGCCCAGATCGATGCGGCGGCGCGCCCCGATGTGATCGTCGGCTCCTCGACATCGGGCCTGCTGCCGAGTGATATGCAGTCGGCCTGCAAGCATCCGGAGCGGCTGGTCGTCGGCCATCCCTTCAACCCGGTCTATCTGCTGCCACTGGTCGAGGTGCTGGGCGGCAAGAAGACGGCGCCGACCTCGGTCGATCGCGCCTGCGCCTTCTATGAATCGACCGGCATGCGCCCGATGCGGGTAAAGAAGGAGATCGAGGGCTTCGTCGCCGATCGCCTGCTGGAGGCGTTGTGGCGGGAATCCCTGCACCTCATCAATGATGGCGTCGCCACGACGGCCGATATCGACGATGCGATGCGCTTCGGCGCCGGCATCCGTTTCTCATATATGGGCCAGATGATGATCTACCACATCGCCGGCGGCGATGCGGGCATGCATCACTTCATGGCGCAGTTCGGCCCCGCCCTGAAGCTGCCCTGGACCAAGCTCGTGGCGCCGGAGCTGACTCAGGACCTCATCAACAAGGTTGCAGACGGGACGACGGCGCAGGCCAAGGGCCGCTCGGTCAAGGAGCTCGAGCGCTACCGCAACGACTGCATCATCGAGGTGATGGAGGCGATCGCGCGGGTCAAGGCCAAGTACGGCATGCAGCCGGGGGATTGACGCCGGCTCCTTCGTGCCGCGCCCAAACGGACGCGGACGTGGGAGCAGCAGCGTTTCTTGCCGCAGCGCCTCTTATCTGTCATCGCCGGGCTTGACCCGGCGATCCAGCTATCTGGATGCCCGGATCAAGTCTGGGCATGGCACAGGAAGGGTGAGACGAAAGGCCTTCGCCATGGATTTCGGACTGAGTACCGAGCAGCAACTCCTGGTCGACAGCGTGCGAGCCTTCGTCGAGGCCGAGCTCGTGCCTCATGAGAACGAGGTCGAGAAGACCAACGCGGTGCGGCCCGAGCTGATCCAGCAGATCAAGGGCCGTGCGATCGAGGCCGGGTTCTATGCCGCCAACATGCCGGAGGATCTCGGCGGCGGCGGGCTCGATCATGTCTCCCTGGCGCTGATGGAGCGCGAGCTCGGGCGCACCTCCTTTGCCCTGCAATATGCGGTGGCGCGGCCCTCCAACATCTTGCGCGCCTGCGTCGGCGAGCAGATCGAGCGCTATCTCAAGCCGGCGATCCGGGGCGAGCGCGTCGAATGCCTGGCCTTGACCGAGCCCGGCGCCGGTTCCGACCTGCGCTCGATGAAGACGCGCGCGGTGCGCCAGGGCGATCACTACATCGTCAACGGCACCAAGCATTTCATCTCCTACGCCGACGTTGCCGATTTCATCGTGCTGTTCGCGGCCAGCGGCGAGGAGCAGACGGAGAAGAGATCGAAGAAGCTCATCACCTCCTTCCTGATCGACAAAAACATGTCGGGGCTCGAGGTGCGCAAGGGCCCCAACTCGGTCTCGCATCGGGGATTTCATCACTGCGAGCTGGTCTTCACCGATTGCAGGATTCCGGTCGCGCAGATCCTGGGCGAGGAACACCACGGCTTCGATGTCGCCAACAAATGGCTGGGCGCCACGCGCCTCACGGTCGCGACGCAATGTGTGGGCCGCGCGCAGAAGGCGCTGGAGATGGCGACGCAGTGGGCCGCAACCCGCAAGCAGTTCGGCCAGACCATCGGCAAATTTCAAGGCACCTCCTTCAAGCTCGCCGACATGGCGACCGAGATCCAGGCGGCCGAATGGCTGGTCCTGAGCGCCGCCTGGAAGGCCGATCAGGGCACGGTGCAGGATCAGGACTATGCGATGGCCAAGCTCTACGCGACCGAGATGCTGGCGCGGGTGACCGACAATGCCGTGCAGATCTTCGGCGGCATGGGCCTGATGGAAGAAGTTGGCGTCGAGCGGCTTTGGCGGGACGCGCGTGTCGAGCGCATCTGGGACGGCACTTCCGAGATCCAGCGCCACATCATCAGCCGCTCGCTGCTGCGCCCGCACGAGGGTTGAGCACTCCCGCCTTCTCCTTCGCCCCGCTCTTGCGGGGAGAGGGCTGGGGTGAGGGGCGATCGCAACCGCTAGATCTCGCCGGCACCTCGCCCTCCCATGGGCCTTCGGCCCGCGGGCCCCTCCCTCTCCCCGCTGACGCGCGGAGAGGGGAAGAAGCGCCGATTGTGCGAGGACTTTCTACTTCTTCTTCGGCTGCCACAGCCCTAGCGGCGCGCCGGCCGGATCGACGATGACCGAGAGCGAGCCGGTACCCATCACCTCGGTCACGTCCTTCATCACCTTGGCGCCGAGCTTCTTGGCCTTCGCGGTCGCGGCGACGATATCCTCGACCAGCACGTAGGGCAGCCAGAAGGACGTGGCGCCGGGGATCATCTGCTTCATCATGCCCCCGCCGGTACCGTCGCCGACGCTGATCATCGTGTAGGTCATGCCGTCGCCCATCTCGACCGCATCGAGCTTCCAGTCGAATAGCGCGCTGTAGAAAGGCTTGGCTTTGGCGAGGTCGGTGCTGCTGAGTTCCACATGCACGAAGGGGTTGCCCATGATCGCTCTCCTGGTTGGGGCTGAAGCGGCATGGACTCCATCCCCGCGCCAAAATATGTTCAAGAACATATTTTAGTTCCAGCCCACTCTGTCGGTGATCCCGCTTGCTTCATCGATGACAAGAAGGTGACGGACCATGCCCTACCCGCAGGACCACCGCGAGGAGACTCGCGAGCGAATCCTCGCCAGCGCCCGGCGTCTGTTCAACCGCAAGGGCCTTTCCGAGGTTTCGATCGACGAGGTGATGGCCGGCGCCGGCCTCACGCGCGGCGGCTTCTACAGCTATTTCGACAGCAAGGACGAGCTCTATGCCGAGGCGATCACGCTCTTCACGCGCCGCTTTCCGAGCGAGCCCTGGCAATGCGTTGCAAGCGGGCCACCGGCCGACCGTCCGCTCGCGGCCGTGATCGTCGATGCCTATCTGTCACGTGTACATTTCGAGGATGTCGAAGGCTCCTGCCCGATGCTGGGCTTGCCCAGCGACGTCGCCCGTGGCGGCGGCGCGGTCAAGGCCGCTTACCGGGAGGTGCTGGGCATGATGGTTGGGGCCTTCTCGGCCCATCTCGGCCCCGACCGCAAAGCGGCCTATGAGCGAGCCCTTGGCATCGCGGCGCTCTGTGTGGGGGGCATGGTGCTGGCGCGCGCCGTCGGCGATCCGGCGCTGGCCGACGATCTGCGTGAGGCCGCGCGCAAGATGGCGCAATCGATCGGTGCCTGGGACAGGACGCCGGAGCCGGCTTGAGCCAAGCTCCGCGAGGACCGCTGGCAAGAGGGCGGAAAGCTTTGCTAGCCTGTCAACCAGATCCAAGCCACCGCCCCATGGGAGCTGGCATCTTGGCCGTCATCCGCGCATTTCATTCCGGCCGCCGCCGTTCCGCCGCCGATCCGGCCAAGGCGCGACCGGCTCGGCCTGCGCGCCGGCCGGCTTCGCTCGCCGACGCGATCCTCGATCCGGCGGCGCTGGGCGGGCTGGTGGAGCATCTCGAGACCGATCGCTTCTTCGATCGGCTGTATGACCTCCTGAACAGCACGCTCCATATCGACAATCTGGTCGCGATCGTCTTCCGCCCGCTGGGCTCGCCGCTCATCCTCCATCAGAGGTCGCCGCAGGAGCCGAACTTCTTCCGGATGATGTATGCCCAGGGCGCCTATCTGCTCGATCCGTTCTATCTGGCGAGTAAGGACGAGCGGCGCTCCGGGATCCATCGCCTGAAGCATCTGGCGCCGGACCGCTTCATCGAGAGCGAGTTCTATCGCAACTATTACGCCAAAGTGTCGATGATCGACGAGATCGGGCTGCTCTGGCCCTTCGACGACGAGCTGACGATCCATCTGTCGCTGGGCCGGCGCCTCGGCTCCGCCCGCTTCGGCGCGCCGGAGTTCCGGGCCTTCTCCCATATCGCGCCTTTACTGGTGGCCTTGCTGCGCCGGCAGACCCGCGCGGCGATCGAATCCTGGCGCAATCCGCCGCCGCCAAGCAGACCGGCCGAGACGGGCGAGAAAGTGACCGATATCGCCCAAGACTGGCTCAAGGACTTTCACGCGACCGCGCGCGAGACGGAGATCGCGGCCTT
>Ga0335070_10006126_pt1 | contig 14163 bp, 12 predicted proteins | sample Lox_Sample_13_FD_206722 | JGI IMG/M metagenome (GOLD analysis project Ga0335070, IMG submission 206722) | Soil microbial communities from Loxahatchee National Wildlife Refuge, Florida, United States - Lox_Sample_1.3 | ecosystem: Environmental > Terrestrial > Soil > Wetlands | place: USA... | reverse complement strand
TCATAATGGAAAAGTCATCTGGTTTACTATAAGGAACATTTCTCCTGGCTCTCATAATCAGGCGAACCTGGTCCTGTGCCTCTTGCATAGAGCCGAAATCCTCCACCTTAACGAAGATAGACATAAACCTTCTGGTACCGAAAAGTTTATTAAAGGTAGTGATCGGGATCAGGACGAAATTGTCCTGATTCTCGCCCAGAAAAGACCCTCTTTTCTTAGCGACTCCCACTATCCGGAAATAGTAATTGCCTACTTTGATGTCTTTGTCCAGTGGGTCCTGCCCTGGAAACAGGTTGTCTGCTACTTCCCATCCGACCAAAACCACATTCCTGTTGCGCTCGTTTTCGAATTCGGTCGGGTACCTTCCGCTGGCTAAGTCATAAGATGAAATCTCAGTTATATTGCCCGTGGCGCCCCTTATTTCCACATCATTTATATATTTATCTCCGCGCTTTACTTTTCTGAAAGCCGCAGCTTCTGCTCCTACTTTCCAGCAGAGTGGACACCTTTTCTGGATAGCCTCCATATCCTGAAGAGTGATATCCTTTCTCTTCATTATCTCATGCCACTCCTCATCATTCATGATTGCACCACCGAATTTAGCCACAAAAAAAGTAGTGGGGCCCAGGGTGTTGATCTGGTCTGCCACGTATTTGTTCATACCAGCGATGATCGAGACCACGGCTATAACGGTCATCACTCCAATGATCACCCCGATCAGGGTGAGAATCGAGCGGAGTTTATTCGCCACCAGCGATTTTAAGGCGATCCCTATGCTTTCCAGAAACTGCATATTTTCTCTTTTAAAAGTAATTCCTCGGAGTTTTGGAGTGCAAACCTTCAGGTTTGCCTTGACGAACAGGTTCTTTGAAACTGCAAAGGTAAAACTAAAGTTCTACACTCCAGTATTTACCTGAGATATTTATTTTCTTTTTTCATCCCTTTCGATTTTTCCATCCCGGAGATGAATACTCCTGTGCGCATGGGCGGCGATGTCTGCCTCGTGAGTGACCAGGATGATAGTGTTGCCCTCGGAGTGAAGCCGGTCAACCAGTTTCATGATCTCGGCACCAGTAGCTGTATCCAGGTTGCCTGTGGGTTCATCCGCTAAAATAAGTGAGGGATTGTTCACGATAGCTCTGGCTATTGCTACTCTCTGCCTCTCACCGCCGGAAAGCTCGTTTGGCTTGTGAGTGATCCGGTCAGCCAAGTCGACCATTTCCAGAGCCCTTTTTGCCTTGTTCTGCCTTTCTTTTGACTCGGTTCCATTGTAAATCAGAGGAAGCTCCACGTTGTGCAGGGCAGTTGCCCGGGGAAGAAGATTGAATGTCTGAAATACGAATCCGATCTCCTTGTTACGGATGAATGCTAATTCGTCATCGTTCATCTGGCTAACCAGCCTGCTGTTCAGATAATATTCTCCCTTAGTGGGTGTATCCAGACAGCCGACCAGATTCATTAGGGTCGATTTGCCTGAACCTGAAGGTCCCATAATCGCCAGATATTCTCCTTTTTCTACTTCTAAATCTACTCCCCTCAAGGCTTGAACCTGGACCTTTTCGTTTCCAATCTCATATATCTTCCAGAGATCCTGGGTTTTTATCAGCACTTTAGGCTCCCTCTTTCTTCACTATTGTCTTTTCTATTTTGACCTTGTCCCCATCTTTCAAGGTCCTGAGGATCTTATAGCTCCCGGTTATTATCTGATCATTTTCCTTGAGCCCCGACATAACTTCCATATTCTGCTGGTCAGAGATACCGCTTTTGACAGGGACGAACCTTGCTCTTCCTTTCTCCACCAAAAACACTCCTTCGACCTCTTTTTTCTTTTCTTTCCCTTTTTCCTCTTTTACCGAGGAGGCCTGAGCTTCTGATTTACCTTCTTTGGGCTTGGCAGTCAAGGTGTCTTTTTTCTCCTCCCGCATTACCATTGCTGCTATCGGTATGCTGAGAACGTCTTTATGCGAAGCAGTAGTGATGTCTACAGAGGCAGACATTCCAGGCTTTATTCCCTTAACTTCATCTGTGATCAGAACCTTAACCAGGAAATTTACCACCTGGTCTTGGGTTCCATAGCCGGTTATTATAGCGGTATTCCCTATTTCCGAAACTTCACCTTGGAACGAGGTATCCGGGAAAGCATCGATTTTTATTTTGGCTTCCTCTGCTAATCTGGCTTCTGCGATATCGGTCTCATCTACTTCCACCTCTACCTCGAATGCAGAAAGGTCGGAGATTGTCATAATCTCGGTCGGATTATAGGTGGCACCGGTTACCATCTCCCCTTCTTTTTTCAGAAGTTGGGTGATTTTTCCATCCATTGGAGCGGTGATAGTGGTCTTGGCTAAAAGGTCTTCAGCCTGCCTGAGAGATGCCTGGCTTTGATCGAATTGTGCCTGGGACACATTGTACTGGGTCAAAGATGCATCATACTGCTCTTTGGATGTAAGACCCTTCTCGTAGAGCTTCTGCTGCCTTTCGTGCAGCAGTTTTGATTGTTCGAAATTGGCTTTGGCTGAACTTAGCTGGGCAGTGGCTTGAGCTACTGCGGACCTGTATTCCGAGGGGTCGATCTGAACTAAGAGCTGTCCTCTCTTGACCATATCCCCGTCTTTTACCGGAAGGCTTATGATCAGTCCCGGAACAGTGGCACCGATCTTAACATCATTTTTAGCCTGGACTTTGCCGCTCCCTGTTACCACCGAGGCTATATCTCCCTTTTTGACCTTGTCGACCTGCACCTGGTAGACTTTCTCTCCCGAGCGTAACAGATTTACCAAGACTATTACGAAAACTAAAAGTATTACCCCTGCAATGATTAAGATCTTGCTTCTTTTTTTCATACTACCTCCTTGGAACTATGACAATGCTTGCTTATCTTCCTGTGGCTTGCTCAAACTGGGCAACTGCTAAGTTGTAATCGTACAGAGCTTGTACTTGGTTATTCTTGGCTGTTTTATATGATACGTTGGCATCTAGCAGGTCCAGAATCGATGCCGCACCCAAGTTATATTTCTCCTGGGTCAGTTTTAAATCCTCTTCGGCAGAGGTTAAAGCATCATTGGTCAACTGTATCTTCTGTTCGGCTTCTTTCACTGCAACATAGGCCTGCTTGATTGCCAGAGCTACAGTTCTTTTGTTCTGCTCCAGATTATCCTGGTTTAACTTGACCTGGGCTTTGGCGCTTCTGACGTTGCCCGTGGTGAGGAAACCGTCGAAAATGCTCAGGCTGATTCTTAAGCCTATATCCCAGGAATCGAATTTACTCCAGTCACTACTCGATTTTGGAAAGATTATGTCACTCCACGAGTAGTCTCCAAAAAAAGATATGCTCGGGTAATTAGCGCTCCGTGCAACGGTAAGGCTGGAGCGGGACTGGTTCAACCCCATCCTCGCTTTGTCTATTTGCGGATGGCTATCCAGAGCTCTTCTGGTTTCCTGTTCTACGTCATAACTAAATCCTGTGTACTCCAGCTTGGCATTAATTTCTAAGGGAGTGTTGACGTCCAGACCTAACAGGTTGTTTAAGTTTGCCTCTGCCAATTTCACGTTATTCTCGTTGGTAATCAAAGTCAGGCTGTCGTTCCCTAACTGGACCTTGGCTTTCAGATAATCAGAAAGAGAAGCAGCTCCCAGGTCGTATCTGGCTTTTGCCATCTTCAATTGTTCGAGACTAACCCCTACGGCGTCAACCTGGACATCATACAGCATCTGAGCTTTTAGCAGATCATAACATCCCTGCTTGACGTTCAAGGTTACAGATTGCTCTGCCAGTTTAAGATCATCCCAGGCTGATTTTTTGCCATACCTCTTAAGATTAAACCCAGCGAAGTTTGCCCCTCCATTGAATATGGTCTGGTCCAACCCAAGATTGAAACTATACTGGTCCCTTGAGCTGACTAACTGCCCAAGCCTGAGCCTCAACACTTCTGTGCTGTTCCTGGTCCAACCAGAGGAAGCACTGAGCGAGGGGAGAAAATTCGAGAATCCTCCTAAATAATTCCACTTGGCTGACTGGTAATTCTGCTGTGCAGACAGTGCCGGAAAGCTATGTTTGAGCGCGATGTTTACTGCATCGTCAACGGTGAGAACTCTCTTCTGTAGCTCCTGGGCTGAAGCTGAAAAAAACCAGAACAAAACTATTAAGAAAACCGGCAATAACGCTTTCTTTCTCATTTTTACTCCTTTAAAAATTTTACCAGGTAACCGGTATCCCGGAAACAGACATTCCCAACACACCCAAACCTATACCTATAATTACTAAAATCGCCCAACCGATAATGGTGGCTACGAGCGCCTTTGACATGGAGAATTTATATAGAACCGTAACTCCTAGGGCTATCAGGATTAACTGCCAGATAGAGAATATCTCCACAGCACCCAAAAGCATGTATCTGATTTTGGTGAAATCACCCTCAGGCACGAGAAGTGCCAGACTGGTCTGGACATTGGCTGAATTCTTGGCTAAAATCAAAGGGGTTTTCAAGATCGCTCCCAAAGTAGGAATAAAGGAAGTATAGGTGACAATTGACAAAACCTTCTTATAGCTGCTATCCCCACCCAGGATGATATTGCATAAAAAGTAAACGAACGAAGTCAAAAGTATCAGTCCTATAAAAACTTTAATGATCTCGCTTATAACTGTGCTTATCCTTTTGACGGTAGTTATCTCGGTCATCTTATCCAGAATCCCAGGTGCAGAGGCTACTCTTGGGCTTTGTGAGACGATCTCTTTCTGTAGCAGTAGATTCTGAGGCAGGGTAATCTCTGCTACGATTACTCCGATTACAACAATAAGCAGAAAAGCAAAAAGCCATGAGGGTTTGTTGTTCAGAAAAGTGAAGACCTTCTTAGGCTCAAAAAAAACTCCGAAAACCCTGGCAAAGAAACCCATTTTCTCCTCTTGTGGCATTGCCTGAGGCTCTGTGGGTTTTAATTCCTGTTCCATTTTACCTCCATTGATTAGACACAACTTACTTTATTTTAACGTAATAAAACCAAAAAAGTTGCAAAAATCAATCTAAAAAGGGGATTGAATTATGACTTTAGAGGTATTGTATGAAGAGCAAACATTCTCCTCTCCTCACAGGAGAGGGACAGGGTGAGGTCATTTTGCAGCGTCGGGCTTCACACCAGAAGTGTAGCTAAGGTAGATGTTATCACCCGACCGAAAACAGATTTGCCTGTCGAGGATGATAACATCCTCGATGAGTAGTGCAGTTCTGAAATCTATTTTCTTCTTTTACTGATCAGCAATGCACCAGTAAGTATAATTACAGCTACAATGGCAAAGGGAGCTTTGAGCCCAGGAGGAAGCTGGCTTTTTCCGATTAGCAATGGTAAGATCAGGATTGAGACCAGGTTCATCACCTTGATCAGAGGGTTTAGAGATGGACCTGCAGTGTCTTTGAAAGGATCGCCGACTGTATCTCCTATCACCGCTGCCTTGTGCGATTCTGAGCCTTTTCCTCCGTAGAGCCCTGCCTCTATCGTTTTTTTGGCATTATCCCAGGTTCCTCCGGAAATGGAAAGCATCACTGCTAAAAGCTGTCCGGTAAGGATAGTCCCGGCTAAGAATCCGCCTAATCCATCCACACCTAAAAGGAATCCGACTATCAGGGGTGAGAGTATAGCTAATAGTCCCGGAGTGACCAGCTCCTTCTGAGCTGCTGCAGTAGAGATGTTGACGCATTTGTAATACTCCGGTTTGGCTTTTCCCTCCATCAGTCCAGGAATCTCTTTGAACTGCCTTCTCACTTCTTCGACTACCTGAAAGGCGGCTCTTCCTACCGCTCTTATGGCTAAGGAACTGAAAAGGAAAGGCATCGCCCCTCCGATCAGAAGCCCTACAAAGGCATTCGGCAGGTTGATCTGAATACCTCTTTCGAAGAACTTATAGACTGGGTCAAGCAGGTTGATATCCGACCCATAAGACCTGAACAAGGAAACTGCTGCCACCACGGCTGAGGCTATGGCAAATCCTTTGGTCACAGCCTTGGTAGTGTTTCCCACTGCATCTAATTTGCTCACTATCATTTGGGCATCTGGATTTCTATCCTCCTCAAGTACTTTTGACATCTCGAAGATGCCGTTAGCATTGTCCGATACCGGCCCGTAAGAATCCATGGAGACTATTATGCCTGTGGTGGTGAGCATCCCCATTCCGCATAACGCTATCCCGTAAGCGGCTAAGGCCAAATCCCCGCCAAAAATCAGGTTCGAAGTCAATATCGCGGCGCCTATGACGATGATGGCTAAAACGGTCGACTCCATCCCTTCAGAAAACCCAGCTAAGATGGTAGTTGCCGCACCGGTCTTGGTGGCGCGCGCAGTCTCCTTTACCGGACTATATTCCACTGCAGTATAATATTCTGTGAGGTAACTGATCAAAACTGCCAGCACGATTCCGGAAAATGTAGCCCAGAAAAACCTCATGTCCGGAGCACCCCAGGGAGTCTTTATGTAAAAATAGTTAATCAGTCCGAATCCGATAGTAGAAGTCAAAGCAGCAATCAAAAAACCGTTCTGGATAGGTCTCATCGGGTTGAAATCCTTTTTGTCCTTACCTTTGACTCTCCAAGTGCCCAGAATAGACGCAAATACCCCAACTGCCCTGACCAGAAGTGGGAAAACAATCAATTTCAAAGCTAGGTCTTTGCCAAAGGTAGATGGATTAAAGACCGCATAAGATGCACCCAGAATCATGGCGGCAACTAAGGTGACTTCGTAAGATTCAAAAAGGTCTGCAGCCATTCCGGCACAATCTCCCACATTGTCCCCTACAAGATCCGCAATCACAGCTGCATTTCTGGGATCATCCTCAGGAATTCCGGCTTCGACTTTCCCGACAAGGTCTGCTCCTACGTCAGCTGCCTTGGTGTAGATTCCACCTCCGACCCTCATAAACAAAGCTACCAGACTTCCTCCGAAACCGAACCCGATCAGAACCATCATTGCCCTTTCCTTGAAAAGCATAAAAATGACCGTGGCTCCGACCAGTCCCATCCCTATGGTGAACATTCCGGTAACAGTGCCGGATTGAAAAGCAGTTTCCAGGGCATTCTTGAATGAGGTTCTGGCAGCGTGAGCGACTCTGACGTTACCTCGGACAGCTACTGACATCCCTATAAGCCCGGTCATAGCTGATAGGGTAGAACCGGCTAAGAACGCCAGAGCGATACCCCAGACCATCTTCCAATCTGGGGTTCCATCTGGAAGGACATATATATTTTTGTAAACAATAAACAGCACGATCGTCAGAATTATGATAAAGAAAAATAGAACCCTGAACTGACGGGTGAGGTAGGCTTTTGCCCCTTCCTGAATTGCTTTTGCCACTTCAACCATCTTGGGTGTACCCTGATCCTTTTTAATCACCTTGAATGCCAGGTAAAGTCCATAAGCCAATCCCAAGATGGCTGAGAGCAAAACAAAGTACAAAGCCAGATTAACTGTCTGATCAAAAGGAGGCAGAAGAACATTCTCTTCCCCGGCAAAAAGCTTAACCGGAAATAAGGCTAAAAAGAAAATCGATAATAAAATTAGAAATTTAAAGCTTAAGTGCTTTGGCATTTCTCCTCCCTTCTAAGACTTTCTATCGACAAAAAAACAAGGCAGTTTAACAAGAACTGCCTTGTTGACTTTCTACAGCTTTTGCATCCTGCAGTTGTAACCTCTTCCTTATTTTAAAACGAATTCAACTTTGTATGTGACCCAGCAAGCCACTGGAACCTTATTGCTGATAGCTGGCTTGTATTCATTCTGCCTAGCTGCTTGAATCGCTGACTCGCAGAAGATGTCCGGGTTTATGCTCCCCTGGGTTAGGCATTTAGCTTCTTTGACCTTTCCGTGTTTATCTATCCATGCCTGAACATAGACCCTTCCCTCAACTCCCGATCTCCTGGCTAATTCCGGATAGGCTGGTTTAACCTCTTTGACCATCACTGGAGCCGAGTCATACGGAATAAACGTATCTGAGGGTGGAATTTGTTCATCTAAAGTCTCGATTCCTGGTGATCCTCCACCATAAACCCCTTCGCCTTCAAGGTCTGGACTCTGCAGATTCCTTCGCATATCTTCCCGAGTTGCAAAGTTCTCTGTTCCCCTATTCTGATTGTCCGGAATCGCCATAGGAACTCCCGAAGAAGGCAGGCCAACTTTAGGTTCAATCTGCTGAACCGAATGAGGAGTTAAATCTTTAATGATCGAAGGAGGCGGTTGCGGTGTCATATTTTTTATGATTGGTGGTCCAACTTCTGGTCCCGGCTTTTGCGATTCGGCCGGGCTAAAGAATACAAAAAAAGAAGCCAGTAAAAAATTAAATATCCCGGCTACAAGCACAGCTCTGCCCAGGTTTCCCTGGTAAGCTCTCTTAAGTTCGAAAGCTCCATAAGGTATGGCGACTTTCATCTTTCATCCCTCCTTTCGGATGGAATTGTGTGATGATTTGTCCTCCTTATGAATCTTTTATATTAAAGAGCCTCCTCTTATTCCCTAGACCTTATTTCAAATTAAAGTCGATTTTATACAGCACCCGCACAGCAATCGGCTGATGATTGGCTATAGCGGGTTTGTATTCATTCTGCATTGCCGCTTTAATCGCCTCATCGCAGAAGATGTCCAGATTCACGCTTCCCTCTTTTACGCATCTGGCCTCTCTCACCTTGCCCGACCGGTCCACTAATGCCTCGACGAACACTTTCCCCTCGACTCCAGATTTTCTGGCCAGCTCCGGATAAGTTGGTTTAACCCATTTTATGGGAACCGGGGCTTCCTCGTATGGGACGAATTCTCCCGGGGCAGGTAAATACTCATCCTGCGGTATTTGAATAGCTAACGACTCCTTACCTGTTCCCTCAGTAGCCACAGTGGGATTCTGTAAAACTCCCAGTTCGGCCTGGCTGGCCAGGGTCACAGTTTCCTTGACCTGCTCATCCGGGACCGCCTTGGGGACTCCGACCGAGGGTGCAGCAGCTGCGGCTGGTGCCGCTACTGCAACCTGATGGGCTACGTTTTGGGTGAGAGAAGGAGGTGCTCCTAACTCAAGCGGAGTTCTGATAGTTATGACCCTTTTAGCCACCGGCTTCTGAGCAGCCAGGCGCGTAAACAGCACAAAGGAGCCGAACAGGACCAGGTATATCAGGCAAGAGATGAGAACTGCGATGCTGAAATTTTTCTGATATGAACTTTTTAGCTCAAATGCGCCATAAGGTGTTGCGACTCTCATTTTTACTTCCCTCCTTTCGGCTGAAGCTTCCCGGTGATAAGCCCTTGATCTTCATCCGTGAAAGGGGCAAAGCTGAAACGGTAGCTGAAGTTAGGGTTTTTCTCCTGCATCTGCTTTTCCACCAACTGTATTTCGTCCACTATATCGATCATCTTATAATACTTGGCATCCTTGGCGATCTTGATCAGGGTCACCAGCTTGGGCTTTTCCTGGTTCCTTCGCAGAAGAATAGGTCTTAAAGAATCAGCAGGCATGGGAACCGGCTTGTCCACTCCCATATTCCAGTAAATCTTCCCGTCCGAATCCACCCTTAAGGTGAGCAAGTTAGATTCTGCTATCGGGACAGGCTGGTCCTCCGGAGGAAGGTTGATCTCCATTGCCTGGGGGAGACTGAAAATAGTGGTCACCATATAGAAGATCAACAGTAAAAATGCAATATCCACCATAGGGGTCATATCTATTCGTATTCCTATTCTTCTTTTGGGTCTTCTAAGCCCTCCGGTCTTTTTCCCTCGAGGACTTGGTCCTCCTACGTCAACCGCTGCCATAAAAATTCACTCCTTCGGAAAAATTCTCTATAAACGTTCTTAGCTTCCCGCCTCGATCTCGGTTACCAGCTGGAAGCGGGGCATATGGTTATCGCGCATGGTATTCATCAGGGCCTGTATGGTTCCATAATGGGCCTCCCGGTCTGCTTTGATTACCACAAAAATACCAGGATATTTTGCCCGGATCTGTAATATCGCACCAGGCAGGGTACTCAGATTGACATCCTCATATACCCTATCCAGAACCTGCTGGCTTTTGCCTTGAACCTCTATCTGCTTCCTATCCACATAATCTACGGCAATACTGTCATCTTTGGTAACTGTTATGTTCAGAATATCCTTTTCCGGCAGCTTGATCTGGGAATGGGAGGCTGGCAGAGTCACTGATTTCTTCTCCGGAGGCTTGAACTGGGTCGTGGTCATGTAGAAGATCAAAAGCAGAAAGGCGATATCCACCATCGGGGTCATGTCTATCTTGACCCCTATTCTCCTTTTCATCCTCTTGAGCATTACTTTTCCGCCTCCTTACTTTTCAGAAGCTGCAGGACTTCGTAAGAAGCCTCGTCCATGGTGTAGTTGAATGCATCCACCTTATTCACGAAGAAATTGTAAGCGACGATGCCGATGATGGCACATAGCAGTCCGCCCGCAGTGTTTACCAGAGCCTCGGAGATTCCGGTCGCCAGTTTCATAGCATCGATCACTCCACCAACCCTCTCGGAAGTAGCCTTAAAGGCTCTGATCATTCCGATGGTGGTTCCTAAAAGTCCGATCATGGTAGCGATAGAGGCGATAGTGGAGAGCGCAATCAAATTCCTCTCCAGTAATGGAACCTCCAACGCATTGGCTTCTTCGATAGCCCTCTGGGTTTCGCTTAGGCGTTTTTCCGAAGCTGTATTCGTTCTAAGCTGCTGATACCTCTCGATTCCCGCTCTTAAGACATTAGCGGTGGTGCCTCTCTGCTTGTCGCAGGCTGCGATGGCTCCGTCATAATCGCTCTTGTCCAGCATGGTTATTACATTCCTGAAAAAAGACTGGACTGAAGCTTTTCCCCGGGCCTTTCTCAGAGTCAAGGTCCTCTCTATGATAAAAGACAATAACATTACTAACAAACCAAGCAATAATCCCACCAGTGGTCCTCCCAATCTCAGGTAATCCGGCAACAGCATTGCCCAGATGATATATCCGATGGCAAGCGAGACGATCAGGACCAGGACTATAAAAATCGATTGCTTCATACAAATACCTCCATTAAAAGTTAGGAATTTAAGTTATTGATTTCATTTTTGTGGTAGAAGACTATCTCATCCTTGCCTCCTTAAGACTTTATAGATCATTGGCTTTCACGCTGTTCAATATCCAGCATCCCAGGGAGATCCACAGGCCGAACCCGGAGATGCTCACCAGGGTTATCACGTCAAAATTATCTTTTATCTGGTTTACACCAAAAGCAGATGCCAGAGGTGCAGCTACTCCAATTATCGATATTATTACGGTTATAATCCACAAAAAAAGAGGAATGAAATTGAGCCTGAGAGTCTTTTTGACCTTGCTAAGATAAGCTTCTTCTGAGCCGGATTTACTGTAAAGAGCAAGCAGGTTAAGTATGCCAAAGAGCAACGAGCTTAACATGGTCAGGGGAAAAAGAAGCGCCAGAACACCGAGAAGTGCTCCTCCAAGCCCGGAGTATGTCATCAGGGTGCCTAAATTGAGCAGGTACCCAAAGGCGCTAAAGTTCATCGCGTTCTCCCCGCGAGTGAAAGTAAACCAGGGAAGGAAAAGGCACAATACCATCAGAGCAGAAGTAACCGTTAAGATCCATTTCTCCAGAGGTGAGAAAACCGAAACCGAAATTAGGCTGTGATCGCGCTCCTCTCTTTCCCCTTTTTCTTTTCTTTCCCTGACTTCTTCTAAATACTTTTTCTCCTCTTCCGGATTTTTCCAGAATCTCGCCGTTCGGGAAGAGTAAACGTCGAATCCGATATATTTATACCGCTGGTCATCTTCCTTTTTTTCCGATTTTTTCTCCTCTACCATCTTTCTCCTTTGTATTTACAATCGAATTTAAAATTTATTCCTGAGAATCCTGAAATGAAATTACGCTCTAATAATTATATTCCAGAAACTGCAGCCGGTCCTTGGCGACCTTGTTATTCGGATCGAGTCTCAGAACCTTGCGATAAGCCTCCTTGGCTCTTTCGTACTGGTTGGTGATGTCGTATGCCTGCGCCAGCCAGAGGTTGAAGGAGATATCGTTTCCCTGACAGCTGACTGCTTCGGAAAGGGGCCGGATGGCCTCCCCAGCCCGGTTCAGGGTTAGCAGGACATAGCCATAATTGCCCTTGGCCTGACAGTCCTGCGGGCTAAGCTGGAGTATCTTTTCGTACTCCTCTCTAGCCGCGGCATAATCCTTAAGCTCGCTCAGGAAGATGTAAGCCAAGTACTGGTGAGCCTGAAGATAATCCGGCTTCAGTTCCACCACTTTTTTGAGCGGCTCTAAAGCATCTTTAAACTGTTTCAGATTAACGTAGCAGTAAGCTAAATTGAGATAGCTATTGAAGCTGGTTGAATCTAACTCGATTTTCTTTTTCAAGGCAGGTATAGCATCTGAATACTTCTTGAGCTGGTAATAAGCCAAGCCCAGATAAGAATAAGATTCACTGTAGGTCGTGTCCAGTTTGATTGCCAAATTTAGAGATTCGACTGCTTTTTCCAAGTTCAGCGAGTCCCCCAGAAAAAAATGAACCTTTCCATAATTGACCAGGAAATCCCGGTCTTTCAAGGCCCATTCAAAATTGCTTTTACTGGTATATCTTTTCTGGTAGTTTTCAAAAGCCGAGGCTGCTTCCTGATTCATCTTCTTATCCTCGTAACTTTTTCCCAGAAAATAGTAGGCTTCTGTCAGGGTGGAATCAAGTTTGATAGCTTTGTCCAGATCGGTTATGGCACTGTCAAGCTGAAACATATTGTAATATGCTTTCCCCAAGCCCAAATAAGCCTGGGGATTGTTCTGGTCGAGCTTGACATATTCGTTATAAGCCCAGCCTGATTCTGGGAATTTCTTGGCTAAGAAATAGATGCTTCCCAAGTCCAAGTAAACCGATTTGAATTTCGGCTCCAAAAGAATCGTCCGCTTGAAAGCATCTGCTGCGGCATTGAAGTCCATCTGGGTGAGATAAGCTCTGCCCAGACTGTAGTAAACTTCGGCTTGGTTGGAATCAAGGCTGATTGCCTGCTTGTACTCGTCGATGGCAATGGAAGTCACGCCTTTTTGCAGATTCACATCCCCTAAGTTTTTGTGATATTCGAAATTTTTCGGGTCAGCAGAAATAGCAGAGCGGAAGCTAATGTCCGCATCCTCCAGTTTCCCCTGAGCCATCTGCACCAGCCCTATGCCGTTCAGAAAATCGCCCGAGTTCTTTTTGATCTCCAGTCCCTGGTTAAAAGTCTGCAATGCCTGGTCATATGAGCCTTTTTTCAGATAGGTTAAACCAAGTTTGTAAATTGCTTCAAGATATTTTGGCTTGCGGTCGATGGCACTTTTTAGCTGGGCGATAGCATCATCATACATCCCCTTTTCGAAATAGCAGGCACCCAGATAATAGTAAGGCTCAGGCTCAATAGGTTTTTTATCGATATAGGATTTTAACAGGTTTATGGCGGTATCGTAGTCCCCTTTCTGGTATGCTCTTTTACCGCTCTCCAGATCCTGGCAGCCCGCGGTTATGTATAAGCTTAAAAGCAGAATCAGGGCTGCAAGCCATACCCGGGTGATTATCTCTTTTCTTTTCATCAGACCCTTATTCAAAAGCTTTAAAATTATCATAAATCCTTTCCCTGTCAAGTATTTTATTTGTCAATCTTTGGTTTTTTTTTATCCCTTTTTTTCGTCTATCCTTTCCTCTTTACGGAACTTGCTTCTTAAGAGAAAAAACCTTACCAATCCATAGGCCAGTATTATCCCTCCAAATATACTACGAAAATCGGAGGGCATACTTCTGAATATACCGGAAATAATCAAGAGACCCAGGATGATTAATACCGCTACCAGGGAATAGTTAAAAGCTCTTTCGAATTTTGAGGAATGGCTGTTCAGAACCTAAAATCTCCCACACTGATTGAAAAGATTAAGGAAAATCAATTCTTCAGTAATTTTAATTAAAAAATTCATTTTGTCAAGTCTAAATTTAAGTCGAAGTTGAACTTGAACGGGCGCTCCTGATATTATCGATTTCTTTTTTCAAAGGACAAAAAATCCCATTTTAAGCTTACAAATTTCATACCAAAAAGTAAATATTTGGACTAACAAATCTCTCATGAACTTAGCTCTGCTGAAGATTCCATAAAAATTCAAATTTGACAAAAATTAGCAAAACCATACAGCCTTTT
>Ga0335070_10006125_pt1 | contig 14163 bp, 5 predicted proteins | sample Lox_Sample_13_FD_206722 | JGI IMG/M metagenome (GOLD analysis project Ga0335070, IMG submission 206722) | Soil microbial communities from Loxahatchee National Wildlife Refuge, Florida, United States - Lox_Sample_1.3 | ecosystem: Environmental > Terrestrial > Soil > Wetlands | place: USA: Florida... | reverse complement strand
GTAATCACCTCAGGATGGGAATGGCGCGATAGTGGTTGCATTCTAGCACCCCGGCTGTCGCTCAGGGGTGACACTTGTGGCCAATCGGCGCGCGGAGCCAAGCGGATCGGAAATCCGATCAAGCAAGAACCGCGCGGGCGCTGCAGCGCCCCCGCGGTGCCTCGAAACTTGGGCCGCCCGTCGGCGTGCCGCGGATGCCCATCGTTCCACCCGTCTATGGGAGCGTGTCCCTGCCGCCCGAGGATCTGGGCGACGGGAGCGGTGGCCGCAGACGGTTGCGCCGGCGCTACTCGAATCCGGATTCGCGCTCCGCGATGCCACTATCGCGCGTGGCCGGGAGTGCGACTTGGGCCCAGCGGTCCTCCGCCTCCGCCTCGTCGAAGTCGCTCTCGACCTCCGGCGGGGGCGGCACCAGTTCGCGCAACTCCAGCTCGCGCAGCAGCTGCGCGTCCGTCATCTTCTCGAAGCCGATGAACCCGCGCCGCAGAATCAGCCGCAGCCAGTCGCTCTCGTCTGCATGCCGGATGGATTGGAGAGCATGCGTGAGCAGTCGCGAAACCGCAGCCGCTCGATCGAGGTTGTTGCGTGGCATACGTCGCCTCCCGAGGGATAGGACAGCGCGGTAGTATCTCAGCGTTGTATGAATTTCAGTCGACGCGGGGAGGTTTTCGCGTAGCCAGCAATGCTCAGTCGGTCGCGGGCGACATTCATTTTCGCGGGCGACGTCGCACCGGTTCACGGAAGCGGCTGGAACCCATAGGGCAAAGCGTAGGGATCGAACGGGAAGCGTCGGTCCTAGCGTTCGCCGTGCGACGCAGCTTGAAGCAGTTCCCCCGTACTGCCACGCGCCGTGCCTGCCCCACGCTAGGGCACAGGCGTCAATGTCCACTGCAGGAGCTTCGGATCGAACATGTATCTGCGGTCCTGCCGAATCGTGAACGTGTCCTGGCTCGTCACCGTCGCACCCGATGGGATCGGGCCGAAGACCACGTTGCCGTCGATCACCTTGGTGCCCGTCGCGTTCACCGATAGCGTCCCAGTGAGTCCGGCAACGTCCGCCCCCAGGTTGGTCGCATCGAGCAGGAAGGAATAGTCGAACTCCAGCGTGCTGGCGCGCTTGGTGGCCACCAGACGGATGTTGCACACGGCGAACTGGGTGCTGCTGCCGGGCGCATCGTCGTCGAGATTGATTAGCGTCTGGTCTGGCCCCTTCACCCCCGCATAGTTCAGGTCGTTGCTCACGGCGCGCGCGGCGATGATGCGGTAGGCTTGATCGCCGTCCGCAATGCAGTCATTTACGCCGCTGATCACCACCGTCTGCGGCACGCTCCAGTTGCTCTGCGTGAAGGTCAGGGACGCCGGGTTCACGCGACCCTCGCCCGGCCGCGAGCTGTTCACACCCACCACCACTTCGGCCGACGGCTCTGAGCCGAGTACCACTTGGACGGTTGCCGTGGCGCCGGTTTCTGTGGTGGTCTGCGCGGAGGTGGGCTTGATCAGCACGGTACCCTTCGGCGCGGGGGAGACGATGACCACTATGCCCGCAGCGTATTGCACGCTCATCCGCTGCGGGTTGTTCGCCACGGCATAGACGTAGTAGACGCCCGGAGCGAAGGTCGATACGTCCCAGACATACTGCCCGGCGCGCTTTGCGGGATCCTGCGCCAGCTTGTCCACGATCAAACTGCCGCTCGCCCCGGAACCGGTTCGATCCCAATACAGTGCGACGGCGCTGCTGTTCAGCGCATCGCGTATCTCCCATCCGATGGTCACCTTGCCATCCTTGGGTTCGACGATCTGCGCAGGCGAGGTCAGGGTGATCGACGGCGCAGGCACGCCGGCCAGGATGACCTTGAACTCAGCGGCCGACGTCCAGGCGCTGGTGTTGCCGCCTTCGTCCTTGGCCCGAGCGCGCCAGTAGTAGGTAGAGCCGTCCGCCAAGTCGACGGGAACCAGCCATTCGGGCGCCACGCCGTCGGCCTCCGCGATCAGCGCAGTCAGTGCGGCGTCGCCGTAGAGCTGGAAGCGGTAGGTGACCGGGCGTCCCTCCGGGTCCCACACGGGGGCAAGCTCCAACCTGGGCCGCGGGCTGTCGGTGCAGGCGCCCGCACCCACGTTGCGCAGCACCGGGACCGGCGGGGGGTCATCTCTTGCGCTGACCAGGAACTCCCCCCTCGCCCAGGGGCCATCGGCCTTGCCGTCGCTGGCGCGGGCGCGCCAGTAGTAGCGCGTGTCGTCGCTGAGCCCGGTCACATTCCAAGAGGTCGTGCCGCTGCCGCTGTTTAGCGGCGCCGAGGTGCGCTTTGCCGCGCCGTTGAAGCTCGGCGTGGTATCCAGCTCCAAGCTGTAACTGAGAAGATCGCCATCCGCATCGGTGGCGTTGGCGACGGTGAGCGTTACCACAGCGCCAGGCAGCGTGCTTGCTGCCGGCGGATCGGAAACGACCGGCGCGCCCGGCGCGTGGTTTGCCGTATTCACGCTGAACTTGAGCAGCGGCGTCTCGGTCAGCGCGCCATGCACGTCGGTTGCCGTGGCCCGCCAGAAATAGTCGCGTCCTTGTGTAAGCGGAGCGGATGGTGTCCAGCTTGTCGTTCCGTCGGCCCCCGCAGGCAGATCCTTGACCGATGCCAGAGATTGCGTGCCGGCATTGTCGGCGTAGAGCTGGAAGCCGAAGGTGACCGCATCGCCGTCGGGATCCGCGCTGTTGCTCACTGAGAACGTGGGTGTGAGCGAGTCGACCTGCGTGCCGTTGCGCGGGTAGCTCGGCTGCGGCGGTGCCGGTGGATCGTTGGCCAGGTTGACGAAGAACCGACCCACCGCCCATTCGCTGTACAGCGTGCCGTCGAAGGCGCGAACACGCCACCAGTAGCGCGTGTTATCGGTCAGATCGAGCGGCACCTTCCACGTGGTCGAGTCACCGGCTTTGGCAACGTCGGCCTGGTAGAGCAAGGTCGACAGGCCACCGTCACCGTACACTTCGAACGTGTAGCGCTGAACGGTATCGAGCGGATTGCTGCTCCGGACAACCAGGATCGGCCGCAACACCCGCACATCGCTGTCCACCGCGGGCCCGGCCAGCGTCGGGATATCGGGACCGTTGGGCTTGGCGGGCTGCACCGTGATGGCCGCGCTCTGGCTGGACTTGAGCGTGCCGTCGGAGGCCTCGTACACGATGGTGTACTTGCCCGCTTGTCCAGGCATCGGTATCCAGTCGAAGACGCCGGTGCCGGCGCCGCCGTCCGTGAACTTTGCCCCGGCCGGCAGCGGCGCGGCGGACAGCTTGACCTGGTCGCCGTTCGGATCGCTCGCTTCCACGACGAAGGACACCTGCTGGCCTTCGCGGACCGAGTAATCGGCAAGGAATTGCAGCACGGGCGGCTGCGGCCCGCTCGGGCGCGGGCTCATCACCAAGTTGTATCTCCCGGGCGTATTGACATCGAAGAAGTTGACGAAGTACTCCCACTGGTTGGAGCTGTTGCGCGTCTTCGACAGCCACACGTTCTCCGGCGCCATCGCCTTCCCGTCGGCCCGCACCACTGTCCCCACCACCTTCTGCCCGCTAAAGGGGTCCTTCAACTTGGCGTAGAAGAACCCCTGGGTGGCCGGGGCGTTGAGCTGCAAGGCTGTGTCGGCCCCCTGCGTGGCGCCCTGTGCAAGGCTGGCCAACCCGCTCTGGTCGATGACAGGCGAGTCGCCGCTGTCGGACTCGTAGACGTTCAGCGCGTCGCCGTCACGCGCCAAGAAGTCGCGGACGCCGTCACGGCCCGGCAGGTCGACTTTCACGTCGCGCACGAGCAGATGCGTCATGGGCGGTTCCAGCAGCGAGGTCACGCTGCCGCCGAGTTCGTCCGAATGCGTGAAGGTGGCGCTGAAGTCGACGAACTTGCCCGACAGCGTGGTGATCATGATCCACCGTCCCATACTGGCGCGCTGCGCCGGGACGTCGCCGAAGCCGATCAGCAGGCTGTTGGTTGCAGGCTGGTCGTTTACATAGCTACCGGTCAGACGGAAGTTGATCAACAGACCTTGCGTGTTCTCGGTAATCTTGGGCTGCGCCGATTCGATCTTGAGGTTACGCGCGGGAACCGTGCCGTTGTTCTTGACCCGCACGCCGAGGGTGAAGGGCTCCGGCGGCTCAATCGCGGGGGTGAACGGATCGTCGGCGTACACCTCGTTGGTCAGGAAATAGTCGAGCGCCAACTTGGGCAGGGGCTTCACAAAGATGGAATCGGGCGCCACCTCGATGGTCTTGGGCTCGGCCCCCAGCTTATAGCCGAGGACCGCCCCCACCAGATACAGCTTGCCCGTGGTGGACGCTCCGCCGGAGCCGGCTGCGGGGATGATCAGCCAGCGGATCTTGGCGGTGGCCCCCGGCCCGATGCTGCCTGTGCCGGTGATGTTCTGGATGCCTTCCAAGCCGTCGGTGCGAATGAAGAACAGCGCTTTGCCGCTGGGGTCGTTCGGCTCCGAAGTCGCCTTCACCGGGTTGCCGTTCTCGTCACTGAACAGCACGTTGATCGTCACCTCTGACATCGGATTGGTGTCCACCGCGTTGGTGATCTGCATCTCAGCCTCGAACGCCTGGCGCTCGAGAGTGAGCTCCTGCTTGATCTCGATGCGCACGCGCGCGCAGATTGCGTCCTGCGCGTAGGCAGGTATGGCGAGCAAGTCGAATAGCGCGAGCAGTATCGCGGTCAGCAGGCCCTTGCGGCCGTCCCGGGTCGTCCTTGGATCCTCGCGTCTTGCCCTCACTGCTCTGTCCCCCGCTGCCCTAACTGGAACGCTGGTCTATCCACGGCCCGAGCAGCGTCCTCAACCGCTTCTGGTCGAACCCCCGTACCACCGTCTCGCCGACCATGATGATCGGTACCCCCCCACCGAAGCGCTCGAAACGCGCTCGCGCGGCCATATCCCGCTCTACGTCGAACTCGGTGTACTTCACTCCGTGCCGTTTGAAGAACGTCCGCGCGGCCGCGCAGTACGGGCACCAAGACGTCGCGTACATCACCACTTGTGGCTGGGACTGCGGCGGCGCGGGGATATGGCCTTTCATGGTTGCCTGCGGCACCGTGCGCGGCGATGGCTCCGCGTAGTCCCGCAGGGCGTACCAACCGCCGGCGAACAGCAGAGCGATGAGTACCATCGTTACGAGCAGCACCCTAGTCCCGGTCGGCCGACTCGGCGGGGGCGCTGGTGCTGGCGCGATGCCCAGCTGCACCCGCCGGATGCCTTCGGCATAGGGCACGCCGCACGCTGGGCACTCCCAGTCGGGCAGTGGGTCCCGCGGGGTGCGGGTGTGGTGGCAGAGGGGGCAGGTGGGCATGTCTATTTAGCGAAGTTTTCCAATACCTGTAAGTCTGAGAAGGCTCCCTGCTCGCGAAGCGCCGTCAACACCTGCTCGCTGATATCTGGCCGATGTTCGTTGAGCCAGAGCTCTGTCCACCTAAGCGACAGCTCGCCCGGAGATCGAGCCAACTGCTTCTCGAGGAAGGCGCCGAGACTTGCCAATTCTTCAGGGAGAAGGTGTAGCGACCGCCACTCGCCGCACATCTCCCTGTATTGCGCAAGTTTCTTCAGGACTTTCTTATCGGGACGGGGGAGCAGCGCGACGACGCGTTCAAGGTATTGCTTAGCTTCGCCATAGTCCAAGAGACACTCCTCAACTTCCGCGAGCAACCGTAGCACTCGGATGTCGTCGCGGTTTCGCTGTTCCAGGGTCAACAACTTCTGGCGGGCCCCCTCAAGAAGCGGCTTCGCCTTACTTGCTGGGGCTCGACGTCGGTACGACAGTTGCCCCGAGAGACGACGGCCCTCAGCCAACAATCGCTTGGCTTCCAGTAGTTCCTCTTCCATAATCGATCACTCTCTAGGGCCGGCGAGCTCGCCGTCTGACGGATTCTTCGAGTTTATTAAGGTCCTCGCCTTGTAGTCGCGCATTGCTGTAGTCGAACCCCTCACGCGCCGGCGTCTCGCGGCCATGACCCTGCACGTATCCAGGGGGAGTACGAGGGCTTTCGAGTCGTCCCTTCTCCACCAGGTTCCTCTCCTGCTCTAGCCAACCTCGGACATGTCGCGGTTGCTTTGGGTCAAATTCGTTCACCTCCAGCCAATCCCGGCGGAATTCGCGACCTTGCGCCTTCGCATTCTTTACAGTCAGGTCCTTGATGTCGTCGGGCGTATACCGAGGGTCTAGAGCCCGAGCTTTCTTCTTAACGTCGACAACCTTCTGGACCGCCTTGACTCCTCTCGGCTTAAACCAATTCCACGGCATTGCGCAATCTTTAGCGCAGTCGCCTAGCGTATCGGGGCTGACGCATCCAGCCATGACCAAGTCGACTAGCGCTGATTGCAAGCCGCACGTTCCAAGGCAGCGAACATAGCCCCACGCGTAGGCCTCTAATGCTGCTGCCCCAAGACCCTCTACTACGGGGATAAGGAAGAACCAGTCACCGCGAGGATCGAGTCGGTCTATTGGACTGCCGTCTGTGTACGCATACCCACTCATGCTCCCCGCCACGCCCATGGGGTCGTACTGCGTATACCGCCCGGTCCTCGGCTCGTAGTACCGCAGCCAGTTCTGGTGTAGCCCCGTCTCCTGATCGAAGTACTGACCCGGCAGCCGCAGGTTATTCATTACCGTCGACGCTGGACCGATGGTCGCTTGCCCGAAGGCGGAGTAGGTCGCTGTCCACACCACCGCTCCGTCCCGGTCGACCAGCCGATGCGGCGTACCGAGATGATCGTTCTGGTAGTAGAAGTACCGTTGCCCTTGCCTTAGGAATGCGGGGTCGGTGCCCCAGATCCCATCCGGCAGCCAACCGTAGGCCTTCGTCTCTTGCCCAAGGGAGTCGTATTCGCCAATCAAGCCTTCATCGGAGTAGAGGAAGAAGACTGCCTCTCCCGCTGTCTGCTTCCATAGCCGCCGGCCGAACGGATCGTAGCCATAGCGGGCGATGACGTTGCCGCTGCCATCCTGGACTTGAACCAACCGGTCGGTGGTGTCGTAGACGTATCGGGTGACCTGGGTGCCCTCGATCTTGCGCACCAGGTTGCCGTTGTCGTCGTACTCGTAGAGTGTGTCGCCCTGTCGTAGGAGGCGGTTGTCGTCGTCGTACTCCCAGTCGCCAGGCAGGGCGCTATCCGCGATGCGGTTTTGGACCGCGTCCAGACTGAACTGCTGCTCAAGCTGGCCGTGGCGCGTGACCGCAGTCAGCCGCAGTTCGTCGTCATAGGCGTACTCGGCCTTGCTGCCATCCAGCGTGCGCTCCAAGACCTGGCTCAAGCTGCCGTAGCGCTGTGACAGCGTGAAGACGTCCAACTGCGCGGGACTGGTCAGCTTCTGCCCGGTGAGCATCAGCTGGCCGTCGTAGTCCAGGGACAGGCTGCTGCCGCCGGGGAAGGTAACCTGGGTGGGAGCGAGCCAGTTGAACTGGTTGACCGTGATCGACCCCTCGCCCGGCAGATCGATGCGGTTAAGGACGTTGTGGCGGTCGTAGTCGTAAGTGACGGTGGCGCCGCCGGGGTAGGTGAGGCTTTGCTTCAGCCCGTTGGGGTGATAGCTGTAACCATAGGCGAGGCTGAAGGCGCCGTAGTTGACGACTTCGCTGCTGAGCCGGTTGAGCGCATCGAAGCTGCGGGTGGCGGAGTAGCTGCCGTCGTCCCAACCAACGAGATTGTCCTGCGTGTCGTAGCGGTACGTCACACGCTTCGCCGCAGCCGCAGCGCCGGCGGGGAACTCGCTGCGCGCGGCGATGCGCTCCGCATCGTCGAACTCGTAGTCGATTCGCTGCCCCTTGGCGTCTCGTATCGAGACCAGATTGTCGGCAGCGTCGTAGGCAAACTCGGTTGCTTGACCGAGCGGCTTGACCTCCCGCATCAGTCGGTTGGAGCGGTCGTACGCGAAGCGCCAGACGCGGCCCTGGGGGTCGGTCAGCGCGATCAGGTTGTCCCGGTCGTCGTACGCGAACAGGGTCACATTGCCCAAGGTGTCGGTACCCTTGATGCGCCGGTCCAGAGCGTCGTAGTCGTAGCGAACGCTCTTGCCGTCCGCACCGGTGACCGCGATGCGGTTGCTGTTGCGGTCGTAGGTGTAGCGCGTGGGCCGCTGCTGATCGGCGAACGCGGTCAACTCCTCGACGATGCGTTGACGGGAGTCGTACTTGAAACGCAGCTCGTAGGTGGGGAACGCGATGCGGCTAGGCCCCGTGACGGCATCCGAGGGCTGCTCCTGCGGATACTCCATGCGGACGGTGTTGCCACGGGCATCGCGCACCAGAGTCGGGCGATGCTGCGCGTCGTATTGCAATTGCGTGGCGTTACCGCGCTCGTCGGTACCCTTGATGAGGCTTCCGTCCCGGTCGTACTCGGCCAGGATCGCGTTGCCGAGCGCGTCGATCGTCTTGGTGAGCCGATCGCGCTCGTCGTACTCATACCGTGTGCGGTTCCCGCGGGCATCGGTCTCGCGGACCAAGTTGCGGACCTTGTCGTACTCGAAAGTGACCGCCTGGCCCAGCGGGTCGGTCCACGAGACCAGCTTGCCGGCCGCGTCGTAGTCGTAACGCCAGGTCTTGCCGCGTCCGTCAGTAAGGCTGAGAAGGCTTCCGCGTACATCGTACGTGTAGCGTGAGACGTTGCCTTCTGGATCGGTGACTTGCTTCAGATTTCCGCTATCGTCGTACTGATATGTGAAGGTCGACTCCAGGGTGACGGCATCGGCCAGTCGTGTGACGCGATTCTGATTGCCGTACGCGTCATAGGCAAATTCGGTGGCCCGCGACTCCGGTTTGCCAACCGCTTCCGTCAGGCGCACCAGGTTGCCTTTCGTGTCGTACTCGTACCGAGTCTCGTTGCCGTTGGGATCGACATACCGCGTCACACGCGAGAAGCGTGGCTCGCGCTCGTACACCTCTGCGCTGCCATCCGGATACACCCGCCGCACCAGGTTGTCCCACTCGTCCAGCTCGTCGCGCCGCGTGTTGCCGGCCGCGTCGGTGCGCAGCAAGTCGCGCCCGTCGCTGGTGACGGTCAGGCGAGTTTGTCCGCCTTCGTCCTGGCGACGCACGATGCCCGCGAGGTCGTACCAGGCCTCGCTGGTGCGTCCTTCCGCGGATAGCGCCTTGACATAGACCTGCCGCTTCGCGCTGTCGTATTCGTATCCGTACGCGGTGCGCGTTCCGTCCGGCTCGGTGAGCGAGCTCACGCGCCCGGTGCTGCCGTAGCTGATCACGCGGACGCGGCCTTCCGGGTCGGTTCGGCGAGTCAGGCGTCCGGCGGCGTCGTACTCGTAGTTCCAGTCGTAGCCGCGCACGTCGGTTACCCGCGTGAGCCGGGTGCCGGTATACAGGTAGCTCGCGCGGCGGTTGGCGTAGTCGCGGATCGCGCTGATTTGATCGCCGGCGTATTCGAACCACAGCACTTGCTTGCCGAAGTGATCCAGCACGCCAGTCATGCGGTTGCCGCTGTCGTAACTGAAACTCACTTGGACATCGTTGCGATCCCCGTAGCGCTGGACACGCCCGGCCTTGTCGTACTCGATCCAGTCGCCGTCGCGGTTCTGCCAGCGCCAGCCGGTGGCGGTAGACAAGATGGTGTTGCGCTGGTCGAAGGCGTAGGTGAGCGGCCCGGTGCTGATCTTGGGCCCGGCGAGTTTGTACTGCCAACCGGCGCGCGAGATCGACTTGACCGAGTTGTCGAGCAAGTCGTACTCGAAGGTGAGCGGCGCCCACGCCGGGTTGAACCACCAGCGGTTGCGCAGCCAGGTGCGCGAGATGGTCACGTAGCCGCCCATGACCTTTACCCGCAGATCCTCGGCGCTCTCGGTGTACTCGCCATCGGGCAGGCGAACATTGCGTGCCTCGAGCGCGTGCACCGACACACTCGCGATAGCAAGCGCGAGCGCGAGCAGCCAACGAATCAATCGGTATGTCATCTCAAGCCCTTCTCCACCCTCGCGCCGGCTTGTCATCGGCTACGGCGCGACAATCTCGCCGATTTGCGGCGCCGTATCTGCGCCTCCGCCCCCACCACCGCCTGCGCCACCGCCGGCAGGCACGCCTCCAGATCCTCCTGCGCCGCCGCCACTGCAGCACTTGCCGTTGCATCCGGGCACGCACTGCCCCTGCGGCAGATCCGAATCGCCGGGCACGTAGTTGATGAAGGCCGGCTGGCCACCGAAGCCGTCGCCAAAGGCGGCTCCACCGCCACCACCTCCTCCGACGTCGCCGCCGGCCCCCCCAGCCCCGCCGCCGCCACCGCCGCCGATTGCGGTCGTGGCGCCGAACAGCCCGCTGATAGTGCAAGTCGACCCCTCTGCGAACGCCCATTTGCTGACAGCGAAGCCGAACGAGCGGCTGCCGTTCGCGCAATCGAAGGTGTATCCCACTTGCAGGTCCCCGCCGTAGGTGAAGCATCCACCGCCGCTTGCCGCGCCGTCCGCATCAAACGACTTCAGCGCGGTGATCCGGTAGGCGATGGTGACCCGCTCCTTGGCCTGGAGCGACGCCGGCACGGTGCCGAGGAACTCGTAGCGCAGGTACGCATCCGAGGCTGGCAGCCTTGCAGTGACGTTGTCCGCTCGGATGAGGCCGTAGTTGGTCAGGGCCAGCTCGCCGTAGTAGACATCGCCGCGCTTCATCTTCGGCAAGTTGGTGACCTCCGGCTCCACCACGACGACGGCCGCGGGGACCTGCGTCTCGAACGTCGCGGTGAGCGAGATCTCGTAGCGGTCGGGGATCGTGGTTTCCCGCACGCGCCAGGTCACTGTCATCAGCTGGTAGTCCAGGAACAGGTCTTGAGCGAGGGTCAGGCCGGGCTTGATGGTGAAGCGGCCCGCACCTTCCTTGTGGTTGGCCGCGCTGGCGCGGAACCTGTAGCGGCCGACCGGCAGGTCGGTGAAGTACGCTTCGCCCAACGCGTCGGTAGTCAGGGCCGTTTCCTGTCCCGTGACCTCGTCGGTGACGACCAGCTGCGCCCCGGCCAGGCCCGGGATGCGCTTGCCGTCCTTGTCCAGCGTGCCAGTGTAGATGTCGGCGGTCTTGAAGAGGATATTGCCCTTGCCGCTCTGGGTGACTCGCACGAACATGTTCACGTCGCCGGTGGAAATGTTCGCGCCGCTCACACGCAGCTTGAGGGCGTAAATCCCTTCGCTGACACTCGCAGAGGGCGAGATCGCGATATCGACGGTCTTGCGTTCTCCCACTGCCAGCGCGCCCAGCTCCGGCGAGGAGGCGATGGCGGCCCAGTCCGGTGCGGCTGATCCGTCAGCTCGCAGCAGTTGGAGCCGCACGTCAGAGGCTGTCGCGAGGCCCTTGTTCTCCAGCGTGACCTGCTCGATGGTCGTGGCGTCGCGCAGCACGCTCGACTCCACGTAGCTCGGCGACGGGTACAGGGAGGGGCGTGCTTCCGGGCTGGCCGGGTCAAAGAACCGGGTATCGATGCGGACCGACGCGAGCGCTTCGCCTGGGCGATCGTCCGACACCGCGCGGAGCACGATCGCACCGGTGTCCGCGGCGCTGTTGTCGCCGGTGACCACGGCTTCCAGCTTGCCGGACGTCAACGGCGGCAGGCTCACCGGCGCCGGGAGGGTCACCGCGACGCCCCCGGGGAGTGTCCCAGTGGGCTGGTCCGCGGCTTCGTATACCAGCCGCAGGTTCGTCGCGGTAGTGGCCTCGCCCGTAGCGACGTTGATCGGCACCACCGTCGGGAAGTTGCGCGCGCTGCGCAGCGTCACCTGAGTCGGGGTGACGCGCACGCGGTTGATGACGAAGCGGCCCTGATCGGGGCGTTCGGTCACGTCCGGATGCACTGCCGACACCACGAACACGCCACCGTCGCCCACTTGCGGCTTGAAGCTCACACTGAAGGCACCGCTCGCATCGCTGACTGCGTCGAGCACGCGCTCGAAGCCCGAGTAGGACAGCACGACTTTCACCGGCGCCAGCGGCACTCCGGCACCGGTGCGCCGGTCCACTGCGCGGCCGGAGATCACGATGTCGCGGTCGCCGCTGGAGGTCTGTGGCGAGATGCCGATAACCTCGGCGTAGTAGGCCGTGTCGGTCAAGGCGATCTGCTGGCGGCCCGACATGCCGCCTATGCTTACCTGCTCCGGCTCGAACAGGCTCGCGTGCAGCTGATCGATCTCCAGCACCGCACTGACCTGCTCGGGCGCGCTGAGCGGAACGGGTACCAGAATCGGGTCGGAAGTGAACGACGCGCTCGGCGCGATGCGTACCACCGACGTGCCGTTCGCGAACGTCACGGCGCCACCGGCCACTTGGAGGTAAGGCGCCACGGCGAGCACGTTGCCGTCGTTGTCGACCAGCTTGACGCGGATCTGGTCCGATGGCGTGCTACCCGCGCCGCGCCCGGTGATGATCTGCGTCTCGACCTCGCTGGTGTTGCGCAGGGTGAAGCGCAGCTTGCCGGTGGTCCCACGCTTGAACCCCTCGGTCTGCACCGCCAGCGTGAGCGAGCCGTCGCGCACATCGACGTCGGTGGTGCGAACGATCTCTACGCGCTCGCCCTCGTTGGGTGTCAGCTCCACGGTGGCAGTGAGCGTGCTGGCGCTGTCGAGCGAGGCCGCCGCGCCGACCACCACGAGAACCGTGCGCGTCTCGTTGGGCCCCAGGCTGAACACCGGCGTGACATACGCGACACCGCCCAGAGCCACGCGCAACCGGGTGCTCTGGAGGATGTCGCTGCCGCCGTTTGCGAGTTCGAATTGCAGCCGGTTGAGGATGCCCCGCAGCACCGGTGCGCCGCCAACGAGCCGAAGCGTCAGTCGCGGAAGCAGGATCGACCGCGGCATCTGCGCGCCCTTGCTGTCCACGGCCACTACCGTGTAGCGGCGCGCGTCGCCGGTGTAGCCGGTGTCCGTGAACTGCGTCGCGGAGAGCAGGTTGCTGTTGAGCTTGATGCGTGCGCTGTCCGGGCCGAGGAAGAGGTCGTATCCGGCGATGCTCGGGTCCTGGTGAGTCCAGCTCACGAGCGGCGCATCGCTGCCGTTCTGCGTCACGCGCAGGGAACTCACCGGCAGCACCGTGAACGTCGCGCGCGCGGTGTTCGACACGGCAGATTCGTTCCCCGCGCCGTCCACCGCCGTGACCACGTAGCTGCGCTGATCCGGGGAAGGGGAGGGGTCCACGAAGGACAGCGCCTTGATGCCGAGCTTGACCGGCGTGAGCCCGTCGAGCGAGGCGATCGGGTTGTCCGTGTCGCGATAGAGGTTGAAACCCACGACATCGGGCGCGCTCGGCAGGGTCCAGCTGGCCAGCACGCCTGGACCGGACAGCGCGACTGCGAGATTGCCCGGCGTGTCTGGGGCCACCCGATCGATCGTGACGTCGGCCGGCGCCGTTGGCGAGCCGATCGTCTCCTGCGCGTTGCGGGTGCGAATGCTGGCCACGGCGTAGCGATACGCTCCATCGGTTGCGGGACTGTCGATATAGTCGATGCCCGCGGTGCGTTCCAGCGGGGACAGGGCCGCCGCGCCCGGCGCTTGTCGATAGAGCTGATAGGCACTGGCGTTGTCGGCGGCGGTCCAGCTCAGCTTGACTTTGCCGCCCGGCAGCGGTTGCGCTACAAAGTTGCCCGGGATGCCAGCCGGCGGCAGGTCGCCCTGATAGATCTGGAAGCGATTGGCGGCAAGAATCGCAGTCGACGTGTTGTCGAGGTCGTCCAGGCCGCTGTAGCCGAACTGCAGGTACTCCACCTGCGACTGCCCGGCGTCCGCCGGCAGTAGTACAGTCGCGTCGTAGGTCATCGAACCGCTCTGCGTCAGTCCCGACACGGCTGAGGGCGAGCGGCCCGGGCCCGAGAGCAGATACGCAAGCTGAGGCAGCGTGCCAGGCTTCATCGGCTCGGACAGCGTGACGCGCACAGTCAGCGTCACCGGACTGGCGCGGTCGTTCTTGACTGGCTCGGCCGGTGCGATCGACAACATGGTGAGCGCCGGCCCCGCCGCATCGATGGTCAGCGATCCGCCGGCGGCGATTTCCGTGCCGCGGTTGCCCGCGAGATCGCGCGCCGAGAAGATCGCGAAGGCCGTGCCGGAGCCCGTAGTCTCGGTGACGTCGAATCCGCCGCGGTACTCGAGATCGGTCACGCGGCTCAGGTCCACGGCGATCGGCGAACTGCCGGCGGGCGCGATGCTGAGGAACGGCGTGG
>Ga0335070_10006124_pt1 | contig 14164 bp, 13 predicted proteins | sample Lox_Sample_13_FD_206722 | JGI IMG/M metagenome (GOLD analysis project Ga0335070, IMG submission 206722) | Soil microbial communities from Loxahatchee National Wildlife Refuge, Florida, United States - Lox_Sample_1.3 | ecosystem: Environmental > Terrestrial > Soil > Wetlands | place: USA... | reverse complement strand
CAAGGCCTACGTGCGTAAGGTGCATACGATACCGGAGGCGCCCCTCTCGTCAAAAGGAAAGCAGCTGGGCTACGTGGTCAGGACCGACACCGACGAGCGTATCACGGCCGTCACCCACGTGAAAGACTTTCCCGAGGATAAGTATCTGTTTCTCGTGACTAAAAAGGGACACGTCAAAAAAATCAGCCTCGCCGACCTGAGCAATGTGAGGTTCTCCGGCATCAAGGTTATCTATCTGCCGGAAGATGATGACCTCATCGATGTGCTTCCTCTCGAGCCGAAACAGGAGGTATCCCTGGCGACCAGGAAAGGCATGTCCATACATTTCAACGAGACGCAGATACGACCGATGGGAAGAACCGCCTATGGAGTGCGCGGCATCCGCCTACGCAAGGGAGATGAGGTCGCATCGGCTGAAGTTGTTGACGCGTCGTGCTGGCTCTTCACGGTTACGGAAAAGGGTTACGGAAAGCTGGTGGCCTGCTCCAAGTACAAAATTCAGGCAAGGGGCGGCACAGGAATCATCAACGTGAAATGCGGCCCGAAGAACGGCGATGTGGTCCGTGTGAAACGTGTGGGGCCAAAAGACGAGATCATCCTGGTCACCGATTCCGGCAGAACGATCAGGTTCAATCTTGAGACTGTCACTGAACATAACCGCGGCGGTCTCGGCGTCAAAGTGATGGACCTTGCCGGAGACGAGAAGATCAGGGGCGTGGGCTCGATAGGTGAGGAGTAATGTGGTCGCAGTCATTGGTAGCGGCGCCTGGGGAACCGCGTGTGCTATCCACCTCGCCCGTAAGGGCGCGCATCCTGTTCTGTGGGCGTACGAGTCCGAACTCTGCGAAATAATCAACCGCACAAGAGAGAACACGTATTTTCTCCAGGGGATCTCTGTTCCTGAGGACGTTACGTGCACGCACCTGCTGCGAGAGGCTGCAGAATCTTCCGACAGCATCCTCCTCGCGACACCATCCTTTGCGCTGCGATCCGTAGTTCAGCAGTCTGCTTCGTATCTTACCGGCAAGAAGATACTGATCCTCACAAAGGGGTTGGAAACGGACACCTTCTCCAGGGTGAGCGAAGTGGTTACGAAGGTACTCGGACCGGAAACCGCTGTCGCGGTTCTTTCCGGGCCTTCGTTTGCACGGGAAGTGGCCAAGGGAGCTCACACGGCAGTCGTCATTGCTTCACGGAACAAACAGGTTGCAGTCTATTTTCAAGAGATGCTCCATGATGCGAGGCTTCGCGTCTATACGAGTGAGGACGTTGTCGGCGTGGAGCTGGGAGGGGCTCTCAAGAACGTTATGGCGATTGGCGCAGGCATGATTGAAGGGTTGAAGCTCGGGAGCAATACCCAGGCAGCTTACATCACGCGGGCGCTCGCCGAGATACGTCGGCTGGGCAAAGCTCTCGGTTCCAGGGACGCTACGTTCATGGGTCTCTCTGGTATCGGCGACCTGGTTCTCACCTGCACCGGCCCTTTGAGCCGGAACCGCCAGTTCGGCATTGACCTGGCAGCCGGGAGAAAGGCGTCGGAAATAGTGGCAGGCCAGAAGAGTGTTGTCGAAGGCTACTACACGATCGACGCAACCTACAGGCTCTCAAAGGCTCGCAGCGTAGAGATGCCCATCACTGAAGAACTATATCGCATCGTTTACCTGAATAAAGACATACGCGCATCTCTGGAAGACATAACCGGGCGAGTCTACAAGGAAGAAGAAGCTTGATGAGTGGTGGCGTGTTTTCATGAGCAGCATCATTATCGCCTGCAACACTATTGCCGACGAGTTGAACCTCGCCATAAAAGCTACGGGTGCGACCCATCCGGTTCTCTGGATCGATTCGAAACTCCACACCAAGCCGGAGAAGTTGAGGGAACAGATCCAGTCGGCTATTTCGAGAATAAGCAACGTGTCGACGATCATCCTCGCCTTTGGTTACTGCGGCAATGCCCTCGTCGGCATCAAGTCGGAGCACGCACGACTTGTCTTTCCCAAAGTCGAGGACTGTATATCAGTGCTCCTCGGCTCGGCGGAGAGGAGAAGAACGCTCTCCAAGGAGACGTGTAGTTATTACCTCACGAGGGGCTGGCTGGAATCTGAGAACAATCTCGCCGAAGAATACACCTATTGCGTTAAAAAATTTGGCCTGCAGCGCGCGCTTAAAGTGATGCACGCCATGCTCAAGAGCTACCGCCACCTGACATTGATCGACACGGGCGCTTACGACCTTGAGCGGCTTCGACCCAGAACAGAAGAGCTGGCAACAACGCTCGGCCTTTGCCACAAAGTGGTCGAGGGCTCTCAAAGACTTTTCCAGAAGCTGCTCACTGGACCTTATGACAATGAGTTCGTCCAGATGGAACCTGGCCAGGAAATTACCCTTGACAGCCTCCTGGAGTCATACCGTCAAGCTCAGGCCAGCCAGATATGAAAGCAATTCTTTTTTCAGTGCGGTTCGCTGCGCTTAAGCATACGCTGCCCAAACACGCAGGGATTAGAATCCATACCGTGAGGTGTTTCATGCGAACGAATCTATATTTGACAGCGCTACTCGGATGCATGCTCTTGGCTGTGTTCGTAACGCCGGCAGGGAGTCAAAGCGCTTACCCGGCAAAACAAATCGACGTTCTTATCGGATATGGGCCGGGCGGGATTGTCGATGTGTCCGAACGTTTCCTCGCGGGCAAAGCCGAGAAGATCCTGGGGCAGCCCATGGTGATCACCAATAACGGTGGTGGCGGCAGTTCCGTGGCTGTGGCCATCGTAGCCACGAAGCAGCCGGATGGCTATTTTATCGCGGGGTGCGCCAGCACGGGTCTCGTGAGAATTCCGCAATTCAGAACGGTGCCGTACAAATGGGACGACCTCACGCCGATCATGCACTTCGCAACACCCATCCTCACATCGCTCGTGGTCCGGGCTGATTCGCCCTTTAAGGCGGTGAAGGACCTGGTCGAGTACGCCAGAAAGAATCCCGGGAAAGTGACGTACAGCACCACCGGAGTGGGATCACCCATGCACATGGCAATGGAGTACATCGCCAAACAGGAAGGGATAAAATGGACGCACGTGCCCTATCCAGGCACTATGCCCGCCTTCATGGCACTGCTCGGAAATCATGTCACCGCGCAGGCAGGAGCTGCTGAATGCGTCCCCTACATAAAGGAAGGCAAGGTCAGGCTGCTCGCCACGATCAGTGAGAAACGCGTCAAGACCTTTCCGGATGTGCCGACCCTGCGAGAGCTCGGGTACGATACGTTTAATGAAACAGTCTTCATGTTTGCCGCTCCCAAGGGAACGCCCCAGGCAATCATAGACAAGCTGGACAACGCCTTTCACAAAAGCATGGCCGATCCCGAGTTTAACGGATTGCTCGCAAAACTGGAAATGGAGCCTTCCTACAGGAACTCGGCCGACACGAAAAAGTACCTTGAAGATGCCCACAGCCGTATCGGAAAGTTGATTCGCGAGCTGAAGATACCAAGAGAGGAAGAGAAGAAATGAAACGTTTTCTCACCGTAGTAATCGTATGCCTTATTCCTGTTACCCTCGCAGGTTCGCTCTGGGGCCAGGCGCCCTATCCTGCTAAACCCATCGAGCTCCTGATCGGCTGGGCGCCGGGCGCCACAGGGGACTTAACACACAGAATGCTCGCGAGTAAAGCCGAGAAGATACTGGGCCAACCTGTTGTTCCCTTGAATAACGGCGGCGGCAGCGGCGCGGTGGCTGTGACGCTGGGGGCCAGGAAGCCGCCCGACGGCTATTACCTCATGGGCACTTCAAGCACGGCATTGGTCAGGGTTCCGCTGTTCAAGACCGTGCCCTACAAGTGGGATGATGTTACACCCATCATGCACTTTGCTGCGCCGGTACTCACCTCGCTAGTCGTAAAATCGGATTCCCCCTGGAAGTCTCTCAAAGAGCTTATTGACTACGCCAAGAAGAACCCGGGGAAGGTCACCTACGCCACGTTAGGCGTCGGGTCGCCGATGCACATGGCCATGGAGTATATCGCCAGGCAGGAGGGTGGAATTAAATGGACCCATGTTCCTTATCAGGGGACCATGCCTGCTTTTATGGCATTGCTCGGAGGCCACGTATCGGCACAGCTTGGCTCAGGCGAATGCATCCCCTACGTGAAGGACGGTACGCTGAGACTGCTGGCAAACGTGGGTGAGCGGCGGGCCAAGAGTTTTCCGGATGTACCGACTCTCAAAGAACTGGGATACGATTACTTCAATGAAACGGTCTTTGTGATCGCCGCTCCGAAAGGAACGCCTCAGCCCATTATCGACAAGCTTGATAAGACGTTCCATCAGACAATGGCTGACCCGGAATTCGTCAGTCTCGTAACAAAACTCGAATTTGAGCCCGTGTACAGGAACTCAGCCGACACCACTAAATACCTGAGAGAAGCGAACGTACGTATCGGCCGTTTGGTTCAGGAGCTTAAAATACCCAAAGAAGCAGAAAAATAATACCGATCAGCCATAAAGTGGAGACCGAGGCGCTCCCAAACTTTTCTTCCCGGGTCGCCCAACGAAGGTATGCGCTTTAGGGGTAATCGGTATTACTTGCCCACGTAGAGGCCGATTTCTTTGAGTATAGGTACGCCGACTTCTTCTGCGTTGCGTATGGTCTGTCTCACGAACTCGGGTCCGCCGAACTGAGGATCTTCCCCGCCTATCTCAGGAAGCCGTTTGAACCTGGGATCGTCATAGATCTTTTTTGAGGCAGCGGTAAGATAGCTCTTTATGCTGCCAGGCGTATCCTTACGGACATAGATTGCGACGTACGTCATCAGTTTCGCTGCGTCAGGAAAACCAAGCTCAACGATGCACGGCACGTTCGGCTGATCTGCGTACCTCTTCTCGCTGTAAAAGGCCAGCGGCCGTACCTTTCCCGCCTTGACCTGATCACTCACCGTACCATAAGGAAGACTTGCGGCCTGGATATGTCCTCCGAGCAAGGCCGATAAGGCTTCGGGACTGCCTTTGTAGGGTACATCCGTTGCTTGAACGCCCGCCTTCTTGAATATGTCAACCGCGATTATGTGGGGCGGGGTCCCCCTGCCGGAATGCGCCCAGTTCAGCTGTCCCTGATTCTTCTTTCCGTAGCTGAGAAGATCATTGAGGCTCTTCCATGGAGAGTCAGCCCGCACCATCATGGCAAGCCTCCATGCCATGAAATTGGCTATGGGCTCCAGTTCATTCGGATCGAAGGGTATCTTTTGTGTCTTGGTAGTGATGGCAAAAAACCCCTGGCCGAGAGTTACCAGTTTGTAGCCATCCGGCTTGGCGCTGATTACCTCAGCCGCAGCCAGACTTCCGCCCGCTCCAGGTTTATTTATCACGGCAATCGGCTGGCCGATGTACGTCGGCGCTATGTCTGCAATCAGTCTGGCCATGATATCTATGGAAGCCCCTGCCGTGTAAGGACAGAGAAGCTCAATCGGCTTCACCGGGTAATCTGCCGCGCCCGTGATTACTGCAAAAAAAATCAGGACCAGGGAGAGGAATGCTGTTTGTGCTAGGACTCGTTTCTTCGTGCTGAACCTTCGTCTCACGCTCCACCTCAATTGTAAAAGTTAGCCCAACAGTATCAGCGGCAACCAGCTCATGTCAAGTCAATAAATTCTCCTTGACACTGGCGGCATGGTGGTGCAAAGCTTATCGCACAGATCCGCCTTCCTGCTCTGCGTAGAGAGCCGAGCTGAAGATCGACCTATCCAGTGATGACATACTGGGAAATAGAGGAGGATACGCTATGAAGATCGATATCTACACGCACGTGATGCCCGAGCGGTACAAAACGCTCCTTTACAAGCATTCAGACAAGTTCGCCACTGAAAAAGCCGTTCAGGACAGGAGGCCTGCCTTAACCGACCATGAGATGAGGCTGCGTATCCTGGAGGAGTTTCCTGACGTCGTTGAGGTGCTCTCCGCCACCATGCCTCCTGTCGAGGAGATCGTTGGCCCCAAGGAAGCCGTGGAAATGGCAAAGATCTGCAACGACGAAATGGCAGAACTGGTCGCGCATAATCCCAAAAAATACATCACCGCCATAGCAAATCTTCCCCTGAATGACATGGACGCTACCCTGAAAGAGGCCGAAAGGGCAATCAAGACACTCGGCTTCAAAGGCGTACAGGTGCACACGCGCGTCCTGGGTAAGCCGTTGAGCACGGACGAAATGATGCCCCTCTATGAGCTTATGTCAGGGTACGATCTGCCCATATGGATCCACCCGATGCGCAGCTCCAGTCAACCCGATTTCGCTGCCGAGACGGTTTCCTACAATCAGATTTTTTCAATATTCGGCTGGCCTTTTGACACAACCGCTGCGATGGTACGGCTCGTGTTCGCCGGCATCTTAGAAAAATTCCCCAATATCAAGTTCATCACCCATCATTGCGGTGCACTCGTTCCCTATTTCAGAGAAAGGATCATCGTGCATTACAATAACGGGCTGGAACGCCTGGGTGCAAAGCATTATCCCGGCCTCACAAAACACCCGATCGAGTATCTGCGGATGTTTTATAACGACACGGCTTTGAACGGAAACCCTTCCGCGCTCAATCTGGCGCTGGAATTTTTCGGAGAAGACCATATACTCTTCGGTACGGATCTGCCATACGATATCCAGAACGGACGCCTTTCGGTCAAGCAGACTATCGATGCCATCGAGAAGATGAGCGCCTCCGATGCGTCCAAGCAGAAGATATTCGAAGGTAATGCACGGAGGCTTCTAAAACTGTGACTCGACGGCACAATGCTACGCTGATGCGGAAACAATTCTCCGGCTGGCTCTTTCTTCTCCTGGCCCTTTGCCTCGTTGGGAGCATTCTTGATGTAGATAGGGGCTTGGCCCAGGAAGGAAAAAGTTTTCTGTGGAAGGTGCAGTCCAAGACATCGACTCTCTATCTTCTTGGCTCAATCCATTTTCTCAAGCAGGAGAACTATCCCCTGAACCCCGTGATCGAAAAAGCATTCGCACAGTCGAGCTATCTGGTGGTCGAGGCTGACGTCAGTGATCCGGGCAAACTCAAGATTGAAACACTGTTGCCGAAGGCACTATACCCTGACAACGACACGCTGCAGAATCACGTGTCAGCCCAGACCTACGAATTGGTCCAGAAAGAGACCGGCAAGCTCGGGCTACCTCTTGAGCTCGTGGCCAGACAGAAGCCCTGGTTTCTTGCTCTCACGTTGGAAGCGCTCGAACTCGCCCGACTGGGATTTGACCCGGCGCATGGGATCGACTCCTACTTTCTTTCTAAGGCTCAAGGTTCAAAAAAAATACTCGAACTGGAAAGTATAGACCAACAGATCAGCCTTCTGTCGGGCCTTCCTGATAAAGATCAGGAACTCTTCCTGGTTTATACGCTCAAAGATCTCAACGTCCTGGACGAAGAAACCGCCTCCCTCGTGAAAGCCTGGTCAACCGGTAACGCAAACCAACTTGAAGCCATCATGACGAAGGCAATAAAGGAAGACCGCAGACTGGAGCCGATCTTCAAGAGACTCCTGGAAGACCGGAACAAAGGCATGGTTTCGACCATCGAGGGCTACCTGAAGACAAAGGAATCCTACCTTGTCGTGGTGGGAGCAGGCCACCTGGTAGGTGATAGAGGTATTGTCAGGCTGCTCAAAGAGAAGGGTTATACTGTCGAGCAGTTCTGAAATTATTCTTAGGAGAGTCGAACAGAGTCCTTATGCGGTGATGTTGACGCGAAGCCCCTTATCGAGGGTCGAATAACGGACTTTTCCGGCTTGGTCATAGGTCGCGACGCCAGGCGACGCATGGAGAACCTTCGGCTCACCCGCTTCGCCATAGATAGTTGATCGTAGAGGCTTTGCACCGCCTCTTTCCGCCCAGCTTCCATCCTGCGGAACGAGTTCGATCACCTGTTCGGGAGTCGGCGTCTGAAGCTGTCCAGCTGTTTGACCGAAGAATTCATCGCGGCCTCTTGAGCGATCCCCAGCCTCTGCGACCCCGTAACCATGAAATACGTTTAGCACTATGACATTCACGTTCATAACTACAAAGAACTATACTCCCACTTTTTGAACTTGTCAACCAAGGTATCTAATCGGGAAAAAAAGGCGCCTCGACCCAAGAGTAATCCGGCCCTTGCAGGACAAGGCTTTGCGCAATCTTATTCCCATGCTACACGTGTGCGCATAGACCCTAAAGAGCTAAGCCTTAGGAATTAGCATCACTCCACCGCTTTTCCTATTAGAGAGGGAACATCATGTTGGCTTGAATTCAATCTCGAGACCTGGACGCAGTATCGTAAGTCTACGTCGGCGTGCCGGCTTGGATTCAAGATGCAGACCGAGGCGAACCGAGGCCTTGGATACTGAAGCGTACTGCAGTACGCTGAGCAATAACAGGGCCGAAGGGCAACGAAGGTATGCGCTTGAAGCCAAACCGGCACCGCGTCAGCCGCCGAGGTAGGCGGATACTACATGTTCATTCTCCAGCAACTCCTCTGCCCTGCCCTCCATTGTTACCTTCCCTGTTTCCATCACGTAGCCACGGGTAGCTATTTTCAGCGCTGCCCGTGCGTTCTGCTCGATCAACAGAAGCGTAATGCCCAGTGAATTAAGCTCACGCAAAATCCTGAAAATCTCCTCAACGACAATGGGCGCGAGTCCAAGCGAAGGTTCGTCGAGCATCATCAGTTTCGGGCGGGCCATAAGGCCTCGCCCGATGGCAAGCATCTGCTGCTCGCCCCCGCTCAAGGTTCCTGCCATCTGGCTATGGCGTTGTTTGAGGATAGGGAAGAGCGAGTAGACGCGCTCCAGATCCTCGGCGATTAAGCTTTTCGAACTTTTTCTATAGTGGTGATAGGTTCCCATGCGCAGGTTATCAAACGTGGAGAGAGACTTGAAAACATCACGTCCTTCTGGTACCTGGCAGATACCGACGCGAACTATAGAGCTGGGGCTGTGCCGCGTGATGTTTTTCTGATCGAAGACTATTTTTCCCTGCCGTGAAGGCAGGATTCCGGAAATGCTCATGAGGAGAGTCGATTTACCCGCACCGTTTGCCCCCAATACGCTCACGATCTCCCCGTCTCTTACTTCTAAGGAAACCTCCTTGAGCGCCTGGATTCCGCCATAATAGACACTCAGTTTTTCTACAGACAGCATACTTACTTCCCCAGATACGCGGTAATAACTTCAGAATTATTCCTTATCTCCGTAGGGGTGCCCTCTGCGATCAGGCTGCCATAGTTGATGACCACCACCTGATCGGAGACATGCATGACAAGACGCATATCATGCTCCACAAGGAGGACTGTGATTCCTCTCTTTTTGATGCGGAGAAGATTCTTTGCCAATTCATCCGTCTCCTTTTCATTCAGCCCCGCAGCCGGCTCATCAAAAAGGACGATCTCCGGATCAGAAGCTAAAGCTCTTGCGATTTCCATGACCCGCTGTTCGCCCATGGGAAGGCTCGTTGCAGGCGCCTCGGCACGGGCATCTAAGCCGACGAATTCCAGCTCCTCCATCGCCTTGTGCCGTGCCCTTTTCTCATCAGCGAAGCACCGGGGAAGTCTGAGCGCCGCCGAAAAGAGCCCGCTCCTGGTACGCATGTCGCAGCCGACCATCACGTTCTCAAGCACGCTCATCTCGGCAAAAGGCCGCACAATCTGGAAGGTGCGCGACAGGCCTTTCCACGCGCGCACGTGCGGGGGACATGAGATAAGCTCTTCTCCCTTGAAAGTGATCGAACCCCTGCTAGGAGCAAGAAGGCCAGAAATCATGTTAAACGTAGTTGTTTTCCCTGCGCCATTCGGGCCTATCAGCGCCTTGATGCTGCCTTTCTCTACGGCAAAACTCAGGTCGTTCACCGCTGTGAGACGCTGGAAGAATCTGCTCAATTCCTTGATCTCGAGAATCAATGCTCTCCCCTTGAGCGAAGACGCAGAATGACCCCACGCACCACACCTATGAGCCCCTGTGGCATATAGAGCAGCAGAGCAATCAGAATCGCACCCGTCACTACCATCTGATAATCAAGGAAGGACTCAAGGACTTCCGGGATGCTTTTCATGATTGTGGTGCCGATGAGTACGCCAAAGACAGTCCTGATGCCTCCGAGTACCGCCATGATGATCATTTCTACCGACCGCGAAAGATCAGCCATCTGTGGCGATATGAATCTATTCGAGTGGGCATAGAGACCTCCCGCGAGAGAAGCGTACATCGCGGAAAGCACGAAAGCCTGGATCTTGCATCGTGCGATATCTACACCCATGGCTGATGCAGCCACATCATCGCCGCGCAGCGCCAGCATGGCCCGCCCTGCTTTGGATCGAACTATGTTACGCGTCAGCAAGAGGATCAGCATGGCTACAGTCCAGATCGGATAATAGTACTGCTCATCAGTCTTGAACGTGTAGCCCCCGACTTTCAGGGCAACGATGTCCCTGAACCCATCCGGACCTCCCGTGTATTGGGCCAGTGTGACGAGACATGACTGAATGATGAGTCCGAAACCGAGCGTCGCGATGGCCAGGTAGTACCCCTTCAGCCTCAGCACGGGCGCACCTACGCCGTAGGCAACCAACCCGGTAAAAATCATGCCAACAATAAGGGCCAGCAACGGGTCAACGCGATAGGTCGTGGTAAGGATCGCAGATGCGTATGCGCCCAGCGCAAAAAAAGCGGCCTGGCACAACGAAAGCTGTCCCGCGAAACCAACCACCAGATCCACTCCCGCGGCCGCAATCACGTAGGTCCCAATGATCACCAGCACGTGAATCCAGTAAGAGCCCGCGAGCAATAGTGGAAGAAGGTAGATGAAGAGCGCAAACAGTAGGTACGGCACAATCCTGATCATCATTTGTCATCCGAATGTTTCATGAGGCCGGTTGGCTTTAGCACAAGAATGCAGAGAAGCACCAGAAAAGCAAGAATGTCCTTGAAGATGGAAGAAACATACCCCGTCGAAAGGCTTTCAAGCAGCCCCAGCACAAGACCGCCAACTACCGCTCCGGGATAGCTTCCCACCCCGCCCAGCACTGCACTCGCAAAACCCTTCAGGCCCATCATGGTGCCCTCATCGTACACCATGAAAGAGACAGGCGCGATTAACATCCCCCCCAACGCGCCCAGCGCACCTCCAAGAAAATAAGAGATCATCACAAACGTTTTTACATTGACTCCCATCAGGCTCGCCGCACGAGGATTCTCCGCACAGGCACGCATCGCCTTTCCTATAAGGGTCCGCTCGAAAAAGAACCAGAGCACAACAGAGATAACAACCAACGCTCCGATCACCCAGAGCATCTGCGGCGAGAAGCTGGCTCCGAGAAACGAGATACTTTTTATCTTTGTGAAGGTCGGCGCAGTATAAGGGTCCTTGCCCCAAATCAGGAGTGCCACTCCTTTCAGGAAGGTTGAGCCTCCGAGCGTGAGGAGAATCAGAAGCATGATCGATGGCTTCTTCAGCGGACGGATAGCGAACCGGTCGAAAAGAATGCCGACACCCCCCACGATGAGCGTGGAGAAAATAAGCGCGAGCGGAAGAGGGAGCTTGAAAACAGTGTGGAGTGATATCATCGTCATTGCTCCAAGCATCAGGAATTCTCCCTGCGCAAGATTGACGACGAGCGTCACATTGTAGATGATATCAAAACCGAGCGCCACCAGCGCATAAATAGAACCGCTGGTAAGGCCTGCAAAAATAAACTGTACGGCTTGAGACAGATAGGTGTTTTCCACTATAGAGACGCCGCCCAAGAATTGGTTATTTACTTCGCCATCACGAACTTGCCGCCTTTCACCTGAATCATCAATGCGGCATCCTTCTTGATCCCACGGTGATCCTCTTTGCTGAACGTGTAAGTGCCACCGTAAACCGCGGGAAAATTCTTCATGAGCTCCATCGCATCCCGGAGCTTCTGGCTATCCTTCGGACCTTCGGGCTTCACCTGGCGCACGCCCTCCGCGATCACCCGCGCAGCGTCATACGCGACTACCGCATAAATATCTGCCTCTTTCTTGAACTTCTTCTGAAAAGCCTCGGTAAACTCTTTCATCAATTTCTTCTGCGGATAGGCATCAGGCAACTCCCTCCAGACGATGTAATAGGCACCCGGCAGTAGCAACGTTTCCGGTTCATTTCCCTCCATAAGCTTCAGAAAGGTATCAGAGATATTGCCGTGTCCTGTGACATACGGAATCTTGAAACCCATCTGATTGAAGTTCTTGGCAACAACCGCATTCGGCGCACCGCTCACTCCTACTATGAGCGCCTGCGGATTGGTCGCTTTTAGTTTCGCGAGTTGCGCCGTTACATCGACATCCTTCACATTGAAGCGCTCGCTGGCAATCTCGAAGCCATATTTCTTTGCACTCCGATTAGCCTCGTCCAGCCACGTCTGTCCTGTTGAATCAGTGGCGCAGAGGGCTGCAACGCGCTTTATTCCATTCTTTGCGAAATAATCATAAATTGTCTCAACCATGCCTGACGTGTGGACCCACGTAGCAAAGGTGAAAGAGTCCGCATAACTGGGCTCATAAGATCCGGAAAGGGAATACGTAACTACCTTCTCTTCCTGCGCCACTGATTTCGCCGCGTTCGACGTTGCAGTAATGGCGGTGCCTAGTATGGCCGCCACCTTGTCCCGCTGAATCAGTTTCTTTGCATTGGTCGACGACTTTTCCGGATTGCTCTCATTGTCGTAAACAACGAGTTCCAGCTGATAGTTGTCGATTCCACCCCTGCCGTTAATCTGTTCAGCGAAGAGCTGGACGGCGCGCAGTTCAGGTTCGCCGAGCCAGGCGCCGTATCCCGTTACATCAAGGTTTACGCCCAACCTGATGACAGGCTTCTTCTGAGCTGCGACTTCAGAAACCCCGCACAAGAGCAGCAGGCAACTCAGTACTATTGCCGATACTCCAACGTTCCAGCACTCTTTTCCCCCCATAAGCCTCCCCCAGGCATATCAGATCAAGGATGAAGCAGTCTATTTCGCCATCACGAACTTGCCGCCTTTCACCTGGACCATCACGCAGGCATCCTTTTTTGTCCCGCGGTGGTCTGTCTTACTGAACGTGTAGGTTCCTCCGTATGCTGCCGGGTAATTCTTTATTTTCTCGATGGCATCTCTCAGCTTCTGGCTGTCTTTCGGGCCTTCAGGCTTCACCTCTCGCATGGCCTCAACCGTTACACGCGTGGCATCATACGCGACAGCCGCATAAATGTCGGGCTCCTTCTTAAATTTAGCCAGGAAAGCTTCATTAAATTCTTTCATCAGTTTTTTCTGAGGATAGGAGTCGGGAAGTTCTTTCCATATGATACAGTAGGCACCCGGGAGAACCAGGTTTTCGGGTTCGTTTCCCTCGACCAGTTTCAGGAAGGATTCTGAAATATTTCCCGCAGTGCTCGCGTAGGGGATCTTAAAACCCATCTGGTTAAAATTCTTGGCAACGACCGCGTTGGGTGCCCCCGTAACCCCTACTATGAGGGCCTGGGGGTTGCCCGCCTTCAGCTTCGCAAGTTGGGGTGTAACATCTACATCCTTCACGTTGAACCGTTCGCTGATAATCTCCAGTCCATATTTCTTTGCGCTCTTGTTCGTTTCCTCAAGCCACGTCTGACCGGTGGAATCGGTCGCGCAGAGGGTGGCAACACGTTTGATCCCCTTTTTTACAAAATAATCGTAGATAGTCTCGACCTGACCGGAACTCGCAACCCAGGTGGCAAACGTGTAGGAGTCGGTGTAGCTCGGATCGTAGGAGGCTGAAAGGGAGTACATGACAACTTTTTCCTCCTGCGCCACAGACTTGGCGGCATTTGAGGTGGCGGTGAGGACCGTGCCGATCACTGCGGTTACTTTGTCGCGCTGGATCAACTTCTTCGCAGTGCTTGAAGATTTTTCGGGGTTGCTCTCGTTGTCGTAGATGACCAGCTCCAAGGGGCGGCCATCTATACCGCCTTTGCTGTTTACCTGTTCGGCGTAGAGCTGGATGGCTCTTAGTTCCGGCTCGCCCAGCCAAGCGCCGTATCCCGTCGTATCGAGATTCACGCCCAGCTTGATCGCTGGTTTTTTCTGGGCCGAGGCACCGGAGACGCAACAAAACACGAGCATGGTGCATACTATCCCGATTACTGCCGCTCGCACATTCCCTATCCCCCTC
>Ga0335070_10006123_pt1 | contig 14164 bp, 15 predicted proteins | sample Lox_Sample_13_FD_206722 | JGI IMG/M metagenome (GOLD analysis project Ga0335070, IMG submission 206722) | Soil microbial communities from Loxahatchee National Wildlife Refuge, Florida, United States - Lox_Sample_1.3 | ecosystem: Environmental > Terrestrial > Soil > Wetlands | place: USA... | reverse complement strand
GACGCGCGGGCCGCCTGCCAGGATGCGCGCGATCGAGAGCAGCTGCTGCTCGCGCAGCGAGAGCACCCGCTCCCACTCCGCTTCCCGGTCGAGTCCGCCCGCGCGCTCGACCAGCTCCGCCAAGCCGGAGGTCTGCGCCGTCGCGCTGCTGGCGGAGGCCGGCCCGTGTGCGAAGCCCATCTCCGTGAGGCTCCCGACGGCCGCGGTCCCGTCGGTCCAGGGAGCGCCCACCACGGTGGTGGCGCGGCCGGTGGTGGCGGGATACCCGACGACGCTGCCGCCGGCGCCGACGACGCCCGAGAACGGGATCGTGAGGTTCGCCGTCGCCTTCTGGCAGACCTTGAACAGACAGACCTTGGTGACGCCGTGGAGCGGCATCGCGCCGGCGAGCGGCGATCCGCCGAAGACGCCGGCCGCGTTGTGGATCTTCGCCTGGACTCCCTTGATCGGGTTGGCGAGGGGGTCCGTGACGGGCACCACGACGTGCACTGCGCGGAAGGCCGACTCGGGCAGCGTGAGGGACTGGATGCGTTCGCCGGTCGCGGAGACGTGGGCCAGGCCGGCGCCCATCACCACGACCGGCGGCAGCGCCATGCCGGGCACGGGGAACACCGCCGTCTGGATCGACAGCGCCCCGGTGAACGCGAGCGATCCAGCCGCGGCCCGCGTGGCGGTAGACGCGAGCGCGCAGACGCCGAGGCCAAGCCAGGAGACGCATTTGCGCAAGGCGAGCCTTCCCGACCGGCCGCCGACTCCGTCCGATCCCCTTACGGCGCCCGCGGCCCGTCGGATTCCGGGCCGCCGCGCCCGCGAGGGGGCGGGTTGGCACCGCCGCCGGGGTCGTTGCTAAGAGTGGCGCCTCGGGAGAGGTCTTGACCGCAGGCGTAGGCGGCGCGAATCCGAAGGAGGTGAGCGTGACGGAGCTCCCCAATCCCGAGACCGGCCGCCGTCGATTCCTGGCGCTCGTCTGCGGCACCTTCGCGGGCCTCATGGGCCTCGCGCTCGGCCTCCCGATCGTCGGCGCCATCGTGGGGCCGTCGTTCCGGCGGGCGCGCAGCCGCTGGGCTCGCGCCGCCGCCGTTGCCGAGCTCCCGATCGGGCAGCCCGTCTCGCTCCGCTACACCGACCGCGAGAAGGACGCCTACCTCGTCGAGACGGTCCAGCGCGACGTCTGGGCGCTCAGGCACGCCGGCGGGGAGGTCACGGTCTTCTCCCCCGTCTGCCCCCACCTCGGCTGTCGCTACGCCTGGAAGCCGGCCGAGCAGCAGTTCTTCTGCGCCTGTCACCGCAGCGCGTTCGCTCCCGACGGCCGGGTGCTGTCGGGTCCGTCGCCTCGGCCGCTCGACACGCTGCCCGCCGAGATCCGCGACGGCGCGCTGCTCGTCGAGTGGGAGAGCTTCGTGCTCGGCGTCGCCGAGAAGAAGGCGATCTAGCTTGCTCGACGCCCTCGTGCGCTGGGTCGACGAGCGCCTGCCGGTGCGCGCCATCCTCGGGCTCGGCACGAACGAGACGATCCCGGGCGGAGCGCGCTTCGCCTATGCGCTGGGGAGCGCGACGCTCTTCGCCTTCGCGCTGCAGGTGGTGAGCGGCTGCATCCAGCTCTTCTACTACGTCCCGACCGTCGATCATGCCTACGACAGCCTGATGTACCTCCGCATGCAGATCCCCTTCGGCTGGCTGCTGCACGGTCTCCACTACTGGGGCGCCAACGCCATGGTGGTGCTGGTGGGCTTGCACACGATGCGCGTCTTCGTCTGGGGCGCCTACAAGCGGCCGCGCGAGCTGACCTGGCTGATCGGCGTGGCGCTGCTCGCCGGCACCGCGGCGATCATGTTCACCGGAGCGCCGCTGCCCTGGGACGAGCGCGGCTACTGGGCGGCGGAGGTGGGCTCGAGCATGGTGGGCACGACGCCCGTGATCGGCACGTCGCTGAGACGCCTGCTGCGCGGCGGCGAGGCGACGGGACAGCTCGCGCTGTCGCGGTTCTTCGTGCTGCACGTCGCCATCCTGCCGGCGGCGCTCGGCGTCGGCGTGCTCCTCCATCTCCTCGCCTTCCGGATGTTCGGGAGCGTGGGCCCGTGGAGGGCGGTCCAGCGGCGGGAGGAGCCGCTCTGGCCCGAGCAGGTGGCGCGCGACGTCGTCGTGGCGGCGCTCCTCCTCGTGCTGCTCGTGGGGCTCGCCGCCTTCGAGCCACCGCCCATCACCGGGCCGGCCGATCCGCTCGATGCGAGCTACGTGCCCAAGCCCGAGTGGAACTTCCTGTTCCTGTACAAGGGGCTCCAGCTGCTGCCCGGCTCCCTCGAAGCGCTCGGCACGGTCGGCGTTCCGCTGCTCGGCCTGCTCCTGCTCGGAGCCCTCCCCTTCCTGGATCGTGGGCCGGAGCGCGACCCGGCCAAGCGTCCCTTCGCGATGACGGGTCTCGTGCTCGTGGTCGGCAGCGTGGCCGCTCTCAGCGTGGCGGGGCTCGAGGCACCCGAGGGCGCGGCCGGCGAGTCTGCGCGCCCTCGAGAGCCGCAGGCGAGCGCGCGAGCGCAGGAGGGCGCGGCGCTCTTCGCCACCCTCGGCTGCGGAGGCTGCCATCGCGCCGATGGCGGCGCCCTCGATCTCTCCGCCGAGGGCGCGCGGGGCCGGAGCCCGGAGTGGCTCGCGGCGCAGATCCGCGCCCCCGCCGAGCACGTCCCGGGCTCGACGATGCCGGCGCATCCCCAGCTCTCCGCGGCGCAGCTCGAGGCGCTAGTCGCCTACCTCGAGAGCCTGCGCTCGCCCGGGGCCCCCGCGCCCGGCGCCACGGCCGCCCCGCCGGCTCGTGGTGCCGGCGCGCCCGGCGCGCGCGAGGCGGCCGGCCGCGCAGCAGAGATCGTCGGGAGCGCGATCCATGGCGCCACGCTCTACACGATTCAGTGTTCGCCGTGCCACGGCGAAGCGGGGCGCTCCGATCGCGCGGATGCGCGGCGGGGCAACGTGCCGCCCCTGGTCCCGATCTCGCGGGTGATCTTCTCTCCGGAGCCCGAGGTCTTCGCGGCGCAGCTCGATCGCTGGCTGCAACACGGCGCGGCCCCAGCCGCGGAGCACCCCGGGATCGAGATGCCGGCGTTCGGCGACACGGATGTCCTGACGCAACAGCAGATCGCCGACATCGAGGCCTACGTGATGTCGCGCAACGGCGTCGCGCGAGGCGGCATCGTGCATCCCGGGATCCGTCCGGCCTGGTTCGCGGCGATCGTCGCCCTGCTCTTCGGCGGCGCGGGGCTGCTCTTCGTCGCGCTCTCCCGGCGGCGCGTGCGCGATTCGAGCCGGGGCGCGTCGAGCTGAGCGGCGAGCCGTCGCCGGCGCTTCGGATCAGGCGCGCTCGGCGGCCTCGATCTTCGGCGGGCGGAACGCGCTGATCGGCGGCGGCTCGCCCGCGTACTTCTCCACCTGCACCAGCGTGGTATTCGCCACGCCCCCCTGCGACAGGCTCGAGGCGCCCTTGTCGAGCGTCAGCATGTTCACGAGGCCGTGCTTGCACAGCGTTCCGAGTCGGCCCGGATCGAGCGGATCGTACCACGCGCCCTCGTGGATGCAGGCTACGCCGGGGCGGATGCGCTCGGTGACGACGGCTCCGGCGAGCAGCTCGCCGCGATCGTTGAAGACGCGCACCACGTCGCCATGCCGGATCCCGCGCGACTTCGCCTCTTCGGGATGCAGGAACACCGGCTCGCGCTCCGCGACCTCGTACCAATCGCGGATCCAGGTGTTGTCGAGCTGCGAGTGGAGCCGGTGCGGCGGATGGGGGGAGACGAGGTGGAGCGGGTGCTTCTTGGCCTGCGCGCCCCCGAGCCATTCGGCCGGCTCGATCCAGACCGGGTGCCCGGGACAGTCTGCATACCCCATCTTCGCGATCGGCTCGCAGAAGATCTCGATCTTCCCGGAGGCGGTGCCGAGCGCATGCGCGGCCGGGTTCGCGCGGAAGTCCGCGAAGGTCGTGTAGCTGCTCGCCTCGGCGGGGACCGGGAACTCGAGGTAGCCGCGGCGCCAGAACTCGTCGAACGAGGGCAGCGGCGGCTGTCCCTTGGGCTGCTGCGCGGCCGCGTAGAACGAGCGAAGCCACTCGATCTGGTCCTTCTTCCCGTCCGTGAACGCATCGTACACGCCGAGCCGCTGCGCGATGCCCGCGCAGATGTCGTAGTCGTTTCGCGACTCCCCCACCGGCTCGATCACCTGCGGCATCGCGACCAGATACTGCTGCGAATAGCTGCCGCAGAACTCGATGTCGTTGCGCTCGAACCCGGTCGTGGCCGGCAGCACGATGTCCGCGAAGCGCGCGGAGGCGGTCCAGAAGGGATCCTGGACGATGATGGTCTCCGGCCGCTGCCACGCCTCGAGCATCCGGTTGATCTGATACTGGTGCGAGAGCGGATTGCCGCCGGCCCAGTAGATCAGCCGGACGTCCGGATACTTCACCTTGCCGCCGTTGTAGTCGATCTCCTTCCCGGGGTTGAGGAGCATGTCGGCGACGGTGCGGGCGACGGGCACGGCGTCCTTCACCGGATTGTCGCCGGCCGACATGCCGGCGAAGCTCGGCGCGGTCGCCTGCAGGTCGCCTCCGTTGTCGTAGTGGTAGCTGAAGCCGATCCCGCCGCCGGGGAGGCCGATGTGGCCGATCATCGAGGCCAGCGCGACGAGCATCCAGTAGGGCTGCTCTCCGTGGTCGGCGCGCTGGATGGCGTAGCCCGTGAGGATCATCGTCCGCGGACTCGCCAGCTTCCGGGCGAGCTCGCGGATCGTCGCGGCGTCGATCCCGGTGATCGACGCGGCCCACTCCGGGGACTTCGGCGTCTTGTCGCCCTCGCCGAGCAGATACGGCAGGAACTTGTCGAAGCCGTAGGCGTACTTGTCCAGGAACGCCTTGTCGTGGAGCTTCTTCGTGTAGAGCTCGTGGGCGATGCCGAGCATGAGCGCGGTGTCGGTGTTGGGGCGCGGCGCGATCCAGCGCGCGCCGAGGTATTCCGCTGAGTCCGTGTAGCGCGGGTCGATGCAGACGATCTCGATGTCCTTCCTGCCGCGCAGCTTCTCCAGGGCGCCATAGGCGGCGTGGTCGCTCGGGTGCGTGCCGATCTGGTCGTTCTTCTTCGGGCAGCACCCCCACAGCACCAGGACCTTGGTGTTCGCGAGGAGGCTCGGCCAGGCGGACTGCTCGCTGTAGACCTCGAGGGCGCCGAGCACGTGGGGCAGGATCACCATCGCACACTCGATGCTGTAGTCACCGGAGTTGTCGGTGAAGCCGCCGGCGAGCCCGAGCAGGCGCCTCACGACGGCGTTGGCGTTGTGCAGCAGGCCCGCCGACTGCCAGTCGACGGTGCCCGCGAAGAGGGAGGCGTTGCCGTGCTCCGCCTTCACGCGCTTGATCTCGCCAGCGACCAAGTCGAGCGCATGGTCCCAGCTCACGCGCACGAAGGGCTCGCGCCCCCGGCGCGTGCGGTCGCTCTTCGCGCCCTTGTCGAGGAAGCCCTTGCGCACCGCGGGTGATCCCACGCGCGTGTCGGCGTACACCTGCGCCGGGAAGGCCTCGATCATCCGGGTCGGATGGGCGTCCTTGGCGAAGGGCTCGACGCTCAGCAGCCTGCCGTCCTGGACCACCGCCCCATACATTCCCCAGTGTCCGGCGGTGAGCAGCCGCTTCGCCTGGGGCGCCTCGCGCCCGAACACGGCCGCTGCGAAGGCATCGGGGTCGAGGAAGCGCGGAAGCGCCAGGCCCCCGCCCGCGGCCAACGCGCTGTAGAGGAAGTGCCGGCGGGAAATCGCTCGCATCTCTTTCTCCCTGGCGTTTGCGGGACCGCGGCGCCGCGCGGGCGCGCGCCGCGGCCTCGATCACGATGGACCTGCGTCCTTCGCGTGCGTCTGCAGGTACTGCGTCACCAGCGCCGCCTGCTCCGGCGTGAAGGCCGCGTTGTGGGCCATGACCTTGAGGACGTTCGGCCACTGATTGGCGGTGAATTCCGCAGCCGGGTGCAGCGCGTGGCAGCCGCCGCAGCGCTGCTGGTAGAGCGACTCCGCCTGCTTCCACACCGCACCCAGATCGGCGCCCACGTCGCTCCGGGCGACCCAGCCGTCCACGCTCACCCGCTGCCAGACGCTGCCGTACGGATCCGCCTCCCGGTCGGAGACGACCGGGCGCGACGGCCCGCGCAAGCTGAGCTCGGCCTGCAGGATGCGCCTTCCCACGGCGCGGAACAGCTGCGATGGCGCGCCTTCGAGCGACCAGCCCGACACCCGAACGGGGATGCGAGCACCCTGCGGCGAACCGGTCGCGTCGAGCTCCGCGCCGGGCGGGATCGTCCCGATCACGCGTCCTCCGCGCGCGGCCCCGTAGAGCGAAGTCGTCCGAGATGGATAGAGCCTCGTCGACCCCTCCGCGGGCGCCTCCTGCGGTCGAGAGGGTGCCGCGATCCAGAGCATCAGCGCAATCGCGACGGCGGCTCTGCGTCGGGCGCCCCTCGAGATCATCGCGATGCGCACCCCGCCCTCCCTACGGCGCTCCCGCGGTCCGCAGCGATGCATCAGCCGTGCCAATGGCTCCCGCTGTGGATGCGCGGTGCAGCGCGCGATCGACTGGGGCGTGGCGCCGCTCGGGGTGTGGTGCTCTGTCGAGCTGCGCCCTGCAGATGACCGGCTCACGCGGACAGGTGTACGACCACCTCGCGCACGCCGCCGAGCCGCGGTGCTCCCAGAGATAGATGCCCTGCCACGCGCCGAGCGCGAGGCGGCCGTCGAGGACCGGGATCGCGAGCGAGACGGAGGTGAGCGCCGCCTTGATGTGCGAGGGAATGTCGTCGGGCCCCTCGGCGGTGTGCGTGTAGAGCGGGTCGCCCTCGGGCACGAGGCGCTCGAGCCAGGCCTCGAGGTCGCGCTTCGCGGACGGGTCGGCGTTCTCCTGGATCACGAGACTCGCCGAGGTGTGGCGCAGGTAGACCGTGCAGAGGCCTTCGTCGAGGCCCGCGCGCGCGACGGCCGCCTCCACCTCGCGCGTGATCTCGTGCAGGCCCTTGCCGCGCGTGCGGATCTCGAGTCGCTGGATGCGCTTCCGCTCGCCCACCTCGCGGACCCCTCAGCCGTCCATCGCCGATCGCGGCCGACGCAGATCGTAGGCAGCGCCGCGCCCCGCTGCCTCGTCGAAGGCCGTCCGGTCGCGCTCTCGGACGGCCTCTCTCCCCGAGGATTGCGCGAGGGACCCCTGCTGTACATTCCCGCTCGCTCGAGAGCAGGGAGAACCCATGGCGCGCCGAATCCCGCATTTCGTCGTCCCTGCGATTCTCGCTCTCGGGATTTGTGGGCCCCGGGCGGCCACGGCCCTCGTTCCGTGCATTCCCTGCTTCTACCTGACGGAATACTTCGAGTTCCAGGCGAACGTGGACGCGACGGCCTTCGGGCTCTCCGCCTCGGAGCCGATCCTGGTCCTCTTCAGCTACCAGCCGTTCGTCGCCCCGGTCGTCGTCTCGTACGGGACGCCCGCGTTTCGGACCGTCTACGGACCGATCGACGGGGCGTTCGAGATCGGCGGCCAGGTCGTGGACCTGCAGGCCCAGGTCGACGTGGACGACAACAACAACGGGTATGACGAATTCGAGTTCTTCGCGGCGAACTACGTCGTGGGCACGTCGGTGGTCGGCTCCGTGAATGGAACCGGCATCAACAGCTTCTCGCTCGCGTTCCTCGACGCGTCCCAGGCCATGTTCGGCTCGACCGCGCTGCCGGCGTCCGCCGATTTCGGCCAGGCCGCGCAGCACGTCTTCGTCGAGTTCGAGGACTATCTGAACCAGAAGCAGGTGCGCACGGACTTCTACCTGCCGGCCGACGCCGGGAGCTTCGCCTTCACGAATCCGGCGCCGGAACCCGCCTCCGCTCCCCTCGCGCTCGCAGCCCTCGGCGCCTTGGGCCTGCTCGCCTCGCGGCGCCCGGCGCGCGACGCCCTCACCGCCGCCTAGAGCAGTCGGCGGCGGGTGAGCCCGAGCGCAGCGAGCGCCGCCCAGGCGGCGAGCGCGAGCTCCGGCGCGCCCGGCTCCGGCGAGTAGACGGCGATCGCGGTCGCGCTGCTGCCCTGCGGGAGCGTGGCCGCCACGTGGCTCTGACCGCCCCCGTCGACGGAGATGATGCGGGGAGGAATCGGCTCCTCGTCGACCACGTAGATCGGATAGGGATGCAGGAGGAGGTTCGGCGGCGACACGGCGATCGGCCCCGGACACTCGACGTTTCCACCCGTCTGCACGACCCCCTCGTCGCCGAAGCCGGCCTGCGGCGGCGTGAGGCTGGCCCCCACGGTGAAGTAGAAGATCCCGTTGTGGATCGAGGGACACGACTCGTACTGGTAGGTGAAGAAGAGGTAGCCGTCGGGGTCGTAGCCGAGACCCTCGAGCGTGGTCTGCGGCAGGGTCCACCACTCGCTCATCGCGTTGCCGTCGTAGAGCAGGATCTTCTGGCTGGTCGCGACGAAGACGTCGAGCGACCCTGAGCCCGGGTCGCGCACGGCCGCGAAGTTGCCGACGTCGAACGCGTCGGGCGACGGGTAGGACGAGAGCAGCGTCGCCGTCCCGCCGAGCAGGCTGCGGTCGATCTCGTGCACCTCGCCCTCCTCGGGGACGAAGAGCGTGCGGAACGAGCCGAACCCCGGCGCGCGCGGACTCATCGCGAGCCCGGTCGGCTGGGGGCCGAGGAGGAGCGAGTTCGGCGAAGCCTCGGGCATCGCGAGCTGGGCGCCGGTCGCAGGATCGATGAGTACGAGCGCCGGCGCGTTCCCGTTCAGCACCACGATCTCGCCGTTCGGGTCGACGGCGATCGATCGCGGCTGGGTGTTGAGCAGGTTGGTGCCGGAGCGGGGCGACAGCGTCGTGACGACGCCGTTGTTCGGGTCGACGCGGAGCACGCGATCGTTCTGCCCGTCGAGGACGAGCACGTCTCCGGGCCAGAGCGCCCGGGCCTCGAGGGGAGCGAGAAGCAACCAGAAGAGCGGGATCGCGCGAGCCGCACGCATCGGCATCCGCATGGGTGTCCCCCCTGACGAGATCCGATGCATACGCATCTGGTCACGTTCCAAGTGGTCGGGCGGACACCGTTTGATGTCGAGGCCTATGAAGAGGCCTACGGCGGTCCGAGCGGCGTTCCCGGCGGCATCGACCCGACTCCCTTCGCGACCGGTCCGATGCTCCCGCCCGACCCGAGCGAGCGCGGCTTCAAGGACACGGTCAAGGCGAATCCGGGCTACTTCACGACGATTCGCGCGAAGTTCGAGCTGCCGGCCGGCGTGATGGCGCCCCAGAGCTACGTCTACCACTGCCACATCGTCGAGCACGAAGACAACGACATGATGAGGCCATTCGAGGTCGTCGCCTGATTGCGGCGGCCGAGAAATTCTGCTCTAGCAGGATGCGGAAGAATCCCTCGCGGCTGCGGCTGAAGGCTGGTAGATAGCGAGCGGGGGGTAGAGATGCGCGGGACGCTCGACGACCAGGACGGGATGTTCAGCTACGTGTCGCTGGAGGCGCGGATTCCAGCCGATCATCCGCTGCGCGCGATGTGGGAGATGACGGACACGGCGCTCCGCGCGCTGTCCCGGCGCTTCGACGCGGTGTATGCGAAGACGGGTCGCCCCTCGATTCCGCCCGAGCAGCTGCTGCGGGCGCAGGTGCTGCAGGTGCTGTTCTCGATCCGAAGCGAGCGGCTGCTGATGGAGCAGCTCGAGTACAACCTGCTGTTCCGCTGGTTCGTGGGCCTGCGCATGGACGACCGCGTCTGGGACGCTCCGGCTTCGACGACGGCGAACGGCTTCGCGCTCGTGGCAACCTACACCTACGACGCCTTCGGGCGGCGCGTGAAGAAGGTCACGCCCGCCCAGAGCTTCCTTTACCTCTATGACGCGGCAGGCCACCTGGTCGAGGAGGTCGAGAAGAAGCCGGGCACCGACCACGCGCGCGACTACGCCTACCTGGAGGACGAGCTCGTCGGGCAATCGTGGATCGCGACAAGCTCCGCGTGTCGTTTGGGCCAGCACCAAGGACGCCGGACGAGATCGCGTCAGGCGGGGGCGCGGATTACATTATTGATCGAAACACTGGTCGGCTCTTGCAACGCAGCTTGGAGAAGTAGTTCACAGGCAGGTCCCTCGCGACGCTGCCGCACACCCCAGGAACCCCCGGATGCGTGACCGGGCCGGCGGGGCGCCAGTGCCGCGGCGTGACTCGCGACGCGTCCAAATTCGGGCGCGTTGGTGGCGGCACCAGCGCCCCGGTCGTGCTTCGTGGGACACGACCGACCGCGCGCCTGACCTTCAGGCGCGTCAGTTTGCGCTCAGGTGGGCGTTGACGAGGCCCAGGTCCTGGCCGTTGATCGGCTCGCCGTCGCTGCTCGGCGGGCTCTCGTGCCCGAATCCCGCGACCTGATTCAGCTCGTGCAGGCGGGGATTCTCCGTCTCCAGGCGCCGCAGCTCGTTCGCTGCGTCGTCGGCGGCGCGCCGGGCCTCCGTGTGGCGAGCCTCCGCGTCGGCGAGCCGGCGGCGCGCGCTGTTGATCTGCTCCAGGCTCGCCTGCTGCTCGGCGACCTGCGCCTGCATCTCTTCCAGGTTCATCTCGTGTCTCCTGCCGCCATCCGATTCAGGACGGCGATGGGTAGGTGGGTGATCTCGATTCTCTGCTTCGCCTCGGCGGTCTCGGCCTCACGCCGCGCCTCGGCCGCTGCTCGTTCGTGCTGGGCTGCTTCCGCGCGCCGCATGCGCGCGTACTCCAGCCAGTTCCCGTCGGCGAGCGCCTCACGCGCCGCCTCAATCTCCTGCTTCGCCGCCTCGACCTCGCGCGATGCAGCGCGCACGTCTCGATCGGCCTTCTTGAACCTGGCATCCGCGGTCGCATATGCGTCACGCGCTGCGGCCACGTTCGGAACGCGCGGCGCTTCGCCCGCCAGGGGCGCCAGGCCCACGGTCGTGCTGCGCGCACGCTGCGCGTCCTTGAGATCGCGCTCGGCGACCATCAGGCCGAAGGACGCGCGGTTCCGCACCTCGGCCGCCACGGCGATCTGGCTCTCCGCATGGAGAAGCCGGCCTCGCGCGGCGGTGAGGCGATCGTCGGGCTTCACTCGGCGGCGCCGAGCGCCCGCTGGGCCGCGTCGCGCAGGCGCTCCATCTCCGCGAGGGCCGTGCCGCGCACGGGATCCAGGGTGGAATAGAGGTTGCGACGCGTGTCGACCCAGTCGCGCGTGGGCATCGTGTCGAAGCCGGTCAGGTAGGACGGCGCATTCACCACTGCGAAGACCGTCTCGCGGTCGCCCCGCTCGGCCGCCTTCTGGAGGAACGTCAGGCGCCCGGCGTGTGGCAGCGCCTTCACGTGCGCGCGGATCTCCTCCTGGCTCGCGGTCCGGTGCTCCGGCACCGAGGATCGAAGAGCTTGCCCTCCGCGTGCTTCACGCCCCCCTCGATGCTCTCGATGACCTTCGTCAGCGCCTGCACCGCGTCGGCCCGCGCGGCCGCGCGGATCTCGCCCGCCTTGCGCGCTTTCGCCTGCTGGGTGAGGTCGCGGTTGGCGTTGACCGCCGCGACCTCGCCGTCCACGCCCGCCTGTTCACGGTCTACCTGCTGCTGGTGAATCTGCCGTTCGGGATCGTCACCGCTTTGGCCGCAAGGGCGATCATCGGCACCGGCCGGCGCCGACACAAAACAGCGGCGTGATCCGCGAGCAGCGGCCCAGGGGCGGGCTCGCGGTCCGCGCTTGTCGTTGCCCTCAAGACGCCCGCTGCTGGGGTGGTTTGCCATAACGTCCAGACCCGGACGTCCGGCGAGAACGCAGCCTGAATCTCCTATATCCGCTGCCCAGTCCGACTAGTGCGTAACCGTTCGATTTTCCTAGGGGTCGCGTGGACCGACTAGGACCCGAAAAGACGCCTTGGACGTTGCTGGACGGGCGAGAGGCACACCAAGCGGCACACCAAAATCAAGCTCCCGAGCGCCGCCTTCGCATGTCCCGAATCGCGAACTTTGAGCGCGCGTTGTGGCCGCAGCGTGGGCAGAAGGCGCGCTGCGATACGCGCCGGCGCCGAGTCGGCCGAAACGGCCGCTGGCAGTTCGCGCACCGGACCATCCCGAGCTCTGGCCCCTGGACCTCGAGCAGGAGCTGGGCGCAGAGCGCGCCGCGAAGCGTTGCCCCGCCGAGTCGTACCTCGATCGCGTTCTCGAAATCATCGCCGGGCTTCCTGGGCGGATAGCGGACTGGCAACACCTGAACTCGGAGGGAGTCTGCGACGCTCTCTAGGAGTAGCTGTAGCCGGATCTGGGGAGCTCGGGCGCGGCGCGCCGATCGCCTAGCCGCGCTTCGACCGCCCGAGCAGCACGAGCGTGGCGATGCTGCCGCCGTCGAGCAGCATCGTCGTTGGCTCCGGCGCTGCTAGGAAGCCGTCGGAGGTGAATTGGATTCCCGCCGGGACCGAGAACGAGACGGAGGCCGGGTCGAGGAAGTCCGAGCTGCCTGAATTGCCAGTCACAGCGGGGCTGTATGCGGCTTCGACGAAGCCACCGACCTTGGCGGTGAAGCCGCTGGGACCCACATTCAAGGTCTCGCTGAAGGTGAGCGTCATGTCGATGGCGTCCCTTGCCCTCGAGCCCGTCGCGTTGACGACCGCGTGGACGAAGGGGCCGACACCGCTCTGCCCGTTTGCAATGACGTCGAAGCCAGAGTCAGTGTCAGCCCCCGCAACACCAAAATTCAATCCGTTAAGCGAGACGGCGGCCTGGAACAGATCACCAAATGCCTGGTCCCCGGTAATCGAGCCGGTGAAGCGCATGGTGACGGTGATGGGCACCACCTGGTTGGGGAGGAAGAAGACATCCGTTGAGAACTGAGCCATAGCTCCGGCGTCTCCTAGGCCGTTGCTAGTTGCCTGCGCGCCTAGCGCGCCGGTTGCGATGTCTGCTTTGGCAGCGGCCGTCACGCCCACCGTGTTGCCGCACTGTCCTGATGCGGACAGAGGAACGCCGCCGGTCGTGTCTTGCTGATCCGGGAAGCAGAGGCCGAAGGAGGTGATTTCTTGAAGGGTCGTCGCGTGCGCCATATGGGCCGCGAAGGTCAGCACGGCGATCACGGCGAGATGATCGTGGAGGCGGACCTTCTTCCTCATTCTGCGCTCCCCTTCCTTGGGCCAGGCAAAGCTGCGGAGGCGACCACGGGCCTTCTACACCCGGGAGCCCGCAGGAGTCAAGTGCGCCCCGGCGAGCCCTTCTGGTTGCATATTGCACCGATGGTGCGATTCTGATTCCAGGTTGCTCTAAACCTTCGCAGGGGGCAGTGTGACGCGACGGAAGCGCAACGGGAGGGGAGGCCCGCGGCCTGGCTCTGGGCGACCCCCGAAACCCGTAGCGGAAAGACGGCGGAACGCGGTGATGGTTCGGCTGACCGACGCGGAGCACGAGGCCCTGGAGGATGCGGCCGGCGGAGAGGCGCTGGGCGTCTTCGTTCGTAGGCTCGTCCAGCGGACCCTGGCCCGGCGCGGCCGACAGTGACGAGCGCGCCGCGTGGCGAAGGCATCGACGGGGAGATCTTGGAGGCCCTCTACGTCGAGGTTCTAGAGCGACTCGAGACGATCCACGAGAGCCTGCGCCGGCGGTCCTACGAAAACCTCGGTCCTCGTCGCATCCATGAAGCGATCCTGCAGACTTGCGCGGCCGGGATTCGTCTCATGAGGGCCGCGGGCCTTCTCCTCTCTGCCGGCTGGACTCCGGAGGCGGGAGCCCTGCTGCGGGCCGTTTCTGAGCACGCGCGGGATACAGCGTTCATCCTGGCGGCCAGCGATCGAGAGAAGACTGGCTACGACTTCATGGCAGCGCGTGTGGTGCGGGCTCCGGCCGCCGACTGGTTTTTCGAGAGCGTCGAGGATGCAGAAGCTCTCCTCGGAGACCTACGCGGCGAGGTCTCGACCAAGGCCCAGAAGGCATCGCGGCACTGGAGTGGTCGCGACAAGGGCGAGGTCGAGAGCCTAGCTCGGGAGTTCTGGAGGAAGCGCCTCGGCGGCTTCGACGAGGTGATTCAAAAGCTCGTCGGGTTCGGGCTCGGATCGTCCCTGAATCTCCCATATCCGAGGAGATGGCCGCCCCCTACTACGTCTTCAAGGACGCGGGCGCGCAGATCACCTTGGCGTCGCCCAAGGGCGGACG
>Ga0335070_10006121_pt1 | contig 14167 bp, 9 predicted proteins | sample Lox_Sample_13_FD_206722 | JGI IMG/M metagenome (GOLD analysis project Ga0335070, IMG submission 206722) | Soil microbial communities from Loxahatchee National Wildlife Refuge, Florida, United States - Lox_Sample_1.3 | ecosystem: Environmental > Terrestrial > Soil > Wetlands | place: USA: Florida... | reverse complement strand
TCGGTGCCCTCGAGGTCGAAGATCGGCTGCGAGGACACGCCGAACACCGCCGCGCAGGCCTCGCGCAGCGCCTCGCCGGCGAAGGGCTCGTAGACGACGCGCGTGCCGCCGCCCACCGCGGCGAGCCAGGTATCGATCAGGTGCGAGAGCGTGGGGCCCGTCGGAGCGCCCAACACCGCGACCTTGCCCTGTGCCGCCTTGATCTTCTCGGCGAGCGCGTGCTGCGCGTCGTCCCAGGAGACGGGAGCGAGCGTGCCGTCGGCGCCGCGCTGCAGCGGACCCCGGTAGCGGTCCGGATGGTAGGTCCGGCCGATCGAGGCCTGGCCCCGCGCGCACAGGCGCCCGCGGTTCACCGGGTGCTGCGGGTTGCCCTCGAGCTTGATGGGCCGGCTCTCGCGGGTGCGCACGTGCAGTCCGCAGGCCGCGGAGCACTCCTGACAGGTGGACGCGTAGAAGACGGGGAGCCCGGGCGTGATCTCCTCGGGCTGCACCACGTAGGGGATCAGCTTCTCCGGCAGGTCGGAGTAGCGGTAGCAGCCGGCGGCCGCCGCCGCGCCGGCGCCGACTCCGACGAGCTTCAGGAACTCGCGTCGATCGATTTCGGACATTGTCCTGGGCTTTCCCCGCGACCCTTCTGACTTCTAGTAGTGGCAGGCGTTGCAGTCCTGCGTGGCGCCGTTCATGCGGTGGCAATTGATGCACCAGCCCATCTCGAGCTTCTTCGCCGGCAGGAGCCACGGCCACCAGATGGTGTCGGGCGAGAGATAGAAGACGTCCATCGTCTCGACCGGCCCGTGGCACGTCTGGCAGGCGATCCCCCGCTGCACGTGGGCGCGGTGCTGGAACTTCACGTGTTCGGGCAGCCGGTCGATCTGCGTCCACTCGATCGGCTTCTGCTCCTCCCAGTACTTCTTGAGGGTGCGGATGCCCGACAGCTCGTCGTAGGTCGGCGGGAACTGGCTGTGACAGCCCATGCAGAGCTGCACCGACGGGACGCCCGCCGCCCGCGACCGATCGGTCCCGGAATGGCAGTACTGGCAGTCGATCTGGTAGAGGCCCGCGTGGTGCTTGTGGCTGAACGGAATGGGCTGGAGCGGGCCCGGAGCGTTCGGGTCCATGGCCGCCGCATGGGAGAGGCAGGCGGCGCGCGTCGGCCACTGCGACGCGAACTCCGGCGGGATCTCGATCTGGAGGCTCGGGTCTTCCGCCTGGCGCGCCCGCAGCTCGTGCGCCTCGCAGACGCTCGTGGCGACGAGCTTGGCGCCCTCCTCCGCGTGGACGCGCGAGGCCCGGGGGATGCCCCAGACTCCGAGCGCCGCCACCGCGACACACGAGAGGAGGAACCAGAGCGGTCGCGACGGGTTCTTCTTCATGCGGAAGCCCGGGGCTCCTGTCGTGCGTGCGATGCGGGGTGCGCGGTGATGCGGGCGAAGGTCATGCGGCCGGTGGAGTGACGCTGGGGCGAGAGAGGTTGGCGTCGCCACGCGATGCGACGACGATGGGGATCGCGAGTGGACGGGACTCGTGCGCGAGCGGCGGTCCGGAAACGCGCGGTGTGATATCCCGGAAGCACCGCCCCGTCAAGCGGAAATCCGCTCGCGGCGGCGCGTCGCGGCGGCGGATCGCGCGCGCTGCGGCCGACGGCACGAGCTGATAGACTCGCGCGGTTTTTCGTGAGGGATTCCGGGCAGATCGTGGGATCGCGCCCGGCGCGAGTCGCCAGGAGCTGCGAGTGATCGACTTCGATCCGAGCGAGGAGCAGCAGCTCATCGCGGAGACGGTGCGTCAGTTCGCGCGCAACGAAGTGCGCCCGCGCGCGCGCGACTGCGACGAGGCGGCGAAGCTGCCCGCCGAGCTGCTCCAGGAAGCCCATGCGCTGGGCCTCGTCGCGAACGCGATCGACGAGCGCTTCGGCGGCGGCGGCGCGCGCAGCGCGGTGACGGGCGCGCTGGTGGCCGAGGAGCTCGCCTGGGGCGACCTCGCGCTCGCGCTCGCGATCCTGTCGCCGGCCCTCGAGGCGCTGCCGATCTCCGACTTCGGCAGCGACGCCCAGAAGCAGCGCTGGCTGCCCGCGCTGCTCGGCGATCGCTTCCGGCCGGGCGCCCTCGCGCTCGTCGAGCCCCACTACGGCGCGGACCCGCTGCGCCCGGCGACGCGCGCGCGGCGCGAGGGTGGCGGCTTCCGGCTCGACGGGCGGAAGTGTCTGGTGCCCTGGATCGAGGGCGGCGAGCAGGTGCTCGTCGCGGCCGCGAGCGACGCGGGCCCCCGACTCTTCCGAGTGTCGCGAAACGCCCCCGGGCTGCGCGCGGCCCCCGAGCGCTACATGGGCATCCAGGCGCTGCCCACCGCAGAGCTGGTCCTCGAGGACGTGCGCGTGCCGGAGGAAGACGCGCTGGCGCAGGGGGCCGACGCGTGGCCCCGGCTGCTGCAGCGCGGTCGCGTCGCCCAGGGCGCGATGGCGGTGGGCGTCGCGCGCGCGGCCTTCGAGATCGCGCGGGACTACGCCAGGGAACGCCAGGCGTTCGGCGCGCCGATCGCGACCAAGCAGGCCATCGCCTTCAAGCTCGCCGACATGGCGATCGAGATCGACGCCGCGCGGCTGCTCGTCTGGGAGGCCGCCTGGTGCCTCGACGAGGGGCGCGATGCGCAGCGCGAGAGCACGCTGGCGTACCGTCAGGCGCAGCGCGTGGCGCTCGAGGTCAGCGACGGCGCGGTGCAGGTGCTCGGCGGGCACGGTTACACCCGCGAGTACCTGCCCGAGCTGTGCCTGCGCAACGCGCGCGGCTTCGCCTGCTTCGAGAGCCTCGCGCTCGTCTGAGCAAGCGCCGGAGGCGCGCGCAGCGAGGCGCAGCCGAGCGAAGGTCGGTCGAGATCGACAAGCGGAGTCCCGAGGATGCCCATCAGCTTCGACCCCACGAAGAACACGCGGATCGCGCAGGCCCACTTCCACGCCGTGGCGGAGCAGCAGATGCGCCCGCTCTCGCGCAAGTACGACGACCGCGAGCACGAGTTCCCCGCCGAGTGGGTCGAGTGGTACTGGAAGCACGGCCGCAGCGGGCCCGCGAATCCCGACTACGGTGGACCTGGCGACGGCTTCGTGCAGGTGTGCGTGCAGGCCGAGGAGCTGTGCTGGGGCGACGCCGGCCTCTACCTGCGCATGCCCACGGCGGCGCTCGGCGGCTCGGCGGTCGCGGCCGCGGGCACTCCCGCGCAGCGCGAGCGCTTCCTCGCGCCCTTCCGCGGCGACGGCCCTCCGGTGTGGGGAGCCATGGCGATCACCGAGCCCCAGGCGGGCTCGGACTCCGCCGCGATCCAGACCACCGCGACACGCGACGGTGACGACTACGTGCTCGACGGGACCAAGATCTTCTGCACCAGCGGCGAGAGCGCGGCGCTCCACGAGGGCGGCTTCGTGGTCGTGTGGGCCACCGTCGACAAGAGCGCCGGGCGCGGCGGCATCAAGGCCTTCGTGGTGCCGGCGAAGACGCCGGGCATGCGTCTCGTCGGCGTGGAGAAGAAGCTCGGCATCCGCGCCTCCGACACCGCGACGCTCTCCTTCGAGAAGTGCCGCGTGCCGGCGGCCAACCTGCTCGGCAGCGCCGAGGTGAAGAAGCAGAGCGACAAGCCCGGCGACAAGGGCTTCAAGGGCGCGATGGCGACCTTCGACGCCAGCCGTCCCATCGTGGCGGCGATGGCCGTGGGCGTCGGCCGCGCCTCGCTCGACTTCCTGCGCGAGGAGCTCGCGCGGCAGGGCGTGCGCGTGCGCTACGACGCACCCGCGTCCGCGCTCGCCGCCGTCGAGCGCGACGTGATGGACATGGAGGCGGAGCTACAGGCCGCGCGCCTGCTGACCTGGCGGGCGGCCGCGATGATGTCGAAGGGCCGGCCCAACAACCTCGAGGCGTCGATGGCCAAGGCCAAGGCGGGCCTCGTGGTCACGCGCATCACGCAGAAGGCGGTCGAGCTGCTCGGCCCCGCCGGCTACTCGAAGAAGCTGATGGTCGAGAAGTGGATGCGCGATGCGAAGATCAACGACATCTACGAAGGCACGCAGCAGATCAACCAGCTGATCGTCGCGCGGCGCATCCTCGACTACTCGTCGAGCGTGCTGCGCTAGGAGAGTCCATGCCCGTGAATCCCGAGCTGCTCGAGATCCTGGTGTGTCCCGAGACGCGCCAGCCGGTGGCGCCCGCCGACGCCGCGCTGCTCGCGCGGCTCAATGCCGAGATCGACGCGGGGCGCCTCCACAACCGCGGCGGCGACAAGGTGAGCAAGCACATCGACGAGGGGCTGCTGCGCCAGGACCGCAAGGTCCTCTACATCGTCGACGACGACATCCCGGTGATGCTGATCGAGGAGTCGATCGAGGTCTCCTGATTGCGACGAATGGGTCGCGGCGTTACACCCGCTCTGCGCCGGCTTGCTACTGCGCGAACTCTCGCCGCTTGAGCTGCCGCACGTACTCGGAGAGCTCCGGGTCCGCGGCCACGAGCGACGAGATGCGCTCCTCGAAGGCGGCCGACTCGCGGCGCAGAGGCTCGAGATCGACGCCGAGCTTGAGGCAGGCCTCGAGCTTCTGGAGCAACGCCAGCGCGCCGCGCGGATTCGGCGACGCGCTGATGTAGTGCGGCAGGCCGGCCCACAGGCTCGTCACCTCGACGCCGTCCTGCTGGAGCCGCTCGCCGAGCACGCCCACGATCCCCGTCGGACCTTCGTAGTGCGAGGGCCGCACGTCGATGCTCTCGAGCAGCGCGGGCTCGCTGGCGAAGCCCGTCACCTCGACGGGGCGCGAGTAGACGACGTCGGCGACGTACGCGCCGAGCAGCACCACGCGCGACACGCGCAGCCTCCCCACCACCGTCGCGAACAGGTCGCAGTAGCGCCGCCACTGCACGTGCGGCTCGACGCCGTGCGCCACCACGAGCTCGCGGCTGGCGTCCGCGGAGCCGAAGCGGAAGCGCGTGGACGGCCAGTCGATCACGCGCGCGCCGTCCTCGCCGAAGCGCACCAGCGGGCGCCGCACCGTGAAGTCGAGGAACTCCTCGCCGTCGATCTCCGCGACGGGCACGGAGCGGATCGCCGCGGCGAGGTAGGCGAGCGCCGACGTCGCCGACTCTCCCGCGTCGTTCCAGCCCTCGAACGCGGCGATCATGCAGGCGTCGCGCAGCTGCGGCTCGACTTCGAAGTGCAGCGGACTGCTCACGCCGTCAGGTTGGCACGAGCGGACCCGCGTATTCAAGGCACTCGCGCGGCTTCTAGCGAACCAGTCGGTAGCCGTGTCCGCGCACGGACACGATGTGGCGCGGCCGTGACGGGTCGGGCTCGAGATAGCGGCGCAGGCGCACGACGAAGCTGTCGACGACGCGGGTGTTGGTGTCGGGACGCAGGCCCCACACGGTCTCGAGCAGCTCGCCTCGCGTCACGGCCTCGCCCTCGCGCTCGGCGAGCGCGCGCAGGAGACCGGCTTCGCGCGTCGTGAGGCGGATCCGCCCCTGTGGCGTTTCGAGCTCGAAGCGGTCGAAGTGCACCGTGGCGTCGCCGATCCGGAGCGGCTCCTGCGCCGCGGGCTCGGCGGCGCCGTCCCAGCGCCGGCGCCGCAGCAGGCCGCGCACGCGGGCCAGCAGCTCCTCGAGCTGGAAGGGCTTCGTGAGATAGTCGTCGGCGCCTTCTTCGAGTCCGCGCAGCAGATCCGCGCTCTCGTCCTTCGCGGTCAGCACCAGCACGGGCACGAAGACGCCCGCCGCGCGGATGCGCCGCAGCACCTCGAAGCCGGAGAGGCCGGGCAGCATCAGGTCGAGGAGCACGAGGTCGAAGCCGCCGCCCCCCGCGAGGAGGCGCTCGAGCGCCGAGGGACCGTCCGTCGCGACGGCCACCTCGTGGCCTTCCGCCTCGAGGTTGAACTGGAGTCCCTCGGCGAGGTGGCCTTCATCTTCGACGACGAGGATTCGGGGCATTGTGCGCCGTCCGCGGACTACGCCTCGCTGCGCGCCGCCCGAGGCGGCTTGCTCGCGGGGCTCGTTCGGGATGCGGGATGTGCCGCGCGCAGCGTGACGACGAAGCGGCTGCCCGTGCCGGATCCTTCGCTCCGCGCCACGACGCGCCCGCCCTGACGTCGCACCAGGCTGCGCACGATGAAGAGTCCGAGGCCGAGCCCCGCCGCAGTGCGCTGCATGTCGCGTCCGACGCGGTAGAAGCGCTGGAAGATCTTTCGCAGCTCACCCGCGGGAATCCCGATGCCGCGGTCCGAGATGTCGACGTCGATGCGATCTCCGCCGGCCTCCGCAACCCGCACGTGCACCTCGACGGGCGCATCCGAGTACTTGACGGCGTTGTCGAGCAGGTTCCGGAAGACGAGGGCGAGCTCCGCCGCGTCGCCGCGCACGGCGGCGTCGGGTGCGCACTCGAGCTGGATCGCCGCGTCGGACAGCGCGTGGCGGCTCTCCACCTCGCGGATCGACTCCTCGAGCACTGCCGAGAGGCGCACGGGCTCGCGGCGCGTGCGGCGCGACGGCTCCTCGGCGCGTGCCGCCGCGAGCACCTGGTCGACGGTGCGATCGAGCCGCGCGAGATCCTCCTGCATGAGCGACAGGAAGTGACGGCGCCTGTCGGGCTCCGGATCGTGCCGCGTGAGAGTGTCGACGTACAGGCGCAGCGAGGCGAGCGGCGTCTTCATCTCGTGGGTCACCGCGTCGAGGAACGCGCGCTGGCGCTGATTGAGGCGCATCTCGCGGATCAACCAGGCCGAGAGCCACATCAGTCCAGCCAGGACGAGCGCGAAGAAGACCGTGCCGAGCACCAGCAGCACCCAGTCGAGCCTCGTGAGACCCGCAGCCACCGGACGCCAGTCGCGGCCCACGACGAGGATCTGCCAGCCGACGGCGAGCGCCAGCAGCAGGATCGCGAGCACGATCCCGACGGCCAGCGGCATTCCGATCGAGCGGCGCACCGTGACTCTCCCCTCGGGCCATGGAAGGTATAGAATCGCGCTGCCGTCGCCGCGTCGTCGCCGGAGGCTCCCCCCGAAACATGCTGCGGACTTCCTCGCGTCGACGCGCGCTGCGCGCGGCGCTGCTGACCGCGCTGCAGATCGCCGCGCGCTCCGCGTCCGCGGGTCTGCCCCCCGAGGACTCCTGCCCCACGATCTCGGGCATGCCCGGCGCGGGCGGCGGCATCGCCGAGGACGCCATCCCGGCGCGCCTGCGCGAGGGCATGCTGCTCAGCTACAACGACGTCCTGCTGCTCACCACGCTGCTGCCCGTCGAGGTCTGGCGCAACCGCGAGCAGTTCTTCCACGACGGCATGCGCCTCGAAGTGGGCCCTTGCCACCGTCGCTATGCCGCGCCGGAGTTCTTCGACGCGGCGACCCGCCGCTTCGCGGGTCAGGCGCGGATCGACAAGGACGGGAACCTCGAGAATCACACCGCCGGGGTCCCCTTCCCTCCCGACTCGATCGACCCGAAGGCGCCGGATGCCGCGCTGCGCTGGGCCTGGAACTTCGAGCGGCGCTACCGCGGCGCGGGCCAGATGGGCAGCTTCCGCCTCGTCGACATGCCGAGCGAGGTGGGCGGGATCCAGACCTACGAGGGCGACTGGTTCTGGCTCCAGACGCGGCACCGCGCGGATCTCCCGGACAGCGACTACGCCCTCCCGGACGTGGCGCCCGCCGAGTGGGTGGCGGGCGGCACCTTCAAGGAGCCGCAGTCGGCGCGCTTCCTGGCCTGGCGGCAGATCCGGCCGCTCGACGTGGCGCTCCACTATTCGCGGCCGGACGACACCTTCGTCTACGTGCCGACGATGCGGAAGTCGCGGCGCGCGGCGTCCGCCTGGGTCGACGGACTCTACATGCCTCGCTACCGCGTATCGGGCGACTTCGGCGGCGGCGGCATCCCGATCGGCGGCGCGGGGGCGTACGGGGGCGGCGCGGTCAATCCGACGGCCGGCGAGTCGATCGCGGTGACCGAGAACCTGCGCCGCGGCTTCACCGGCCTCTCGCTGCGCCCGAACGCCTACGACTGGCGCATGCTCGACGAGCGCGAGGTGCTCGCGCCGATCAACACCACGCGCAGCGGCTATCCGGAGGATCGCGAGCGGAACTTCGGACCCTCGGGTCTGTCGCTGGGCAACGACCGCTGGGACGTCCGCTACGCGGTGGTGATCCAGGGGGTGCTGAAGGAGCGCGGCCGCGACTACGACCTGCTGACGCTGTGGATCGACTACCAGACCCAGCAGCCGCTCTACGTGATGACGCGGCGCAAGACGGGGGCCGGCCAGCAGCTCCTCGAGGTGGGCGTGCTCGCGCACCGCTACAGCGGCGACCTCTCGCGCTATCCGGACTGGCCGGACGGGAAGAAGGCCTCCGTCTTCGACCCCGTCGCCGAGGTGTTCTTCGACAGCGCCGACGGGAGGAGCGGCTGGCGCCGCGAGAGCTACGACGTCAAGTCCGTTCCGCCGCCGGTCGCCGAGCTGCGGCGACTCACGGAGCCGTCGTACCTGGAGCACGGGCGCTGAGCGGCGGACGCCGCGATGGTGGCCGACGGGCGACGGTGCGGGGATCGTCGGATCAGGGCTAGAACGTCCACCTCAGGCGCAGGAACACTTCGTCGCGTTGGCGCACCAGGGCGAGGATGTTGTCCACGCCCGTCTCGTAGGCATTCGGCCCGGAGCGGTTCGCCGCTGGCGCAATGTCGCGCACGGGCATGTCCTTCAGCTCGGTGTGCCCGAAGAAGTAGAGCATGCCGATCGTCACCGAGAACGACTCGGTGAAGCGGTACTGGAACGAGGGCAGGAGACCGCCCGACTGCGAGCGGACGTCGAACACCGTCACGAACTGCGGCATCACGCGGTCCTGGAAGTAGCCGGTGAAGACCGCGAACGTGAACAGCACGTTCCACGGACCGTCGAACGTGTAGCCTTTCTCCCACTTGTCCAGATAGCTGACGAACCACTGGGTGTTGAAGAAGAACGTGCGGTTCGGGTTCAGGAAGTTGATGAAGGTCGGCCGGTCGACCGAGATGGTGAGGTTGTACGCATTGCTGTCGGCCACCCCGGTCATCGTGTCGTTGTCCTGGAATGGGACGTGATCCACGTAGGTGAATTCGACGCCCCAGTTCGTTTTCGTGTGATCCTCCGCGAAGTCCGCCGAGAATCCGAGCACGTTGCGCTGGTTGTAGTCGAGCACCACCTCGCCGCCGCTGTGCCAGATGAAGGTGCGCCGGCCGAACTCCGAGTTGCCGCCGGCCCGGCGCGTGTTGCGCGTCACGCCGGCCGCCGTGAGGAAGCCCTTCACGTTGCTGCAGTACTGCGGCGCGGCGATCGAGCAGCGCGTCGGATCCCACGACGCGGAGGGGTCGAAGCACTGCGGGTCGCCGATCAGCGAGCGCGGGCCTCCCACGTTGTCCGAGATGCGGTGGTCGTTTCCGTTGAGATCCCGGCTGCCGACGTCGCAGGAGGTCAGCGTCAGGAACATCAGGAAGTTCCACGAGAAGGCGGCCAGCTCGTTCTGGAAGAGCTGCGCGGTGCCGCCGAAGAGCTCCTCGACGAGATCGCGGTTCATCCAGTAGCGACAGTCGGCCGCTCCGTAGACGTTGAAGTGCGCGGGGGAGGACACGCAGCCCGCCACGGGGTGGATCAGCGGGAGCTGCTCGAGGGTCACCTGCTGGGAGTCGCAGACGCGCAGGACCTCCCCGTCGACGATGGCGCCGATGGGGTTCCCCTGACACGCCGGGTTGTTGACGACGATCGGCGTGCCGTTCGGGTTGAGGTCCGGCTTGCCGTCGTTGTTCGCGTCGACGAAGATGGTCCTCGGCACGACCTTCTTGGTCAGCGCCCCGCTGCACAGGTCGAGCTGCGTGCGGAGCTGCGCATTGGCCTGCGAGGCGCCGGTGAGCTCGACGTTCACGAGCGAGCCGTTGGTGCGGCGGATGTGGCTGCCGATCACGCAGCCGTCGATCGACGGCATGTAACCCGATTCGAAGTCGACCAGCAGGACGGGATTCCCCGCCACCTGGATGACCTGGAGCGACTTCACGCCGCGGCAGCCCGGCAGCTTGACCTCCTGGTTCCGGTCCATCACGAAGCGCGTGCAGATGGGACCGCCGATGCCCTCGAACTGGCCGTCCTGCTCGTTCATCACGGGCACGAAGCCGACGGTGCCGGGCTGGCGCTTGTCGGAGGTGCTGAAGTCGCCCTTCACCGTGCCCTCGATGCCGATCCAGGACTGCACCAGGGCCGAGGCCTCCATGTTCATGAAGTCGAGGCCGCCGAAGTTGCCCCAGTAGATGTCCTTGGTGTTGTCGCGGAAGGACAGCGAGGAGTCGCAACGGCTGGCGAAGAAGGGGCCGCAGCCGAGCAGCGCGCGCTGCTCGTTGGTGAGCGAGCTGTCGAGCGTGATGAAGTTGGCGACGGCCGCGCCCGCCCCCGGCGTCGGGGGCGCCCGGCCCGGAATCTGGACGCGCCCGTCGAAGCCGTCGAAGCCCGCCAGATCGCAGTGGACGAGATCGGTGGCGACGCCGCAGTTCGAGGTGTCGACGACGCCGTCGCCATTGGCGTCGAAGGGAGCCTGCGGATTGTTGAAGAGCCTGTTCAGCGAGGCCAGCGGAACGGGCGCGAGGCTGGCGCCGAGGACCGCGCCCTTCTGGTTGTTGGCGATCAGGCCCATGAACTGTTGCGGGCCGGACCCGCCGGTCTGCTCTCCCGCCATGAGAGCCGTCAGCGATTCGACGAAGGAGATCGGCAGGAGCTGCCGGTTCAGCACGGCGTCGGTCGCGAAGATCGTCCACGCGCAGGAGCCCGCGTCGAGAGCCGCCGCGATGCCGACGGTGTTCGCGCAGACCCACGCGAAGATCTGCTGGTTCGCGTAGTGGTTCTGCAGCGCGTTGGTGTGCGCGAGATCGTCTTCCGGCGTGTCGAAGGCGAAGGCGTTCGCGCTGCCAGGCGCGCCGCCGGGGCGCAGACAGTCGTGATCGCGCCCGACGCCGCCGCGCCGGTTCTCGATGGTCAGCGGGGGGAGCAGCACGGGCCCGCCGGGCGTCACCGAGAAGGGATGGGACGCGAACGACGAGTTGTACACGAGACCGCCCGCGTTCAGGCGGTTCTGCACGGGCTCGCCCGCGAACGCGCCGCACTTGCCCGGGGCCTGGTTGGGCAGCGCGCCGATCAGCGGGCGCCCGGTGTCGACGTCGACGTTGCGGTCGTAGAAGTAGATCGGGTCGACGTTCGGGAAGTCGCTGAAGCCCCAGAAATCCACCAGCGCGAAGCTGAAGCGATCCCAGCGCCACTCGGCGCGGCCGCCGAACTCGAGGTCCTTGATGTTCTTCCAGGGAGCCTCCGGGCGATCGATGCCCGCGACGCCGACGCCGAGCAGGCTGTGCGCCACGATGCCGTTGGTGAGCGCGCAGACGATGTCCGGCGTATAGGGCTCGCCGCAGGCGCCGAGGTCGCTCGGCTGGTACTGATCGATGTTGGTGGCGAACTCGAGGCGCACGTCCTCGAGCGGCCCGATGTCGTAGAGCGAGTAGACGAAGCGCGCGGACCAGAGCGCGATGCGCGACTCCTCGAGGGACGGCAGCGAGGCCAGCGCCAGGTCCTGCGGGTTGAACTGGTCGGTGGTGCGGAACAGCTCCGTCTTGCCCCAGACGATGTTCTGCAGGCCGAGCCGCATCCAGAGCCGGCTGTCGAGCACCTCGACGTCGAAGTAGGCCTCCTTCAGCTCCTTGTTGTTCTCCTGCGACTGGCCGCGGTTGAAGGAGCGGTCCACCTGGTCGAAGTTGAATTGCAGGCTGTCGAGGCGGCCGCTGTCCAACGTGCGGATCAGGCCCTTGCTCGGGATGTACAGGCCCTGCGCCTCGGTCAGCTTGGAGTTCTGGTTCTGGATCACGCCGAGATCGACGATGGCACCCGTGCTGTCGCGCGCGATCAGGCGGCTGCCGAGGTTCGGCAGATCCGGCGCCGGACGGAATGGCGTCTCGCCCTTGCCGCCGGTCATCTTGGTCAGGCCGGGCGGCTCGAAGGATCCGGCGGGAGCGCCGGGATCGGTGCCGCCGTTTCCCGGCGTGCCCGGACCGCCGCCGGTGCTCGCGCTCTCGATGCACTGCGCCAGCGGATCCGCAGGCGCCTTGCCCGCGCGGACCAGCTGCGAGAGATCCGACGTCGGATCCTGGCACGGCACGACGCCGGCCATGAAGTCGCCGCCGAAGTCGTTGGTCAGGTCCGGCGACGGAACGAGGCCGGTCGGCGAGAACGGATTCGCCGTGAAGCGGCCCGGGAAGGTCGCGCTCAAGGCGAGCGGCACGGCGCCGCCCGGCGCCGAGAGCACCGGCGCGCCGCGCAGGTCGAGCAGCACGTTGTCCGGCGCGGTGAGCACCTTCGCCATCACCGGGTCGAGCAGGTCGACCACGGCGAAGTTCGGACCCGCGCCGGGCGCGGGCGTCGGCAGGATCGCCGTGATGTTGCCGAGGAAGACGTCGGCCTCGTTGTATCGGATCGCCGTCAGGCTCGCCGGGCCGAGGGGCGCAGTGGGGTCGAAGAGCGTGGGGAGGCCGAAGCGCAGCGGCTGGGTCGGCGCCACGCGGCCGCGGAACGGGTTGCCGATGTCCGGGTTCAGCGCGACGGCGCGAATGAAGTTCTTCGGCAGCCACGGACCCATGATCATGGTGTTCGCGTTGATCGGCCCGCGAATTTCCTTGAAGGTGAAGGCGAAGTCCGCGATGTGCTGCTGCACGTAGCGGGCGGGATCGTCCGCCGTGCCGAGCACGTCGTCGGGACCGGCCTGCTTGAAGAACAGGTCGAAGCCCGGATAGGTGTGGTGGACGCCTTGATTGGCCTTGCGCCCGTCGACGGGCAGCTCGTCCGGACCGCCCTTGGCCGCGTTGATGCCGTTGGGGAACTGGAGCCGCACGCCGGGGCCCGGATCCAGGTCCGGGTTGGGGTCGATGTTCTGGGGCGGGATGTGCATCACCGGCGGCTCCATCACCGCGGGATCCCGGTTGGCGATGCGGCTGTTCTTGTAGGCGCCGAAGGCGTCGGTGGCGGGAATCACACCGCCCATCTCCACGGACTTCGAATCGCGCAGCCGCTTGGGCAGGTCCTCCGCGAAGTTCCCGTAGGTGTTGATCGAAGGGAACATCCCGAAGCCGTGGGAGTAGATGGCGTCGTAGCGGCCCTCGACGCGGATGTACGCGGAGAGCACGTCGATCGGACCGAAGCCCTCGGGCGCGACGTCGAACTCGAGCTCGACATTGAGGACGTTGTACCACTGCGCGAGGTCGAGCTCCTGCGAGAACTTCTCGTCGAGGGCGCGCACCTGCACCTCGGTGTAGCCGTGCAGCTGGACGCGCCCGTCGAGCGCCTCGATGGCGTGGGCACGCGGGGCAAGGACCAGGCCTGCCACGACCAGAGCGGCGAGCGAGACGCGGCGCACGAGAGCGAGGCTGGTGCCGACACCGGCCATGAGTCCTCCTGACTCTGCAACGTGTATTCGAGCGACGAGCACACCGCCCCCCGGGCGTTGGCTCTCCGACAACAGCGCTTTCCCCAAGGACACGCCCGACGTGGCGAGCGGCCCCTGTTTTACACCCGTGGGAACGGGGGTGTCACCCCATTTTTCCAAGGGTGGAGCGACGCGGCGTCGTGCGACGCACTGCGTCGTCGCGGCCGCGGGAGCGGGGGCTAGCTGGACGAGTCGGGAGCGTCGCCGCTGCCGGCCTTCTTGCGACGCGAGCCCTTGCGCGTGCGCGACTTCGCCGCAGCCGCCGCCTTCGGCGGCACTTTCGGCTTCGGAGCGCGCACGGCACCGACGGCGGTCTCCCGCGTGCGCGGGCTGCGCCCGCGCGCCCGGCCGCGCGAGGACTTCGGCGCGGCCTTCGCCGCGGCGGACTCGCCGCCCGCTTCGGCGGCCTCGGCCCCGCGCGCCTTGCGCGGCGGGAACTCGAAGCCGTGGCGTCCGTTCTCCTTCAGCACGAGCGTCGCGGAGAAGGGGCGCCCGAAGCGCGACGTGAAGTCCGTCAGCAGCTCGGTCTTGCCCTCGGCGACGTAGCGCAGCGCTTCCTCGCGCGTGATCTCGCGCTTGCAGACGGTGCGCGGCAGCACGAAGCCGCAGCTCTGCGGCAGACCCTCGGCCTTGCGCTTCGCGATCTCCTCGCGCGAGAGCTCCGCCTCCTTGAGCTTGCGC
>Ga0335070_10006120_pt1 | contig 14168 bp, 7 predicted proteins | sample Lox_Sample_13_FD_206722 | JGI IMG/M metagenome (GOLD analysis project Ga0335070, IMG submission 206722) | Soil microbial communities from Loxahatchee National Wildlife Refuge, Florida, United States - Lox_Sample_1.3 | ecosystem: Environmental > Terrestrial > Soil > Wetlands | place: USA: Florida... | reverse complement strand
GTCCATCCGCCGCCCTCCTGAATCAGGTGAAAGTCTCTCAAATCCTCAACCGGGCCAACGGGAGTACTCCAGTGGAGGTGGGCGCGAATCTGCGCGTCCCGGTCCGTAGCGTGGAGTGGCCAAAGGTCAAAACTTTCGAGGCTGGAGAAAGTCCGCAAACTGCCGTCGGACCCCGTCCAATCGCGTACCAGAGACTGTTCATCCGCGTTGCTGGATGCCGAAATCAAAGACATCGCCTGGTTCCAGTTCCGGCGTTGCAGATCGCGCAGAAAAATTGTGAGTGCACGGTCCGGGGTGTCCGGTTTCGCGGCAAGACCCGGAAGGGGCGAACCGGCGGCGATGCCCACCGTTCCGGGTAGATTGCCGGCTTGAAACATCCCCGCCGCAATCAGGACCGCCGTGGCAGCAATGATCACAACACAAAGCACATATTTCATGAGCGCGCCTCAGGCGACGTACTGTTGCTGTATCGGAGGTTGAACCTCCAGCGGAACCGGCACGCGGCGCCGATTCGGGAAGAACACTTCGAGAAAGATCGCTAACACGCTGACGCCGATTGGAAGGATTCCCCACATTAAGCCTTCCCAGGCAGGTGGAATCGCATCCGAGGAGATCCTGTGCGCCGGTGGCACGTCGTCTTTAGACCAAGCCGTGATGGCGCCCTGGTTGAAAGTTTCGATTTTGCGCCATCCGGCAAACGTGAGCAGCGGCTCGTAATAGATGTCGTGCACGAAGATGTACTTCAGCCCGTAGCGATTGGCATGGCGAAGCATGCTCCGGAGCGAATCCATCCCCGCCGTCCCATAAAACTTCGCATTCGTAAGCTGCGCTGACCCGTAGTGCGTCATCTCGGGCAGAAGCCGGGCTGAGTTGTAATCGCCATCAACGCTTGTCGCGTTTGCATACGTGGAAACCTTGGAGAGTTCACTGCCAAAACCTAACGTCAAGTAACGATAGGTGTCATGACCATCTCGATTGAGAAAGGCAATGACCGGATCCACATTGAGCGTCCCAAATGGACGATAAGGATTCAGCGTAAGCCACGCCAGGGCAAGCCCGACGGTAGACACGGCGCAAAGCGACAGAAAGACAGCGGCCTTTCCCCCGAATCGCCGTAACAACTGCACTGCAAGCAGGCCCACGATGGGCATCGCCATCAGCGTGGCCCAGAAGGTGAATCGCTCGAACGTCAGAATCTCGTACGCGCGTCCCAGCAACCATCTCGGCAGTGGGGTCGTTCCACCAAGGCCAAAAATTGCTGTTAACCAGAATCCCCACAGCAGAGGGCGAAGCCTTGGGATCGAAGCTCCGCGCCAGAGGATGAAGGGCAATGCCAGGATCAGCGCGCCATAGGGCACCACGAAATAATTGAAGCCCGCAGTCGAATTTCTGAGAAAGTTCGCGCGGCTATCATGGGGGATCGGAATCTGGTGAATCGGGTGACGCACGATCGCGATCCAGTAGGGCAATAGCACGATCGCGACTCCCAATCCGATAAGAACTCCGAAAATGACCGCTCGGCTGACCGCCCCGCCCACTGAGGCAGACACTCTCTCTTTGCTCGCGTCGAGACAGGCGACCCAAAGGACCGGCCCGGCGAAAAGCACCAGGCCGAAAATCAAAGTGACGTGATGAGCCGCGGCCGCCGCCCAACCCACCGCCAGTCCCTTGACCAACGACAGTCGCGAAGCTTCGGTCATCCACTCATAAAAGTATGGAAGCGCGTTCAAATAGAGCGCCGCCGAAGCCACCGTGGCCAACTGTCCCGCCTGATAGACGAGGAAAGAAAGGGAGCCCAGCAGAACGCTACCCAGAGCGGCATAAGTCGCCGCACTCTCATCTACCCAGATCCGAGCGAAACGGTAGACGCCTACAGGGAGCAAGAGAATCGCGATCAACTGCACCAGCATGTATCCCATGTTCAACCCGACAATGGTTGAGAGCAGTGCGATCCACTGGTGCGTCAGGGGCGGATAGGTCGTTTGAGAAAAGCCCGCAAACCATTTTTCGTTCCACGGATTGAACCAATGGTGCAGGTAGTGCGACGCGAAAAAGATATGGAAGTTCGTGTCGAACGAACCAGCCGGGAGCTGCATCATGAGCATCGGCCCGTGGACGGCGAGGGCAACCAGCACCACTGCGAGCAGGGGGATGGGACGCGCGTAACTTTCGCTTGGTCTCTTTATGGCTTCCGCAGGCATAAGGAATTGCGCTCCCTCAGATCCGGAGTCTATGGATTCGGAACTTGAAGGGAAGGTTTACTCAATTCTTCCTCCGCTTCTGCCGGAAATGAACTGCCAGACCCCTGCCGGAATGGCTATAGGGCAGCCCCAAGTGTCTCCCCCGCATCTGAAGGGGACCGCAACGAAATCATGCGGAGATTGCGATTGAGTTTGAATTGTTGCGTGGTGACCCCGTGAGAAGCCGACTTCCGCTCGCTAGCATCTGCGTCGTAATTCTCTTAGGCACCGCCCTGTGCCAGACGTACGACATTCACGGCGGTGCTTCATCCGCGTCAGGACAACAGGCCGAACCAAGCGCAGCCCCGGGACAAACTTCGCAAGAGAACGGGAATCTGGGGTGGGGCTCGAGCATTGAGGTATCCCGCCGTGCGCGCGCTGCGCAGGAAGCAATCAATCGTGGCGACTACGCGAATGCGGTCTCATTCGCAGAACAGGCAGCCAACTCCGCTCCGCAAAGCGTCGACCTCTGGTTCCTTCTTGGCTACGCCTCGCGGCTCGCGCAGCAGTATCAAAAGTCTATCGACGCATACAATCGCGGCCTGCGGATTGAACCGAATTCCATTCGCGGGCTCGCCGGGCTTGCCCAGACGTACGCCAGGATGGGGCGTGATGCCGAAGCGGAGCGTCTCTTGCAGCGGGTCATCCGGTCGAACTCAAAAGATGTCACCAGCCTGCAGCTCGCAGGCGAACTTCTTCTGACTGCAGATCCGAATAGCGCGTTGCAACTGCTTCGGCGAGCCGATGCACTGCAGGCCTCGCCGCGAACGGAGCTTCTCATGGCCCGCGCCTACCAGCGCCTGGGCGACAAGGAGCAGGCAAAGCGCTACTTGCAACTGGCAAGATCAAGAGGGCCGAATAATCCGGATGTTTTGCGGGCGGTCGCAGCGGAATATCGGGACCAGGGCCAATATGACCAGGCGATAGCGACCTTACAGGCCATCCGCTCGAAATCCAGCGACGCGCAAGCCGATTTAGCCTACACGTACCAACTCGCCGGGAAGCAGGACGAGGCGGCGAAGCTGTACACGCGCCTGGCGAAGTCTGCCAAGGGGAACATCGGGCTCGATCTCAGCGCCGCCCAGGCCCTCGTCAACTTGGGACAAATCGATGCGGCGCATGCTTTCGTCGAAGATGCTGCCCGCATTGACCCGAATAGTTACCGGGTCCATTCGATCCTCGGGCAGATTGCCATAGCCGAAGATCGTCCGGCCGACGCCCGAAACGAATATGTTCTCGCTCTGCGCAATTTACCATCCACCGTTCCTGAAGGGCCGCTCTATCCGATCGAAGTGCGACTAAACCTTTATGAGCTGGATCTGCAGCAAGATGACCAGGAAGATGCGGCGAAACAATTACGGGAGGCGCGACAGGAGATCCAGGGCGCACAGGTAAGTCCAGAGGCACAGCCGGAGCTCCTTCGTCTGCGCGCCGCCGTCGAGGCCGCTTCCGGTAATGTAGACGCGGCAACGAATGATCTGAAGCAAGCCTTGTCGCTTGCTCCCACGAATGTGAATGTCCTGCTCAACTATGGGAGCCTCAAGTGGAAGATGAAGCAGCAGGACGCCGCCCAGCGCACGTTCGAGAAAGTTCTTCAGCTGGACAAAAACAACCGCACCGCTCTCTCCTCTCTCGGATATCTGGCCCGTGACAAAGGCGATACGAAAGGGGCGGAATCGTATTTCATCCGGGCGGCGAATGTTCATCCGAGGGATTACACGCCGCATCTCGCCCTCGGTGATCTGTATACGTCTGAGCGAAAGCTTCATGCTGCCGAAACGGAATATGAGCGCGCCTACGAACGGATGCCCAACAACGCTGCAGTCGTGTCCGGGGGCGCGAACGCTGCCATGGAAGCCCATAATCTCGATCTGGCGAAACGCTGGCTCGACCGTGCTCAAGGCTCGGTGAATGAAAGCCCGGTGGTGAGTCGTGAACGGGAGCGTTATTTAACTTTCAAGGGCGACTACGCGCAATCGGCTCAGCTGGGGTACAGCGTCCTGCAGAAACTTCCAAACGATCGTGAAGGTGTTGTTTATCTTTTGTACGACCTTTACCACCTCGGCCGGTACGACGAAATCCAGAAATTAGTGGATCGTTACGAGCCGAGGTTTGCAGGCGATAAGGATTTTGCTCTTGTTTCCGGGTATTTAGCGGTTCGAAACGGGCAATTGCAGGACGCCCTCGCCGACTTCACTCGCGCCCTCACGAGCGATCCGAGGATGGCAACGGGATACGTCAGCCGTGGGTTCGTTCTGAACGATCTACGACAACCTGATAAAGCTGCTCACGATTTTGAGTCTGCGCTTCATATCGAGGCAGATTACGGCGAGGCCCATCTCGGGCTGGCATACGCCGATCTTCAGCGCCATCGTCCGCGTTCTGCGCTGGTCCAGTTGAATGCAGCCGGGAAAACCCTGGGAAAAACTCACGCTTGGCATCTGGCGCGCGCCGAGGCCTACCGCCAAGGTCAGGACTACGCTCACGCGGTTCCGGAGTACCGGCTTGTGTTGCAGGAAACTCCGAACGATGTTCCGACGCGTTTGGCTTATGCGGACAGCCTTTATCGCATGGGAAATTCGCAGCAAGCTCTGGTCGAGCTTGCCTCCGCCGAGAAACTCGCTCCTACAAATCCCGATGGGTACGCCCTGGGCGCGCAGATTTATGCGCGGCAGGACGATCGTGATAACGCGCACCGCGAAATCAAGCTCGCTGAACAATACGGGAGCCGAGAGGCCAAAATTCTGATGGCCACGGGCGATGCGCTGCTCACTCTGGGAGAGAAGGACGAAGCCATGCAGCGCTTCACTCGGGCCCTCGATGCGCCGGGGCAGAGCCACCTCGGCGTGCGTCTCGCCTTGGCCCGGTTGTATGCTGAGCGAAATGATTCCGACGGCACGCGCCGGCAGGTCGCGTTAGGCTTTGCGGAAGCGCGGGCGGAAAATTCGCCGGTCTCGTCAGAAGATATCCTCCAGGCTGCGAATGTGTTTCTGGCCATCCATGATTTTGATCTGGCCGAGAACTACTTCAAAAAGTCTCATCTGGCTGGCGCGAACCAGCGGTCGGTTTCTATCGGCCTCACGAATACCTACCTCGCGGAAGGGAAAACGCAGCAAGCGGGCAAGGAGTTAGCCAGCCTCGGTCCGGCCAGCGACTACCAGGACGATTACGAGTACATGATGACTGCCGCGAGTCTCTATCGGCAACGCCAGGACTCGGTTCGAGCGCTGTCCGCTTTCGCTCAGGCCAATTCCGTTGCCACTCGCGGAGAAGGGAGTACCGCCGAGATCCTCCAGTTTCAAACCGCCGAGCAAGAAGGCCGCGAACTCAATCAGACTCTCAGCATCCTGCCTGAAGGCACATTCACGCCGGCATTTGAGGACATCACTGTATACGGGCTCGACGCCAAGATCCTGCACGTGGCGAACCCGTCATTGCTGCCTCCTCCCCGGCACTCCTATCAAAGCCTGGTGGATTCTCACTATCGGCTTCACATCGCAGGCTTGCCGGTCATTTCCGGGTTCGTCGGCGAGAGTCTTACCGCGGGCCGACTTCTGTTCCCTAGCGTGAACGTTGTGGAAGACCGCAATACGTATGACACGTTTCTGAACGGAGGCATTTCGCCGGTTTTGCGGTTCGGATCTAACTCCATCACCTTCAACGGCGGAGTGCAGTACACGATCCGGAGAGACACGATTTCTCCGCAATTCATGAGTCAGAACCTGTTCCGCCAGTTCCTGTATGTCTCAACGAACTCCTTTTTCAATTGGCTTTCCATTCACGGCAGTGCGAGCCGCGAGGCCGGCCCATTCACCGACCGCGACCTGCGTTCGAGGGACGCTTTTGCCAATGTCGAATTTGCGGTGGGCAGGCCATGGGGCAACACGTCTCTGCTCGCCGGATACTCTGCTCGAGATCTGCTCTTCCGTCCTTCGGTAATTGAGTATTTCACTACGTCAACCTATGCAGGCCTGCAACATAAGTTTGGAGATCGGCTCAGCGTGGCACTGCTGGCAGAGTCACTGCGCTCTTGGGAAGTGTTCCACAGCAGCTATGCCATAGCCCAGGCTGTGCTACCCGGGGCAAGGTTCGACCTGCGTGCGACCCCGCGCTGGAGCCTGCATGGCTCTTTTCTGCTTTCCAGGGGCCAGGGATTCCATCAATACGACAACGCTCAGAGCGAATTCACCGTCTCATACGTAAGGCCGATCCGCGGAACTCTGAAGGGCGGCGGGGACGTTCCCGTTTCTTATCCCCTTCGCTTCTCCTTTGGATTCGAGCAGCAGACTTTTTACAACTTCGTCGGATCTACACGCACGACACTCCTCCCAGTGGTCCATCTCACACTGTTTTGAGGAGCCCGAATATTCAGAACGAAGTTACAGAGTTCAGCGCCCGCTGCTGACTATTTCATGAATTTCTCGACTCAGCGCACGAACGGCAAAGCTGATAGCTCCGGAAATGGCGCGCCCGAAAAGGGTCAGCCGCCAGCCCGGACGATGCGCTCCCAGCTGGTAGGCGGCAGCCTCACGTTGCTGGCCGGATCGGGCCTGGTTGGCATAACCAATCTCGTCTACAACGTAGCGACTGCACGTCTTCTTGGACCGACCGGTTTCGCACACGCTAGCGCCGTCTACACCATGCTGATGCTCATGTCGGCGATCACGCTTTCTTATCAGGTCGTGTGCGCAAAGTATGTGGCCCGTTTGCCACTTCCAAAGGATCGCCGAGCCATCTTCGCGACACTCCATCAAAGGGCTTGGATGACTGGCATTGGCATTGGCGCCCTGCTTCTGGTGCTTGCGCGTCCGATCACAGCCTACTTGAACCTGCCAGGAACCAATCTGGTGCTGCTTCTGGCGCTGGGAACCATTTTTTACATTCCCCTCGGAGTTCGCCGCGGATACATCCAGGGTGCTCGTGCATTCGGCCCGCTGGCCCTCAACTTCCTGCTCGAAGGAGTCGTCCGGCTGGGCGGCGTTTTCCTTCTGATCGGGATGGGAATGGGCGTCCAGGGAGCCGTATTGGCGAGCGTGCTTGCCGTGGTGCTCGCGTATTTCGTTGCTCTGCCCAGCCCGGGAATTTTCTCCTTTGGCATCAGTGAAATTCCGCACGGGTTTCATGAAGGTCTGCAAGCGATCGTGTTTTTCTCCGGCCAGGTGATCATCAACAATTTCGACATCGTTCTGGTGAAGCATTTCTTTGCCGCCAAAGAAGCCGGACTGTATGCGGCGGTCGCCTTGGTGGGGCGTGTTGTAAACATGTGCGCATGGTCGGTGGTCAACACCATGTTTCCGGTATCGGCCGGCCGCTCCGAAGAGACCAGGGAAACGCGTTCCGTGCTGGGTCTGTCGCTGACTCTGGTCTTCTCAATCCTCGTCTTTCTGATCGGAGGTCTGTTTCTGATTCCGAGTTTTCTATGGAAGACCACATTCGGAAGCCATTACGAAATTGGGGATCCGTCAACGCTCCCTTCACTGCTCATTCTGTATGCGATAACAGCCGGGATCTTTTCGCTAAGCTCGGTGATCATCACCTACGAGATGTCCAGAAAAATCGCCAATACCAGCTGGATTCAACTCGCCTTCAGCGGCATTTTCATCGCGGGCATCTGCGCCTTCCACGAGAATTTGCGGCAGGTAGTTCTGATTCAACTCGTGCTCATGCTCGCCCTGCTCGCCGTCCTGGCGATCCCGTTGTTTGTGGAAGACAAGGAGACCTCTGCGGAAGCGCGGGACTATCGGCGCGTGCGCCTGCTGCGGCGCCTGACTGAGGAAGAAGTCATAGCCGAGTTTCTCCGGAGCGAATTTCATTATCCCGACTTCGATGAGTACCGCACCGCATTTGAGAACATCGTGGCGCGGCCGGATCTTAGCAACTCCCGCGAGAATGAATTGCGGCGTGCGCTTCTTTTCCTGAGGCGCGGCGCCATGTGGCGCGAATTGCCCGCGGACACAAAATGGTTTGTGATCGGGCTGGGGATGAAGGATCTTGCTCGAATCCGTTTCTTCCCTCGGGCGCAATGGCGCCGGATGGCAAAGGGCAGCTTCTATTTACCGAGTGTCGTCGATCGCATGCGTGTGGCCCTGGAGAGTTCGACCGAGGATGCTTTCTTGAAGCAATTGAGTCGGCTTACTTTGTCGGTCCGCGAAGGCTCGGTCAACCCGACTGTGCTCCTGATTGGGGTGAATGCAACCGGTCCGCTGACTATTCTCGATGGCAACCACCGCATGGCGGCCGCCATGCTGAGCCAGTCTCCCCTCCCGTTCGGCCGTTTCCGCTTTATCTGCGGCTTCTCACCAAGAATGACGCACTGTTGCTGGTACTACACCAATATCAATACGCTTTTGCGGTATCTAAGGAACATCGTGCGGCACTTGTCGCACGATCCTGAATCCGACATCGGCCGTTTCCAGCACGAGGATCTTGGGTCGGATCCACTGCAGGCTTCAGAAACCGCGAGCTCAGACTAGTACAACTTTATTTCTGCGGAGAACTAGCCGGTGCCGCGGGTTCTGCAACAACCGTATGGTCCCGTCGCAAGAGTTCGACCGGGGCGCTCTCGCGCCTGCGGGCCTCGCGTTCGACCGTGAGTTTGTTTTCGACCTTCGTGTTGCTCTCGGCGGCCACCTGGAACAGTTTCTGGCCCTCGGCGGAACGGTTGGTTGCCAGTCCGACGCTCGCATTTGCATCCGCCGCCTGCCGGGCGCTGTCATAAAAGAACTGAGCCGTCTCGCGGTCGCCTTCGATCTCTGACAGATAACCCTCGTTGTTGAGTGCGAACGCGTTGTTGGGATCGAGCCGGTAAGCATCCTGAAAATTGCGAATGGCAGATTGGATATCGTTTCGATTTATGGCGGAAACGCCACGAAGGTTTAATTCGGCAACACGCGATGCCAGAGTGTTTTCGTTCTGCGTGCGTTCCCGAAGCGCCTTGGCGTTGCGGGCGGCGATCTCTCGGACGGGCTTCCCTCTCCAGGTCGGATTCAGTGTGACAACCGCCGTTGCGTCGGTTGGAGACGCCGCAACTTCATCGTAATATTTCAAGGCTTGCTGGCTCTCACCCTCCATTTCCTTCGCCACACCAAGATTGTTCATGGTGAAAACATTCTTCGAGTCCCGGGCCAGAGCCTGTTGCAGCAGTAGATCGGCTTCAGGAGCGCGGCCCTGGGAGAGCAGCCGTACCGCTTCAACGTTGTCGTGGTTCGTCTGCAGCGACGTGTCTGGAACGGTGAGCGCCGCGCTCATCGGATGTCCTTCGACTTTGTCTGACGTCGCTTCATCAACAGTGGCATCGCTCGCCTGCTGGTTCGCCTGAGCGTAAAACTGCTGTGCGCGATCGACCTGGCCCTTTATCTCGGAGACATAGCCGAGATTATTCAGTGTGAATGGATCTTGCGGATCCAACAGGTAAGCCCTGTAGAAGATCTTTTCGGCCTTTTCATAGTCGTGCGCCCGGATCGCTTTAACGCCGTTCCGGTTCAGACGCTGCACGGGCGTCAGATGACTCCCCCGGGGAATGGAAATCCTGATGTCGCCTCCAAAGGCGGGAATGCACCCGAGCAGTGCACCGCAAATGGCGGCACGTTGGGCCCAGCGAACCAATCGGTCCCTGAATAGATATCCGTCAGCCAACTCTCGCATGGGTTTTCGATGCTGATTTCAGGGAATTGTTTGTCGCTTTGTCTCGTGCGTGCCCACCAATTTCGGCCACTCTGGCAGGGGAAACTGCATCCAAAGCTTTGCGCCGGGAGCACACGGGAGCCTCATGAATCGTGCCATCCAAAGGATTGCGGTCACCTCGTTACCTCTGCTTGCAACTGTAGCGGCATTTCTATTGCTGCCCCCCGTCATCTCGGCGCAGGCGCCTGCGCGAAAGACCGAATCCGCGTCGTCGCTGAGCCCTGCGGACAGCGCAATAAGTGACGCGGTGCAGCCGGCACAGCCCGCGGAAAGCATTGCGGACATCACGCTCGATCCTGCCACGCTCATCCCTGAGTTGCCTCCGCTGCCTGCTGTCAAAGCTACTGAAATCGGTGGTGTCATCGCGAAATTGGATCGTGTACAGGATCAACTTACGATCCAGGTCTTCGGCGGAGGCCGGGTAAGTACCCTTTTTGACCCGCGCACTCGCATTTACCGCAACGGTAAGCCCGCGTCGTTCGAGGATATGAAGAAGGGAGAGCGAGTCTACGCCGACACGATTTTGCTGGACGGCAAGATATTCGCTCGAAACATCCGCGTGGCTGGGGCGGATTCAGTGGGGCAGAGCCAGGGTGTAGTCGTCGCTTACCGGCAGGGCACTGGAGCTTTAATATTGCGCGACGCACTCTCGCCGGTGCCATTACAACTTCATCTCACTTCGGGCACGCGCATTACGCACGCGGATCATCCTGCTTCAGTAAACGATTTGCGCGCCGGTACGCTGGTGGCGGTTGAGTTCCAGAACGACGCTGGCCGCGCCACTGCCCGCGAGGTGTCGATCCTGATTACTCCCGGAACAGAATTTACGTTTACCGGACGAATCATCATGCTCGACTTGCACCTGGGGCTGCTTGTAGTCACTTCAGATGTTGATCATAAAACGTACGACATTTCATTCGAACCTTCTACGATTCTGGCAGGCGACGGCTTGCGTGAAGGAGCCGACGTTACGATTCGGACACAGTACGAAGACAATCGGTATGTGGCTCGCGGCGTAACCGTCCATTCCAGTCCCGTTAAGTAAAAAGCTTCTAGAGGCCGGTTTTACTGCAGGTGTTGCGGATCGCAAGTTCCGCTCGTCGCCTGTTGGGGTGGAGTCGGAGGAGTTGCCCACGGGACATTCTGAAAGTCGAAAAACTCAGACATATCAATCTGAGCGGCGTCACGCTCGGTAAGCGAGGGCAGGTTGAAGCGTGTCTCGATCAATTTCAATATCGCCGTATAGTCCGCGACGGTGTGGGAGACATAGTTCTTTTTGGTGAAGGGCGATATCACCAACAGCGGCACCCGGAATCCCGTGTAGTTGAAATTGCAGGTAGTTCCGGTTCCCGTAGAACAGATGTCACCCGGTTGGAGATCGATCGGAGCCATGCCATCTGGGCTGATGGTCGCTTGAGGCGGCACGTGGTCGTAAAGTCCTCCCGCTTCGTCATAGGTGAGAATGAACGCCGAATCCTTCCACGATGTGCTACTCATCAGCCGGTTGATGAGACTCTCTACGTACGTCGCACCGGTTTGGACGTTGTTGTCAGGATGCTCGTCTGTTCCCGAGTTATACCCGCCTTCAATGAATGCCACCTGGGGTAATGTGCCATTCTGGGTGTCGGTTAGAAATTGGGCAACGGAGACAACGTTCGCCGGCAAGGGCTTGGGGTTGGCATAAGTGGCGAATTGAGTCAGATACGTATCCGGTACCCCGTTGGTTGTGTCGGTGTAGTACACCTTCCATGAAATTCCTGCTTGCTGTAACTCATCGAAGATCGTGGGCACGTTGAGGGGTGCGTTGTCTGCCGCATTTGTTCCTGGTGGATAAGCGTATCCCGCCGAGGTCGCAGCATACAGATAAAGGCGATTGACCTGGGTTCGGTCCATCACCGGGGAAAACCAGCGATCTGACGTAGCGAAGTTCGACGCCATGAAATAGTAGTAATTCAAGTCCGACGCATCGTAATATCCCATCGCGCGGAGTCCGGCCGTATCCGTGAGATGTTCGTCGCTGGCAAACTTCGCCGCGTTGAACACGTAACCGTCCAGGGTGGGTGTTCCTGATGTTGGAGCATGCAGGTTCCAGTCGAGATGGCTTTCGTCCCACGAGGGAGTCAGGTTTTCTGTGCACTCGGTAGACAAGTGAAAAGCGGAAACGATTCCGGTCCCGTCGGCGGAAGGATTGGAGGCGTTCGCAGGCAACCCGTCAAGTTGCTGCGCTGGAAATCCATTGGCCTGCCAATACGCTGGGAGTTGGCCGAAGTAGTTGTCGAATGAGCGATTCTCCTGCACCATGACGATGATGTGATTGATGGGATTGATCGCGGGATTCGAATTTCCAGCTAATCCCTGACAACCGTTAAAAACCAAAATTAATAACGGCACACTTACGGCCGCACTGCAACGCAGCCATTGCTTTGAGTTCATAAGTGATATCCCCTGAGATGGCTTAGGGTATGCAAGCTGGGTTTTGATGAATTCCGGCCACGGGATGTTGGTATCGAAAGCCCGCCTGGATAAATTCAGGAGCTGAACTGAACCGGGCTGGTTCATCTGCATAAATCGGACGCGCGGCTCAAATCGCAACCTGATAGGTTTTCGCGGGTAGCTCAACCGCCAGAGGCTCTGTCCGGAGATTCGGCGTCATCGCCTGGCTCTTCGCTGCTGCGCGATCGTGAGTGTGTAACGTTGCGTTCCCCCGATCTGTCGTGCCTGCGGGGATGGACCAGCCGCAAACCTTTGCGTTCATCACCGTCATCCTGCGATGTGAGTGGCGCGCCCGGCGAATTTGGAAGAAAAATGAGTGACTGATCGATCCAAGTCGCAGACTTATGCGAAATTGCCCGCAGGAAGCGCGCGCGCGAAGGCAGCCAGGTAGGAAGTCGGCGAAACCTGGCGAGCTGGCGCCGCGTGTCCAGTTGTCGCTGAACCTCGAAGTGCCGGAGATATTTCCGGATGACTGTCGGCATTGTCATTCGTAAAGCAGCGGAAAAATTCTGCAAGGCCATTTCCTGAAGCTTCTGGCGATCTTGCAGCAGCCTCACGATCCTGTGCGTAAGGTCATTCGCCTCGCCCGGACGGTAGAATTCGATAGCCAGGTCTTCTTCCGAAGCCATCTGGCGAAAATCTTCAAGATCCGCACAAATGATGGGAACCCCATAGGCGCAGGCCTGGTGCGCCACTCCGCTGCAGCCCGTCGAGGAGGAGTAGGGCATTACCAGCACCGAAGCGCTTTGAAACAGGCCCATCATTTCATTCTCCGGCACGTATCCAGTGAACTCGATATTGGGATTCGAACCGCACGCCCTCCGGACAGATTCCACGTATCCGGGAGCTTGTGGATGATTTCCTCCTGCGATTACGAGTTGCACGTTCGGGAGGCCTTCGGCGACTGTGCAGAACGATTCCACCATCAACTCCAGGCGCTTATAGGTTCCCCATTTCCCGAAAGCCAGAATGCGGTGGATGGGGTTGCCCCGCCTGGAGAAATCCGGATATCTCGGGCTGTGGGCCAGGATCCCGTGAGCTCGCACATGTACATTGTCGCTGCCGTATTTCTCGAACAGAATTCTCCGATATCGGGGCATCAGCACGGACACGGAATTCGATAGCAGCAGCATGCGAGTGGCTACCGCACCGGCCAGACGGTATGCCCAGGGGAAGCGGATTCCAAGGTCCTGAAGATCGACTGTATCCATCAGGTGGTGGAGCGTGACGTGTGTATATTGTCCATTCAAGCGAGTGATCAAAGGGGTCATGAGCCCGGCGAACGCGTTTACCGGATTGCTTCCGAACGTACTGAACAGCAAGTTGAACCAGACGATGTCGGGTTGCAGTGCGCGCAGTTTTGTGAGAAGCCGGATAATGCCATCTGGGCGGTCCGGAGACCAGCACCGTATGACGGAAAAGCCCTGGAGTTCTTCACTGCCGGAGGGAAGTTCGTCTGCGAGGATCGTCAAGTCGACGAAGCAGTTCCTCTGCAGTTCCTGAGCAATGTGGAATCCGTATTCGCTCAGTCCTCCATGGCTCGGGGGAAACGTTGTCACCAGACAGATCTTCATCGAGGCCCTTGCGTAAACTTCCTTTGGATGAGGCTGTTGCGGCCAATGTTGGCCTACTCTGTAGGGTTGAACCGGTACTACGGGCGCGCTTTTCCGCGATTACCGCCCCACCGGTGCCAATCTACGGGACCTTTCGGAGGAAAGGACTCTGGATGAGAACATAGATTGGACCTGGCTT
>Ga0335070_10006119_pt1 | contig 14169 bp, 15 predicted proteins | sample Lox_Sample_13_FD_206722 | JGI IMG/M metagenome (GOLD analysis project Ga0335070, IMG submission 206722) | Soil microbial communities from Loxahatchee National Wildlife Refuge, Florida, United States - Lox_Sample_1.3 | ecosystem: Environmental > Terrestrial > Soil > Wetlands | place: USA... | reverse complement strand
GCCGGCAACAGCAACCGTCCGCTGGCCGAGGCGATTTCGTCGTACCTCAACATGCCCCTGTGCAAGGCGCATATCCGGCGATTCTCGGATATGGAGGTGTTCGTCGAGATCATGGAGAACATCCGCGGCGAGGATGTCTTCGTCATCCAATCGACATCGTCGCCGGCCAACGACAACCTGATGGAGCTGCTGGTCATGCTCGACGCCCTGCGCCGGTCCTCGGCGCGGCGCGTCACGGCGGTTGTGCCCTATTACGGCTATGCCCGCCAAGATCGCAAGACCGGCCCGCGCACGCCGATTTCGGCCAAGTTGACCGCCAACCTGATCACCACCGCCGGGGCCAACCGCCTGCTGACCCTCGACCTGCACGCCGGCCAGATCCAGGGCTTCTTCGACATCCCGGTCGACAACCTCATCGCCTCGCCGGAATTCGTCAAGGATATCAAGAAGGCCTTCAACGGCGAGGACCTCGTCATCGTGTCGCCCGACGTGGGCGGCGTGGTGCGCGCGCGCCATATCGCCAGCCGCCTTGACGCCGACCTCGCGATCATAGATAAGCGGCGCGAGCGCGCGGGCGTATCCGAGGTGATGAACATCATCGGCGAGGTCCGCCAGCGCCGGTGCATCCTGGTCGACGACATCGTCGATTCGGCCGGCACCCTGTGCAATGCCGCCGTGGCCCTGATGAAGGCCGGGGCGGCGTCGGTTGCAGCCTATGTCACCCATGGCGTGCTGTCGGGCGGCGCGGTCGGGCGGGTTGCGGCCTCGCCGATCGATCGCATGGTGATTACCGACAGCATCATGGCGACCGAGGCGGTGCGGGTCTCGACGAGCATCAGGCAGCTGACCATGGCGCCGCTGCTCGGCGAGGCGATCCGCCGGATCAGCGAGGAGGCCTCGGTCTCGAGCTTGTTCGACTGAGGCCGGTAGAACTGAGATTGGAAATTTGGCGCGGGCACGAGGCCCGCGCCGGTCGTGTCGGCACCCCTGGAGGCCGGCACTGGTGAGCCAGCGAAGGAGAAAACGATGGCTGAGTTAGCAACGCTCGCGGCCGAGACGCGCGACCGGGCTGGAAAGGGGGCCGCCCGGGCCTCGCGCCGCGCCGGACGAGTCCCTGCCGTGATCTACGGCGATAAGCAGGCCCCGATGATGGTCACGATCGACCCGGCGGCCCTGGTTCAGGAATTGCGCAAGCCGGGCTTCTTCACCCGCCAGTTCCACATCGAGCTGGGCGGCAAGAAGCACCACGTGCTGCCGCGCGACGTGCAGTTCGACCCGGTGTTCGACCGGCCGCTGCATGCCGATTTCCTGCGCGTCACCGAGCGCACCCTGGTGCACGTCGACATCCCGGTGAAGTTCATCAACGACCAGGAAGCGCCGGGCATCAAGCGCGGCGGCGTGCTCAATGTGGTGCGCCACGAGATCGAGGTGATCTGCGCGGTCGGCAAAATCCCGCAGAGCTTCATCGTCGATCTGACCGGCCTCGACATCGGCGACAGCGTGCACATCAGCAGCATCAAGATGCCCGAGGGCGTGCGCCCGGCGATCGCCGATCGCGACTTCACCGTCGCCACGGTGGCGGCGCCGACCGTCGTGCGCGACGAGGCCCAGGAAGCCGCCGCGGCCGCCGCGGCTGCCGCGGGCGTCGTGCCGGTCGAGGGCGAGGCTGCCGCCGAGGGCGCCGCGCCGGCCGAGGGTGCCGCCGCCGCCCCGGGTGCGGCACCCGGCGCCGCCCCGGGCAAGGCCGCGCCCGGCGCCGCGCCGGGCAAGGGTGGTGCCGCGCCGGCCGCCAAGGCCCCGGCACCGGCCAAGAAGTAACGGCAAGGCGGGACGCAAGCCGCCGCGCCCAGCGGTCGAGGCGCCATGTTGCTCCTGGTCGGTCTCGGCAATCCCGGCCCGGAGTACGCCGGGAATCGCCACAATGTCGGCTTCATGGCGGTGGACGCGATCGCCAGGCGCTACGGCTTCGCGTCCTATCGCCGGCGCTTCCAGGGCGAGGCCGCCGACGGCACGGTGGCCGGCGCCAAGGTGCTGGCGCTCAAGCCGATGACCTACATGAACCTGTCGGGCGACTCGGTCGCGGCCGCGGCCAAGTTCTATCGCATCCCGTCCTCGGACCTGCTCGTCATGCACGACGAGATCGACCTCGCGCCGTTCAAGGTGCGCGTCAAATTCGACGGCGGGCCGGGCGGCCATAACGGCCTGCGCGACATCGATGCGCATCTTGGCACCGCCTATCGCCGGGTGCGCATCGGCGTCGGCCATCCGGGCGTCAGGGACATGGTGCACGGCCATGTGCTGCGCGATTTCGCCAAGGCCGAGCGGCAGACGCTCGACAAGCTGCTCGACGCGATCGCCGAGCACTTCCCCCTGCTCGTCGCCGGCAATGACGGCGCGTTCATGAGCAAGGTCGCCCTCGTCATCAACCCGCCCCGGCCGAAGCCGCCCAAGCCCGCGCCCGAGGCCGGCGCCAAGGCCGCGGGCGACCAGGACACTTCGACGAAAGACAGCGATGGGATTTAACTGCGGTATCGTCGGCCTGCCCAATGTCGGCAAGTCGACGCTGTTCAACGCGCTGACGCAGACCGCGGCGGCCGAGGCCGCCAACTATCCGTTCTGCACCATCGAGCCCAATGTCGGCCGCGTCGGCGTGCCCGACGAGCGGCTCGACGTGATCGCCAAGCTCGCCAAATCGGCCAAGATCGTGCCGACCCAGCTCGAGTTCGTCGACATCGCCGGGCTCGTGCGCGGCGCCAGCACCGGCGAGGGCCTGGGCAACAAGTTCCTCGCCAACATCCGCGAGGTCGATGCCATCGTCCATGTGCTGCGCTGCTTCGAGGGCGGCGACGTGCACCACGTTGAAGACTCGGTCGACCCCGTTCGGGATGCCGAGATCGTCGAGACCGAGCTGATGCTCGCCGATCTCGAATCGATCGAGCGGCGCGCCGACACCGCCGCCAAGAAGGCGCGCGCCGGCGACAAGGAGGCGAAGACGCTGATGGCGGTGTTGGAGCCGGCGCTCGCCGCGCTGCGCGCGGGCAAGCCGGCGCGGACCGCGCAGATTCCTGCCGAGCGGCTGCGCGACTTCCAAACTCTCCAACTGCTGACCGGCAAGCCGGTCCTCTACGTCGCTAATGTCGAGGAGGCCTCGGCCGCGACCGGCAACGCGCTGTCGGCCAAGGTTGCGGCGATGGCGGAGGCGCAAGGCGCGGGCTCGGTCGTCATCTCGGCGGCGATCGAGGCGGAGATCAGCCTGCTCGCCGATCCGGCCGAGAAGCGCGAGTTCCTCGCCTCGCTGGGCCTAGAGGAGCCGGGGCTCAACCGCGTGATCCGCGCCGGCTATCGCCTGCTCGATCTGATCACCTATTTCACGGCCGGCCCCAAGGAGGCGCGCGCCTGGACCGTGCGCCAGGGCACCAAGGCGCCCCAGGCGGCCGGCGTCATCCACACCGATTTCGAGCGCGGCTTCATCTGCGCCGAGACCATCGCCTATGACGACTATGTCGCCTGCGGCGGCGAGGCCGGGGCCAAGGAAGCCGGCAAGATGCGCCAGGAGGGCAAGGACTACACCGTGCGCGACGGCGACGTTATTCTGTTCCGGTTCAACGTCTGAGGTGGCGGGCAGCACCGCGATCGGCTAGACGGGAATCGCTTTGTACTCGAATCTGGGGAGACAACGCATGGGCACGACCATCAAATTGACCGCGAGCGACGGCAAGACCCTGAGCGCCTATGTCGCCGAGCCGAAGGGCAAGCCCAAGGGCGGCCTCGTGGTCATCCAGGAGATCTTCGGCGTCAACCGCCACATCCGCAATGTCACCGACGGCTTTGCCGCGGCCGGCTACTACTCGGTCGCGCCGGCGATGTTCGACCGCGTCCGGCCCGGCGTCGAGCTCGGCTATACCGGCGACGACCTGGCACATGGCCGCGAGCTGCGCTCGAAGCTCTCCTGGGACGACGTCATGGCCGACCTCAGGGCCGGCGTCGACGCCGCCAAGAAGGCCGGCAAGGTCGGCGTCGTCGGCTATTGCTTCGGCGGCACGGTCGCCTGGCTGGCGGCGACGCGGCTCGGAATTCCGGCGGTCGGCTATTACGGCGGCGGCATCGCCGGCTTCGCCAACGAGCAGCCCAAGGCGCCCATCATGCTGCATTTCGGCGAGAAGGACGCGCACATCCCGATGACCGACGTCGAGAAGGTGCGCGCCGCCCACCCCAAGGTGCCGATCCACGTCTACAAGGCCGGCCACGGCTTCAGCTGCGACGAGCGCGCCGATTTCGACAAAGCGAGCCACGAGGCAGCCTTGAAGCGCACGCTGGCGTTCTTCGCGGAGTATGTGGGGTAGCGTCGAAGATAATACTATCGGGTCCGGAGCGACGAACGCGGCCATGCCGACGGTCTTCCGCTCCGGGCCCTATCGTGTGTATTTTTTCAGCAACGAGGCACACGAGCCACCGCATGTGCACGTCGACCGGGACGAGAAATCGGCCAAATTCTGGCTTCCGCCCGTGCGTCTTGCGGTTAATCGTGGCTTCGGAGCGACCGAGCTGAAAGCCTTGCATCGTCTGGTCGCTCGGTGCGAGGCCGAATGTTGGAAGAAGTGGCATGACTATTTTGCCGCGCCCTGACGAGCGCGTGAAAGGCGTAAGGATCGACGCCGATGTGCTTTCCGTCGATCTGATGGACGGCCGCACCATTGCCGTTCCCATCGCATGGTTTCCGCGCCTTCTCGCCGGGACGCCCCGGCAGCGGTCAAACTGGCAGCTCGCCGGCGCGGGCTACGGCATTCATTGGCCGGACCTGGATGAAGATATCAGCACCGCCGGCCTGCTGCGCGGCGATGCGCCGCCGTCGATCAAGCTGTCGAAGCCGCGGGCAAAAAAGCGTCCGGCGGATCGCCGGGGAAGTAAGAAAATCGCCAATCGTCGCTGAGGGTAGCTGCGGCAGGTCGCCGCAGCCTCACCGCAGCGCCGCCGCGATATTCCCGCCGTCGACGGTGAGGACGGCCCCGGTGGTCTTGCGCGACAGCGCCAGATCGACGAACGCCTTGGCGACGTCCTCGGGGCGCACCTCGCGGCCGAGCAGGTTGCCGCTCATATAGTCGGTTTCGCTCACGCCGCGCGCCTTGGCGCGCTTGCTCACCATCTCGTTGGTCAGCAGGCCGCTCCGGATGCGGTCGGCGTTGACGGCGTTGGACGTGATGCCGTCGCGGCCGTAATCGACGGCATATTGGCGGGCGAGCGCCAGGGTGGCAGCCTTGGGCAGGCCGTAGGGGCCGAAATCCGGGCCCGGATTGACCGCCTGCTTGGAGGCGTTGAACAGCAGCGCGCCGCCGGTCTTCTGCTTGAGCATGATCGCGACGGCGGCCTGCGCCGCGCGCTGATGGCCGAAGAAGTTGAGCTCGAAGCTGTCGCGCAGGACCTTGTCGTCGACCTCGCCGATGCGGCCCTGCCAGGCGGCCCCGGCGTTCGACACGAGAATATCGAGGCCGCCGAAGCTCTCGGCGACGCGCGCGAAGGCGGATTTGACCGAGGCGTCGTCGGTGACGTCGCACGCGACGGCGAGCGCGCCCGTCTTGCGCGCCGCTGCTTCCAGCGCCGCCGTATCGCGGTCGAGCAGCGCAACCTCGGCGCCCGCTGCCTTAAAGGCCGCGCCGGTCGCCGCGCCGATCGCGCCCGCGCCGCCGGTCACGGCGACGATGTGGCGCGCGAGCGGCTTCTCCGTGCCCTTGCCCAGCTTCGCCTGTTCGAGCGACCAGTATTCGATGTCGAACAGATCGGCCTCGCCGATGCTCTCGAAGCGGCCGACCGCTTCCGCATCGAGAATGACGCCGGCTGCCGCCTCGGCGATGTCCGCGGCCACGCGCGCCGCCTTGGCGCTCTCGCCCGCCGCAAACAGGCCCATGCCCGGCACGAGCACGACGCGCGGCGCCGGATCGAGCGGCTTCTTCCTCTCGCCGCGGCGCGCCGCGTGACGCTCGAAGTAGGCGCGATAGCGCGTCTTGAACGCCTCGATGGCATCGCGCGCCCCGGCGCCGAAGCCGTCGAGATCGCCCGAGGTGGGGGCCGGCACGATCACCGGCCACGGCTTGGTGCGGATCGCGTGGTCGGGCGTGATCGTGCCGGCCTGGCTGTAGCGCGCGAGCTCGGCGCCGTCGACGAAGGCGCGCGCCGCGGGTCCGCCGCGGAAGTCTAGCACGAGGCGCTTGACGACGCCCTCCGCTCCATCGGCCGGAAGGGCGAGCAGGCCGCGCAGGACGGGCGCGATCGCGGCCGGCCCGGCCAGCGCCGCCGGCAGCTTGACCTGCACGATCGTCTTGCGACCCGTGGCCAGCCGAGCCTCGGCCAGACTCGCCATCGCGATCATGCGCTCATAGGCCTCGCGCGCGCTCGCGCCCATGGTGAAGATGCCGTGCTTGAGCAGGATCAGCGCCTCGGCCGCGGGGTGCTCTGCGTGCACGGCGGCGCAGCTCTTGGCCAGCGCGAAGCCCGGCATGACGTAGGGCACATAGGCCGCGCGATCGCCGTAGACCTCCCTGCACAGCGCCTCGCCGTCGGGCTGGTCGGTCAGCGCCAGCACGGCGTTCGAGTGCGTATGGTCGACGAATTTGTGCGGCAGGAAGGCATGGAGCAGCGTCTCGACCGAGGGATTGGGCGCCGCCGAGTCGAGCAGGTTGCGGCGCTGGAGATTGACCATGTCCTCGTCGGACAGCCGGTCGAGCTGCCGAAGCTCGCACAGCGGCGCGAGGCGCACCGCGGGCAGGCCGGCGGGCTCGATGTCGGCCATGTCCCAGCCGCTGCCCTTGACGCACAGGACCTCGACCGCCTCGCCGGTGATGTCGCGCACCGTCGTCTTGACCGAGGTGTTGCCGCCGCCGTGCAGGACCAGCGCCGGCTCGCGACCGAGCAGGCGCGAGGTGTAGACGCGCAGCGCCAGGTCCTCGTTCACGCCCTGCGGGGCGTAGCGCTCGACCGCGGCGCGGGCGTCGGCGTCGGACCAGCGGCTCTGCATCGCCCGCCCCGCCCCGCGCTCAGCCGCCGAGCACGCGCCCGGCGACGGCGTCGAGCGTCTTCGCCATCGCGGGATCGCGCGCGGCGGGCGCGGTAATCAGCGCGTGGTCGAGCGCGCGGTGGCAGCCGGCGGGACATGGGCCTTTGCGGTCGGACAGACGCGGCGCCGCGTGGCGGATCAGCGCGCGGCCCTTCTCGGCGTTGTCGAGCAGCACCTTGATGACCGCCTCGACCGTCACGTGGTCGTGGTCGGGGTGCCAGCAGTCGTAGTCGGTGACCATGGCGACGGTCGCGTAGCACAGCTCGGCCTCGCGCGCGAGCTTGGCCTCGGGCATGTTCGTCATGCCGATGACGTCGCAGCCCCAGCTGCGATAGAGCAGCGATTCGGCGCGGCTCGAGAATTGCGGGCCTTCCATGACGACATAGGTGCCGCCGCGGCGTACCGGGATGCCGACGTCGATCGCGGTCTCGGCCAGATGCTCGACCAGGCGCGGGCAGACCGGATGGGCCATCGACACATGCGCGACCAGGCCGGTGCCGAAGAAGGTCTTCTCGCGCGCGAAGGTGCGGTCGATGAACTGGTCGACCAGCACGAAGGTGCCGGGCGCGAGCTCGTCGCGCAGCGAGCCCACGGCGCTCACCGAGATGATCTCGGTCGCGCCCGCGCGCTTCAACGCATCGATGTTGGCGCGGAAGTTGATCTCGCTCGGCGGGATGCGGTGGCCGCGGCCGTGGCGCGGCAGGAAGATCAGCTTCTGCCGGCCGAGCGTGCCGAACATCAGCTCGTCGGAGGGCGCGCCGAACGGCGTGTCGACGCGGCGCCAGGCGACGTCGGTCAGGCCGCCGATGTCGTAGAGGCCGCTGCCGCCGATGACGCCCACGACCGGCGTCGCCGTTCCGCTGTCCATGATCGCATCCCCGATCCGCTGGCTTCCGGGTCGGGCCGGCCCGACCGGCCACAGCCGCCCATGATCAATCGCAATGCCCCCGAGAGCAAGGCCGCCGCGTCGGCATCGCAACCGCAGAAATCAGTCGGTCAACCCGGTCTCGCCGACCAGCACCGGCTTCGCGCGGTAGAGCTCGGGAAACAGGCGCTTCAGATCCTCGATCTTCGGCAGATCGTTGAACACGATGTAGGGATGGCTCGGATGCCGCGTCAGGAAGTCCTGGTGATAGGCCTCGGCGGGGTAGAAATCTCGGCCCGGCTCGATCGTCGTCACGATCGGCTTCTTGAACACGTGAGCCTGATCGAGCTGGGCGATGTAGGCCTTGGCGACCGTCGCCTGCTCCGCGCTCGCCGGAAAGATCGTCGACCGGTATTGCGGGCCGACGTCGGGCCCCTGCCGGTTGAGCTCGGTCGGGTCGTGGGCGACCGAGAAATATATCTGCAGGATGCGTCCGAAGCTGATCCGGCGCGGGTCGAAGGTGACGCGCACCGACTCGGCATGGCCGGTCGTGCCCGTGCCGACCCGCTCATAATGTGCCGTCGCTGCGGCGCCGCCGGCGTAGCCGGAGACCGCGCTGGTGACGCCTTCGACATGCTGGAAGACGCCCTGGACGCCCCAGAAGCAGCCGCCGGCGAGCACGACGGTCTCGGTCGTCGCCTGCCCCGCCGGCTCCTCGAGCGCGGGCGCCGGGATCGCGCGGGCGTCCGCCTCGGCCTTGGCCGACGGCAGCAGGGCAAGGACCGCCGAAATCAGCAACGCGATCAGCAGCAGGGCAGCGCCGGCGCGCGAAAACCGGCGGGCAATGTGCGAATGCTCGGGCGATGGGATCATCGGTGGGCTCCAATCCTGGCGGACGGCGCGCCGGGCCCGCTCAAGCGGACCCGCTCGTCACCATCTCGGCGGCGAGATCGGAAAAATGCTAGCCCGTCGCGCGACGGCCAGCCATCACTTGCCTGTGATCGCGTCTCGGCCGGAACCAGCCGAGACGCGGCTCAGTGCACGTCGGCCCACACCTTGCGCTTGATGGCGTAGAGCATGGCCGTCAGCAGGATCAGGAACAGCATGACCTTGACGCCCATGCGCTTGCGCGCCTCGAGCTCGGGCTCGGCCGCCCAGTTCAGGAACGAGACGACGTCGCGCGCTTCCTGGTCGAGCGTCGCCTTGGTGCCGTCGCTGTACTGCACCTGATCGTCATTCAGCGGCTTCGGCATGGCGATCTGGTGGCCCGGGAAGGCGGCGTTGTAGTTGAGGCCCTCCTGCATCTTGAAGCCGGCCGGCGGATCGCCATAGCCGGTCAGGATGCCGTAGACGTAGTCGGGGCCGCCGGCGCGCGCCTTGATGATGAGCGACAGGTCGGGCGGCAGGGCGCCGTTGTTGGCGGCGCGCGCCGCGTTGTCGTTGGCGAAGGGCGGCACGAAATGGTCCGACGGCAGCGCCTTGCGCGTCGTCGGATTGCCCTCGTCGTCGGGCTCGCCGGGCACTTCCTTGGCCGCGGCTATCGCCTTGATCTCGTCGTCGCTCAGGCCGACCGCCGAGAGATTGCGGTAGGCGACGAGCTTCAGCGAATGGCACGCCGAGCAGACGTTGTTGTAGACCTCGAAGCCGCGCTTGAGCTGCGCCTGGTCGAAGGTGCCGAACAGGCCGCTGAACGACCACTTCTGCGACGCGAGACTGGTCTCATGGGTCGCGGGGCTGCCTTGGCCCTGCTCCTCGGCCAGGGCCGGGCCGGCCACGGCGACGGACAGGGCGGCGGCGACGGCGACGGCGAACAGGCTGCGGCGCATCACGCCTTCTCCATCGGCTTGGCACTGGCCGAGGCGGCGGCGCGGCCGCCGCCCTTCAGCACCGGCTCGCTGATGCTCTGCGGCAGCGGGCGCGGCCGCTCGAAACGGCCGATCAGCGGCATGAGGATCAGGAGATGCAGGAAATAATAGGCCGTCGCGATGCGCCCGATGACGATGAACATGCCCTCGGGCGGATTGCCGCCGACCCAGCCGAGCACCACGGCGTCGACCAGGAACAGCCAGAAGAAATACTTGTAGACCGGGCGGAAGCGCGCGCTCCTGACCGGCGAGGTGTCGAGCCAGGGCAGGAAGAACAAGAGGACGATCGAGCCGAACATGGCGATGACGCCGGCGAGCTTGGCCTCGATCAGGATCACGTTGGTGAACGGGATGACGATGTCGGGCGTCGCGCGCAGGATGGCGTAGAACGGCAAGAAGTACCATTCCGGCACGATGTGCGGCGGCGTCACCAGCGGGTTGGCCTGGATGTAGTTGTCGGGCTCGCCGAAGAAATTCGGCGCGAAGAACACGAACAGCGCGAACACGATCATGAACACGCCGAGCCCGAAATAATCCTTCACCGTGTAGTACGGATGGAACGGGATCGAGTCCTGCGGGCCCTTCATCTCGATGCCGAGCGGATTGTTCGAGCGCACCGCGTGCAGCGCCACGAGGTGCAGCACGACCACGCCGACGATCACGAAGGGCAGGAGGTAGTGCAGGCTGAAGAATCGGTTGAGGGTCGGGTTGTCGACCGAGAAGCCGCCCCACAGCCACGTCACGATGTTGTCGCCGACCCACGGGATGGCCGAGAACAGGTTGGTGATGACGGTGGCGCCCCAGAAGCTCATCTGGCCCCAGGGCAGGACGTAGCCCATGAACGCCGTCGCCATCATCAGGAGGAAGATGATCAGGCCGAGCCACCACAGTACCTCGCGCGGCGGCTTGTAGGAGCCGTAGTAGAGGCCGCGGAAGATGTGGATGTAGACGACGGCGAAGAACATCGTCCCGCCGTTCATGTGGATATAGCGCAGCAACCAGCCGTAGTTGACGTCGCGCATGATGCGCTCGACGCTCGAGAACGCGTAGTCGACGTGCGGCGTGTACTGCATTGCCAACACGACGCCGGTGACGATCATCACCACCAGGACGAAGCCGGCGAGCGAGCCGAAATTCCACCAATAGCTCAGGTTCTTCGGCGTCGGATATTCGCGGAGCTCGTGCTCCATGAAAGTGAAGACCGGCAGGCGCTGGTCGATCCACTTGACGATGCGGTCTTGGGCGGAAGTTCCGTTCATGTCCGCCCCCTCAGCCGATCTTGACGCGATTATTGTCGAGGAACGCGTAGTCCGGCAGGACCAGGTTGCGCGGCGCCGGACCCTGGCGGATGCGCCCGGCGGTGTCGTAGACCGAGCCGTGGCACGGACAGAACCAGCCGCCATAGGGGCCGCGCGGATCGCCCTGCTTCTGGCCGAGCGGAATGCAGCCGAGATGCGTGCAGACGCCGACCATGATCAGCCATTCCGGCTTCTTGGCGCGCTGCTCGTCGGTCGCCGGGTCCTTGAGCTCGGACATCGGCGTCTTGCGCGATTCCTCGATCTGCTGCGGCGTGCGGTGGTCGATGAACACCGGCTTGCCGCGCCACTTGACGGTGATGCGCTGGCCGACCTGGACCGGCGCGAGATCGACCTCGATCGAGGCGAGCGCCAGGACGTCGGCCGCGGGGTTCATGCTGTCGATCAGCGGCCAGATGACGGCGCCGACGCCGATCGCGCCGACCGCCCCGGTGGCCAGCATCAAGAAGTCGCGACGGGTCTCGCCGGCACCGTGCGCACCAGCTTCGCCCGTCGCCGCCTTCGAATTCGCCATGTGACCAGAACCCCTCGTCGAAAGGTGCGATGACGGTCCCCGCCCCGTCGGTGGCCCGTACCCTATTGCCCGGCCCGGGGCCATCAAATGCGACACCATGCCGCACCTGAGGGCTGCCGCCGAGGCGATATGTGGCGCCACGGGTATAATCGAATTCGCCTTGGATGCAAAGGATTTGCGCGCTATGTATCGCGCCGAATCCGGAGCGCGCGGCGGCCCATGCGTCTTGCCCTCTACGAGCCAGACATACCGCAGAACGTCGGCGCCATGCTGCGCCTCGGCGCCTGCCTCGGCGTGCCGATCGACGTCATCGAGCCGTGCGGCTTCGCCTTCGACATGAGGCGGCTGCGTCGCGTGGCGCTCGACTACATCGATCACGCCGAGATCGCCCGCCACACCTCCTGGAATGCCTATCGCGCGGCGGGCGTGCCGGGCCGACTGGTGCTGCTGACCACCGCCGGCGCGACGCGCCATGTCGACTTCGCTTTCCGCGCCGATGATACGCTGATGGTCGGCCGCGAATCGGTCGGCGCGCCGGAGCGGGTGCACGAGGCCGCCGACGCGCGCCTGCGCGTGCCGATCCGGCCCGGCCTGCGCTCGCTCAACGTCGCCGCGGCGGCCGCCATCGTGCTCGGCGAGGCGTTGCGCCAGATCAATGGCTTTCCGGGCGAGTCCCCGACAATGCTCGCATGAACAAGCCGACCGACGAGCGCAAAGCGCGTGCCGCTTCCTGGTTCGCCGAGCTGCGCGACCGCATCTGCGCCGAATTCGAGCGTCTCGAGGACGAGCTCGCCGGGCTCAATGCCGAGCGCTTCGCCGGGCGCGGCCCCGGCCGCTTCGAGCGCACGCCCTGGGACCGCCCGGGCGGCGGCGGCGGCACCATGTCGGTCATGCGCGGCCGGGTCTTCGAGAAGGTCGGCGTCAACATCTCGACCGTGCACGGCGAGTTCTCGCCCGAGTTCCGCGGCCAGATCCCGGGCGCGACCCAGGATCCGCGCTTCTGGGCGAGCGGCGTATCCCTGGTCGCCCACATGCAGTCGCCCCTGGTGCCGGCCGTGCACATGAATACGCGCCACATCGTCACCGCGATGGGCTGGTGGGGCGGCGGCGCCGACCTGACGCCGACATTCCCGGTCGACGAGGACACGGCCGATTTCCACGCCGCGCTCAAGGCCGCCTGCGACGCGCACGGTCCCGACTATCACGCGCGCTACAAGGCGTGGTGCGACGAGTACTTCTTCCTGAAGCACCGCGGCGAGGCGCGCGGCGTCGGCGGCATCTTCTACGACAATCTCGACAGCGGCGACTGGGAGGCCGATTTCGCCTTCACCCGCGCGGTCGGCCTCGCCTTTCTCGACGTCTTCCCGCGGATCGTGCGCCGGCGCATGCAGGCGCCCTGGACCGACGAGCAGCGCCAGCGCCTGCTGGCCAAGCGCGGCCGCTATGTCGAGTTCAACCTGCTCTACGACCGCGGCACCAAGTTCGGCCTGATGACCGGCGGCAACACCGAGGCGATCCTCATGTCGCTGCCGCCGCTCGCCGCCTGGCCCTAGGCTTTTTTCGGCGCGAGCCCCTCGCGCCCGGCCCGACCCTCCGCTACACTGCCGGCCGGTCGGATGCATGGAGGGGGAGAAGTCGTGATGCCGCGTTGGGGCGCCGTTCTGCTGCTTGTCGTCGCTTGGGGATTGTCGGCCGGCCCGGCCGCGGCCGAGCAAAACGTCTCGATCAAGGCCTTCCGCGGCAATTGGAGCGGCAGCGCCGTCGCCAACAACCGCGACAGCCTCTATTTCGGCGTCACCATCCGCGATCTCGACTTCAAGCTCGAGGGCGACGACACCGCCTTCACCGTGACCTGGACCACGGTGATGCGCCGCGGCGGCACGCCCGAGAAGCCCAACGTCCGCCGCAAGGAGACGGTCGTGCGCTTCGTCCCGGCCGGCCGGCCCGGGGTCTGGCGCGCCCAGGACAGCGGCGATCCGCTCGCCGGCAAGGACACGGTCTGGGCCCGCATCCGCGGCAACACCCTCATCCTCTACTTCCTCGACGTCACCGCGAACGGCGCCTACGAGCTGTCGCGCTATGCCCGCACGCTCTCGGGCTCGGGCATGGACCTCGAGTTCACCCTCATCGTCGACGGCGAGCCCGTGCGCACCGTCCGCGGCAAGCTGGTCAAGCAGAGCAACTGACTATACCTGACTCGTCATGCCCGGGCGACGAGGGCAGAACGAATTGCCTTGCCTAGTATTTAATAATTTGGTTAAATAACATTTGCGTTAACAAGGAGCCCCATGCCCGCCGTCGATACGCTCAGCGCCACCTTCGCCGCCCTTGCCGACCCGACGCGCCGCGCCATCCTGGCCCGCCTCGCGCTCGGCGAGGCCTCGGTCGGCGAGCTGGCGCAGCCTTTCGAGATCTCGCTGCCCGCCGTCTCGCGCCATCTCAAGGTGCTCGAGCAGGCGCATCTGATCGTGCGCGAGAAGGACGCGCAGTGGCGCCGCTGCCGCCTCGATGCCGCGCCGCTCAAGCAGGCGGCCGACTGGGTCGAGCAATATCGCGAGTTC
>Ga0335070_10006118_pt1 | contig 14169 bp, 11 predicted proteins | sample Lox_Sample_13_FD_206722 | JGI IMG/M metagenome (GOLD analysis project Ga0335070, IMG submission 206722) | Soil microbial communities from Loxahatchee National Wildlife Refuge, Florida, United States - Lox_Sample_1.3 | ecosystem: Environmental > Terrestrial > Soil > Wetlands | place: USA... | reverse complement strand
CTTCAGGCGCTCCTGGCTCGACACCGGTCCGCTCCAGCAGTGAGGCTTCCTGTCACCGTACATGAAGAATCCCTCATAGCAGGGCGTCGTCGTCGTCTTCATCCAGAGCTCGAGCTCGCGGGTCGAGTTGTTCAGGAAGTACGTATCCGCGGTGCCGGCATAGAAGAAGAGCTTGTTCACGAGCTTCGGTCCAATGGCGGCCCAGTTCTTCTGCAGGTAATACTTGAGGTCGTAGTGCTCCTTCCAGTATTGCGCCACCGTCGGGTCGATGACGCCGGTCCGTTTATCAAACAGTGGTTTGAAATAGCCGTCATCACCGATCGGGCCAAACACGGCAGACCAGATATCGATTTGCTCCCCGGACCGCCCTTTTGTCCCGTTCACCAGTTCGTACCGGTTCCGTTGCTCGGAGGTGTTTATGACCTGGCCTTCGATGGTCCGGCTGTTGATCGTCGGAACGCGGCGAAAGCCGGATTCCTTGAAGAACGCGTTCTGGTCCTGGTAGATGTTGATTCCTTCGACATCTGAGAAAGTCACCGAATCCGGACAGTATATCCAGGCGCCGCCGAAGAAGTCCGGATGGAAGATCTGCAGCGCGGCCCCTTCCCAGCCGCCTGTGGATCCGCCCGAAAGCACGCGCGCCCATGGTTCGGCGATCGTACGGTAACGTTTCTCGAATTCGGGAATGAGTTCCTGCATGATCGCATCGCCGTACGGCCCGACATTGACCGAATTCACGGCGTATGAGTCATCGAAATACGGCGTGGGATGCTGAAACGTGACGGCGATGAAGCGCGGATAATTATCTTTGAGCCAGGCTTGGGAGAATTCGTTTTTCTCGTCGAAGCCGTAAGGCGCAGCGATGGAAAAGTGACCCTGGATGTAGTTGACCGGGTAACGCACCGTGCTCGTGTCATAGTCGCGCGGCAGCAGCACGGTCGCGCCCAGGAAAATCGGCCTGCCCCAGAACTTCGTGAGCATCGGGCTCTGAAACTTGAACCTCTTGACGTACTTCGTCTCGGCCGGCACCTGGACCGGCGGAATCACCTGATCGGCCGTCAGTTTCACGACACCACCGGCTTTGGGATCAAGGGTAACCTTCTGCTGCGCGCTGTAAAGGTTCCCGGGCGACATGTTCCAGTGCTGGCCCTCCCACTGGTCGTCGTGCATCCAGAGCACATGCCCGTCGGCGCGGCGAAACTCCGAGTAGATGTTCACGAATCCCTGCACATAGTACTCGCCCGCGGAGATGTCCTTGAGGCTCTCGACCGGGAATCCGAGATCGGTTTCGTCGATCACCGTCGGCTGGCCGGGCTTCAGTTGCTCGACGTCGCGGCCGAAGAACGGCACACCGGTGCGGCCGATCTGAAGCCGCGGCTCGACGGACCGCGTGGCCCCCCTGGCATTCACCTGCAGAGTGTTCGTGATCATTAGGTACACGCGGCCGGTGACGGCGCCCGCGTGCGCCGAGGACGGGAAGGTGATCTCGAATCGCAACGACGGTTGCGTCGTCCGCTGACGCGCCTTGAGTCCCAGCGAAGGCATGAACAACATCGCAACCAGAATGACAACTGCGGCCGTGCGAGGCATGAGAGATTTCTTGTGCATGGTGCCACTCCTTTGGGAAAACAGAAAACGCCACGGATTGGCACAGATTACACGGATTCAAAAAAGACTTCATCGATAATCCGTGGGATCTCAACAACGTCTCAACCGATCGGTAACAACCAGTCCTGTGTTATAAAGTGCGGGTATGCTGCGAATGACATTTCTCATCGGCCGCTTCCGACGGATATGTGGTGCATTGAAATGCCGGGGTGGTACGTAACCGCATCGTGCATGGGTTTATACATGTGAATTCCTCCTTTCCAGAGTTCGAATAAGTGAAACGCAATATTAGCGCGGAGGTGGCAAGGGCACGAATATGTTGATGAACACCACGATGAGGAATATCAATGACAGCAGTGGAAAGACGTACCAGGACACGCGGCTGAACGCAGAGGGCGCGCCGACCCGTCCTATTCTGATTGCCCGATCCTCCAAGGGCGCTCCTATGAGGGCCATTCCCAGCAGGGCGGTGAAACAGGAGAAGAGAATGAATGCCACCGCCCCGGCAACATGACCAATACCCCGAGGGCCGGGATCCGTCATGCCGATCAGCATCTGGATGAATCCCATCAAGGATCCGATGAGCCCCATACCGGCAAAAGCCGCGGATGGAGTCAACCTTGTATTGTTCCTGCCCATAAACAGTATCAGTGCCAAACTCCCTCCCAGGACTACCAGCAACGATGGTCGAAAAACAGACCAAAGCTCCGACAGATTCAGCAGCATGTGGGTCGTCCAAACCAGAGCAGACAGGAAAAGAACGTATCCGAGCACCATCCCAAATCTCCAGCCCCGGCCCCCGATTGATATTGGCGTTTCGTTTCGCTCCGGATTCGGCGCCGATGGCCGGCTTTGAAGTATCCCCAGGAGTTTCCAGCAGGGGACAAAACAAATCACCGCAAGCAAGCTGCCATAAAATATGGACAGCAGGGGTCGGATCAAGACAGGTATGAGGGCCGACATGGCTGCACTCTGCACCGTTCTCAGACCTACAAAGCCAACAACAATACTCAGGACGCTGCTCAATCCTCCCAATATCCAGAAGCCACGACCTGCGGCTTCCCAGAAATGGGCTGAGTTTCTAATTTCCGCGTCATTACCGGAACTTCCTGCGGCATGCCGGAACGCGCGCCAGATTTCGGCGCCCGGGAAACCGATCATCAACAGGGCTACTCCGCCGACCAGGACGAAGAGAAATCCATAAGGATCGATGTAGCTTGCCGGAGTCCCTGATTGCAGTGCGCCTATCACCACAATCACCAGAATCAAGATCCTCCCGGCGATCAATAAATATCTTTTACCGGAGTTCGTGGATGACATGATGGCCTCCTTTCGGGGCTGAACCCTACTGCGGATCGATTTATCGCTTTCCTGCCAACGGCCCGGGAACAAACAACTCACCGGAAATGGGCTGGTTCCAGCGAAACCGGACCTCCATAAGGCAGATCCTGTCCCCGTTCGTCCGGCCTGAATCCAGCTCATATTTCTTGAGCACTTTCGGCAGATAGGTCCTTGCGTCGATACTAATTTCGACAGCTTGCCGGCCTTCCCGCCCGACGATCAGGAATTCACCCGGTCCGGCGCCGCTTCTCTCACCGGTCTGCATCAATCCGTATCGCTCCTCCATGTGTTCCGCCAAAAGCGCCGGGGTCCTGAACTCCATGGCCGGCTGCCACACAGGGCCGGGAGCTATGGTCTTGAGTGGCATCGAGCGTATCGAGGCGCCGTCAGAATCCGCGAACGAAATGGTTTCATCTGAAATCCAAATCGTCTGCGCGCGGCCCACCATATCCACACGGGCATCGCCGTTAGCGCGCCAGAGCACGTGATAGGAAGTGTTCTCGCCTCCGGTCTCCGGTTTCATTACGGTGCAATCCATAAAAACCGCTCGATTCAGACTCATGGATACGGTTACGATCACTTTCAGCTTCTCAATGGAATGAGCCAGGGCTGTTTGAGAGCCGCTCAGCTGCATCACAAGGCCCAGGATCAGCACGACCGCCGATGCAACAGCGAGAATGTCCTTCCGGAACAACCCGTGCATCCACGGCCACTCATCCGCCTGAGCCAGGCTTTCAGGCTTGCCAAGGGTGCGCTTGAGATTGAGAAACTGCCGGTTCATCCTGGCCTCGGCCTCGGGCGGGAGATCATCCTTGAGCGCCTGTTTAAGGAGTTTGTCCAGATCAGGCTCGGAGATACTTGATCTATTCATTGCTAACCTCCTGCCGGCTGGTCCGACACAGATGAGAGAGCCATCTCCTGAGTTGGGCGCGGCCCCGGGAAAAATGAATCCTTACGGTTATTTCGCTGCAGTCCAGCGCGTGCGCGATCGCTTCAAAAGACTCCTCGTGAATGAGCCGCATCATCACGGCCAGTGCGCGTTTTCTCGGCAGCCGTCGGATCGCCTGCTGCACCTGTTCCTCGATTTCTCTTTCTTCCAGATCGCGATCTGCATCGTGGTCCGGTGGAGCGGGAGCATTGTCGAGCTGAGATAAATCCGTTTGGCGGCGCATGCGTTCCAGTCTGCGTAAGGAATCACAGGCTGCATTCAGGCAGATCTTCAGGATCAAAGCCTGTGGATTGGGATGGAGTCGGATCTGGAAGCGCTTTTTCCAGACGACAGCCAATGCATCCTGGAGGCAGTCCTCCGCCAGGTCCGCATTGCGCAAGATCTGCCAGATGGAACGCATCATCGCGGCTTCGAGGGGCGCGATCAGTTCGTCGTAGATCGTCCTGTCGTCCGTCACCAGGCCCCCCCGCCGGGATTTCAGAGTTTCTTCACTCTCCATCAGTCCGGTATTGAGAGGTGTCGCGGATTCCATTGTTCCCTCACTACAGTAACCGTTCAAGCAAATGGTTTTGTTTACTTTTTTGCGAGTGGAGAGTGGAAATTCGAAATGTCCCCTTCCGGCCGATAAGCCGTGACGCCAGATGGCGGATTCGTTTACACTAGCGGCCGGAGGATCAGCCATGAACTTGCGAACCAGACTCCTGGGTGTCGTCTTAGTATTGCTGGCCGCGGCGGGATCCGTGTCCGTGGCGCAGCAGTTCGACTCGAAATCCTTTGGAGAAATGCGCTGGCGCTCGGTCGGGCCCTACCGGGGCGGCCGCACCAGGGCTGCGGTGGGCGTTGCGAGCCAGCCCAACGTGTTCTACATCGGCGTCTGCAACGGCGGCGTGTGGAAAACGAACGACTACGGCCGGACCTGGAGACCGATCTTCGACGATCAGCCGACCGGCTCTATCGGCGCCATCGCCGTAGCGCCGTCAGACCCGAACATCGTCTACGTGGGGAGCGGCGAGGGACTGCAGCGACCAGACCTGTCCACCGGCGACGGAATCTATAAATCGACCGACGCCGGGAAGACCTGGACCCACCTGGGCCTTCGGGACGGACAGCAGATTCCGGAGATCGCCGTCGATGCGCGCAATCCGAACCGGCTGTTCGTTGCCGTGCTCGGCCATCCGTACGGCCCAAACCAGGAACGCGGGATTTTCCGTTCGACCGACGGCGCGCAAACCTTCGAGAAGGTCCTCTTCAAGGACGAGAACACGGGAGCCTATGACGTTGCCATCGATCCGTCCAATCCCGACATCGTCTACGCCACCCTGTGGGAGTCGCGCCAAGGCCCATGGGAAAATGGTGCCTGGACAGGCACGAACGGAGGCATCTTCAAATCCACCGATGGCGGGTCGACATGGCGCCAGCTCACGCAGGGGCTTCCTCCCGACGGCGTCGTGCAGGCCGACATCGCAGTCGCGCCCAGCAATCCGAAGCGCATCTACGCGACAGTGACTGCGCCGCGGGGCGGCGGAATTCATCGGTCGGACGACGGTGGCGAGACTTGGTCCCGGGCGACCACCGATTCCCGCCCGTTTGCCCGGATCGGCGGCGGTGATCAGGCCGTGCCGGTTGTCGATCCGAAAAATCCCGACATCGTCTACATCACTACCGTCGTGACGTGGAAATCGACGGACGGGGGCAAGACCTGGGTGGGCCTGCGCGGCGCACCCGGCGGCGATGACTACCAGCGCATGTGGATCAATCCGAACAACCCGGACATTCTCCTCGACGTCTCCGATCAGGGCGCGATCATCAGCGTCAACGGCGGCGAGAGCTGGAGTTCCTGGTACAACCAGCCCTCGGCGCAGCTGTATCACGTCGCAGCCGACAATGCGTTCCCGTATCGTCTCTGCAGCGGGCAGCAGGAGAGCGGGTCGGCCTGTGTTTCCAGCCGCGGCAACGACGGCGAGATCACGTTCCGCGAGTGGCACCCGGTCGGAGTCGATGAGTACGGCTATGCCGCGCCGGATCCGCTCGATCCCGACATCGTTTACGGCGGCAGAAGCGTGACGCGTTATGACCGGCGCACGGGCCAGGTGCAGAACGTTGGGCCGAATCCGGGCCGCTCGGCCGATTTCCGCACGGTGCGGACCGCGCCCGTGATCTTTTCGCCCAAAGATCCACACATTCTGTACTTCGCGGCGAACACGCTCTGGAAAACCATCAATGGCGGCCGCAGCTGGGAGAAGATCAGCCCCGATCTTTCCCGCAAGACGTGGGAAATTCCCGCCAGCGTCGGCAAGTACCGGGACAGCGAGAGCGCAAAGCCCGCGCAGCGCGGTGTCATTTACGCGGTGGCCCCGTCGTACCTGGATGTAAACCGCATCTGGGCAGGCACCGACGACGGGCTCATTCACGTCACCGTGGATGGAGGACAGCACTGGACAGACGCGACGCCTCCGGAAATTACGGCGTGGGCCAAGATTTCCGTCATGGATGCCGGCCACTTCGATGCGCTGACGGCCTACGCCGCGGTCAACACCATTCGGCTCGACGACCTGCATCCCCATATCTACCGAACGCACGACGGCGGCAAGACGTGGACGCACATCACCAAAGGCATTCCGGATGGGGCCACCGTCAACGCAGTGCGCGAGGACCCGAAACGGAAGGGCCTCCTGTTCGCCGGCACGGAGCACGAGGTCTATGTTTCCTTCGACGACGGCGACAACTGGCAGTCATTGCGATTGAACATGCCGGCGACGTCCGTACGCGACCTGATTGTCAAGGACGACGATCTGGCGGTCGCCACGCACGGGCGTGGATTCTGGATTCTCGACGACATCACGCCGCTGCGGCAGCTGGATGCGAAGGTCGTGCAGTCCGACGCCTTCCTGTTCAAGCCCCAGACCGCGATTCGCGTGCGCTGGGACATGAACACCGATACGCCGCTGCCCCCGGACGAGCCGGCCGGGCAGAATCCGCCGGAGGGCGCCATCATCAATTACTACTTGAACTCCGCCGCTTCCGGGCCGATCACTCTGGAGGTGGTCGATGCGGCGGGCAAACCCGTGCGCAAGTGCTCCAGCACCGATCCGGTTGAAACACCTGAAGCGGCCACAGCCGCGGTCCCCCTGTACTGGTACAGGCCGCCCCGTGTACTCGCGACGACTCCCGGTGTCCACCGCTTCTTCTGGGACATGCATTATCAGGCGCTTCCAATCGGAGGCGGGCGTGGCGGTCTGCCCATGACTGCGATCCTTCACGACACCGCGCCGGCGCCGAACTCGCCCTGGGTCGCTCCCGGGCAATACACCGTCAAGTTGACGGTCAACGGCAAGACTTACAGCCAGCCGATCACGGTAAAGATGGATCCGCGCGTCAAGACGCCCCAGCTCGAGCTGGCCGAGCAGTCGAAGCTCTCCAAGCAGCTCTATGACGGGATCCTCGACGCACAGGCCGCGTTACAGGAAGTGCGTTCGATTCGCGCGCAGGTCAAGGCAGCCCAGGAGAAAGGCGGCGACGCGGCCGTGACGAAGGCACTGGCTGCGTTTGATCAGAAAGCGTCGGCCCTCGAAGGCAGCGCCGGGTTCGGCGGCCGCGGAGCCGGCGGCGGAAGGGGAGGCGCGGCTCCCAACCAGGACACGCTGGCTGCCGTCGGCGGATCGATGAGCCCGCTGATCGGCTTGCTGCAGGGCGCGGATGCCGCGCCGACGACTCAGCTGGCCGCGGCGGTCGCCGAACGGCTCAAAGTTCTTGGGGAGCTGAAGGCCAAGTGGGTCGCGCTCAAGGCGCAGGACCTTGCGGCATTGAACACGCAGCTCAAGGCCGCAAACCTGCCCGCAATCGGAGCCAACCCGTAGGACGTGAACTGATCGGACGGATCGGTCCGATCCGTCCGATCAATCCGATTGAACCGGCCTGCTCGAGAAGTGGACGTAAGTGAACGTCTCCGGGATATGGGAATCGTAGTGGCCGTGTTTGTTCCACGTCCAGCCGGCGCCGGGAGGAATCAGCCGCCCGTCTTTCGTCACCTGCTGAAACCGCGAGCAGTCGATGCGCCAGATGTCTCCGTCTTTGGGAGGGAGCGATCGGCCGTCGGCCAGCAGCTCGAGTCCTTTCCAGGGAAACGCCAGTTCCGCCGTCCAGCCCCGGTCCGTATGGTTTCGTCGATTCAGCACGCCGTCGATATGGACCGCATGGTGCAGGCCGGGAAAATCCCAGTCGAGAAATCCATACCGCTCGCCTCTCGGATGGACGTGTCCGCCGACGCCGGATAGTGTCATGATGCGCTGCGTCTGCGGGTCGAACTCCGGCCGTCCGTAATACAGGCTGCCGGGCACCAGCGCGTCTCTCCAGATCCAGAACGCTTCGTAGATGGTGTCGAAAGCGTTGATCTGAAATTCGTAGTAGGCGTCCCGTCCGGCAATGAACATTTCAACGTCGTTGTCTTCGTAGACCTTCGCGTCGCGCTGCTCGAGGGTGGCCCAGACGTCGGTTTCCTCGAGCGTGAAGCCGAAGTACAGGCACTCGTCGTCCCATAACAGAGCGACGTGCGTGTCGAACCACGCGGGTTCGCCGGTCACGATGTCGACGAACGCCCGCGAGCGCGGCGCAGCCTTCCAGGACGGCTCGTCCAACGTTCCGTCTACCTGTATGGGTCCGATTGTGCGATAGCAAGTGTAATGTGCGATGTCGTCCATGGCCTGCATTATGCACAAAAAGCAGACAGGATCACAGGGTCCAGGGATAAACATGTTTATGTCCTGCTGAGTCTATCATCGGTCTGATGGCGCTTCTGGCCGCCGGATATGTATAGATAAATATACATATGGTATGATTGGCCTGTGGAATTCGAGTGGGACTTGTCCAAGGAACTCGAGAACCTTCGCAAACATCGCATTTCGTTTGGTGAGGCGATGGAGTCCTTTTCGGATCCGATGGGAATCCTGCTGACAGACGCGAAACACTCGGATGTCGAGAGACGTTTTTATTGGGTGGGAAAGTCCAGGTCGGGAAGAGTTCTCACAACGCGTTTTACGGAACGGGGCGCATCGATCCGGATCATAGGGTCGGCCTCGTGGAGAAAATTCAAGAGGCTGTACGATGAAAGAACCAAGGATCGGCGATCTGCGGATTGATCCTAAAGGCACGGAACGGATTCGCAAGACAGTAGGCCGTGGCAAGTCGGTCAAGATCACGATTAACGTTGACGCGGAGAGTTTGGCTGCGCTCCGCATGAGATCTGCCAGGACGGGTATCCCGTATCAGCGTCTACTGAATAGAGTCCTGAAAAAGGGGTTGCAGGATGACAACGAGACGGAGTCGCGTCTGGACCGGCTAGAAAAAGAACTGAATCGCCTGAAGCGACGCCTTAGCGCGTAGCTCCATCTTCACATGCGAAGCGAAGGAGGGGGTGAGCAGCTGATCTTCAGCCACTGGCCGGTCCTGGGATGGATCAGCGACAGTTGCTCCGCGTGCAGGCAGTACCCGACGTCGCCCGGCAGCGCATTGGTTCCTTCTGCCGGAGCGCCTCCCACCGCATAGAACCGGTCGCCCACAAGCGGATGTCCGGCTGCTGCCATATGGATCCGGATCTGGTGGGAGCGGCCCGTTGTGATCTTCACCTGAACTATCGAGTCGGGGTGGCCACGCTTCAGCACCCTGACGTGACTGAGCGAGGGCTTGCCGTCAGGTTTGGCCGCATACACGCGCCTCAGCACCGGGTGCGGCACGGGACCGATCGGCGCTTCGATCGAAAGCTCGTCTTTCTCAACCTCGCCGGAAACGAGCGCGCGATAGATCTTGGAGACCTCGCCACGTCTCCATGCTTCCGACACTTTCCTCGACGCCTCCGCGGTTCTCGTAAACAGAACGATTCCCGAAGTGCCGCGGCCCAGGCGGTGCATCGGACTCGCCTCCGGATGACTCCTTCTGACCAGATGCAACAGAGTATGCTCGAGGAAACCTCCGCCGGGAACCGTAGGAAGGCCTCTCGGCTTTGCCACCGCCAGCAACTCCTCATCGCGGTACAAAACAGCGAAACAGAGCGGAGCTTGCGGTTCGCGCCATGGCGGCCGCAGCCAGACAAGTATCTGCAGCGGCCGGACGGCAGTGTCGGCGAGGGCGGGCTTTCCGTCCAGAAGCACCCGGCGGCTCTCGATGCGCGCCGCCCATTCCTCACGCCCAAACTGCGGGTGCCTTCTCGCGAGATAATCCAGGATCGACACGCCGGCTGCGTCGGTGCCCACGACCTCGGCATACTCGAATCCCCGATTTAATCCGCCTGTATCCACAACTCCACAGTATAGTCCACCACCCGACTCCTTTTGACTTCTTCGACGACAACTGGAAAACTTCTTTCTAACGGTGCGCTCTCGGGTGAGGCACGTTTTGCGGAGGGTGGAACAATGAAACGGATTCTGGGCTGTGGTGCGTTCACTGTACTCTTTGGTATCTTCCTCTGTGGCCGGTTGAGTGCGCAGGCACAGGAGACAAAATCCGGCGAGGCCAAGTCCGCAGCCCCGCCCAAAGAAGAATCCTCGGTCACCGAACACACAATCCGCATCAGCAACCAGGAGATCCCTTACAAAGCCACCGCCGGGACTATTTTGCTGTACGACGAGAACGGCAAGCCGAACGCCGACGTGTTCTACATTGCCTATGTCAGGAGCGACGTGAAGGACCTGGCGCAGCGGCCGATTGCGTTTCTCTACAACGGGGGCCCGGGGTCTTCCTCCGTGTGGCTGCACATGGGTGCGTTCGGCCCGCGGCGCGTCGTGACCGCGGACGCGCAGCCCACTCCCCCGTCTCCTCAGAAGGTCTCTGAAAACCCGAACTGTCTCCTGGACGTCGCTGACCTGGTATTCATCGACCCTGTCGGCACCGGCTTCAGCCACGCGGAAGGTAGCGCCAAAGACAAGGACTTCTGGGGTATCGATCAGGACGTGAAATCGCTGGCAAAATTCATCGGGACCTACGCGAGTCGCAACAATCGCTGGAACTCCCCGAAATTCCTGATCGGCGAGAGCTACGGAACCTTCCGCTCTGCCGCACTGGTGAATCATCTCCAGTCGCAGGAGCACATGTACTTCAACGGCGTGGTCATGATCTCCACCGTTCTCGACCTGGGAACGATCTCGTTCAATCCCGGCGAAGACATGCCCTATGTCTTCTATCTCCCGAGCTATGCGGCCACTGCGTGGTACCACAACGCACTGAAGGAAAGGCCGGCTGACCTCAACTCTCTGATGGCGGACGCGCGCCGCTTTGCGTCCGGCGAGTACGCGGCGGCGCTGCTGAAGGGATCGAAGCTCACGGCCGCCGAGAGGTCCGATGTCTTGAAGAAGCTGGCGCGTTTCACCGGGCTGAGCGAAGACTACCTCAACAAGGCCAATCTCCGGGTGAATCTGCCCCAATTCATGGAAGAGCTGCAGCGGAGCAAAGGTCTGACGACCGGGCGGCTGGACTCGCGCTTCAACGGACCGATGCTCGACCTGCTGAGCGAGTATGCCAGCTATGACCCTCAGGACACGTCGGTGAGCGGCGCATTCACGGCGGCTTTCAACAGCTACGTCCGGCAGGATCTCAATTTTGGTCAGGACAAGAAATACGAAATTCTCAACGAGCAGGCCGCCCGCAGCTGGAACTGGAAACACGAGGAAGAGCACGGAAATTTCGGTTTCCCCGGATCGCCGAATGTGGAAGGCGACCTGGTCGTGGCGATGATCACCAACCCGAATCTGCAGGTCCAGATCGAAAACGGCATTTATGATCTCGCGACTCCTTTCTTTGCCACCGAGTACACGGTCGATCATCTGGGCCTTCCCGAGAAGCTTGCTGGTCTCATACACATGGAGTATTACAACGCCGGTCACATGATGTACCTGCATGACGAAGACCTGACAAAGCTCAAGAACAACGTCGCGAGATTCATCCGAGCCTCCGCCAATCCATGATGGACGGAACGCCGGTTTCGATGCCTGCAAGAGCAATCATGAACAGTCCGCGGCGCATTGCGCGCCTCTTCCTACTGGAACTGCTGGTTTACGGCCTTTTCCTGACGGTATATCTGTACTGCATCATCCAGCTTCTGTACGGCCGTCTGGCTGCTCTCGACGGTGGGCACCGGACCGCCTATGCCTTCGTAGCCCTCGGCTTGATTGTCGCGCAAGGTATCGGCCTCGAGATCATGACCACTCAGCTGATCAGGCGCCTCTCCGCGCTGATGCGATGAGGGAGGGCGATGTACTTTCTCATCTCTCATACCCATATCAGTCTGATCTACCTGGTAAGCCTGGGGTTCTTTGTTGGGATTCTGGGTGGCTTCTTCGGCGTGGGCGGGAGCTTTCTGGCCGGACCGGCGCTGTTTGCCATGGGCCTCCCGATGAACTACGTCGTCGGGACCGATCTGGCACACATCGTCGGCAAATCCATAGTGGCCGCACGCAGGCATCACGCGCTCGGAAACGTCGACATCAAGCTGGGATCGATCATGATGCTGGGGACGCTTGCGGGCGTGGAGGTCGGCGCTCAAGGGATCGAATGGCTCAAGAGCCGCTTTCATGTGGACCTGGTCGTCGGCGTGACGATGATCGGTGTGCTCGTGTGCATTTCCGTGTTTACGGGCTGGGAGAGCTGGAGAAGCCGGAATTCCGGCGCCCGCGGCAAGACCGACCACTCCTCCGTGGGGCATATCAGCAGAAGCATTCAGCGGATTCATCTCTTTCCGATGATCAACCTCCCGGTTTCGGGCATTCCCCGGATTTCTCTCTGGGTTATCATCGGCTTGTCGTTTGTCTCAGGAGTTTTCAGCGGATTCCTGGGAGGGGGCGCCGGTTACATTCGCATGCCGTTCCTCGTGTACCTGCTCGGTGTTCCGACTCACGTTGCGGTCGGGACCGACCTGTTCGAAGTCATCGTTTCCGCCGGATACGGCACGCTGACTCACGCGCTGAAGGGAAACGTCGATATCATGATTGCCCTGGTAATGCACACCGGAGCCGCTCTGGGAGCACAGATCGGCGCTCTGACGACCGAGCGTTTCACCGGCCCGAACATCCGGCTGGCCTTTGTACCGCTCCCGTTTGTGGGCGCAGTGGTCCTGGCTTACAGCCTCCTGACCGGGGGGCATGCAAGATAGACGGAGATGCCGATGAGAGTCCTGTTTTACAGTGACGGGTCACCCGAATCGGATTCCGCGGCGAGCTTCACGGCGATGCTCGTGCGCAATGCATCTCCGTCGGTGACGGTGCTTGGCGTCGCCGAAAACCCGACGGAAAACGACCGCCTCCTGCAGGCGCTCGCCGGGACTCAAAAGACCCTCCAGGACCGGGGAATCAAGACGGACTTGGTTCTGAGGCAAGGTGAACGCATCCCCGGGGTTGTGCAGCTCGCCCGTGAGACTCCGTTTGATCTGGTTGTCATGGGCGCCGCCCGGAAGGGCTTTGCCGCCTACAAAATCATCAGACGCGTGTCTCCCCCCGTGCTCGTCACGGTCGGCAGGCAGAGCGCCTGCTCGCGAATTCTGCTGTGCAGCAGCGGCAGAGACGATTTCGAAGATGCGGTGAAGTCCACGGCAGAACTCGCGCGTGGGTGCGGCGCGTCCGTTCTGCTTCTGCACATATTTGTGGAGGCTCCCGCAGTCTATGCCGACCTCCTGGATCGAAAGGAAAACCAGGACTGGCTGCTCCATTCCGGCACCGCCCTGGCAAGGAACCTGCGATCTCAAAAGGAGCTTCTGATCAGGGAAGGCGTGCCCTGTGAGTTTCGGTTGGTACACGGGTATGTTACGGATGAGATTCTGAATGAACTTCGGACCGGTCGTCACGACCTGCTGGTGGTCGGCTCCAATCCCAGCGGCAACCCGATCGAGAGTTTCATCCTCGGGGACGTCACCCGGGAACTGATCAGCGCAGTGGAGGTGCCGGTGCTGGTCGTGCGCGCCACCGCCGGCTCGACAGGTTTCCAGGCTCGCCTCCGCCGCTTCCTCTCCGCCTTCGGCCTGTAAGGGGACATCCCGAATTTCCTCGCGGCATCACAATTCGCAAGGACTCGACCGGAAATTCGGAATGTCCCTGCCTTTCGGCTCAGAACAACGGGGACATTCCGATTTTCCGGCTGAGATCCGGCTAAGTGTTCGGGGAGAGTGGAAAATCGGGATGTCCCCTTTCTATTGCCTCTTGAATTGGTGCGCGGTCTGGGCGTCTTTCAATCCCCGGGAGCAAAAAAAATGGCCGCCAGGCGGCGCCGCGCGCTTCGCCGGCCGTCACAGCAAG
>Ga0335070_10006117_pt1 | contig 14172 bp, 16 predicted proteins | sample Lox_Sample_13_FD_206722 | JGI IMG/M metagenome (GOLD analysis project Ga0335070, IMG submission 206722) | Soil microbial communities from Loxahatchee National Wildlife Refuge, Florida, United States - Lox_Sample_1.3 | ecosystem: Environmental > Terrestrial > Soil > Wetlands | place: USA... | reverse complement strand
GCGCGGTGATCATCGACACGCTCGACGCGGGCGAGGTGCTCGGCTGGTCGTGGCTCTTCGCGCCGTACCGCTGGCACTTCGACGCGCGCGCCATCGGCGTCGTTCGCGCGACCGGCTTCGACGGCGCTTGCCTCCGCGACAAGTGCGGGGACGACCCCGCGTTCGGCTATCGCCTGATGGAGCGGTTCGCGCGGATCGCGATCGAGCGTCTGCAATCGACCCGGCTCCGGCTCCTCGACGTCTATGGCAGCGACGGCTCCAGCTGAGCTCCGGCCCGCGGCGATGGTCCCGCGGCCGTTCCGCGTCGCGACGCGCGCGCAGGACACGGCCGACACGTGGACCCTCACGCTCGAGCCCGCGGCCGGCGACGGCCCGTCGATCGCGCCGGGCCAGTTCATGATGGTGACGGCGTTCGGCATCGGCGAGGTGCCGATCTCCGTCAGCGGGCCGCCTGCGCGGCCCGGGCCGGTCGTCCTCACGGTGCGCGCGGTCGGCGCGGTGAGCCGCGCGATCTGCGCGGCGGAGCCGGGCCACGTGCTCGGCCTGCGCGGCCCGTTCGGGAACGCGTGGCCCGTCGACGCAGCTTCGGGCGACATCCTCGTCGTCGCGGGCGGGATCGGGCTCGCGCCGCTCCGGCCCGTCGTCCTTCGCGCGCTCGAGCGGCGCACGGAGCTCGGCGCCGTGTCGCTCGTGTACGGCGCGCGGACGCCGGCCGACCTCCTCTACGGCGACGAGCGCGAGGAGTGGGCGCGGTCGATCGAGGTCGCGGTCACGGTCGACTCCGCGGGCGCCGGCTGGACGGGTCACGTCGGCGTCGTGACGAAGCTCCTCGGCAGTGCGCATGTACGGCACGCGGAGACGAGCGCCTTCGTCTGCGGCCCGGAGATCATGATGCGCTTCACCGCGGAAGCGCTCGTCGAGGACGGCGTCGCACCCGAGCGGATCTTCCTCTCGATGGAGCGTCACATGGACTGCGGCGTCGGGCTCTGCGGCCACTGCCAGCTCGGCCCGACGCTGATCTGCCGCGACGGCCCGGTCTACTCGTACGCGGAGCTCGCAGGTCTGATGGAGGTGCGCGAGCTGTGAGCCCCAAGCCGAAGCTCGCCGTCTGGAAGTTCGCGTCGTGCGACGGCTGCCAGCTCTCGCTGCTCGACCTCGAGGACGACCTGCTCGCGATCGCGGGCGCCGTCGAGGTCGCGGAGTTCCGCGAGGCGACGAGCGGCGTCGTCGAGGGGCCGTACGACCTGTCGCTCGTCGAGGGCTCGATCACGACCGAGCACGACGCGGAGCGGATCCGGCAGGTCCGCGCCGCGTCGAAGGTGCTCGTCACCATCGGCGCGTGCGCGACGGCGGGCGGCGTGCAGGCGCTCCGCAACTTCGCGGACGTCGACGAGTTCGTCTCCGCCGTCTACGCGTCGCCGGAGTACATCTCGACGCTCGGCACGTCGACGCCGATCGCGGCGCACGTCCCGGTCGACTTCGAGCTGCACGGCTGCCCGATCAACAAGCACCAGCTGCGCGAGGTCGTCGTCTCGTTCCTCCACGGACGGAGGCCCGCGATCGCGTCGACGAGCGTGTGCACCGAGTGCAAGCGGCGCGGTCTCGTCTGCATCACGGTCGCGCACGGGACGCCGTGCCTCGGCCCCGTCACCCACGCGGGCTGCGGCGCGCTCTGCCCGGCGTACAACCGCGGCTGCTTCGGCTGCTTCGGGCCGATGGAGACGCCGAACACCGCGGCGCTCGTCCCGCTCCTCCGCAGCCAGGGCCTGACCGAGCGCGGGGTCGAGCGGGTCTTCGCGACCTTCAACGCGGCGGCCGAGCCGTTCCGGGAGGCGGCGACGGGTGGCTGAGCGGCGCACGATCCGGACCGACTACCTCGCGCGCGTCGAGGGCGAGGGCTCGATGACCGTAGTGCTCGAGAACGGCCGCGTCGATCACGTGGAGCTGCGGATCTTCGAGCCGCCGCGCTTCTTCGAGGCGCTGCTGCGCGGGCGCTCGTTCACCGAGGCGCCGGACATCACCGCGCGCATCTGCGGCATCTGCCCCGTCGCCTACCAGACGAGCGCGGTGAACGCGCTCGAGAGCCTCTGCGGCGCCGAGATCCCGGAGCCGGTCCGCATCCTCCGCCGCCTCCTCTACTGCGGCGAGTGGATCGAGAGCCACGCGCTCCACGTCTACATGCTCCACGCGCCGGACTTCCTCGGCTACGCCGGCGCGGTGGAGCTCGCGCAGGACGCGCCGGACATCGTGGCGCGCGGGCTCGCGCTGAAGAAGACGGGCAACGAGCTGATGGCGCTCGTCGGCGGCCGCGAGATCCACCCGATCAACGTGCGCGTCGGCGGGTTCTACCGTGCGCCGACGACGCGCGAGCTCCGCGCGCACGTCGAGCCGCTCGAGCGCGCGCGCGAGGCGGCGCTCGAGACGGTGCGCTGGGCGGCGGGCTTCGAGTTCCCGGAGCGCGAGGTCGAGTGCGACCTCGTCGCGCTCTCGCAGCCGGGCGAGTACGCGATCGAGCGCGGCCGGATCCGCTCGAGCGCCGGGCTCGACATCGCGCCCGCCGAGTACGACGAGCACTTCCGCGAGGAGCACGTCGAGCGCTCGACGGCGCTCCACTCGCGAACGAGCGACGGCGGCGTGTATCTCTGCGGCCCGCTCGCGCGCTACACGCTGAACCACGACGCGCTGTCGCCGCTCGCGCTCGAGGCGGCGCGCGAGGCGGGGCTCGGCCCGACCTGCCGCGACCCGTTCCGCAGCATCCTCGTCCGCGGCGTCGAGCTCGTCTACGCCTGCGACGAGGCGCTGCGGCTGATCGACATCTACGAAGAGCCGGACGCGCCCGCCGTCGAGGTGACGCCGGTCGCCGGCACCGGCTACGGCGCGAGCGAGGCGCCGCGCGGGCTCCTCTACCACCGCTACCGGATCGACGGCGAGGGCACGATCCTCGACGCGAAGATCGTCCCGCCGACGTCGCAGAACCAGGACGCGATCGAGGCCGACCTGCGCGACGTCGTCTCGCGCCACACCCATCTCGAGGACGACGGGCTGCGCCACCTCTGCGAGCAGACGATCCGCAACTACGACCCGTGCATCTCGTGCGCGACGCACTTCCTCACGCTCGAGGTCGAGCGCCGGTGAGCGGCCGGCGCGTCGTCGTCGGCGTCGGGAACCCGTACCGCGGGGACGACGGCGCCGGGCTCGCGGTCGCGGAGCGGCTGCGCGGCCGGCTGCCGGACGGGGTCGAGCTCGCGGAGTGCGCGGACGAGCCGACGAGGCTCCTCGACGCGTGGGACGGCGCGGACGCCGCGCTCGTCGTCGACGCCGTCGCATCCGGCGGCGAGCCCGGGACGGTGCACCGCTTCGACGCGAGCGCGGAGCCGATCCCGGCACGCGTCTTCCGCTCGTCGACGCACGCGTTCGGGATCGCCGAGGCGATCGAGCTCTCGCGCGCGCTCGGGACGCTGCCGCCGCGCATCGTGGTCTACGGGATCGAGGGAGCCGCCTTCACGGCCGGCGAAGGGCTGACGGTGCCGGTCGAGGCGGCCGTCGGCCGTGCGGCCGAGGCCGTCCTCGACGACATTCGAGACGAGGAGGAGCGGTGCACGAGCACGCCCTGATGGTCGACGTGATGCGGAAGATCGAAGAGGTCGCGCGTGAGGGCGGCGCCACCCGCGTGACGCGGGTCGACGTGCGGCTCGGCGCGCTGTCGCACTTCACGCCGGAGCATTTCCGCGAGCACTTCGAGGACGCCGCCCGCGGAACGATCGCCGAGGGCGCGAGCGTCGACGCGGTCGTCGACGCCGACCTCGCGTCGCCGCGCGCCCGCGACGTCGTCCTCGAGAGCCTGGAGGTGGAGTCCTGATGTGCGTCGGATCGATTGCGCTCCTCGAGGAGACGTGGGACGAGAACGGCGCGCCGGTCGGGCGCCTCTCGGACGGCTGCGTCGTCTCGCTGTCGTTCGTCCCGGACGCCGAGCCGGGCGCGCAGCTTCTCCTCCATCTCGGGATCCCGGTCGAGGTGCTCGCGCCCGAGGCCGCCCGCGACGCGCTCGAGCTGCGGGAGAGCGGACGATGAGCGCCCGCGCGACCGGCATCGCGCTCGCGTTCGTCGCGGCGCTCGTCAGCGGCGTCTCGATCTACGTCAACGGGCGCGCCGTGAAGCACTTCGGCGACGCGACGGTGTACACGACGGCGAAGAACGCCGTCGCGGGCGTGCTCCTCGTCGCGCTCGCGCTCGGGCTCGCCGCGCGCAGGCCGCGCGAGGCCGCCGGGCCGCCGCTCGAGCGGCGGCGCTGGCTCGCGCTCTTCGCCGTCGCGGTGATCGGCGGCAGCGTCCCCTTCGTCCTGTTCTTCGAGGGGCTCGCGCGCGCCGAGGCGACGCAGGCCGCGTTCATCCAGAAGACGCTCGTCGTCTGGGTCGCGCTCCTCGCGGTACCGCTTCTCGGCGAGCGCATCCGCGGGCCGCACGTGCTCGCGATCGCGCTCCTCATCGCGGGACAGGCATGGCTCGCGGGCCATCTCGGCCACGTCGCGTTCGGCGTGGGCGAGGCGATGATCCTCGCGGCGACGCTCCTCTGGTCGGTCGAGGTGATCATCGTGAAGCGGCTGCTCGGCCCGGCGCTGTCGCCGTCGACGCTCGCCGCCGCGCGGATGGGGCTCGGCACGGGCCTCCTCCTCGCGTGGCTCGCCGTCACCGGGAAGTTCGGCGAGCTCACCGGGCTCAGCGCCGAGCAGTGGCGCTGGGTGCTCCTGACCGGCCTCTTGCTGACGGCCTACGTCGCGGCGTGGTACGCGGCGCTCGCGCGCGCGCAGGCGGTCGACGTGACGGCGGTGCTCGTGTTCGGCGCGGTCGTCACCGCGGTGCTCGCGGGCGCGGTCGACGGCGCGACGCTGAACGCCGTGGGCACGATCCTGCTCGTCGCCGGCACGGCGGTCGCGGTGTGGGCCGCACTGCGCAGCCCGCGCGCGAAGGAGGCGCCCGCGTGACCGAGGCCGCGGGGCCGCTCCTCTTCGCACGGTACGCGTATCCGCCGAACGCACTCGGCCTCTGCGGCGCGGACGAGCCGCGCACGCTGCTCCAGTACGGCGACGCGCACGAGTCGGACGGGGGGCTCGCGGAGCTCGCGCGCACGTTCGAGGGCGCGTGGCCGTACCTCACGCTCATCGCCGACGCGAACGGGATCGCGGACCCGCTCGACCGGCGCGTCGTCGAGGCGTACTGGGTCGGGAACGGCCTGCTCGACCAGGTGCGCCCGGACGTTCTCGCGCGTCACGTCGACGACCGCTTCCGCGGGCGCCTCGGCCGCGCGCTCGAGACCGTCGCCGGCGCCGCGACCGCCGGCGCGGTGCCGCATCACTGCTTCCACGTGTTCGCCGTCTACCCGTGGCTCGGGCTGCTCCGCTCCGGCTCGGTGGACGAGCCGCTCCGCGTGCTCGACCGCTGCCGGATCACGCCCGCCGTCGTCCTCGGGGACCGGGACGACGACGTCGACGTCCGCCTGCGCCCGCTCCTCTGGGACGGGCACCGGCTCGCGCTCGGGGCCCCGGTCGTCCGCACCGCACGGTGGCGCGACGACGGGCTCGCGTTCGTGCGCCGCCCCCGGCCGGGCGACACGGTCTCGCTCCACTGGGACTTCGTCTGCGACGAGCTCGACCCCGAGGCCGCCCGGCGCCTGGAATGGGCGACCGTCCGCTCCCTCGCGGCCGTGAACGGCGCCGGCGCGGCCCTCCGGTAGCCCGAAAAGCGCTCTCCGGGCATCACGAGTTTCCCGCGCGGGGATCGTGGCGCGACCGGATGCCGGCGCAGGCGCCCGTGGCGACAGTGACTGCGACGAATCAAACGCGTCGTGACTTCCAGCGTGTCGGCCGGGCGAAAGGGGGGATCGCGATTACCGAGGCCTCGCTGAACGCAGTGACTCGAGGAAGGAAGGCATCATGAAACGCGCTTGGAAAGGCGCGGCGGTCATTCTCGGCCTCGCCCTTGCGGTCGGCGTCATCTCGATGACGGCCGCGGGAGCGAGCGCCAAGCCGCGAGCCTCGTATCCACGCAACCAGACGCTCATCACGAGCGGCTCGCAATGGGGCAACATCACCGGCACGAACCCGTACGTCGGCGGCGCCGCCACCGGCACGGTCGGGCTCCTGTACGAGACGCTGCTCCGCTACGACCCGTTGAAGGACGTCTACATCCCGTGGCTCGCGAGCAACGCGAGCTTCGTGGGGAACAAGTACGTCATCAACGTCCGTCCGGGGGTGAAGTGGACCGACGGCAAGCCGTTCACGGCCGCTGACGTCGCGTTCAACCTCAATCTCGCGAGGTTCAACACCTCGCCGTGGAACAACCTGTATCTGAACGTCCAACGGGTGGCCCCGAAGGGCAACACGGTGGTCGTGACGTTCAGGTCCACGCCGAACTTCGTGCAGTGGCAGAACGCGATGTACAACATGCCGATGGTCAGCCCGACGCAGGCGCGTCCGCTGATCACCGACGCGGCGAAGCTGACGACGTACAGCCCCGCCAACCCCGTCGGGACGGGCCCGTACAAGATCGACCCGGCCGGCTGGGATCCCACCACGCGTGTCGTGTACGTGAAGAACACGAACTGGTGGGCGGCGAAGCTCGGCGTCTCGCCGTCGCCGAAGCCGAAGTACATCATCGACCTCGTCAACACGAGCAACACGAACAGCCTGTCCGCGGTGCTCGCGGGCGTCGAGGACCTGAACAACAACTACCTGCCCGGCGTGCAGAACCTCGTCAAGCAGGGGAAGGTCCTGACGTACTACAAGAAGGCGCCGTACATGCTGTCCGCGAACACGGCCTGGCTCGAGCCGAACACGACGGTTGCGCCGCTCAACGACCCGGTGTTCCGCCGGGCGCTCGCGACGGCCGTCAACGTCAAGCAGATCGTGACCCAGGACTACGGCAACCTCGTCCTGGGCGCGAGCCCGTCCGGGCTCCTGCCGACGTGGTCGAAGTACATCGACAAGGCCGCGGTGCAGAAGTACGGCTTCACGTACAACACCGCGAAGGCCGTCGCGCTGCTGAAGGCGGCCGGCTACAAGCAGGACAGCTCCGGCTTCTTCACCAACAAGGACGGCTCGAAGATCGACCTCTCGATCGCGGTGCCGCAGGGCTGGTCGGACTGGGAGGCGGCGCGCGACATGATCGTCTCCTCCGCGAAGGCCGCCGGCATCAGGCTCACGACGAAGGTCGCGGACTACAACACCTGGCGGAGCGACCGGAACACCGGCGCGTTCGACCTGGTGATCGACAACAACTACCAGATCAGCGACAACCCGTGGACGTACTGGAACGGCATCTATCACCTGCCGATCCTCACGACGGGCGCGGGACAGACCAACTTCAACTTCGAGCGTTACAGCAACCAGACGGCGTGGTCGCTCGTCCAGCGGCTCGACAAGACGCCGCCCACGAACACCGCTGCGATCAAGGAGATCAACAGCAAGCTGCAGACGATTCTCATGCAGCAGATGCCGGTGATCCCGCTCTGGTACAACGGCCAGTGGGCGCAGTTCGTGTCGAAGTACTGGACGAACTGGCCGTCGTCGACGTCAACGCGCAGATACACGCCGATCATGTGGAACGGCTATCTGCAGATGACGGGCATCGACGTCATCACGCATCTCAGTCCTGCCGAGTGAACCACCGCTCGCCGTCGCCCCTCGCGAGAGGGGCGGCGGCGCCCGGGAGATGAGACCGTGCGCCGGTACTTCCTGAGAAAGATCGTCGTCTACACCGTGACCTTCATCGTCGCGGTGACGGTCGACTGGGCGATCCCGCACCTGATGCCGGGGAACCCGGTGCTGACGCTGATGGGACGGATCCAGATCCAGGACCCGCAGACGGCGCAGAACATGTACCACCACTACATGCGGGCGTTCAACCTCGACCTCCCGCTCTGGAAGCAGTACTGGTACTTCTGGGTGTCGCTCTTCCACGGCGACCTCGGGACGAGCATCGTCCAGTTCCCGGCGCCGGTCAGCTCGATCATCGTCCACGCCGTCCCGTACACGCTCGCGCTCCTGATCCCGGCGACGCTGCTCAGCTGGTACGCGGGGAACAAGGTCGGCGCGCTCGCGGCCCGCCGGAAGGTCCTCGACAACTCGGCGCTGCCGGTCGGCTACGCGCTGACCGCGACGCCGTACATGTGGCTCGCGATCATCCTCGTCTTCGTCTTCGCGGTCACCCTCGGCTGGTTCCCGGTCGGCTTCGCGTACGACCCGACCGCGGTGCGCGGCTTCACGTGGTCGTTCATCTCGAACCTCGCGTACCACTGGTTCCTGCCGTTCCTCTCGCTCTTCCTCGTCGCCTTCGGAGGCTGGGCGATCGGGATGCGGAACATGATCATCTACGAGCTCGAGTCCGACTACGCGCACTACCTCGAGTCGCTCGGCGCGCCGCAGAAGCTCGTCAGGAAGTACGCGTTCCGGAACGCGGTGCTGCCGCAGGTGACCGGCCTCGCGCTCGCACTCGGCGCGATCCTCGCCGGCGCGCTTGCCACGGAGATCGTCTTCTCGTATCCGGGGCTCGGCTACCAGATCTATCGCGCGATCACGAACGAGGACTACTTCGTGATCCAGGGGATCTTCCTCTTCATCATCATCGGCATCCTCGTCGCGAACTTCATCGTCGACATCGTCTACCTCGTCATCGACCCGCGGACGCGGGTCGGGATGGAGGGCGGCAGGACATGACGACCGCGCCGGTCGCCGGACCCGCCGACAGCGCTCCGCCGAGCGTGCCGGCGGCCGCGAAGCAGCTGACGACGACGCAGGAGACGCTCTACTTCGCGCTGCGGAACCGGAAGCTCGTCTTCGGCGCCTCGGTGACGATCGCGCTGCTCGCGTTCGCGATCGTCGGGCCGCTCATCGCGCGCCACGGCCCGCTCGACTACACGGGCCACCTCTCGTGGGCGCCGACGACGAGGTACGGCCACTGGTTCGGCACGACGCTGCTCGGCCAGGACGTCTTCGCACAGTTCGCGACCGGGCTCCGGCTCGCGTTCCTCGTCGGCGTCGTCGGCGGCGGCATCGCGGCCGTGATCGCGATGCTCATCGGCTTCACCGCCGGCTATCGCGGCGGCGCGCTCGACGAGTTCCTCAACATGATCACGAACATCGTGCTCGTGATCCCGACGTTCGCGCTGCTGCTCGTGATCGCGGCCTACCTGCAGGTGCGGAGCGTCCTCGTCGAGGCGGTCCTGATCGGGATCACGTCGTGGCCCTGGGCGGCGCGCGCCGTGCGCGCCCAGACGTTCTCGCTCGTCTCGCGCGACTTCGTCGACATGGCGCGCCTCAGCGGCAGGAGCCAGATGCAGATCATCTTCACGGAGATCGCGCCGAACATGAGCTCGTATCTCTTCATGATGTTCATCCTGCTCTTCGGCGGCGCCGTGCTCATCGCCGCGACGCTCGACTTCATCGGCCTCGGCCCGTCCGGGACGATCTCGCTCGGGATGATGATGCAGCTCTCGGTGCAGAACGCCGCGCTGCAACTGCACCTCTGGTGGTGGTTCCTCCCGCCCGGGATCGCGATCGCGATGCTCGTCGGCTCGCTCTACGTCATGAACGTCGGCCTCGACGAGGTGTTCAACCCGAAGCTGCGGGAGATGTGAGATGACGCTCGTCGTCGACGACCTCCGCACGTACTACCGGACGCTCGCGGGCGACGTCCGCGCGGTCGACGGGGCATCCTTCACGCTCGACGACGGCGAGATCATGGGCCTCGCCGGCGAGTCCGGGTGCGGGAAGTCGACGCTCGCGAAGGCGCTGATCCGCCTCGACACGCGGATGCGCTACATCGGCGGCCACGTCGTCCTCGACGGCGTGGAGCTGCCGATCTGGGACGACCGGCTCATGAACGAGCGCCGCTTCCGCGACGTCTCGATCGTCCCGCAGTACGCGATGAGCGCGATGACGCCGACGCGGAAGATCGGCCGGATGATCCGCGAGCTCCTCGAGTCCCGCGGGGTCGACGCGCACGCGCTCGAGCCCGAGCTGCAGCGCCGTCTCGAGCTCGTCGGCCTCCAGCCGAGCGTGCTCTCGCTCTACCCGATCGAGCTCTCGGGCGGGATGAAGCAGCGCGTCGTGATGGTCATCTCGACGCTCCTCGACCCGTCGCTGCTGATCGCGGACGAGATCACGTCCGCGCTCGACGTCTCGACGCAGAAGGCGGTCGCGGAGACGCTCGTCGAGTTCCGGGACCGCGGGTTCGTCAAGAGCGTGATCGTGATCACGCACGACCTCTCGATCCTCGCGCAGATCGCGGACTCGATCCTCGTGATGTACGCCGGCAAGCTCGTCGAGAAGGGCCCGACGAGCGCGATCGTCGACGAGCCGCTCCATCCGTACTCGCGCCTGCTCATCTCGTCGCTCCCGGAGGTCGGCGTGCGCTACGACGAGCAGAAGCTCGCGGGCATCCCGGGCCGCCCGCCGCAGCTCCTCGACCCGCCGCGCGGCTGCCGGTTCCACGACCGCTGCCCGCTCGCGACCGAGCGGTGCGCGAAGGACCCGCCGTTCGTCCGCGCGGGAGAGGACGGGCGGTTCGTCGCGTGCTGGGAGGCGCCGTGCTGACCCTTCGCGACGTCTCGAAGACGTACCGCGTCGGCGCGTTCGGCGGCGGCAGCCTGCGCGCGATCGACGAGGTCAGCTTCGACGTGCACCCGGGAGAGGTGGTCTCGCTCATCGGCGAGAGCGGCAGCGGCAAGACGACGATCGGCCGCATGATCCTCCGGCTCATCTCCGTCTCGTCGGGACGGATCGAGCTCGACGCCACCGACATCTCGACGCTGCACGGAGACAACCTCACGGCGTACTACCGCCGCGTGCAGGGCGTGTTCCAGGACCCGTTCAGCTCGTTCAACCCGATCTTCAAGGCCGATCGGGTCTTCCGCATGATGCGGGACACGTACCACCGCAACCTGCCGGCCGACGAGTGGCACGCGCGACTCGAGAACGCGCTCCAGGACGTCGCGCTCAACCCGCGGGACGTGCTCGGCAAGTACCCGCACCAGCTCAGCGGCGGCCAGCTGCAGCGCCTGCTCGTGGCGCGCGCGCTGCTGCTCGACATCGAGTACCTCGTGGCCGACGAGATCATCTCGATGCTCGACGCGTCGACGCGGATCGACGTGCTGAACCTGCTCGGCGACCTGAAGCAGCGCGGGCTCGGGATCGTGTTCATCACGCACGACCTCTCGCTCGGCAACTACATCAGCGACGCGACGGTGATCCTGCGGCGCGGCTCGATCGTCGAGATGGGAGAGACGGCGAAGGTCTTCGGCGACCCGCGGCACCCGTACACGCGAATGCTGCTCGCGGCCGTCCCGCAGCTCCATACGAAGTGGGCCGCCGACGACGGCGACGCCGCCGCGCTCGAGAACGGCGCGACGGCGCTCGTCGAGGTCGACGCCGGGCACCTGGCCGCGATATGAGAGGAGCGACGATGGCGGGCGAGCTTCCTTCCGACTTCACCTGGGGCGTCGCGACGTCGGCGTACCAGATCGAGGGCGCCGTCCACGCGCACGGGCGCGGCGAGAGCATCTGGGACCGCTTCTGCCGGCAGCCGGGCCGCGTGCGCGCGGCCGAGAGCGGCGAGATCGCGTGCGACTTCTACCACCGCTACCCCGACGACATCGCGCTCATGCGGGAGCTCGGCGTCGACGCGTTCCGCTTCTCCGTGGCGTGGCCGCGCGTGATCCCCGACGGGACCGGGCCGGTCAACGAGGCCGGGCTCGACTTCTACGAGCGGCTCGTCGACGGGCTCCTCGAGGCGGGCATCGAGCCGTTCGTCAACCTCTTCCACTGGGATCTCCCCCAGCCCCTCGAGGACGCGGGCGGCTGGCCGGTGCGCGCGACCGCGGAGGCGTTCGTCGACTACGCGGAGACGGTCGCGACGCGGCTCGGCGACCGCGTCCGCCACTGGATCACGCACAACGAGCCGTACTGCACCGCGTGGCTCGGCTACGGGCTCGGGATCCACGCGCCCGGCCGCACGAGCGTCGGCGATGCGATCGCGGCGGCGCATCACGCGCTTCTCTCCCACGGCTGGACGGTCGAGGCGCTGCGGAGCGCCGCGCCGGGGTCCGCGGTCGGAACGGTGATCGACTACTGGCCCGCGTTCCCGGCGAGCGACGCGCCGGAGGACGCCGAGGCCGCACGCATCGCGGACGGCATCCGCAACCGCTGGTTCTTCGACCCGGTGCTTCGCGGCGAGTACCCGGCGGACGCAATGGAGCGGCTCGCTACGCACGCGCCGCCGGTGCGCGCCGGCGACATGGAGGCGATCGCCGCGCCGCTCGACTTCCTCGGCCTGAACAACTACTCGCGGATGTTCGTGCGCGCCGATCCCGGCGGCGGCCTGCCGCTGACCGTGCGCGCCCCCGGCGGCGAGCTCACCGACATGGGCTGGGAGATCTACCCCGACGCGCTCTGCGAGGGCCTCGTCCGCCTGCACGAGGAGTACGACGCCCCGCCGCTGTACGTGAGCGAGAGCGGCGCCGCGTTCTCCGACGTCGTGACACACGACGGCGCCGTCCACGACCTCGAGCGGATCGCGTACCTCGACAGCTACATCGAGGCGATGACCCGCGCCGTCGAGCGCGGCGTCGACGTCCGCGGCTTCTTCGTCTGGTCGCTGCTCGACAACTTCGAGTGGTCGCTCGGGTACGCGAAGCGCTTCGGCCTCGTCTACGTCGACTACCCGACGCTCGAGCGGACGCCGAAGGACAGCTTCCACTGGTACCGCGAGCGCATCCGCGGCTCGCGCAGCGCGCTGCCGAGCACAACCGTCTCCGTCTCGCCCGACTGAAAGGAGCAGCACGCATGGACGTCACCACCGAGGCTTTCGAGCGCAGGGTGATCGAGCGTTCGCACGAGATTCCCGTCGTCGTCGATTTCTGGGCGGCCTGGTGCGGCCCGTGCCGGACGCTCGGCCCCGCGATCGAGGCCGAGGCCGGCAAGCGCGCAGGGCGGATGGAGCTCGTGAAGCTCGACGTCGACGCGGAGCCGGAGATCGCCGCACGCTACGGCATCCAGTCGATCCCGACCGTCGCCGTCTTCCGCGACGGCAAGGCGGTGACCGGCTTCATCGGCGCCTATCCGCCGGCGGCGATCGGCAGGTTCCTCGACGAGCAGGTGCTCGCCGCCGAGTAGCCGCGGCGAAACAGGAGTCCGCGGTCTCCCCGATGCCGGACCGGGCCGGTCGCGGCATGCTTGCTGCGAGAGGCGCCAGATGTGACCGGCCGAGGAGGTGAGCGATGGCCATCGCCTTCGCGGTACTCGCCGCCGGTGCCGTCGCGCTCGCGATCTCTGCGCTCGCCCGCGGGCATCGGTGGAGGCCCGGCTCGACCGGCGTGGCCGAGAGCACGAACGGGCACTGGGCGAAGCTCGCGGCGCTCGTCCTGCTCGGGCTCGGGATCGCGTTCTACCTCGTCTTCGCGGTCGGCGAGATTGCGGGAGGCGATCCGAGCGGCGTGCAGCATCTCCTTCCGGCCGCCGTCCTCGGCGGACTGTTCTGGCTCGGCTGGAGACGACCGCGCACCGCGGGCATCGTCCTGCTCGCGCTCGCAGTCCCGCTGGGCGCGGCCTACATCGCGGTTCTCGTCGTCCGCGACCTGCCGCTCACGTGGGCGCTCTGGATCGCGCTGCCGCCGGCGCTGACCGGATGGCTCTTCCTCCGCGCCGGCCGCGACGACCACGCGCATCGCTGACACTCGGCGGGACGGAGATCAGCGGCACAGCGCCGCGCGCAGCGCGTCGGCGAGGTCGTCCGGGTCGTCGCCGCGCCACGCGACGAAGCCGTCGGGGCGGACGAGCGACGCGCCGTCCGCGCCGATGCCGTACGCGTCGGCGACGTCGCGGGCGACGACGTGCACGTCGGCGCCGGACGTGTCGCGCCAGCGCTCTCCGTCCGGACCGGCGAGGACGACGAAGTCCGTCCCGAAGAGGTCGAGCGTCGAGCGGTCGGGCCCGAGCTCGACGTGCGGCGCACGGAACCCGGGGCGGCCCGTCGGCGCGCGCGGGTCCTCCCACATGTCGTCGTCCTCCGGCGCCGCGATCGCCGGCGAGCGGTAGCGGTAGCCGAGCTCGACCGCGGCCTCGTCGACGATCGGCCGGAGGTCGTCCTTGCCGAGCGACGGGTCGAGGCGCAGCACGTAGC
>Ga0335070_10006116_pt1 | contig 14173 bp, 10 predicted proteins | sample Lox_Sample_13_FD_206722 | JGI IMG/M metagenome (GOLD analysis project Ga0335070, IMG submission 206722) | Soil microbial communities from Loxahatchee National Wildlife Refuge, Florida, United States - Lox_Sample_1.3 | ecosystem: Environmental > Terrestrial > Soil > Wetlands | place: USA... | reverse complement strand
ACCAGGAAAGATATCTTCGATTGAGATGTCGATTTATCGCTCACCCTTTCCTGAGAAGGTTCTGAAGGAATTCCTATCTCTCGCTTTATGTTCTCTGCTTGTTCATAAAGTCGCCCGGGCTCACCCGCGGAACCGATTCCCTCCACAATCGCTTTTGTAATATCTGCTCCAGCAGGAGTGACCTCTCGACTGAATTGCAAGATACCATCTTTGAAAATGTAAATTCCTGTTTTTTCAGCTCCCATGTCGATTAAAGCAACCGTCTCTTCTTTTTTAAGTTGATCCCAAACCAACAAAGTGTTCCAGAGGGCAAAAGGGGCCACATCAAGATGAATTGGTTGAAGCCCAGCCCTCTCGGCAATGGAGAGAGTTCGGTCAATGAGGTGTTTCGGGCAAGCCACCACAATGAGGTCCAGTTTCTTGATATTATCTTCTACATATTCATTCAATATTTGGAAATCGATTTGAGCTGTTTCAAGAGGGAAAGGAAGATAATTCTTGATCTCCCATCGAACAGCCTCTTTTAATTCAGCCTTGGGGAGGGAAGGAATCGAGATTCGCTTGATGTGAATCCCCGAACCTGAGACAGTCAGATTTACCTTTTTCGTCTTCAGTCCAACCTCTTCAAAGAGCGCCTTAAGGACTTGAGAAAGTTTTTCCACGTCCTCTTTATCTGTCCCAGGGGGGATTTCCTTCATGCCCACCCAGGCGAGGAAAGGCCCCTTGGAAGTCATCTCAAGACCTGCCAACTTAATCGAATGACAACCAATGTCTAAACCAATCGTCTCTGTCATATTTAACCTCTAAACTTTGAACTCTAAAGTCATACTATTCTTGCCTTAAATGCAATGATCAAATAGGCACCGGCATCTGGTCCATTAGTCGCCTGGTTTTTGCTGACCGGGTTGGTAGTCCCTGCGGTCGCCATGACCTTGTAGGCATGGGTTTGAGATTGATCTGAGCCGGAGATGTTCCGGTATTGAGCCGAACCCGGAGTAGACCACCCAGCCGTCAGAGATCCCCAGGTATTGTCATCCGAAGAGGCCCACGTTGCAAAGACAAGGGCTCCGTCCGTGATTGTGGTGATCCCCGGAATGGTGACCGTGTAGGGTGAAGCGGGAGCCGAATAAATATTGGAAACCTGTGCCACATCTACTTCCCACACACTGCTGGTGTTGGAGGGCCGGAAGACGTGCATGACGACTGTATTGCTATTGGTGCTCCCCATGGAAACGCTTGGATTGGCACTCCATGTGCCATTGAACCTGCACCAGAATAGCCCTATCCGGCAGTTGGCCTGGTTTATCTGAGTCTCCGACGTCCAGGTTTGGCCTCCGGTGGCAGATATGGCGAGTGTTCCCGAACTGGCGCGAGCTTGAGCTATCATCAGGACAAGATCGCCTGCCCGCATATTCAGGGGAGGAGTTACTACGGTCGGATTGGCGGTATTTGTCCCGTTATCGACGGGAGCAGAGGCTGATCCAAAGTAAGTAATTTCCATCAAGAAACTGGTAAAATTGGAGACAACAATCCTCCTTTTTTCAGTGCCGATGGGGACTTCTCCAACAGAAATGAGTTTATCACCGTAAGTGGCAAAATTGTAAGTGAGGCGAAATCTTCCACTGCCAAGGTTTCTTGTAAGATTATTTATATTTGCGTCAAGTTCGGCAGTCGTTGTCCAACCATTGCCGCAAGCGTACCGGACAGCGAATTCCACTCCGGATTGGGCAATGAAGAAGGCTTGGGTGGACTGAATAGGGAAGACCACGGATTTCTGTTTCGTAGGGATCAGATAAGAGAAGACATATCCGATCGTGACCATCAACATCATGGCAATGATCAGGAAGAGTACGGAAATACCTTTGGAACTTGTTATTGCAATGTTTCTCATGTGCTCTCTTTCTCTTCCCAATATTTTTTAAAGTTCTGATAGGTTGTATCTACTGGAAAGTTCTTTGGAATGACCTTTGTACTTAGAGGTACGGTTAAAGTCGCACCCGAACTTGAACGAGAAAGGGTGAAGGAAATTGTAATCTCGTTATTGGGAGTGGTTCCCCGGGTTACTGTAATAGCCGTGACATAGGATGCCAAATCAACGGTCGCGCGGGTTGATGCCTTTCTCTGAAGAGTCCCTGATGATAACGTATATTGTATCGTATCATCGGCGGAGTCTTGAGCCGTTGGATTGGTTCTTGTAAAACTGAGTAGGGTACCACTGCTACTTGATCCCCCTGAAGCTGGTGTTGTAATGCTGTATGCATCGCGGAGATCTCTGCACATCCTCTCCAGTGCCAGTTTCCCTTCGTCAAAGAGAGTTTTCTGGTCCACTGTCATTGTATAGATTCTCAGGCTATCCACCAGGAATTTGATGGCAATGGCTGAGACAATGGATAGAATGACAATCACAATAATTATTTCGATCAACGTGAAACCTTTTCTATTCATATCATTTTCTCCGAACTCCGAACTCATTACTCCGAATTATTACGGGAAAAATGTGACCACAGAATAAATCTCATACGTATCGGTCATTGGATCTTTTACGCGAACGTGAATTCTCTTGTATCCCCTGTGATTCGTCGCTGCTATGCCATCGCCGACGACACCGAAGCTACTGTCCTCCACATAATAAATCTCCCACTGCCATTGGTAGCCAAGAAATCCCGGAATGTCTGCATACAAAGTCATCGCAATAGAATTAAGGGCCGAGTTAAGGTACCGATATTTCATGAACTCCTCCATCTTATAATGGGCGAGGTACATGGCTGTTGTTACCATTTCAGGTTTTCCGCTCCCCTTCACACCCGTCACAAAAGGGACAACGATTGTTGGAATAAGAATGCCTGCCAAGACTATCAGAATAATAATCTCAATGAGAGTAAAACCTTTGTTTCGAGACAAGAGTTCGGAGTGATTAGTTCGGACTTTGGAGTGTGCAATTCTGAATCTCCAAGGCCTGAACTTTGAATTGAATTCGAATTTCCTCATTTCACTTGACCCCTTGAATCCTTGACCCCTCGGACCCTCTAATCATGAAATATTCGCCTTTCCTGTATAATTCACAACGGTGATTGTTCTCGTCAGTCCGCCTGCCGAGACCGCCACCGATCCACCCCCTCCCACGATTGGCTCCCCTAACGAGTTGAAGGTAATCGTAAAATTGCTACTGATCGTTACCCCGGATGGGAGTTGCCCTGATGGATCCATCCCCGTGCTCGCAGGGTTGAATGTATAAACAGATGAACCATTCGTAAACGTAACAGTCTTGGAAACCCTATTGGCCATGGCAAATTCCTGGGCGTATCGGATATCAGAGGCGATCATGTAAGCCGCTCCGTCCACCGAAGCCCTGGAAGAAGTACCGCCGAGATCAATTTTGGGCAACACAATCGCTGCCAGAATCCCGACAATAATGATGGCCGCAATCATTTCCACAAATGTCATCCCCCGTTGTGAAGAAAATAATGCCGGGTAATTGGTTTGGAGTTTGGGAAGCTTAGTTTTCATACTCCGAACCCCGAACTCTATATTCCGCATTCCACACTCCTCACTTGAATAGCTGAGCCATGTTCCACCAAGGCAAGAACACAGCCAGGGCCAAAAACAGAACCACGACTCCCAAAAAGAGTGTCAATATTGGTTCAATGTAGGTGGACATTTTTTTGATCGCATTTTCAAGTTCTACATCATAATATTCTGTGATTCTTACCAACATCTCATCTAATGTTCCCGAAGACTCTCCCACGGCCACCATCTGGACGATGAGGGGAGTGAACTTTTCACTCTCCTTCATTGCATCGGCCAAACTTCTTCCCTCTCTTACCTTCTGGCTGATTTCCTGTATCGTGCGAGAAAGGATAACATTGTTGATTGTGGTGGAAGTAATCTCAAGGGTTTGGAGAATAGGAATTCCACTTTTATTCAGCATGACGAAGGTATGGGTAAATCGGGACAGGGCGGCAATTAAGAAAAGCCGTCCAAATCCAGGGACTCTCATTTTCAGCCTATCCCAGAAGAGCCTTCCATTTTCAGTCCGGACATAGCGTGTTAACAGAACGGGGATGCCTATCAAGGCTGACATCACAAGATACCAATAATCCTGAAAGAGGTTGTTCATTCCTATCATCACCCGAGTTGGCAAGGGCAGGGTGGTGTTAAACTTGGCAAAGACCTGAGCAAACCTCGGGATGACAAAAGCAAGCAAGACGAAAAATGCGATGATCACTGAAAAGATGACAATCTTAGGATAACGGGTTGCCTCCTTCACTCTTTGCCGGGTTCTTAATTCCCGATCCGCAAGGGTGACATAGCGATCCAGCGATTCTCCAAGCCTCCCTGAGGTTTCACCGGCGCGGATCATATTGACATAGACGACAGGGAACACATCCGGATATTTGGACATAGCCCCGAAAAGTGTATTTCCTCCTTCAATCTGAAGACCAATTTCGTCCAATATTTCTTTGAATTTTTGGTTCAATGTCTGATCTCTCAAACTCCTTAACCCAGGGAGCAAAGGCAATCCTGCTTTGTACAAAGTGGAGAACTGCTGACTAAAGACAATAAGTTCTTCCAACTTCACTTTTTGAAATCGTTTCCAAAGATCAGACAGATTGAGAGAAACCGAGGCCGCCTCCTCTTCAATAGCAACAGGAAGGTATCCCGTTTCGTAAAGACGATTCCCTGCCATCCCGATCGTCGGGGCATCGATCGTCCCGGTCATCGCTTTCCCTGCTCTGTCTCTCACTCGATATTTAAAGGTCGGCATCCGCTAACCCATTTCAGTTCGGAGCAATTTAGTTTGGAGTTCGGGGTATCTGATTTTAAATCTCCGAACTCCGAACTCATAACTTTATTTATTTAAATACGCCTTCACTTTTTGCATTAGATCATCCATTTCAAAGGGTTTAGTGATATACTCATCCGCTCCAGTCTCCCTCCCCAGAATTTTATCCTTCTCCTGAGTCTTGGCCGTCAGCATCAAGATGGGAATGTGCTTGTATCTTTCGTCGAACTTCAAAAGTCGACAGACTTTATAGCCATCCAATTTCGGGAGCATCAAATCGAGAATGATGAGATCGGGCTCCTCTTTTCTGGCCTGGTTCAAGGCATCCTCACCGTTATAAGAGACCAGGACATTGAACCCTTCCATCTCCAATGGGAAACGGACAGTCTCCACGAGGTCGACTTCGTCATCAACAATCATAATCTTCTTCGTATTCATCTCTTATCCTCCTAATCTTTCTTTTGCTAACCTGAAAAGTTCTCTTTTGGAAAAGGCCTCTGCAGGGTAAGTGGCCATCCCCACCTTGACGATTGGCGATGGATCACCCCAATTCATAGCGCATTTTTTAATTTCCCTTTCGATCCTTTGGCGGACCGCCTGCGCGCCTGTTAAGTCCGCTTCACATAGGACGGCTAATATTTTTTCCTTCTGGCGCCTTAGAGTGATATCCCCTTTTCGGCAGAGGCACTGCTTCACTTGTACTTCAAATTGGTCTAATAAAGCGTCTTTTGTATCGACTTTTTCTTCCTGTATTTCAATCAGAAAGAGAGTAAGAGGAGATTGATTTCCATTGGCCCGTTGGAATTCCCTGTCCAACATGGATCGGAAGTGGAGATCTCTCCTCTCCCCTTCCACCGTAGGCAGGGTGAAGGTGAAGACGCTTCCTTCGCCGACCTCGCTCTCCGCCCAAATTGTTCCATAGTTGGCCTCCACCAATCCTTTTGTAATGGCAAGACCCAATCCTGTTCCGCTCACCAAACGATGAAGGGATCCCTCAACCTGATGGAATTTCTCAAAAATCTTTTCCAATTGGTCTTTGGGGATTCCAATGCCGGTATCTCTGACCGAGATGGCAAGCTTTCTTTCGAGGGCATCGAAAGGTTGGGTGGATACGACGACCTTGCCTCCTTCGGGGGTGAATTTAATTGCATTGCCGATTAGGTTCGTCAGAATTTGCTCAATTTTTTCTTGATCTCCATAGACCGCTGGAAGAGGTTGAGTAATATTCACTTCTATTTGGATGGACTTTGCATCGGCCTGAGGTTTGAGGGTGGAAGCAACAAATTCGACGGGAATTCTTACATCGAGTTCCTCAAATTTTATGTCGATTTTTCCAGACTCGATCCTGGAAAGGTCGAGTAGGTCGCTCAGGATGTTGGTAAGCCGATTGATATTTCTCTCCGCCATGGAGAGGAATTTCGCTTGATTCTCGTTGATCTCTCCGGTTTTCCCACTTCTCATCAATTGGACTGCATTCTTAATGGCCGCGAGCGGAGTCCTCAACTCATGGGAAGCCACCGAAACAAATTCTGATTTAATCTCATCGATCTTTCTCAATTCTTTATTCGCTCTCTCCAATTCATAGGCATAGTCCTTGAGACTTAGAAACCGCTGCTTTTCATCCAACACCTTCTGAAGGCGAATCACCAATTCATCAAGATTTAACGGCTTGGTGAGATAATCACTTGCTCCTCTTTTCATTGCCTCCAGGGCCGAGTCAATGCTTCCATGGCCTGACATCAGGACCGTAAGAATTTCCGGCTTAGCTTGAGCGATCTCTTTCACTAATTGGAGTCCGTCCATCTTTGGCATCTTCAGGTCTGTCAAAACAAGATCGAAGGATTCCTTCTCTATTTTTTGAAGCGCTTCTTCCCCGGACTCGACAACCTCCACATAGAACCCACTTATGCAGCCCAGAGCTTGGTAGAGAAGAAGTCCTATTTCCTTCTCATCATCAACAATTAAAATCCTTTTTTGCATTTCTATTCTTTCCCTTCCAGGGATGGATTTTCCTTCCAAGAAAGCCATTCGTCTAAGGCATTCTTTTTAAATCTCCAACTTCCACCAATCTTTCGTCCAGGGATCTCACCATTTTTTGCCAGGCGATAGATGGTCCGAACATGGACGCTCAGGTATTCCGCTGCTTCGCGAGGCGTCAATATCTCTCTCATTTGGATTTCGGATTTCAGATTTCGGATTTCGGAATATCTGTTCATCTCATGCTTCTCCTCATCACCTGTTGGATATCACCCTTGTCCAATCTCCATATCTCCTTATCTTTTGTCACTGATCCAGCACTTCTCGCACCTTGCATGAAAGTGATTTAAATGAAAAAGGCTTTTGCAGAAAGTGGGTGCCGGGGGTGAGCACCCCATGGTGGACAATGGCATCACCTGTATAGCCAGAAGTAAATAGGATTTTAAGCTCAGGCCTAAAGGCTTGGATCCTGTCAGCCAACTCTTTGCCGTTTATCTTGGGCATGACAACGTCCGTAAGTAATAGGTCTATTTTCTTTCCAATCCGTTCTTGCGCGATAGATAAGGCTTCATCCCCGTCGGCTGCCTCCAAGACCGTGTAACCCTGTTGGCACAAAATCCGATAGGCTAAATTTCGGACAGAGGCTTCATCTTCAACTAAGAGCACGGTTTCAGACCCCCCGGGTGAGAAATCCACTACCTCTTGCAAATGCACGGCATCTAAATTTTCTTCAACCCTTGGAAGGTAAATTTTAAAGGTCGTCCCGTGGCCAGGTTCACTGTAAACCCAAATATTTCCACCACTCTGCTTCACAATTCCATAGACCGTAGAGAGGCCTAAACCTGTACCCTTGCTCTTATCCTTGGTCGTAAAGAAGGGATCAAAAACTTTTTCCTTTACGTCAGAGGAAATTCCGACTCCTGTATCGCTGATGGATAACTGCACATAGGGGCCAGGCTTCACACTAATATGAGCACGAGCATATTCCTCATCCAACTCAGTATTGACTGTCTCAATTATCAGTTTTCCTCCGGATGGCATCGCATCTCTGGAATTCACAACTAAGTTGAGAATCATTTGCTCGAACTGTCCCGGATCGATCTTCACTTTCCCTAAATCCTCGGTTAATAAAATAACCAGTTCAATATCCTCGCCAATGATCCGGCGTAACATTTTCTCCAGATCTCTCAGGAGGGTATTGGTATCAAGCACTTTGAGGTCTAAAATCTGGCGGCGGCTGAAGGCGAGGAGTTTACGTGTTAGATCCGTTGCTCGTTGGGCGGCTTTTTGAATCTCTTGAAAACTTCCCCAAAAAGGATCGCTTTCCTTGAGGTTGCGGAGGGAAAGTTGACTATAGCCATTAATGATGGTCAGGAGATTGTTGAAGTCATGAGCAATCCCTCCTGCTAATATGCCAATGGCTTCCATCTTCTGAGATTGACGAAGTTGTTCCTGGAGGAACATCATCTCTTCTTCCGCACGTTTCCGATCGGAAATATCCTGAATCGTCGAACGCATACCGATGATTTTCCCCACTGAATTCTTGAGGGGTCTATCCTCAATGAGGCCTGTAAGTTTTGTTCCGTCTTTTCGTCGGTAGGTCCGCTCAATACCTCGAGCAGGTGGCATGGTGCCAGCTAATTTTCCCAAGATCTGCTGGCGGGCTACCTCCTCTTCGACGATAAACTTCCATACGGGCTTGCCGATCATTTCCTGAAACATATAGCCTAACATTTCCAAATAAGTTCGATTAACATTGGTAATAAGTCCTTCGATATTATATTCGAAGTACCCTACTGGTGCTTCATTAAACAGTTCCATAAACCTCATTTCGCTTTTTTCCAGGGACTCTTCTGAACGCTTGCGCTCGGTGATGTCCTCACAAGCCCCGATCATTTTAAATGGATTGCCTTTCTCATCCCAAAAAGCGACGCCCCGGTCTATCCAGTGACAGAACGTTCCATCTTTGCGCTGCACGCGGTATTCTTCAACATAAGGGACATGTGTCTTTAAATGCTGATCAAGGGCTGTCATGACACGACCGTGTTCCTCCGGATGAATACTCTTCTCCCAAGCATCGATCGTTCTTGGGAATTCACCGGGGTTATATCCCAGTCGCTCATCAATGTTACCGAACCACTCCAATCTTCCATTCAAAATGTCCCACTCCCAAATCAAATCGCTTGCGCTTTTTGCCGCGACACGAAATCTTTCTTCACTATCTCGGAGTGCCCCCTCCGCTCGCTTTCGCTCAGTGATGTCACGGGCAATGCCTCGAAAACCAATAGGTTGTCCTTTTGAATCCTTTATGAGGGATACTGAAACTTCACCAAAACCTTTCTCCCCGTCTTTTCGAATCACTTCCCAATCAAATCGTTTAGCGGCTTCCCCCGTTCTGTAGACTTTATTGAAGGTTTCAAATAATTTTTTGTGATTCTCTTCATCTGTATATTGTTGGCTACCCATCCCTATCATTTCATTTCTGGAATAACCCAACATTCGGCACAGGGAGTCGTTGAAGAAGGTGAATTTACCTGGAAGGTCAACCTCGTAGTAGCCGTCTTCAATATTTTCAAGAATGGTTCGATATCGTTCTTCGGACTCCCTGAGTGCATCCTCAGCCCGTTTCCGCTCGGTGATGTCAATAAAGGTTTCAAGGAGGTACTTTCGCCCTCCCATCACGATAGGGACAACGGTCTTAATAATTGGATGACCCTCGCCGTTGGCCGTAAGTAATATGCGTTCTTTATTTTCGATGTCTTGTTTCAGGTCAGTAATGGGACACTTCCCGATTTCAGCTGGGCAGATATATTGGTGACAAATTGATTCGACTATCTTTTCTTTCGGAGCCCCGATCAATTTAGCAGCGGTAGGATTCAGGTCTACAATCGTATGGGTTTCTGGATCGATGATCAGAATCCCGGCTTGTATCGAGTCCAAGATAATCCTTAGTTTGCTTTCACTTTCTCTTAGTGCTTCATCGGACCGCTTGCGCTCTTCTTCCACTCCGATGGCAGAAGCAATAATTCCCAAAAACTTCTTATCGTCCTCGCCGGGAAGGCAGTCTTCTTGATAAACGACACACAAAGAACCTACGAAGGTTCCTTCAAAAGAAACCGGCATTCCCACATAAGTTTTCAGGTTGTAACACATCACATTTGGATCTGTTTTCGCATAATCAGTTTTTTGCAGATTGCGGATTATCCGGATGTCACTATTGCTGCCTTGAATTAAGTCATAGCAGATATGCCCATCGGGCTTGTCCTTTGGGGTGAAGTCTGGAGGAGTGTGCCATTGTCCAATAGAATGGAGCATTCCATTTTCCAGCCGATTATAAAGGGCGCAGGTGGCTTGTAACTGCTCTCCACAAAGAGCAACCAGTTGGTTGATATTCTCATCCGAATCAATGCCAAAACCCAACATACATTCGTTCAACTTCTCTAACCTTTCTTCAGCACGCTTGCGTTCGGCAATTTCAATTTGAAGGATTTCATTAAGTTTATGAAGTGCGATATCCGCTTTCTTATGCTCCGTGATGTCACGAACGATGCCGTGAAATCCGATCAGTTGACTCGATGAATTCTTTACCAAGGATACTGAAGCTTCAATATCTCGTCTCGTTCCATCTTTTCTTATGATCTCCCAGTCGAATCCTTTGGAGGGTACTCCTGTTCTATAAACTCTATTATAGGTTTGGTACAATTTTTCGGCATTCTCTCGATCCATGTATTCGCGGTTATTCTTGCCCATTAATTCTTCTTTAGTATATCCGAGAAGTTGAATCACGGAATCATTAAAGAAGGTAAGATTCCCGGCAAGATCAACTTCATAATAACCATCTGCAATGTTTTCAAGAATGCCTCGGTATTTTTCTTCCGATTCCCGAAGTGCTTCTTCCGCATTCTTACGCTCGGTCATGTCGTGCATCAGAGCTAGAACGTGAACGATACCATCGTCTGTCTGGAGAACCGAAGTGGAGATGGATAGCACGCGCTTCTCGCCATCGGCGCGAGTGATCTCCCAATCCTCGCCCCTGATATCATCATCTTGTCGCATCCGGGCCATCCGCTCTATGGCCCGAGCCCGGACCTCCGGATCCGGGTACATGGTCTGATACCAGCCCAGGCGGTTGATCTCATCCATCGTGTACCCCGTTATCTGAATCATTCGATCATTCCAAACCGTGAATGCGACGTAGGGAAACTCTGCGATCTCATGGCATACACAGAGGCCCTCGGTCGCATGCTCAATGATCGTGTTCCGGAATGAACTTTCTTGCCTCAGCGCCTCCTCCGCTTGCTTGTGTTCTGTAATGTCCCTTACCAATTCGATAACCTTTACCTCCCCATCCACATCGGTAAAAGGAGAAGAATTCAGTTCATAATTCCTGCTATCCTTGCCAACCAATTCAACTCTGGTCGCACTACCTGTTTTGATTGCTTCTTGAATGGAGCAGAAATGACATGGTTCTTCTAACCCCATATAAGCCGCGTAACATTTTTCTCCTGTCTTATCTCCGAAACGGTCTTGAAGAAGTTCATTCTGAAACTCTATGATGTAATCTTTATTAACAATATCCACACCATCATTGATGGACAGCAGCATGCCTCTGAACTTATTTCGCTCGGAACACAGTGCATTTTCTGCCTGCTTGTGCTCCGTATAAAGTTGTGCATTAGCAATAGCACCAGCAACCTGAGAACCAATGCTTTTAGCAAGCATCAGATCTTGATCTGAATAAGCATTTGGTTTAGATGAACGAAAATGCATGGCTCCTATCACTTGACCTTTTGAGATTAAAGGAACGGCTATTATTGATCGAAGCCCAGTCTCAAAAGCTGATAAAAGGGTAGGGAACCTGGTCTGCAGCTCATTTTTGTCTTCCATTTGGATAATCACGCCTGAACGCGTGCGTACTACCTCTCCAGTCACTGAACCCTCTAAAGGGAAGATATCTTCAAGTTGACATCCGGGCACAGCTATTCCGGAGACATAAGGGATAGTCACTGTCCCCTCTTTTTGATTGATTATATTAATTGCTATTCCATCAAAAGGGATAAGCTTATGGACCTCTTCGGCGAAACGCTCGTACACTTCTTCGATGTCCAGCGTTGAGCTAATAATTTGTCCAATCTCTGCCATGGCCGCATTTTCTTGAGCTAACCGCCTTGCCTCTTCCTCACTCCTTCGCAGTGCCTCTTCTGATAGCCTGCGTTCGGTGATGTCACGAGCAATCCCAAGAAATCCAATGGCCTTCCCATTTTTTACTTGCGGTGATGCAACAAATTCTCCGTGAACAACGGCACCGTATTTCGTCCGGATGCGTAGCTCAAGTGGTTCCCCCATCTGTCCTTCCATGATTCTTTTGAACCTCTGCAACACTTTGGGGACGTCGTTCGGATCCACCAGATCTATAAAAGCCTTACCGACCCATTCATTTATCGACCAACCAGTTTTCGTTTCGAAGGCACGGTTAAATGAAGTAAATACACCTTGTGGTGAAATCGTAAAGATGACATCTCGAGCAGTTTCAATAAGATCACGATATCGCTCTTCACTCTCCTGCAGCGCCTCCTCTGCTTGCTTGTACTCGGTAATATCGACCACGACTCCTCTCACGCCAATGGGTTTGTTATCACGAATAATAAGACTGGCAGAAGCGATTACAGGGTATGTACTCCCATCTTTCCTCAAGGCTGTATATTTATTGCTGGCTATTTTTTTCCCCTTCAGTAGCATTTGGAAATTCTCTTTAACCTCTTCACGATGTTCAGGAATTATCATTTGGAAAATGCTCAGACCTTTATCGAAATGTTCTTGGGTATAGCCGAAAGTCTCAAATGCACAACGATTAGCGAATACAATCCTTCCATTCTCATCAGCTTCGTAAACCATCTCTGGTAAGAAATCAGCTAATTCCCTATATTTTCTCTCACTTTCCCTCAGTTCCGCCTCTGCTCGCTTGCGTTCAACCATTTCGTCCTTCAACGCATCAATAACGCTCATGAGTTCTGTGGTTCGTTCCCGAATTCGTATTTCGAGTTCTCTATGAGCCTTACTCAACGCCTCCTCAGTAGGCCTGCTCGTCTGTTTGGCAGAGAGGTGATTAGTACTGGTAGAGGCCTTGGACGGTCGAGTTCTTTTCTGATCTTTTAAGTGATTATTTTTCTTTCTCTTTAGATTTTGGGTTGTCATATTTGGTTTTCCTTCTGATGTCCGCAAATGGATCTGTTCAGTTTTTTTACCATTTTAATTTAACCTACTAAGGACATAAAATTTCTCAAGGATCAAAAATAGCAAGTTTTATTCCAAAACGCTCCAAATTTTCCTAAAGAATGCAGTGGTTTGTTATAACCCACTGTTATTTGATGCCTTTTTACTTTGAGAGGATCGAAGAGATATGGCAGGTGGATACAAATGGAAGTAGACTAAGAACAAAAAATCAGGCAAATTATGAAAAGTTTACACAAACAATGACAATTTTGCACAAGCCCTCATACTGCGAGAAAATAGGCTCAGAGGTGTGACCTGAGATACGAACCCCGTTGTAAAATGTCATGCTCTCTTCTCGATTTACTGCAAAGAGGATCCGGTTTCTTCAAGCATTAACTTCAATCCGTAAAGAAGCTGGGCCTTGGTAAAAGGTTTGGTCATATAATAATTGGCACCCAAATCATATCCTTTAAACATATCAGTATCTTCATTTTTAGCCGTAAGAACAATCGTAGGGATACCCTTCGTTTTTGGATTCGATTTGACCTCTTTAATAACCTCCCACCCGTCTTTCTTCGGCATCATAATGTCGCAGATAAGAAGGTCAAAATGGTCCCTTCCTAATTGTTCCATGGCTTGTTCGCCGTCAGCAGCTTCTTCCACCTCATAACCCAATTTAGCCAGATGGATTCTTAAGAACTTTCGAATGACCTCTTCATCATCCACTACCAATATCTTTTTGCTCATGCTTCAACCCTCCTGTTCGGAAATTTAATCGTAAACGTTGTTCCTATCTGCTCTTTGCTCTCCACGTCAATGGTCCCCTCATACTTGGTCACGATGCGGTAGACGATATTTAAACCGAGGCCTGTTCCTTCACCCGGATTTTTAGTTGTAAAGAAAGGATCGAAAATTTGAGACAGATATTTCTGCGGGATTCCCGTGCCATTATCGCCCACCCTCACCTCGACGTAATCGTTTAGCGATCGTGTAGAGAGGCTCAGTCTTCCTCCCCTCCCGTCCATGGCTTGATAGGCATTAGTCATCAGATTGGTGAAAACCTGTTGAATTTCGCCGGTATTCGCTTCTATTTTTTCCAGGGGTTGGAATTCTTTAACTACTTCCACTGAAGCTGTTTTGACCGCTAAGCGGACCATTTTCAGAGATTCTTCAAGCACTTCGTTAAGATCCACAGGAGTG